>Ga0193728_1000007_pt1 | contig 93800 bp, 86 predicted proteins | sample U1c1metaG_FD_143037 | JGI IMG/M metagenome (GOLD analysis project Ga0193728, IMG submission 143037) | Soil microbial communities from a riparian zone of the East river system, Colorado, United States - U1c1 | ecosystem: Environmental > Terrestrial > Soil > Riparian zone | place: USA: East River... | reverse complement strand
CTGAACTGCCCAGGGAGCCCGTGATCACAGGCTTTTCGTTCGCTTTCAAAACAACTTTTTGTCCGCGCATCGCCAAAAACCCGCGGCCCCGCTCTTCATAGTTTTGCCCGGTATATTGATTGGCGCCATCAATATCAGCCTGGTAACCTTTCATTGCGTAACGGATATCTTTTAATTCTTCGCTCCGGTATTGAACACCACTATTCCCCTCCGGACTGATCCTGTATTCGGCTTTAAATTCGAAATCAGCCGGCTGGCCGCCTTTCCAAATTAAAAAGGTATTTGCTTTGGGGGGCTTTCCGGGGAGAACCTGACCAACAATAATCCCATTTTCGACACGCCAGAATGCAGTGTCCGCGTCCCATCCGCTAAGCGTTTTGCCATCAAATATTTTTACAAATTCTCCCTTTTTAGTTTGGCCCAGGGCCACTTGAGTACCAGCAGTGAATAAAACAGCAAACATCACCACCAGACAGGTAACTGATTTTTTTTGTACCATTTTTATTTTTTTATTGTGATCATAATCCATGCTCCACACCCGTGTCCTTCCACTGCTTTGATCCCGCCGAATCAATCACCGCTTCACAAACCTTTTGTGTTTCCAGGGCATCTTTAAACGTTGGCCTGCAGGATGCGCCGGTTTCCAGACTCTTTAAAAAATCCGCCACCTGATGGACAAAGGAATGTTCATACCCGATACCCAGCCCGGGCACCCACCATTTATCCATATAGGGCTGGTCGCCATCTGTTACATGAATGGAGCGCCAACCGCGAACCGTTGAGGCATCTGCATTGTCAAAAAATTCAAGACGGTTCAGGTCATGCAGATCCCAGCGGATCGACGCATTTGCACCATTGATCTCAAAAGTATATAAGGCTTTATGTCCGCGTGCATAACGGGTAGATTCAAACAAGCCAAGCGAGCCGTTCTCAAAATGACAATGAAAAATGCAGGCATCGTCAATACGCACCTTCTGAACTTTACCCGTTAACTGGTGAACGCGTTCCTTCACAAAAGTCTCCGTAACTGCAGATACGTCTTTAATGGCGCCGTTCAGCCACATTGCTGTGTCAATACAATGCGCCAGCAAATCTCCCGTAACACCCGACCCCGCCACATCCGCGTCCATACGCCATAACCCTTCGCCACCCTGCGGAAGTTGAGGATTGATGGTCCAGTCCTGCAAAAAATTGGCGCGATAATGATAAATTTTCCCAAGCTTCCCCGAATCAACAATTTGTTTGGCCAGTGTAACCGCTGGAATACGCCTGTAGTTATACCAAACCGTATTGGCCACGCCCGCTTTTTCCACTGCCGCGACCATCTGTTTCGACTCGGCAAGTGTTCTGGCCAGGGGTTTTTCGCATAATACCATCTTACCCGCCGCTGAGGCAGCGATGGCTATTTCCGCATGTGTGTCATTAGGAGTGCAAATATCGACTGCATCAATATCATCGCGAAGCACAAGCTGCTTCCAGTCTGTTTCATACGATTCATAACCCCATTGCTCCGCGAATCCACGGACTTTATTTTCGTTGCGCGAACAAACAGCTTTTAGCACAGGCATATACTCCAGTGCAGGAAAAAAATTCTTTATCCTGTTGTACCCATTGGAATGCGTTCTGCCCATAAAACCGGTTCCAATCAATCCAATCCGTAATGCTTTTTTTGTGGACATTTTTTCTAAGTTGACTATTCAATTCAAATATCATGAGCCCGCTTCATACCAGCCATGTGCATCGCGCACCTTCACCATGGCAGCCAATATATCATTCCATGTCTTTTGCCTGGTCATCACCTCATTCGGAAACATACATCCGTCCCAACAGATATGCCTGAACGCTTTGGTTAATTCACCCTGTTCATCGCGTAGCCAATAACCGGCATCATGTACAATGTCGAGTTTGCCGTTTGGATCGGTGGCCAGACAATGGCGGCCTGTTTTATCGTGTGATCCCGTACCATGTACTGTTCCGTCGTTCTGCGCCACATGAAAATCAATGGTCCATGGCCTTAACGCATCGGTTAATATTTTCAGACCTTCGTTCAGCGCATCACGGTCGCTCCATTCAAAGTCTGCAGGTAATATCCTGTCTTCTGCCCGGTTATACCCAAGCAGGTATAACAACGTGTGCGCCATGTCGGCCTGGAATCCGATATTCGGACGATCAACTGCTTTCAGCGTATCGATCATGGTCTTCCAGCTATGCATACCGCCCCAGCAGATCTCACCTTCAGCGGCAAGTTTTTCGTCATAGTCTCCGGCCACATCGCAGGCTTCGCGGAAGGTCTGCGCGATCAGTTTTGTATTTTTTACCGGATCAGCCGACCAGGCTTCGGGTTTACTGGCAGAATCGATGCGCACGACACCATTAGGACGAACACCAAGCTCGCGCAGTTTCTGACCAAAGCGACAGGACCTTTTAACCATATCGACAAATACGGCACGCTCCGCTTTGCTGCCCATGGCAGGACCACCCCAGATAGGCGCCACCAGGCTGCCAATATTCAGGTTCAGCGAAGCGACCTTGTCCGCTAATTTTTTAATGCCATCATCTGTTTCATCAATATTAAAATGCGGTTCAAAAAGACCGATATCGATACCATCAAACCTGATTCCGTCCACTTCCGCGGCAACAGTTAACTCAAGCAATGTGTCCAAAGAAATGGGAGGCTCTGAATCGGGCCCCTTGCCCACGATACCGGGCCATGTGGCATTGTGCAATTTGGGATAATTATTTTTTGACATATCGTTAGATTAAAACAAGATCAGGATTGGCGGGACCAAAATGTTTAAGTATAACAACAGGATCGGTAGAAGAGGCATTCACAATCCGAACGCCTTCCATCGCGGCCTTTTCGCTGATGAAAAATTCATCATGGGTCAATTGACCATAGCGGATCAATGCGGGCGTTTCAATATTCCAAACACCCATTTTGCCATGACCCTGCATGACGATGATGCCATAGGCCGCGCTGTCTTTTACGGTTACGCTTTGTCCGGGAAAAACAGTCAATTCCTTTGCGCTAAATGCATCCGATTTATAACAGACCCAATTTTCCATATATCCTTCCGCTTTCATTTCTGCTACGGGCTTCACGGGCTGGGGGGCCATAAAACGGTTCGACATGGTGTTGGGATCAACATTCAATTCCCAATCCAGTATATCGATCAGCGAATCAAAATCGCCAATGCTTTCTTTGGGCGAGCCGTTCCATAACAATTCTTCCGGAATAATGGCTTCATTCACCAGGGATTGATACATGGCAAAAACATCCGAAGCTTTTTGGGGCTCGTAGGTGCAGAGACTTCCTGGCGCGTGAAGCAGTCCCGGAGGTACATCCCATCCAGTGCCAGGCTCCAGGCGGTATGCCTGTGAATAGTTGGTTATTTTGTTATCTCCCTTGGTAAAGTTTACCAGACAGTTCCGAATTTGGGCTTTGGTAGTGCCCGGAGCAACACCGATAAATGTATAGGGAAAATCACCGCCATGATTGTTTACCTGCGGTGGAAAATAATACGCTTCGGGTTTGCCTTTCTGACCTATCAATGCAGCCTTCTCATCATTATGGTGCACATGATGCGGCAGCGGTCCCATGTTATCAAAAAATTTCGAATACATCGGCCAGCTTTTGTATTCATCCCAGAGCCGGTTGCCGATCAATTCACCCTTCAGTTTATCCACAGCATCCTTTAATAAAAATTGCACCTCTTTTGTTCCATCATGAAAAACAACAGGACTTAACCCTTCATCTTTTCCGGTCAGCGGACCGTTCTTCGCCGGTGTAGTAGAAGAGAACCAGCGTTCGTCAATTCCACCACGGGCGCCACCCAAAACATAATAGTCATCCGGATGCAATTTTATTCTGCGGCCGGGAACACAAAATGACCGCGGCACCCAGGTGGGCGCCAAACGCAAAATACCTTTTCCCTGTTCAAGTGCCTGCTGGGCAAAGCTTCGTTTTTCCATGGCGTGCATTAAATTGATTCTACAAAATCGTGAATGGACTCTTTATCAGCCAGGATCTCAAACTCCAGGTCATATATTCTTTTTTCTCCGGGATTCAATAGGATAAGTTCTTTTTGCGCCCTGGCTTTTGCCTGACCGATGGGCGGATTTGTTCCACGTTCTAACCCGGTTACATATTCGCCACTTCCCCAATGCTGCCAGTTGGTAAACCAGGGCAATTGCTGCTTATTAAATTTCAAGGCGATCGCAAGACCAAGTTGGGCATTATGCAAACCGACCTTACATGTGCCATTACGACCGGCAGCAATATCAACGTACACGACTGCCTCACCGCTCCCATGGTGATCCTCTATCGGGGCCGGACATTGATGAAAGTTATTGTTTTTGTTAAAGATCTTTTTGTTCAGGTCTCCATCGCGTGACTTCCATTCTCCTTTCCATAAGATCTCTGTTCCTTCGTCAACCATCGGCCAGCCAAAATTACAGTGATAAAGCAACATATGAGGCGTCACTGTATTGCCCCTGTTGATCACTTCATCATGGATCCTGATCGATGCTTTTCCCAGCCTGCCTGAAATGGTTCTTTTTAGCTCAAGGTTTGGACCGAACAGCTTTGTTTCCCTGATCCTTCCGGTAATGCTCATCTCCATTTCACTGTTTGCCGGATCGGGTTGTATGATGGATTCAATTTCTGCCGGTAAATTGCTGACCAGCCCGTGCAGACCGCGCTCGCCAAATTCATCCGACTCAGGGCCACCGACATGTGTCAGACCGCAGGTCGTCATCAGTCCCCCGCCAAATGTTCTTAACCAATTGAGGCCTCTGTCGGTAAAAGCCTGCGGTGGAACAAAACCTGCAGGGTTCATCCATGCCAGGCTATGCTGGTTATAAAACGCATCGGCAATATCCATTGCACGGTCAATCACCATTTTATAACGCAGCCCTGTGCCCGTATTGATCCACGCGATTCGCGTACCACGTCCAGCCCCATTATCCAGCACAGATGTTTCAATGCCTCCAAGCTGCGCATGATGTGATATTTTATTTTTCCAGTTTGTCAAATAGGTTGTTTAAGACTGTTAAAAACAAATCAGCGGCTAGGGTTTTTTTGCTGAAAAAACAGTGTCCTTTGGATTGCCTCCTGATTTCATATAGGCCAGCAGATCTTTCAGCTCTTCGGGATTTAACCGGTCAATCATATGCGGAAGCATGGGCGAAATTTCAGAAACCCTTGTTCGTAAGACATCTTGCTTCGCAATTTCTCTTGTTGTCAATGGAGCAAAGGGATTCTGCGCAATAACATATTTATTATCGTCCTGACTGATCATTCTGCCTACGATGGAACCGCCTTCTTTCAGATAAAAAACGGTGGCGCCATATTGATCCGAAATGGTCTTACTGGGTTCAATAATCGCTTCCAGCATATCCTTATAAGAAAAACGTGTACCCACTTGCGTGAGGTCAGGACCTGCCGTACCTCCTTCGCCTTTTATCGTATGACAGGAAATACAAAGCGAAGCGGCAAACATGGCTTTGCCTGTTTCAAAATTGCGATGCGTAATGCCGCTGTCTGCTATTGCCGCCGCTTCGGCTACCGTCCAATCCCTGCCCGGACCTTTTGGCCGCAACATACCGTTCGTAAGACCTGATCCGGAGAGTGCAACCAAAGAATCACCAGACAAATGATTGAAGTAGGTAAAGCGATCTTTGGGCACATGCTCGAGCGCTGCTTTTCTGGCCAGATCAATAAAGCCTACAAAACTGTGGCCACCCTTGAAACCGAACGCCCGGTAAAACCATTTGAAATATTCGCCCTGTAGCGCAGACGTCCAACCATCTTTAACCTGGCTTAGTGCTGTAGCATAAAAAGTCTGCTGGCCTGGTGGAATTTTAGCCAGCATACCCGCAATGTCCATTCCATATTGCGGGTTTCGCATGATCAGGTCAGAGGAGTTGGTGAACGTTTCTTGTCCCGAGCTGTTATCGTCTTTTGTACTGGTCAGAATGGCCATCGTTTTTTCTACCACCTGTGGTGCATCCAGGAAGGCCAGTACCTTGATCAATTCACGGTTTAATTCATTGCCGGCTTTTGCCGGATATTGCGGATCGAGATAAGCGATCACGCCCGCTTTGGCAGTGCCGTCGGGCATGCCCATGCGCGAGATCACCAGTTCAAATGCGCGCACCAAATCGATTTGCTGTGGTTCGGATAACTGCCTGAAGTTAACGCCCTGCAATGCCTTCAGCATCTGGTCTTCATCTTTTGTTTCCCCTTTACGAGCGAGGGCGATCATGGCTTCCGTTAAAGCCACCGGATCTTTTTCGACAAGCGCTTTTTGTTTCCATTCACCCAGGGGCTGGTGTTCGACGGCAATTCTCGCGGCATACCGTATCAACCGGTCTTCATGTTTTAAATAGGGCCATGCATAGTCAACCGCACCCGATCTGGGAGCGCCATGATAGGCTTCCAACATCCTGCGGGCCTTTTGGTCTCCGGTTAATTCAGTCACTGCCGGCGCTTCCGTTTGCTCTTTATTCTCTCCATAATAAACCCGGTACAGATCCGACTCGAGCCTGCGTCCTCCGGTAAGAAAATATAAGGCTCCATCAGGGCCTATCACGCCATCCGTAAGGGGCAGGGGTGAACCGGAAACAAATTCCTCGCCTTTTGCTTCATAGGATGATCCTTTGGGCTCCAGATGGATCGAATAGATGATGCCGAAACTCCAGTCGAAGGCAAAGATGGATTTGCGATATTTTTCTGGAAATCTGGCATTGCCGCCATACACTACATTGGTTGGCGAGCCCTGGCCTACGTTTAAAATGGGAGGTAAATTGTCGGGCCACACAGGCGACCACTTATCAGTGCCCGGGCGCCAACCGAATTCGGCGCCGCTCGTTACATGGCAAATACGGGTTGGACGGTACCATGGCGTACCAAAATCCCATTCCATATCCGAATCATAGGTAAACATATCGCCCAATTCGTTGAAGGCAAGGTCGAAGGGATTTCGAAAACCAGAAGCGATCAGTTCCCAGGTTGTTCCCGTTGAATCAATCTGGGCGATCCATCCACCATGCCAATTCACCGTATTGTCATGACCGTTAGGATCCTTGATCAAAGGCAATAAGTTATCTATTTTGCCATCCGGAAAATTCCGGTAACGATCCATCCTGGGTATTTTGGTGAAGTTGCCCGCAACAACAAACAATGATTTCTTATCTGGTGATAATACAATGCTGTGCGGACCATGCTCGCCTTCCCCGTCCAGTTTTTTCAATAAAGTTATTTTATCAAACTCATCATCGCCATTGGTATCCTGTAAGCGATAAAGTCCGCTGCCCTTGTTGAAGGCGCTGTCTGTGTTATGGTTGATCATCACGTACAGGCTATTAAAGGCCCAGAGTAAACCATGGGCATAGCCTATGCTAACTTTTGTTTTAGAAGTATCGGCGACAGCGCCCGCGTTATCCGGAATGTTTAATTTTTCAATTTTTACTTTGGTCAGGGTATCACCGATTGCCGGCAGCTGCAAGCGATAGATCGCGCCATATTGATCGGAAGCAATGAGGCGGCCCTTGTCATCAAAGGTCATGGAGACCCAGGAGCCTTCCTGATTTTCTGAAGGGCCATACAAATGATCCGCATGAAAACCTGCCGGCAACCTAAGATTGGCAATTTTAGGGTCTGACGATATTTTGGCATCCGGCTTTAGATCAGGAGTATTCCTGCAGGAAAATGATGTCGTGATGGCGATCATCACAACCAGATATCGACGGACAATGTTGATCGTTATACCATTTCGGAAATAAGCCCAGTTCAGGATCATTGTATTGATTAAAAGATTGAAAGGATTATACATTGCGGGTACTAAATGTAATGAATTGTTACGGCTTCTTATTTATGTTGCCTGAATAACCATTCCATCATCAATGCATCACTGTAAGCGCCAAGCCATGAAAAATGCCCTGTTTCCGGATATTGGGTAAAGCCAGGATGGGCGCCTGCCTTGGTCAATGCCTGCAACATATCCAGAGAAAAAATGGGATTTACCGCCGGATCTTCGGCACCGTGAACGATCCAGATGGGGATATGCGCTATGAAAGGCGCTTTCGATACATCGCCTCCACCGCATACAGGAACCGCTGCGGCAAATAAATTGGGATATCGCTCAATCGCATCATAGGTACCGAATCCACCCATCGAGAGCCCGGTGATATAGATCCTGTTGCTGTCCACCGGCATCGTTTTAATCAACTGATGAATGAGTCCGATCACCAGCTCCATGGGCTTCGTCGGCGAAGGTTGCAGGCGTATGTCGGAAGTATTTTTACCTCTTGAGAAATTGGACCAGCTCATTTTTTCAGGACACTGCGGTGCAATCACGATGGCGGGATGCAGCATCATGTTCTGGTCCGTGGCAAAATTCGACACGCCCCATTTCAATTGCGCTTCATTGTCACTACCACGCTCACCCGAACCATGCAAAAAGATCACGAGTGGGTATTTTCGCAAGGTATCTGAATCGGGAAACAGCAGCCGGTAGTTGAGGCTGTCACCCTTGTCATTTCCATATTTATTTATGCTGAACCTTGAAGATTGTGAAAAGGCCAACTGAAGGTTTACTAAAAAAAGAAAGGCCGAAAGAAAGGCGATTGATTTGAAAGATTTCATTTTTTTATTTTTATTGAGCTATTACGATTGAAATTATCATATTTTGCGCTCTTCCCTTGCAATGTGCCTGGCAATTTTCTTTGCGTCTGAGGCAATCTCCCGGATCTGGCCTGTTGGGCTGACCCAATAACCACAGAAATACAAACCATCCTCCCCAAAACATTTTTGTCTATCAACACCTCTCTGTAAATCCTCGAAACGCCTCTTATCGACTTCTACTATTTCGGAATAATCCCGGTAATAGCCGATGCCGGCGATAATGGCATCAAAAGCTTCTCTTTTGCCACTTTTAAATTGAATACTATTGCCTGCGATATGGTCAATATCGTCATAAATTTTTATGTGCCCATCCCATATATGCCGAATGGTGCCTATGTCCAATAACGGAACACTCCCGTCCCTCCGAATTTCTTCCAGCGGGCCATAGGGCTTTTTTTTGAGGCCAAGTTTGGTGATATCGCCGATGATCCACTTGATCAAAGAGGCGCTGAGGATGTCAGCGACGCGCGGTGGAAGCCGGCTCAATAGTATACCCAGTTCCAGTACGGGAATACCCAACACATCCCGCGGAATCACATTGACTGGTGAACGGACTGCCATAGAAACCAATGCGCCCTGTTCGTACAGATCAATTGCGATCTCACAGGCCGAGTTGCCAAAACCGACCACCAGCACATGCTGCCCTTTGAAGTCTTTGCCCGTTTTGTATTCGTAACTGTGGAGGATCTTTCCCGGAAAGGTTTCCATTCCTTTAAAGTGGACGGGCTTGGGTTTACCATAAGCGCCCGTGGCCATGATCAGGTATTTTGATTTAATTGTGCCCTTGTTTGTTTCGGTAATCCAGTAGCCTGCTTGTTTCTTTACCGATATCGCTTCAGTATTAAATACAGGTTGGATATTAAATTCTTTTTGATATTGATCTACGTAATCAATCACCTGTTGCCTGGATGGATACCTGGGTATCGCCTTCCCAAATTTTTTCTGCGGCAAATGAGAAAACCTTTTGCTTGTATGTAAATGCAGACGCTCGTAATGGTTACGCCAGGGCGCAGCTACCAGGTTTTGTTTTTCAATAATGAGGTATTCGATATGTTGTTTCTGTAAAGCAACGGCGGAGGCCAGACCTGAAATGCTGGCGCCAATGATGAGGGTATTTGTTTGCTCCACGAGCATGACATTTCGGGCCAAGTTACAAAATGCCTTCCAATCCATATCGCTTGATTACATCTGCGGGCACACCCTTCCATACGGTAGGTGAATTGCCTTTGTAACCGAGGTCATCAATGCCCATCTCACTCGTGAAAAAACCAATAGCCGTCAGATCACGGATCTTATTGAAGAAACTTACTCCGGCCTGCATTTCCGGCTTGGCCAGGGTTGGAAAAGCAATCTCATTGACGATGAATTCCTGGTCTTTGGGTGCACAGTTTTTGAAATCATTATCGTAGAGGTTCAGACATTTAACATCGAGCCATCGCAATCCTCCACGCATCGGCAACTGGTGCTCCGGTTCATCCTTCACAATAAACTCAATGAATCCCGGAACCTTCGCTTCGGTGGCGCTTCCACTCCTCTCGTCTTTTGGAATAATAATATCCACTAGTACGGTAATCGTAGCCATTTCATGGTCGGTAAAGAATTTTTCAGCAAGCAATTGCTGGTCACGCTTCGCTTCAAAAGCTTGTCTTCCCGGCCCCTCTGCCTTCAACGGCGCTGTAACGGTATCCGGTTTCGGATCACAGGCATCCAATAGCAAAGCACCGGATGCCGTCAGGCTGATTGCTTTTAAGCTTTCTCTTCGGTTCATGCTTAGATATTTTGTTTTTGCTTTTGTTCAAGAATATATTCCGCCGTGCGCATCGACAATGCAAGAATGGTCCAGGTGGGATTTTTTTCCGATTGCTGAACAAACACTGAACCATCAGTGACAAAAAGATTTTTGCAATCATGCGCTTGTCCCCACTTATTCAGTACAGATCTTTTTGGATCATCGCCCATGCGAACGGTACCGACTTCATGAATGCCCTTGCCTGGATTAGCCAATCCAAAATTATTTTCCCGACCCGCCGCCTGTACGAGCGGGATTCCGTTCATCGCCTTGATGACTGACTGAACGGTTTCCTGCATGTGTTTCGCCTGCTTCAATTCGTCTTCGCCCCATTGATAATGGAAGCGCAGGACCGGGATACCATATTTGTCGACCACGCTGTTGTCGATCTCGCAGTAATTGGTTTCCTTGGCGATATCTGTACCATGACATCCCACGAGGGCCATGGATCCATAAAACCGACGGTAATCATCCTTCAGGGATTTTCCAAATCCGCCGGAAGCCTTCATTTTTCCTGTGGCATCCGGGATATAGCCATTGATAAAGGGAACAATAGATCCTTCGAACCCAAAATAACCCCCATAAGTTGGCATCATCAGTCCGCCAAACAATTCGAGGTGATATCCCCTCGGAAAATCAAGTTTTTGTTTATCGGCCCACCAGGGAGCGTAAATGTGCAGGCTGCCCACGCCATCTTCATTGAACCTGGGCCGGTCCATCAGTTGCGGCAGCACCGCACCTCCGCCGGTTTGTGTGCTGTCATGGAGATATTTACCCACGACATTGCTACTGTTGCTGAGTCCGTTGGCATGTTGTGCAGTTTTTGAATTGAGCAGGATGCGGGCTGAATCGCAGGTTCCCGCAGCGAGCACTACCGTTGAGGCACGCACTGCATATTCCTGCATATCGTCTTTGCTTACATAAGAAACGCCGGTGGCAAGTCCGTTGCTGTCCGTAATAATTTCTCTCACCAGTGCATTGGTCACCACCGTCAAATTGCCTGTTTTTATGGCCGGGATCACGAGGCAGGAAGAAGCAGAAAAATCTCCATATATCTTGCAGGTCCGGTTGCATTGGCCACAATAAAAACACTGTCCCCTGTCTTTGTTTCCCGGTAATGGCGCCGTGAGAACAGATCCCCGACCCGGAATTACCTTGATGCCCAAACCAGTTGCTGCTTTTTTGATGAAGAGTTCATTCAACCGCGGAGCCGGAGGAGGAAGAAAGATGCCATCCGGATCATTTTCCAATCCCTCATTAGATCCATAAACGCCGATAAGCCGGTCCACTTTGTCGTAATAAGGTTTAAGGTCTTCATAGCTGATGGGCCAATCGTCTCCGGCGCCGTAACTCGATCTGCTTTTAAAATCCTTTGGCCCCATGCGCAGGGAGATGCGCCCCCAATGATTGGTCCTTCCACCAAGCATCCTGGCCCGGAACCAGTCGAAGCGGCTATTGCCTTTCTGCGTATAGGGCTCCCCGTCAATCTCCCATCCGCCATAGGCCGCATCAAAATCCCCCATGGCCCGCGTAGCGTTGCCACCACGCCGCAGGGACTGATATGGCCATTCCAGTTGCCTGGAATCCTTTGCCGGATCAAAAAAAGGACCCGCTTCCAGCATCAGCACTTTTATCCCGGCATGCGCTAACACATAGGCAGCCATGCCGCCGCCAGCGCCCGAGCCGATCACAACGACCTCGTGCATTTCGGACGATTTTTTTAATTGGATGTCCCCCATGTGTAGTAAATAAATAGGTTGGATAAACGAAAAATATTCAGGCCAGCGCCACTTTTTCGATCAGCTTTTTGGTAGCGAGCACGCCCGCATCGTCGTCGAGGTATTTGGAATCCTTGCTGTACATCTTGATCAGTCCGCCTTCATATTCTACGCTGACCCATCCTGCAAAACCCGATTTTTTGATGATCTGGAACATTCTGGCAAAATCTGTTTCCGTATCATTGCCATTCGCATCAAAAATATGGGTCTTGGCATGCACCCCTTTTGCATAAGGCATGAGCTCTTCGATTCCTTTGTAACGGTCATACTCTTCCAGGCATTTGGTGCCCATCCATCCCGCGATATCATTGGTTGCCGGTTTGGTGCGATTGATGCAGAAATTGCCGAAATCAGCAAGCGTTCCGCAATGAGGATTATTCACATTCTTCATCACCGCTGCGAGCCAGGCGCCATTGCACGACATGCCCACATGGTTCTCGACGATCACATCCACATTTTCCTTTCCGACATACTCGATGAGTCTGTTCAGGCTTTCCTCCGCGGCTTTAGCCACTTCCTGCGGATCGCCTTCCCCTTCGATATTGACGCGAATCATTGGGCAGCCCAGTGATGCCGCGGCATCGATCCACTTGTAATGATTCTCGATTGCTTTAGTTCTTTCATCTGCCTTGATAGCGCCTAAAACGCCTTCCCCATCGATCATGATGCGTAAATTATAACAGCCATTGTCAGCCGAACGTTTTTTCAGTTCTGCCAGGAACTGGGCATCCTTGGCCTTGTCTGCAAAAAACATGGAGCAATAATCCAGTCCGCTGATGCCGAAGCTTTTCATCGTCTTTGCAGGAAAGTCTAAAGGATCCAATTGCTTAGACCAGAATTGGCTGGCAAGTGAAAATTGAGACAGGGCCAGTTTGAACGGCAATGCTTTGGGGCCTGCGCCTGCCTTAATGTATCCGGGAAGCAGGGAAGCTAAACCGGCACCGGCCATGCCCATGGCTGCCGTGGTCAGAAAATGTCTCCTGTTCGTTTTCATACGCAAGTTTTAGTTAGATTTTTCTATTTGGTAAATATTACCAAATGAAGGTAGGAGATTGGATCCTATTTGTCAAATTTTATTTTATAGCCTGATTGAATTAATTTTAAGGATCATTATGAATACCCTGCAGGAATTGAAAGACTTTGTTTCCAACGGATATAAAACTTATATCCCGCATATTTCGCTCGACTGTGCCATTTTCGGCTACCACGATCACCAACTCAAGATCCTGCTGATGGCCATGAAGGCGATCAAGGGATTTTGTTTGCCGGGCGGATATATTAAAAGAACTGAAACCCTCGATGAGGCGGCCAGCCGCACCGTACAGGAAAAAACAGGCATCAGTGGTTTGTACTTACAACAATATAAAACCTTTGGGAATCCGGATCGCCTCAGGTGGGATGATTTTGAAGTGGAAGAATTGGCCAAGATGGAGGGATTCTCACAGATCAGGAACAGCTGGCTGATGGATCAGACTGTCTCGGTAGGCTATTATGCGATCACCGATTTTCTGCTGGTGCAACCGCGGCCCGATTTTTTTTCTACCTCCTGTGCTTGGTGCGATATCGATAAGATGCCTGATCTGTTGTTTGACCACAATGACATGGTGAAACAAGCGTTGCAAACCCTGCGCATGCAGTTGTATTACTATCCGATCGCCGAAAAACTTTTGCCCAAAAAATTTACCCTGACGGAAATCCATGCCGTGTATGAAACCCTGCTGGGGAAAACATTGGATATCCGCAATTTTCCAAAAAAACTGATCTTCCTGGGTCTTCTGACAAGGCTGAATGAAAAACGCAATATCGGTCCCCACCGCGCACCATATTTGTACAGTTTCAACAATAAAAAATACAGCAGAGCATTAAAATTGGGTATGACCTTAAGTTAAACGCCTTAATCATCTTCATCTTTTTTCTCTGTTTCTTTCACAAAAGCAGCACGCCGGGGTGCCGGCACGATGGCGTGCTCTCCTTTAACTGCTTTCCAGATCACTTCGGTAAATTCATGATCCGGAATCCGATCTTCCCTGGAAAAATCAAAACCTTCACTTTTTCTTTGCCAGGCATTGTCAGCAGTATTCACCGCATTGATATTTGTTCGGAGCGGCTTTGCTTCAAATGGGGTCAGGTCGGGTTGTTTTGAAAAGCAGCGCCACATAGGTTCTGCAGACGCATCATACTGACTCATGGGCGGAAAGCCCAATATTAATTCAATGGTGTGCAGCATGGAAGTAGTAGAATACATCGTATGATCCACAGTATGTCGTTTTACATATCCGCCAGCAATATAAGCCGGGCTGCGGTGCGCATCCACATGATCCGGGCCATCCTGGGCATCATCTTCCAATACAAAAACCACGGACTCTTTCCATATTGAACTTTTACTCAGGTAGTCTACAAACATCCCAACCGCCAGATCATTATCTGCACAATGCGCAAAAGGTGTGGGACGCCCTTTCTTTAGTCCCTCAGTATGATCATTGATGATCCGCAAGGTATTCAACTGCGGCAAGGCATGATGCGCCAGCAGGGAATCAAAATCTCTTTTCCATTGTCCAACACGGGTTGTATCCCGAACTTTCTGATCCCAGCTGGTATAGTACTGGCAATAATGATTTTTAAGCACGGGGATATTGGGTTTATAATCATCCGCGAATTCGCCATAAGTCCGGTAACTGATGCCTGCCCGGGAACAATAATCCCATATAAAGCCTTTTTTATTATTGGCAATGGCGCGGTTTCCTTCAGCATCATAAGTCCCTCCTCTGTCCCCATAGCCTGTCGGCCAGGTCTTTTCGAGATAGTCTGTCGCGTATCCGCCCATGCTCCAGTTATGTCCATCGGCGCTCACTTCAGCATCCACATAAAAATTATCCAGCAATACAAATTCCTTTGCCAATGCATGAAGATTGGGTGTTATTTTTTCTCCAAACAAACATAAACTGGTATCGCCATTTCCTCCTTCCAGGTCACCGAGAACCTGGTCGTAAGTCCTGTTTTCTTTGATGATGTAAAATACATATTTGATGGGCGAGGAATCTCCGATCCGCATCGGCACCGGATTGTCTTTTTCGCCATGAGCAGTCAATTCCTTGTCCTTGTTATAGGGCGTGTTTTCGTAAACGATCCGTGAGTATCTGGCCAATTCATCTGAGGTTGGCGTTTTAAAAATGCTCAGGGTACCAGTAAACAAGCCCCCGATATATTCGGATTTTCTTGCGGACTTCTGAAATGAAACATTCTGGGTACTGGTATCAAAAGCTTTATATCCGGGATTCGGAAAAGAACTGAAGCCTTTGCCATTGGAAACAAAAATTTTATTCCCGATGAGTTTTACTCCTGTCGGGTACCAGCCCACCGGTATGAAACCAGTTGATTTGGAAGCGCCGGGTTTGCTCACGTCAAATACAGCGAGACAATTATTGTCGGCGTTGGCAATGTACAGGGTTCTATCATCTTCACTCAATGCCACCCCATTGGTTGTTGAACCGGTGGAAGATCCCGGATAGAGGGCCGCATCCAGGGTTTCCGATACTTTCCTGGTTTTTAGATCGATCACGGATACCGAATTATCATTGGCATTCGCAACAAATAGCGTACTACCGTTGCGCGACATGCAAAGATCATTCGGATGATCACCAACGACAATACTATCCGTTATTTGTCTTTTGTGGGTATCAAATATCAGTATCCGTCCGCCGCCCCATAAGGAAATATAGAGCAGCCCCCTGTTTTTTGAAAGCAGGCAGGTGTAAGCTTCTGCGCCTAAAGGAAAGGATTGCTTTTTTTTCGTTTTCAGGTCGATAAGATATAGGCTGTTGTTTTCCTTGGTAACAACATATAAGATATTGGCCTGGTCATCTATCTGGATTCCTGCAGGAGAAATTTTTACCGGCCATTTTTCACCGAGTTTTATCTGGTCTGATTCTACTAAACGACGATTTGAAATGCTGTATTTTACGATCAGGTTATCATTCCCACCGGAAGCATATAAATATTTTTCGTCCGAACTGAAAGCAAGACCCAGCCAACTTTTCGGAATTATTTTTTCAGAAAGTATTTTATCATTAACTGCATCAATTAATTGAATGGATTGGGTACTCTGACCGTTATTCGATACAGCTAAATATTTTTTAGAAGGAGAGACAACTATATTCAAAGGCAAATCCCCCAAAGTAATGGATTTACCCAGTGGACTCAGGCTCCAGCCATTCGGTAGAAGAATCCGTCTGGCAATCGTATCCTTTTGGGCATAAGTAAAATGCATTGCCAGAACCATCAGCATCAGGCTACAGAAAGATCTCATGATATTCTTTATTACAAAATTGGGGAAAATTAGTGTATGCTGCATAGTCATCTTATTACTTTATGATTAATTATCCTTGTCCTTATTTAACCTTTTTCCCAAAATCATTGTCCGAACGCCAAAAGCACAGACAGAGTGTTGCCAGGAACCTGTTGAATGGATTTCGCATGATGATAGGCTGCATGGGTTGGCGATAAACCCCTTTCAGCTCAAGATAACAATATTCAATGTCCTAAAATTTTTTCAGCATTCCCGTAATATAATTTTTTCAACAAATCATCCGACAGGCCAAGGCCATATAAAGGCCAGTGATAATTAAAAAGCGCCTGTTCATAGAAATGTTCATCTTCGGTTTCAAGAATGCGAAAGGTAGTACGATACATATCGGGAGAAGTGCCCATATCCGTTCCATAGACAAGTCGGTCTGCATATTTTTCCATGAATGCTTTTGTGTACCGGGGTATAGGAGCAATTTCTCCATAGCGCGCTGCGATATCGGCCCGCAGGTTCGGATACGCATCGAATAGCTTTGCCAATACACTGAGATCTGAACAACAATTGGCCAGGTGACAGGCGATAAAAATCGTTTTTGGATTTTCTTTTACCGCCCGTTCCAATGTTGCAATCAACTGGTCATGATTTAAGATTCCCTTCTTCGATAAGTCTACTTTCCAGGTCGCTGCATTCATCAGCCCGTCATTGGTAGCGTCCGCGGCGAGATACATCCAGGCATCCTCGGCGACATGTATGCTAACGGGCAGGTGTAACGCTGCGCATTTTTCCAGCAAGGGCTTCATGCGTGGATCGTCGATATGCAACCCATATCCCGGCACGGGCTTTGAATACAATTCGCCCAATCCTTTATCGCCCAATTCACCGACGCCCTTGGCTCCTTTTTTATAACAGCGCTCCAACTCAGCGACGGCATGTTCTTGCCATCCCGGTTTATCATAGCCCGTATAATCAAAACCACACCATACCTCGAACCGATCCTTATACCTTGCATACCTGTCTACAGCCGAATCAAACTGGCTACCGGTAGAGTAGGTCAGGATCATGGTTTTGGCAATGCCTGTCTCATCCATTGTTTTAACCCAGGCATCTACTTCTGCGGCCGATTTCGGATAGTCATGTGAGTGAAAATCGATGACGGGATATTTTGCCTTGTTGATTTTTATCTGCGGCGTTTTGTAAATCGAAACGGGATGATAATCTTTTAAGGTCAATGCGTTCACATCCTGGGAAAAACCGGGATGAGCAATGGCGAAGATTGCGATAGACAACCAGAGTTTGGGATGAATAGATCTCAATGTCAGGAATAGAAAATAAAAATAAGTATTATTTTCAAAACCGACGTGGGATCTATTTGGCGGTAGGATCCATCAAACCCGCCAGCTTATTATCCGAAAAGAATTTTTCACGGGATTCAGCAAAGGTCTCGACAAGTTCGGTCACGATACCCACACTGGCGTTTACTTTATCTTCCAGGTCGGGAAGTTTCTCGTTTAAGATCTCTGACCCCAGGGTAATGTTGTGCGCCGAGACCTGCGATACCTTTTTTAGAATAGCGGTCTGGCTTTTCTGGAGATCCGCCAGTTCGCGCTGTATCTTGTCCATCAATTCGAGTTGCTGTAGTTTTTCCATATGAAAAGAATTCCGTGTTAAAGTGGGGAATCAGCGGATAATATGCAATAATCCTACCAAGACCCCACTGAAAATAACTACTCCGGTTTGACCTGTGCGGTTGATTTGGGTAACATAAATCCTGCCATCACCAACCAGATAAACCCGGGGAATCTCGTTAACGGAATGAGCATGAGTAGTTTAGGATAGATCAAACTGAACCAGCTCAATTCTCCGATCACGGCGATCAGGATGCCGAACCAGACCAGCCACCTGGGCAATAGTTTCATAAAACCCGCGGTAACCGCCACGCCTGCGATAAGAAGACCCATCGGCAGCGAATATCCCACGCCTCCAATGGCAAACGCCAGATAGTATAAGCTGCGAATGATTAAAGCATCCTGCGCCATGCCCGGATAGGCCATCACCCATAAGATCAGCGCTGTGAGCGCCATATTAAAGGTCACCATAAAACCTCCGAAAAGCGCAATGTAGGAACCCGGCGCCCTGGCGCCCAGAAACCGCAGCCGGCTGACGAGTGTTGCCGTTAAAATGCCCAATGGTGCTGCTGCGCCAAACTGGAAAAAAGCACATAGCAGGACATCGTGCGACTGATTTTGGAAATAGGTTGCGATGGTCCCGACAGATTCCCAGGGACCCGGGAAATAAGGATGGGTGCCTGAAAAAGATATGACAAAGGAAAGACCGGTGATAAATAGCAAGGCGAAAATGATTGCCAACACGCCGGGATGCGGGCCACGTTGCCGGTTTTTGATCATTGTTTCCATTTTATTGATTTTTAAATATTAAGTGATACATGTTGTTTGCGATACAAACCATATGGACAAAAAAATATATCTTTCTTACAGGTGCAGGTATTTTTTTATTGCTTTGACGTATTGTTCAAAAGCCATTTTTCCCTTTTTGGTGATTTTGCAGGTCGTCAGCGGGTAATTTCCCTTAAATGTCTTCTCCACGTCAATGTATCCTTCCTCCTGCAGCCGTTTCAACTGATGACTCATATTACCCTGCGTGGTTTGCGTGATCTCCATCAGAGTATTAAAATCAGCGTGTTTTACCTTCATCAGAACAGACACAATAGCCAGGCGAACCGGCGTATTCAAAACGGGATCCAGACCTTCAAACTTTTCCGCCATCGTGATGTTGTTTTTTTAGTAAATAGCCCGGGATCAGATATCCAATGACAATGGCCACCCCGTGTAAGAGCGCTTTATATTCGTCAGGAATATATATGCTTACAATAGCAGAGATCAAAAACACAATGCCACCGATAATAAGGGGTTGAAATTTCATCACCCAGCCGGAAACAAGAGTGCCTATACAGGCAATGATAAGCGTGTCAGTAAAGGGGGGCAGTTTTCTCGAAACATTGATAAATACGACTGTTATAAAACAAACTGCCAGCACCATCCATAGCCTGCTCAGGAAATAGCCGAAATAAGTTTGCGTTGTCGTTGATTTATTTCTCAGGTAGTAAATAACCGTGATGGTCAGGGCAATCGACCCGAGCACAGGAAATGGAAGAAAGAAATACGGAAAGGATGTGTATCGCTGAAGCAGGAAAAAAGAAAAGCTGGCAATGGATACGACCCATCCCCATAGAAGAAAGTAAAAGCTGTTCTCCTTAATATTTTCTTTTGTTTTGCCAATAGCATCCATGATTATATTGATGCTATCCTCTGCTGATAATGGCTTTTCGGCATCCATGTTAAAGGCGTTTTTGCTTATGCTTCACAATATTAATATAGTTTGCGATACAAACCTAATTTTTTTAACCATTTAACATATCCTGGCTTATACCATTATTTATGCTGCATTTCTTCTACTCCGGTCCAGTTTTCGGGTATCCCCGCATCGAGGTAGTGGTTGGCCCTGCCTAAAAAAAGTTTGCTGGTTCTGTCTTCCGGATTTATTTCCAATACCCTGCAAAATTTATCCGAAGCATCTTTGAAGGACTTGTTGAAATAATCGAAGACGCCCTGTTTATATAGAGGTAAGGCCGTTAACTTTTTACCAAAATCATGTTCTTCAAGCCCGTTGAAGCATTCGTAAATACGGATGGGAGCCAGTTTCCCCTTCAATTGTATCAATCCAAGCTGACAAAAATAAAAAGATGCTGTGTGCGCCAAATTGTTTACGCTTGCCTCGCTTAGTACAATGCTGACACCATAATGTTTGGTCAGTCCCTCGAGACGTGACGCCGTATTGACCGTATCTGAAATGGTTGCAGCATCTAGTCGTTCATGATCGCCGGTAATCCCCATGATCAGCGGACCGGTATGCATGCCCACACCAATTTTTATAGGCGTTCTGCCTGCTGAGGCGCGGCTTGCATTGAGTTCCTTCACAGCTTTTTGCATCCCGATCGCCGCCGCCAGCGCATCAGATGCGTTGCCCGGGAAAATAGCCATGATGGCGTCTCCGAGATACTGATTAATAAATCCATGATGTTGCCGGATGATCGGACCCATTCGCTCATTAAAAGAGCAGACAAAACTAAAATTTTCTTCCGGCGTCATCCCTTCCGACAAACTGGTATAGTCCCTGATATCTGAAAAAAGAACGGTAACGATTTTTTCTACCTTATCGCCGAGTTGTATGTCCGTGATCACGGTTTTCCCCAGCGATCCGATAAACTCATGTGGCACAAATTTGTTGGTCACCTCATAGATCCGCCGCATCGCTTCTTCCCTTTCCTTTGCTTCCCTGATATTCTTTTCATATAATATGGCACTTTCGATGGCCGAAGCAGATTGAAGCGCCAGTGTAATCAAAAATTTAAGATCAGCCGCGGTATATTGAACGGATTCGATGCTGGCGAGGACGATGGCGCCCATCACCCGGTGCTTCACTTTTAATGCGGCATAAAGGATGGATTGAATTTCCGGAAGAACCAGGCCCGCATCTTTTAATACAGTCAGGTCACCCATGATTTCAGACTGACCGCTCTGAAATAAGCTGAGGAATTGCCCGGGCTCTGATTGCCATCGCGCTTCATCGAATACCGGTTGCCCAAATGAAGCGGGCAAATCCATTTTTCCACTGTCCTCATCCCACAATACAATCAGGCCCTGATCTGATTTGATCAATCGCCTGGCTTCATCCAGTGTGATGGCTGCGATATGGGCCTGGCCAATGGTTTGGGCAAGTTTTTCTGAAAAATTAAACATCAGGTTCACTTCCTGGTAGAGCAGGAGCACTTCATTAGCCAGTCTTTTCTTTTCCAGTTCCTTTTGTATCCAGCCATTGATCAGCGAAGCAATGAGCGATGCCCGCTCATTTCCTTTTACCCAGCCAACAATGTCTTCCTCGTTCCTGATGGCTTCTTCGAAACTTATATCGCTCGTACGAGTGCCCAGCAAAACCTGGTGCTGAAGGTCTTCAACAAAAGCAAGCGCATCCAGTTCCCTGATCAGGGAACTGGCCAATGCATATGCATCGGATTTGGGTGAGAGCAGGGTTTTTAGATTTATTCTGGGCATACTATTCTAAGGAAAACGCCTCATGAGAGGCCCAGCACTTCCCTTGCTTTGGCGAGCAAGGATTCCGGGTCAAAGGGTTTGGTCATGTATACGTCGGCTCCTACTTCCTGGCCCTTCTGGCGGTCCAATTCCTGCCCCTTTGCGGTCAGCAACACAATGTATACTTCATTCAGGCCGAGTTCTTTTTTTACCCGCCGGCAAACTTCTATTCCGTTCATCTTTGGCATCATCACATCCAGGAATACGATCTGCGGCTTTTCTTCCACGATCATGGCGAGGGCTTCCTCCCCGTTTACCGCGGTAAAAAAAGTTACACCTTCCTCTTCCAATTCCTCCAGCGTTTGTTCAATCAGCATCCGGATATGCGCTTCATCATCTACAATTAAAATTTTTGGACTCATGGGTTATCTGCTTACTGGTAAATTAAAAACAAAACATTTTCCAACCCTTTTTCAAAACGAAGCGTTTTGACGATTTCATTTTTGTCTGATATAATGGAATTCAGGATAATGATATCTGGTTGCATGGAAATTGCTTTTTCCACCAGTTCTTTTCCATCTGATTCCACCACCTGGTAGCCTTTGGCCTGTAACACTTCAGCCAGTGCGCGAACGGTAACGCTGTCTTCATCCACTACCATCACCCTTTTTTTCGATTTGCCCTGTTCAAGCAAATGGCCGATTTCTGAAAATAATAATTCGGTATCGATGGGTTTGGTCAGATAGCGGTCCACACCAATGCGGAAGCCCCTGGATTTATCCTGTACAATGGAAAGAATGATGATCGGGATATCCATGGTCTGCGGGTCGTTCTTCAGTACGGCGGCCACATCAAAGCCATTCATTTCCGGCATCATCACATCGAGGATGATCAGGTTCGGACGAACGGCACGAACTTTTGCAATAGCTTCTTTTCCGTTTGCTGCTTCTTCAATATGATATCCGACTTCGCCAAGTTCCTGTTTCAGCAGGGAGCGGATGCCATCATCATCATCCACTACCAGGATGGTGGCATGTTCATTTTTTATCGATGGGTGTGATTGTGCTACACGGCTTTTTAATTTTCTCAACAGATCATTGAGCTGAATGGGTTTCATCTCTTTGTCATCTGGTTTCATCACCGGCAACATAAAATAAAAAGTGCTTCCCTTGCCCAAATCACTTTCAAGCCATATACTTCCATTATGGTGCTCCACAATCTCTTTGCAGATGGGAAGCCCCAAGCCCGTACCCTTGGGCTTATCTGTCAACGTATCTCCAACCTGTTTGAATTGTTCAAATACTTTATCGTGGTCTTCCGGAGCAATGCCGATGCCTGTATCGGTGATCCCCACCACAACACCGCCATCCTTTTGAAAAACACTACAGGTCACCGTTCCGGTATTGGTAAATTTCACAGCATTCGACAATAAGTTGACGACGACCTGGATCAATTTATCTTTGTCTGCATTGATCTCGGGAAGATTGCTGTCGATCTTTCTGGCCAGTACCAGGTTCTTTTGATCAAACAAAGAAGAGGTCGATGCAATGGCCCTTTCCACGACCTCTGTGATTTGAACGGGCTCAAAATTCCACTCCATTTTGCCAGCTTCAATTTTAGCCAGGTCCAGTACGTCGTTGATGAGGTTGGTCAGGCGTTCACCTTCAGAAATCACCACCGCCAGGTTTCCGGAGATCTGTTCGATGGTTTTGATGGTTTTGGGATCCGATTTATCGGTGATCGGGAATATCTTTTCTTCCAATCTTTTCTTGGTGATCTTGGCAAAACCCAACACCGAGGTCAGTGGCGTTCTCAGTTCATGACTTACGGTGGATAGGAAAGCGCTCTTGGCTGCATTGGCCTCCTCCGCCGTTTTCCTCGCCGAATCCGCTTCCGTGTTGGCGAGTTTTACTTCTTCAAATAACCTGGCCTTCCTGATGGCAACGCCCACATTCGCCGCAATAGTGGCCAGCAGGTTTTTGTCCTTCTCTGCAAAACTATACTCCCTTTCGGTGCTCTGGATGCTCAGCACGCCGATAATCTCATCGCTAACAGGGATGGGTACCCCAAGATAGGAAGCCGCCGGAATGCCCACCCGGCTCAGGCCAAAGACAGCAGTCTGTTCATCGACATCCTTATTAATCAGCAATGGCTGGCCAGTGAGGATAATCTTCGACGTCAGGCCTTCCCCTAATTTCAACGGTTGCATATTGTCGCCGTATTGATAGGGAAAGTTGATCATTTTGGTCTTTTTATCAAGCAGGGCGACATAGACAATATTCGCTTTGAAAAGATCGCGAAGCTGGTTGCCCACCAATTGGATCAGGTCCCTCAGATCTGCCTGGCCCACCAATGCCTGGCTGATCTGGTTAATGGTTTTTAATTCATCGGCTTGTTGCTTTACTTCCTTTGTCCGTGACAGCACTTTTTCTTCCAGTACCTGGTTTTCTTTGATCAGAGACGTGGAACGATATTTATTGTATCCATAGATCGCACCCACCAGGGCAATCACATAGATAATATACATCCACCAGGTCTGCCACCAGGGTGGGTTGATCATAAAACTAGCGGTGGCCGGTTTACCCCAATGACCATTAAGACCGACGCTGCGCACCATAAAAGTATAGTGACCAGGTGAAAGGTTTAAATAATTTTCCGTTGACGTTCTGTTGGAAACCGGGCTCCATTTCTTATCAATTCCCTGGAGAATGTACGAGTACATGGTGGCGCTCTGTCTACCCCCGTTTATCTGGGCATATTGAAACTGGATGTTGGACTGGTTATGCGGCAGCACCAGGTTGACAGGAACATTGAATGGTCCGGACACGCTGTCCCAATGCATTCCATTTCTCCTCGTAAAGCCTGCGTTTGCCGGCGTTTGGCCTTTGACGTAAAAACTATCAGCAGTCCATAAAGTATCCTGTTCATTCATTGACAAGGTATTGGCAAAATATTGCGGCTCGTTCATCACGGATATCCCCGTGATATGGGTAGCTTCTGTACCCTTTTGTTCCCGGATGCTGTCAATAATGGTAATGCCTGCGTCGCCCCAGAGATATTGTCCCTTTTTTGTAATGATGTTGGTGTTCCAGCTCTGGCCAGTAACAACCAGGCCTTCTGAGCCCGCGAGGATACCGATCTTCCAAATGGAATCCTTACCTGGCGGCGTAACGATGCTGGCCCGGTTATGTGTCCCTGCGACTATACTTCCCTGGTAGGGAATAAGGGACGTGACATAGTTATCACAGAGTCCCTCTTGTTCAGAAATCGATACCAGCGCACCTGCCTTCATATCGGCAATGTATATTCCTTTGTCCGTCCCAATCCACATCCTGCCCAATTCGTCGGGCATCAGTAACCTGAAGCATGAATCCTTTAGCCCGCTGCCCTGCCTCAGGTTTTGGATTGTGCCCAAAGTAGGATCCATGACGTCCACTCCTTTGGAAAAAGTGGCAATCCATATCCGGCCCTCGTTATCCGATTTGATATCCAGGATATTGTTTTCACTCAACCCCTCTTCCAATCCCACATGCATAATGCGCTTGTTGGCAACATCAATTTTATCCACTCCGCCCGCTGGTCCCGAAATCCAGAGATCGCCATGCTGATCCTTGAAAGCGCCGTACACGGTATCGCTCGCGAGACCCTGGTTCTTCCCCAGGTGCTCCATCATCTTTTGTGCAGGATGAATCCTGTCGAACCCGCCATCCGTGGCTACCCATACCTGGTCACCCACCTCCATCAGGTTCTGGATAAAATTATCCGGCAAGCCATGCTTTTTATTTAATTGTTTTGCTTGTTTTTTTTCAAAGTCCAAAATGCGGATCCCGTAATCGCCATTGGCCGCGCCAACCCAGATCCTCCCTTCTGCGTCTTCCATCAGGGTCGACATCGACCTTGTGCCTACCGGGTGAACCATTCCGCCATGACCCTCGATAATATTGACTCCGGCTGAATAGGTAGCCACCCAAACCCTGTCCCGGTCATCCTGCAACAAATCGAGATTAAAGTCTTCGGGAACTCCTTCAGCATCCTTAAAAACCTTGAACAATCCTTTTTCAGGATAAAGAATAAACAGGCCACGATCCGTCGCCATCCAAAGCATACCCTGGCGATCATACAATAACCTGTAGGTAACATTGTTGTCGAATCCTTGTGCATCTCCATAATTGGTGATCACGCCTTTCTCAATATCCACAGCACTCGCCGCACCATGCTTAAAGGCAATCCAGACTCTTCCTTTATTATCGCCGGTAATTGCCCTAAGGGTGTCACTGCCCAGTCCATGAATTTTCTTGATGTATGTGATCTTATCTCTTGCGGGAGTTATAATATCTGCACCATCATTGGTGGACAGCCAGATATTCTTTTTTTCATCTTCAAATATTCCCCAGGTATCCGAACCCGAAAGACCGGCATTGCCGTCAAGATGTTTGTAAGTCAGATTTTGTGGATCGATGACATCAACGCCCTGGTTCGCTATCCTGGAAACCCAGATAGAACCTTTGTCATCCAGGATCATTCGCGGAAGCGACGGAAAAATCGTGTGGATTTCGTTGGAACGGGTAAACGTGCCATCGTGCGGATCGATCATGCCCATGCTCCTGTTGTTGATGTACCAGATACGGCCTTGCCTGTCTTCAATCAGATCTGCAATGCCGTCCAGGGATCCGTAAGCCTGCATGCAATCTCCATCATAACGGTAGAGTCCTTTGTTTGTGCCGATCCATACAGATCCATTTTTGTCCCTGATCATACAGAGAACTATTTTCTCCGGCAGACCCTGGGCCAGACCAATATCCATAACGGAGATGGTCGTCCCGGTCTTGGGTGTGATCCGTCCCGTCTTCACCAGGACAGGCGCAGAGAGGATATATCTTTTGAATTTCAGCGATTGGGAAGCTATTTTTTCCAGATTGAATGGCCGGGATGGCAGCGTACTCAAACCAACATGTATTTCCTGCGGCGGTTTGGGAAGCGGCTTGAACCCCGTAGTATCGAAGGACACTGTTGACAGGGCATTGAGGTCCAGTTTTTTTATTTCTGCTTTTATGCTGCCGGCCTTGCTGCTGAGCCAATGGAGTGGCCGGGCCTTACTTAATAGGATCGGTTGGCTTTTCGGTTGCGGAAATGTGCTGTCACTAAAGGGAAAGGGAATATCGACTGTCTGGTTATTACAGGATGGCAAAGTAAAAAGCGTGACGACGGCGGTCAGCACAGACAAAGCAGGGGCTATTCCTTTGCGCATAGGTATAAATGTATAATAATTATCTAAAATACGGTTTGTATTTGATTATTATGAAGCAATAGGAATAGCCACTGCCCATGCATGGACAGCAAAAGAACATTGCGCGGAAAACGGTTGATCTATTTGGAGATTTTGTCGATCACGATTTCGTCGCCGGTTATAGTACCCGTAATCGTTACCTTATCGCCGACATACTTAGACACTTTCTTTGGCTCTTTGATCGCATACACTTTGTCTCCCACAACAAAAACGGGAGCATACCCTTCTTTAACACATTTCTTGGCACAGGCAGCATGCCCTTCATTATTGCCTTTTGCGCCGCAATGGGCGTCACTGATGTAACCGGTCCAGGTTCCATTTTCTGCAGCAAAAGCCGCAACGGAGAAAAAGAATGCCAGCGGCAGTAAATACCTTTTCATATCGGCAAGTTTTATGTGAGGAAATTCAACGTACCTAATGTACGAAATTTTCCAATGCCCGCCCCGGCCAATTCCAATTTTGGATTCCCGTCCCTTCCAGGGAAAAAAAACTAAATCATGAGCCCGTATCACATTGATTTTCAATACAATGCATTTGGCACGTCATTGGAACTCCTCTTATCTGTTCTAGAAAACACTTAGTATGAAAACTCAAATAACGATCTTAAGCATCTTTTTTTCGATATCCACGATGGCTGGAGCAGGTCCAACCGTGTCGGTGAAAACCGCACCCGCTAAGGATACCATAATTGTCTTTCCAACAAGTACAATTACCCTGACCGGTACCGCGACGGAAGTTAATCCAGGTCATCCAATTTTAGATACCACCTGGACTAAAACCAGCGGACCTGCAGCGACCATTACCAATAGTTCTAATCGTATGACCACAACCGTAACGGGACTGTCAGTAGGCAATTACCAATTTACACTCACCGCTACGGACAAGAATAATTCAACCGCTGTCAATTTAAATGTAAAAGTGATTTCGGGACTTCTGCCAGTCACCCTGACCTATTTCCACGCTTCTGCAAATGATCAGGGAATAAAACTTGACTGGCAAACCAATATGGAATCAAACAATTCCGTTTTTATCATTCAAAAAAGCACTGACGGTTTCAATTTCGTGGATGTGGCAAGCGTGGCGACAAAGGCAAACAATGGCAACAGCGATGCTCCCCTGACTTATAGTTACCAGATCTTTAGCAAGAACACGACAACAGCAGACATGCGCTATATGCTACTTGCTATGGCATTGCTTGTATCCGTCGTTTTCATCAGTAAATTAAACAGGGTATACAAAAGCCTGTTATTAGGTATTGCCTGCCTGTTTCTCTTTTCATGTTCTAAATCCGTAACAATACCCAATAATATACCCGCTTCCTCCAAAACTGAGTTTCGTTTAAAACAAGTTGATATCGACGGTCATGTGAACTATTCGGAAGTGAGATTATTGAACTGATCCTTTGGGCCGAAGCCAGCTTCGGCCCGGTTTGTCAACGCCTGATCATTTTGTCTTTTACAATTTCATTCATGACCTTTTCCCGTAAGTTTTGGCTGATGGTGATCTTTTCATTTCCGATGTCCAGTATGTTTCCCTCTATGCTTTTGATTTTGCGTATGTTCACGATAAAAGATTTGTGCACTTTGATGAAAATATCCGAAGGCAATTGTTCTTCGAGACTCTTGATCGTAACATAAACCATCATTTTTTTTGCATTGGTGTACAGCATCACGTAATTCAACATGGCCTCCGCATACAGCAGATCATCATAAAAAACCTTCTCTATTTGATTGTTGTTCTTTATAAAAAAATGATCGGCGATTTTATTTGGGGGTCCGGCAGTTGTCTTTTTTAATTCTCTTATCTCCTTTGCCTTGTTACAAGCTTTTAAAAACCGGTCAAAAGCAATGGGTTTTACCAGGTAATCCAACACGTCCAATCCAAAGGCTTCCACCGCATACTCAGCATAAGCCGTGGTCATAATAATACTGGCATTGGTCTTTGAACTCTTTAAAAAATCAATCCCATTTATTTTGGGCATATTGATGTCCAAAAATATAATGTCGATATCATGGTCCTGCAGCAGCGCCATCGCCCTCAGGGGATTTTCCGCTTGCCCCGCCAATTCTAAAAAATCTATTTCTTCGACAAATTCCTGCAAAACTTTCCTGGCGATGGGTTCGTCATCAATAATGATACATTTTAGTTTCATGACAGGTCAATCTTTACATGTGTTTCGTAAAAGCCATCTTCAATTTTTGTAGTAAGTTCATATTGATTGTTGTATAATAATTCCAATCGTCGTTTTAAATTGCTTATGCCAATCCCATTTGAATTTTTAGGACTGCTGGGTTGCGTCAATTCTTTTGTATTCCTAAACGAGCCATACAAAATATTCCCTTTCGTATATATTTTGATGCAGATGCTGTTTTCTTTGTCGGTAAAATTACTGACAAACTTAAAGGCATTTTCAATCAGAACGACTAATAAAAGCGGGGCAATTTTTACTCCTGCATCAATATGTTCAATTTGAAAGTGCACCGTTAATTTTTCATCTTTCCGCAAACGTTGAAAGGCCACATAATTTTTTATGTACTCTATTTCTTTTTCCAGGCTTACTTTCTCTGCCCCGCAATCGTATAGCTGGTACCTGAGCAGTTCCGAAAATTGCAAGAGGATGTTCCTGGCGACCTGGTTGCTTTTATCAATATGACCGTAAATGGTATTGAGCGAATTGAATAGTGCATGGGGATTGATCTGTGCCTTTAAATAATCCAATTCGTTTTTCACCCGTTCCTTTTCCAACAACTCCAATGTCTGTTGGGTTTGCATCCTGTCGGCCAGCAATTTGCCAATGGTTATCCCAAATACCCAAAGCGAAATATTGATCACCGAATTAAAGTACAATGTGCGAAAGTCTGTTATTGAAGGAGCGTGAAAAAAGTGAAGGTTCATTTGTAATGCAACCAACGCCCTGAGCCACGCTGAAATGGCAATGACCAGTATTGTTGATAAAACGAAGAGGGCATATTTCTTTTTCAGCAAAAACTTCGGAACGATGAAATGATTGACGGCATAATAATCTGCTGTAATGAAAATCAAATAGCAAAACTCGATGGTCATGGTTTTGCTGAGCGTAACAGAATAGCTGCGAAAAACAGCTATCCATAGAAGGTAAATGCCTGCCCAGAATAGCGCATGATATAAGAATGTTCTGCCTTTCAATAGCTTTTTTTTACAAAGGTAGCAACCTGCTGCAGGTTTTAAGGCTTATTACATGATGCAGGTCAAATTCTTGATAAACCCATGTTTAATCAAGTAAAAGCATTGGATGCTGTAATTCGTTTTAAATACCCCGATGATTGTTGCAGGTTTGTGTCATCAATTTATCTAAAATCAGAAAATGAAAAAAATAGTCCATTGGTTTATACATCCACCGGTAACCGGTCAGTCAGCCATTTTAATTATCCGCCTGATGGCTGGAGCCGTCTTTTTCTGGGAAGGCATTTTGAAATTTGTTTATGTAAACCAGGGGGTTGGACGATTTACCAAATTAGGTTTCCCTTTTCCCGAAACCACAGCCCACGTCATCGCAACAGGTGAGATCATTGGCGGTTTACTCCTCATCTTTGGACTATTCACCCGGATAACCGCGTTCTATTTTATTGTACAAATGATCGTTGCCGTGCTCAGTACAAAAATTGATCTGTATTTTGGCAGAAGCCCGTTGCCCAGGCCGCCAGCGCCGCCAACCATCGGCATCTGGGCGGTGTTACACGAAATACGTTCAGATTATGCTCAAATCCTTTGCTGCCTTTTTCTGCTCATGGAAGGCGCCGGCAGGAGGTCGCTCGATTTTATGATCTCCACCTCAAAAAAAGTGTATCGTATGGGCGATCGGTCGTCGCCGCTCGCAAAAGAACAGTGGCCGCAATTGTTACATTGAATGACCCCTATTTGTGCCTATTTTATTGCACCCAGCACGTCCCGCAAAAAAAGATCGCCATGAAAATTATTATGTTGCGTCAGCCCGAGCCGCACAACCACTAATTTTTTAGAGGGGATAACAAAAATAAGCTGGCTCTCAAATCCATCGGCATAATACATATCCGCGGGCGCAGCCGGATAACGCCTTATTGACGTGTCGCCACTTGTATTTAACCATATCTGAAAACCATAACCCTTCTTGTCGGGAGCAGCAGGTCTTGTACTTTGTGCAACCCAGCCTTCGGGTAATACCCTTTCTTTATTGCACAAACCATCATTCAGATACAGTAACCCGAACCTTGCCCAATCGCGGGCAGTGGCATACATATAGGAGGATCCCACAAAAGTGCCGGATGCATCAGGTTCCATCACAGCACTGTACATACCCAATTTATAAAACAATTGCTGGTACGGGAAAGCATTGTATATGGAGTCGCCCACGGTCTGCCTGATGATGCGCGATAAAATATTGCTGTTGCCGCTTGAATAATAAAATACAGCGCCGGGCGGATCTTTCGGGGGGCGTGATGCCGTAAAACCACCCATATCGGCTTTCTGATATAACATCCTGGTCGCCTCGCTTGACTTTGAATAGTTTTCTTCAAAATCCAATCCGCTGCGTTGCTGTAGTAAGTTCCTGATCGTGATGGCATGTCTCGGATCATGGGTATCGCGCCATTCGGGTACAGGTGCGGGTGAGTCGACATGTAATTTTCCCTGTTTCACCAGTATGCCGGTCAGCGCACCGGTAACCGTTTTGGTCATGGACCAGCCCGCTAATTTTGTTTTGGCGGTAAATCCATCGGCATATCGCTCTGCAATTAATTGTCCGTTGTATACAATGACCACAGCCCGGGTGCGGATTGGCCAGACCGTATCTTCTTCCAGGAATATTTTCTGAATGGCGGATTGCAGCTTTGCGCTGTCTATTTCCGCAGGAAAGTCACCGGCCAGTTTGTCTCCCATTGGCCAGGCCACAGTATCTGTATTAACAGTTGGTTTGGTTGGCAGGTTAACAGGCTCTTGTCTTACGTGCTGTTCATCGAGTTCACTCACTACCGTTGCGCCCAGGCCCCCCCGGTAAATGGACTTGCGTTTGGCCATGCCCAATATGGACCCGGTAACGGAAGAGTCCGAATAATTCACTTTAAAATCGGCGAGTTTCATCATGTATGCACTCAGGTCCTGGTCATGCACCTGTTGTTCGTTCCTTCCGGCAACAAAAACGGCAGAGCACATGACTTTGGAACCATAACCTGTTATGATGGGAAAGGATATCCAGCAATAATAAATCAAAAAGCCAACGGCGGCGACCAGCACAAGCAATAATGAACGGACAATTATTTTTTTGACTTTCATGATCGAATTTATTCCGGCGTATGGCTTACCTCGTCAGCCGAAGCTCGGAATTTATTCCGAGCGTAGGCTGATGATCGGATTCGCAATCGCCGATTTGATCGCCTGGAAACTGATCGTTACTGCCGCAATCAACAGGGCGGCCATTCCGGCGACAATAAATACCGGAGCACTAATATCCACCCGGTATGCAAAATCGCGCAGCCATACATGCATAGCCCATCCTGTTACAGGAACTGAAATAATGAAGGAAATACCCACGAGTATTAAAAATTCCTTGGATAGCAGCAGTAATACATTATTTACGGAGGCTCCCAACACTTTACGGATGCCAATCTCTTTGCTGCGCTGTTCCATGACAAAGGCGGAAAGACCAAATAAACCCAGGCTCGCGATGATTATGGCTAAAATGGCAAATACGAAAAATATTTGCTGCGTACGTTGCTCACCGGCATACAATGCCGCATATTTTTCATCAAGGAAATGATATTCCAAAGGACCAGGAGGATTAAAGGTCTCCCATTGTTTTGCGAGCCCATCAAGAAAGCCCTTTACGTCAGTGGTTTTTATTTTAATGATCAATCCCCCGAAATTCCCGCCGAGTACCATCATCATGGGAGCGATCTTTTGCTTTACCGAAGCATAATTAAAATCTGCTACAACACCTACCACTTTCAATTCCTGTTGCCCCGAACGGACAATGCTTTTGCCCACAGCATGGTCATTCGTCCAACCCAGTTCCCGCACCGCGGCCTCATTAATGAGGATACCCGAAGAGTCTGTCGCAAAATCCTTTGAAAAATTTCTTCCCTGCAAAACATGCATACCCAAACTGGGGAGATAGTCATAATCTATATGGTATATGTTCGCATGAATTTCTGTTCCGTTGGACGTTTCATTTTTTGGATAAATCTCCGTGCCATCCATGATATCGCCCCCCGGCACCGATCTTGAAATGCTTGCTGAGAGGACGCGGCTATCTCCCAACAGCTTTTGTTTAAACGCAGTTTGATCTCTGCCCAATAACCTCGCATCGGGCAAAAACAACACCTGCTCCTTATCATAACCTAATTTTTTGTTTTGCATAAAATGCAATTGCTGGTAGACAATGATGGTGGCAATGATCAATGCCGTCGATACAAAAAACTGGAAAACGATCAAACCGCTTCGCAACAGGTTCTTCTGCGAACCCTGAAGAGAGGAACCTTTCAATACTTTTATCGTATTCAACGATGATAGAAAGAAGGCAGGATAAATACCCGCCAATATTCCTGCGAGAAAACTGACTGCGAACATGACCGATATAAACTGGTAGCCCAGGAAAAAATCGAAACCGATAGTCATGTTGGAAAGCCGGTTGTAATAAGGCAACAAAACAAATATCAAAGCATACGCACAGAGCATGGCCAGGAAGGCAAACAATATAGATTCTGTAAGGAACTGGATGACCAGTTTCCTTTTTATTGAACCCATGACCTTGCGAATACCCACTTCCCTTGCGCGTTTTACGGCCCTTGCAGTAGACAGGTTGGTGAAATTGACACAGGCGAGCAGCAATATAAACAGGGCCAGGGCTGAAAAAATATAGACATATTGTATATCGCCAGCGGGTTCCAGCTCGAATTTTGTATTGGAACGTAAATGAATATCAGTCAGCGGCTGCAGCCAAAAACGAAACGTATTGACAGACTTCTGTGCTTCAACAAGGCTAACCCCCATATCATGCTGAATTTCGGGTACAACATATTTTGCCACCAGCTGCGGGAATTTAGCAGCCAGTTTTCCCGGATCAGTATTTTTATTTAGAACAAGATAGGTATGGTATCCGAGGTTGCTCCATGTGGCATTGGTAACAGGAAAGGTAGAAAGACTCAGGAATGCATTAAAATGAAAATGCGAGTTGTCTGGCACTTTGTCAATCACACCGGTTACCTTATACACCGCATTATGTATGCCGATCATCAATGATTTACCTAGTAGATCGCCACCGGGGAAATATTTTTTTGCAAATAATTTTGAGATCACAATACTGTTGGGATGCACAAGCGCATCGGCCGCATTCCCTTCAATCAGTGGAATAGAAAACAGCTGAAGAAAATTGGAATCGGCAAAGGCAAGATGTTGTTCTTTAAACTGTATATCATTGTATTTTACAAAATCACTTGCCGGGGAAATCCTGGTTACCGCCTTCACCTCAGGAAATGCGTTTTTCATTCCCTGGCCGACGGCCAGATCAACATTGGGATATACTGCCACGTCTCCATTGCCGGTAACGGATAAATTGACGCGGTAGATATCCCGGGCATTGGCAGAATACTTGTCGTAGCTCAGCTCATGATAGACAAACACGGCAATCAGCATAAAACAGGTGAGTCCGACCGCCAATCCCAAAATATTAATAAGAGAAAAGACCTTGTTCCTTCTCAGGTTACGCCAGGCGGTTTTGAAATAATTTTTGAGCATACATTGATTTTGATTGTTGAACCGTGGTCACCATCCATCTCAGCCCGAAAACAAAAATAACAATAATGGGCGCCGGCCCATAAAAAAATATTGCCCCGGTTGTCCTGTTTTTTTCTTCTAAATGAGTTATATTCAAATCACAAAAAAATCAATATATGAATGAGATCGTGTTCATACTAAACAAACGCAGACATTTTATTTTCCCAACATGTGTTAAGACCGTAGCACTGATCGCAGCCATTTCCCTGCTGCAATTATCCGTTCCCGCCCAGGATCAGCAAGCCAAAATGAGCGCCAAAACAAACAAGGCCATTTCAACTAAATCATTTACCATTCACCAGGAAATTGATTTCAAGGCAAGTCCCGAGCAGGTGTACAAGGCATTGCTCGATAGCAAAGAATTTTCTGAATTCGCTGCCAAGACTGGACCGTTCTCTGCAACCTCAGCCAAAATAGATCCTGTTGTCGGGGGCGTTTTTTCTGTTTTCGACGGACATATCATTGGCAGGATTCTCGAGTTGGTACCCAATCAACGGATCGTTCAGGCCTGGAGAGTTGTAGATTGGCCGTCCGGCTTGCATTCTATAGCGAAGTTCGAGATCAAGCCTAAGGGTTCCGGAACGCACCTGGTGTTTGATCATACGGGTTTCCCTCCGGATTTGCACGATCATCTCGCGGAAGGATGGCGATCACATTATTGGGATCCGCTCAATGCATACCTTCACTGAATCTTGCATTGTAGTTTTTGTCGGTTGGAAACGATGGTTCGTTGCGCTCGATGTATATGATCAGGCGTCATTCGGTATAGAGGGCCAGCTTCTCCAGTGTTTGCACTGTGCCGGCTTCATTGTCCTCGGGCCGAATGCCCGAAGGAAGGTTCCTGAACAGGACGGTCACATTCGTGCCGCTGCCTTCGGGTTCAAAACTAATCTCCATGATCATCTCTCCTGCGAAAGCCGGATCGTCCGACTCGAAGGTAACGGCTTCAACGATTTTTTCGGATGGAGTAAGTTCCACGAACCTGGCTTTAAACCGGTCTTCATTTCCTGAAGTTTTGCCGCGCGATTCGTTCGCAGATCGCGGATAGAAAAGTGACATCTCATATCCTCCGCCTGCTCTAAGCTCAAAACGATGAACCTTTCCCGTCATCTCACCTGGTGCGAGAAAAACAGCCAGCGCCTCTGGATCCGTGAATGCATGGTAGAGCTTCTCTTGCGAAGCATTGATCCATTTCGAGTTCTGCGTGGATGAACGATGCGAATCGGACTTTTGTTGAACCTGATGATCCTGTGGCATGTTGCTGATTTGTTGAAATTATCATCAATAATCATTCCTTCCATTTGACTTCCAGCACTTTTATAAAATAGCCACCCACTACACTTCTGGCTTGAAAGCCTACCTTCCTGCCATCGGTTGTTTCGTGCCAGTCACTCAAAGGAACACGTGTAGGCGTTTCCGTACTGTACTTGTAAACCGGATCGATCAATTGCTCAAAATCATTTTGATTACTTGCCAGTACAGAGGTCCATAATATCCAATCAGACTTTGTATACGTTTTCCGGCTGTCAAGCGGTAAACCAAAATCATTTTGTTTTTTCAGATAATAAGCCACCTCTTTGTTGTAAACATCTGCCGGGAACAAATGAAGGTGCATGATTTTATCCCACACAAGATTATACTTCTGGCTCCATGTATTTTTATCGTTAAAAGTCAATGCATAATGATCACCGGCATCGGCAAGTTGTTGCCATTTAATGACCATCTCTTTTGCCATGGCCCCATATTTTTCAGCAGTTGGTTTGTCACCGAGCATCTCTGCAAGCATGGCATAGCACCCGATGCCTACAATGGCTTTTACCGACAGGTTTGCATTGCGGGCGAGATGACCCGCAAAATCATCAGTACATAACTGATTGACCGGGTCAAGGCCTTCGCTGGACAAATAGTCAACCCATTGTGTTAACGTCTTCCAGTGTTGTTTTGCATAATCTGCATTGCCCTCAGCCTTTGCAATCGCAGCAGACAGAATGATCATATTGCCCGACTCTTCAACCGGCATGCCTCCACTACCATATATCTCGCCATTGGCCATAGGATAGGTGCCCAGGTCGTGTGCAGCAAAAGACTTTGTATATTTTCCACTCTTTTCACAGAAATAAAATATGCCGTTCAACATACCCTTCATCAACGCCGGGTTGTATGCGAGGAATAATGGCGCCGAAGGATAGGTGACATCTACTGTGTTGATGCAACCATTGCTGAAATTCTCCTTGGAGAAGAACAGCAACTCTCCCTGCGGGCTTTTCACCAGTGAATGCGCTGCAAGGCATTGCCTGTATGCAGTAATGCACAATTTGGCATAGGTTTCGCCGCCTGCTGCAACTGCATCCTGGTAGATCATCTTGTTGACCGCATCGCACTTTGATAAGACAGAGGCGTAACCGGTATATGCCTGCTCTAATACTTTTTCGATGGTGACGCCCGGGCTCAGTTTCCACCAGCCTTTAAGATCCTGGTTAAAATATTGGATCTCATAAAGATTGTCGTAGCCAACCATAACCAGATGTTCCTTTTCTCTCGAGCCGGTCTTTTCAACCGGAAAAACGACATTCAGCATAAGTCCCTGGCCGGTTGTCTTATTTTTTGCAACGGAGGCATTGTTGACAAAACTGTGTATTGCAGCATCCGGTTCTGAAATGGTTTCCACTGGCTTTTGACCGGTCGGTACTGCTATATAAACATATCCCCAATCTATTCGCAGATCATCGCCTTTCTTTTTTAACACAGGTTGTTCTATCGTTCCTGCTTTTAATAATGATAAACCTCCTGCATGATATTGCTGTGCCGTTACCTGTTGTGAGGGAACGTTCACTGCCAGATTCGTAGATGCTCCAAAATAAATTTGCACATTATGTTCCGATGCATCATTTGACTTTGTTTTGAAGGACACATAAGACACCTGTCTTGAGAGGATGTCGAGATCATTGATCAGCAAGGGCGAAGTGAATGTAAGCGTAAGATCAATTGTACCGCAGGTAAACTGATAGATAGTCTGGGTGGCATTCATATCCACAGTCTTTTGATGGGCGGACAATATATTATTGCTGGTTGTGTCGGGCCCCGGTTCTTTTCCCAGAAACCTGTAAGTGGTTCCATCTACTTTGATCAACCCGATCATCGGTTGATTGGCACCTGTCCAGTGTTTGGTCGAAGACGCATTCAACTCATCAGTAAACGACCACACACTGAAATAGGGATTATGCATAAGTAGCGGATACGCCGGTGCCTTATTTACCTGGGCAAATAATGACCGACAAATGCAGAGGCAAAAAAATAATTTTATTAATCTCATATCTTTGATATTTTTTGCCTTCATAGACTTTGCCAAAGGCCCGTTGGCTGACTTATTTCATCAGCCCCAAAAATACCCTTTTAAACTATTTTTGGCAAATGAACATGGACAGGATAGTCAATCAACAAGACATCAAGACCCTCGTACTGCAGGACAAAATATTTTCTGCAATTTATAAGAAGTATGGCTCCCCGCCGGATTGGTCAAGAGAACCGGGTTTTGGTTCCTTATCGAAGATCATATTGGAGCAACAGGTCAGTCTCGCTTCGGCCAATGCGCATTTTCAGAAATTAAACGGTTACCTGGAGGAGTTTTCACCCTCCTATATTTTGCAGCTGACCGATGAGGAAATGCGCAGTTGCCAGATCAGCCGGCAGAAAGCGAAATACCTCAGGGCATTATCCACCGCCATCACGGCCGGCGAAATTGATCTGATGAAATTGTCCGGTCTCAGTGAACCGGAAATAAGAAAACAGCTGACCGGCATCAAGGGCATTGGTCATTGGACAACCGATATTTACCTGATGTTCTGTCTGCAGGCCAGGGATATTTTCCCAATAGGCGATATCGCCGTGGTGAACACAGTTAAAGAATTAAGCGATGCCAAAACAGCGGACGAAATACTTTTACTTGCCGAGGGATGGAGACCTTTACGGTCGCTTGCAGCATATTTTTTATGGCACTACTACTTAAGAAAAAGGAATAGGAGCTAACCAGCACCGTTTGCATAACTGTTGCTATTCTTTATTTTTCCGTCTTTCCCGTGGATAATGACCGCAGATTCATTGTTTCTCGCAATCTCTTTTGCTATATTCACAGCTTCCTTTTGAGTTTCTGTAATTACAGTAAACCGGTCATTCCCTTCGGCCTTCACAGCCAATCCGTTTCCGAGGGGAACAACGTGCTGATTTTTCTTGCTCATTGACTGAAAATAATAGTTAGCAAAGATATTATAAAATACTATTTTGATTAAGTCTTACCTTTTCGTTGTAAATATTTATGAACACAGCATTCTAAATAATGAAGATTCCCCCCGCCATAGCAGTCAACAAAAGCGAACAGATCATTCAGCTAACAGGCATCCTTAAAAACAGTCAATCGACAGTAGCGTCAAAAAAGATAACGGCCGGTTATGATGGCTTTATTGACAGCATCGTAAAAATCATCAGGAACAAACAGAAACAAAAACCTAATACCCTGTTCAAAACAATAGGAGCATTCGGAGCATACATTACAGAAAAAGCCGGCGCCAGTCTGAGTCTCGAATTGGAAGAGATCAGCGTTAAACTGGGTGGCAATATGCCCAACCTGGCCAATGCCCTGGGACGTTTAGGGGCAACCGTAAATTGTGTGGGTGCTTTAGGCTATCCTCAAATGCACCCGGTCTTTAAAACCCTTCCCCGAGACTGCCACCTGTATAGCTTCGCAGAGCCCGGGGCGGCTACAGCTTTTGAATTTACCGATGGCAAGATCATGTTCGCACAAATTGAGACCTTGAATCAGATGGGATGGAATAAGATCAAAAACATCATCGGCATAGATACTTTGATCCGGTTGTATCAGGAGAGTCACCTGTTTTGCCTGGTTAACTGGAGCGAAATTGACGCGTCTACGGGTATCTGGGAGGGACTTTTACAAGACGTGCTTCCGCAATATGCTATCCGCGGTGAAAAACAAATCGCCTTTTTCGATCTGTCAGACTGCTCAAAACGTAGCAATGAATCAATCAGCCACGTATTAACGTTATTAACTCAATTTCAGCAATACACAAAAGTGATCCTGGGTTTAAATAAAAACGAAGCTGCAAAAATACACCGGGTCTTATTTGGAAAAAAGGCCGACAAAAATTTACAATATTTGGGAGAAGACATTTTTAAAAAACTTAACATAGATGAATTGGTCCTGCATTCTTCCAAAGAAGCCTTTGCTTTTAGTAAAGAGGGCTCCTTTGTTGCCCCAGGTTTTTTTATTAAAGACCCGGCGATGTCGACGGGCGCAGGAGATAATTTTAATGCCGGTTTTTGTATTGCCAAGCTGTTACAGCTGGACCCGGGCTTATCACTTATGTTTGCAAACTGTGTGGCCGCGTTATACGTAAAAACAGGCATCAGTCCTGAATTGTCTGACAGTATCCATTTTTTAGAAGGAATGATAAAATCAAAATAAAAATATGCAACTGAACATTTATTCCGACTATCATGCGCTCTCGCTTCGTGCTGCCGGGGAGATCATTGACCTGGTAACCAATAAACCAAACGCGGTGATTTGCCTGGCTTCCGGGGATACGCCCCGGCTGATGTGTAAACTATTGACAGAAAGAGCCCTCAAAGAAAAACTGGATTTTAGCCGCTGTACTTTTATCGGACTGGATGAATGGATTGGCATTCCGCCTGAAAGCGAAGGAAGCTGTCATTTCTTTTTCCAAACCCTGCTTTTTGACCCCTTACGTATTTCACCTGCCCAAATTCATTTATTGGATGGAATGTCCAAAGATCCTGCACAGGAATGCGCAGTCATGGATAAAACTATTTTTGACAAGGGTGGTATTGATTTAATGATCGTGGGCGTAGGCATGAATGGACATATTGGTTTTAATGAGCCCGGAGTCTCCTTCGAGAATTATTCGCATGTGACGGACCTGAATGACACCACGATAAGCGTGGGTCAAAAATATTTTAGCAAACCTGTTGCACTAAAACAAGGCATCACCCTGGGACTGAAACATCTTTTGGAAAGTAAAAAAACCATTGTGCTGGCGAATGGTCAAAAAAAGGCAGTCATAATAAAAAAGGTCGTGGAGGAGAACATCAGCACCCAAATTCCCGCAACCGTCATCAGGATGCATCCACAGGGAGTTCTGATGATCGATGAAGAAGCAGCCTCTTTGCTGAAAAAAGAAACCACATGAAAATCAGCGAGGCCAACAGGTTGCGGATACTGTACTTCCTGGTATTTTGTTGCACGGCATCCTGGCTTCCGATCTTCGCCGATTATCTTAAAGCACATGGGTTAACGGGAATAAAGATCGGCATCATCCTGAGCATTACTCCATTGATGATGTTTTTGGTTCAGCCTTTTTATGGCATGGTTGCTGACCGGCTTGGCTATAAGAAATGTCTGGTATTGTCTTCCGCTCTGGCATCGCTGAGCTATACATTTTATCTTATTCATGGTGGTTTCGCTTACCTGTTTCTCATTACCATTTTCATGGCGCTGTTTTATAATTCCATACAGCCCTTGCTGGATAGTCTTTCTTTGACCCTGGTACAAAAAGATCCTTCATTTTCTTATGGCACGCTGCGGATAGCCGGGGCCGCGGGATGGGCATTTACTGGTATCATAGCAGGATATTTCATTGAGACAATCAGCACCACAGTCATTTTTGCCATTTCGGCGATCAGCATGTTGCTGACTTTTATTTTTTCCTTTTCATTGAAACTGGATAAGGAAAAGATCGCCTCAGACGGTGGCCAATCCTTTGCGAACACCAAAGCCGTTTTTGCCAACAAGATCCTGATCTTTCTGTTGATCTGCGTTTTGCTGATTTCTGCAGGAGCGACGACCATCTGGAATTTCTATTCGATTTACATGAAGGAAAACGGGGCCTCGGCTTCGCTGGTGGGTTATGGCATTTCCTTTCAGGGTCTTTGTGAACTGCCCTTATTTTATTTTTCTGCAAAGATCATCCGCAGGTTTGGCATCAAAACGACTTTGCTCATTACGGTTTTTGCCACGGCGCTCAGGTTATTCCTGTATAGTGTAGTTAAAAACCCTCATGCTGCCGTCGCGATAGAAACATTGCACGGCATATCCTGGTCGCTGTTCTGGGTGGTTTGTGTGGAATACGTCAATGTGCTGGTGCCGGCAGACTGGAGGGCGACGGGTCAATCCCTTTTATATGCCGCTTATTATGGAGCGGGCGCCATTGCAGGAAATCTCTGGACAGGATTTTTATATGACAGCAAAATGAAAATTGCAGAGATCTTTTTACTGAATGCCGGCATTGTGGCTATTGTAGGATTGTGTATGCTCCTCTTCATAAAAAACAAGCAATGGAACCTGCAGAAAATTTAGAGCGATGCAGTCTCGGCAATGCCTTCGCGCAGACGTTCTACATACCAATCCACAAACCGGGCAACATCCAATTCAACCGGCGCATATGGACCGGGCAGGTAATGGCTGGATTCCACACCGCGATAATTATTCTCGCATAGCTTCCAATCCTGTTCGCCCGTTATCCTCCAAAAATCGGTCAGGCGGTCAATGGTATAATCCGATCCTTCCACGGCAGCGCCATCTACCAGCCAGGTAAGATCAATGATCGTACGGGAAGGACTAACCGCCGTAAGTCGCATCGTCCACATATAGTCGCTCACCGCATCCATCCAAAAATTAGGGTACATGACCAAACCCACCACACCTGCATTAAAATCCTGGTGATCGCCCATCGGGATGGCAACCGCTTTCCCATCGAGGCTATAACTCAATACGGCAGGACGGAGCGGATACCGGATGGCAAAATGAAATGAATCATCTACAAAATCAATCGTATCAACCGCCAGTCCTTTATTTTGCCATTCCACCCGGCGTTCTGCCAGCAGCTCCTCAACAGGTTCGCGTAGATTGGCGCCGATCACGGCATTGCAATACTCGGGATGAGCCGGTCCGCAGTGATAACATTCCCTGAAATTTTCTGCGATCAGTTTCCAGTTGGTACGCAACTCATATCTTTTTTTATGGGCAACCTTCGCCTTATGAACCTGGTAGGGTTTCAGGAATGGGCTCCAATCGTCCAGCACTTTTGAAAAATCGGGAGGCTTTTGCGCCAGGGAAATAAAAATAAATCCATCGGCTACCCGCACCTGTACCGGGTGCAATCCGTGAAAGGATCTGTCGAAATCATCCGGCATCAGGCGTGCTTTGAGCAGTTCGCCATCCTTACCATAAACCCATTGATGATAAGGGCAGATCAGTTTTGGCGCATTACCCCGTTCTTCCAGACAAATCAAAGAACCCCTGTGTCTGCAGGTATTATAATGCGCATATACTTCCCCTTTATTTCCACGGATGATGATGATGGAATCTTTTTGCGCAGTGTAAATGAAGTAATCACCCGCCTTAGGAATTTCTGCAATAGTGCCGGCAAACAACCAGTATTTTTTCCAGATATGTTCCCATTCCAATTCAAAAATCCCGTGGTCTGTATAAAAAGGTTGTTCAAGACCCCATCCTGATTTGTAGTCTTCCAACAGCTGTTCCAGATTGACCGTTTTCATACACTGCAAGCATTGACATGAAGTATAAATTTACCCATTATTTTCATTCCATTTTATACGTCACCCGGATTGCATAGTTTGAAAACAAGCGCGGCTACGGCAGCTCCGCCAAAACATCCCAGCAGGTAAACCCAGATATTGGTCCAGGATGCCAGTTTCATCAGACTGATACCAAAAGCTACCGCGGGATTGAACGCTCCGCCTGATATACCACCCAGTGCATAGGCCATGGCCAAAACGGTAAATCCGATCGCCAGTCCATAAAAACTGTTGCCACTTGTGCCCTTGGCAGTGGCCACATTCAGCACAACAAAGGCTAGGGCAAAAGTACCGATGAATTCCGCCAGCAGCGCTTTTGTGGTATCAGCCATCCCATCCGCATGATCGGGTATTTTATCATGCAATAAATACATGACCACGAGCGAGGCGAGGCCCGCGCCTGCTATTTGCACGATCATATAAGGAATGGCATCCCGCAGGGGAATTTTGCCGCGCAACAAAACGGCCAGTGTAACCGCTGGATTGTAATGTCCCCCGGAAATATGGCCACCTGCAAAAATCATGACCATTAAAACGGAGCCGATCGCCAGGGGCGCAAAATCGCCCAGCCCTCCGATGACCGCCATACCAACAGTTAATACCAGGAAAAAAGTACCAATGAATTCAGTCATGAACTTTCTCATAAATTGTATTTTTAGATGGACGCGTTTCTATGGGTTAAGTTAACAGATATTTTTCAGTCTCCGATGGGAAGTTTTTCCCGGCCACGACAGGTTCCAAAACAATAAAATAATAAGATACATTTGCTCAACCATTTTCACAGCTCATGCGCAATGCAATGATTTACCTGCTTGGCGTCGTTTTCTTTGTCGATTGTAATTCGGGCAATGGAAACAAAGAAAAGAATGCGCTGGATTTCCCCGATGAACTCGTTCATTTTGTGGCCTATTCACACAATCCTGTTTTTTCGGGTACGGATACGACAACTTGGGATCGTCATATCCGCGAAAGGGGCTGGATTCTGAAGGAGGACAGCATCTATCACATGTGGTATACAGGATATGTTAAAGAGGATTCCGAAAAACATCTTGGCTATGCCACGTCACCAGACGGATTGAGCTGGACAAGATATCCATCGAATCCCATTTATGCTGCGGGTTGGGTGGAAGACATGTGCGTGATCAAATCGGATAGCCTGTATTATATGTTTTCAGAGGGGCGGGGCGACACGGCGCATTCACTGAGTTCCCCGGATCGGATACACTGGACCGAAATGGGCAACCTGGATATCAGACAAACCAATAAGAATTCCATCAACCCGGGTCCTTATGGTACACCCACCGTCTGGACCGAAAACGGCGTCTGGTATTTATTTTATGAACGGAATGATCATGGCATCTGGCTCGCCACATCCAAAGACCTAAGGGTTTGGACCAATGTGCAGGACGACCCGGTGATACCGATGGGTCCGGATGGCTATGATCAATACGCTGTGGCCATGGACCAGGTGATTAAATATCATGGACGCTATTATGGCTACTATCATGCGTCGGCATTTGCCGACTGGCGGGAATGGACAACCGATGTAGCGGTATCAGACGATCTCGTACATTGGAAAAAATTTCCGGGCAATCCTATTCTCGGTGAAAACAAATCCAGCGGCATTATGGTCGATGATGGCAAAAGGTGGCGGCTGTATACGATGCACGATAAAGTGAATGTGCATTTCCCCTTCAGAGACAGCCTTCCATAAAAAAGGTACTACATGACAAATATTACCGACCTGCATATAGAAGATGAGATCCTTCCACTATTTGATTTCACGTATAACATATTTTCAGGTCAGGCCCTGCGCGACATCATGACAGAACCCATTGGTTCAAAATCCGAAGTATTGTTCAGACAACATGTGCTGAATGGTTTCATTGGCAACCGGAACATATTAAAGGATTACTCTTATTCAAGGTTCAATTTATCCGATGTATACAATTTCTTTGAGAGCTTTTTCGTGGGATCTTTTTCTGCGGCACACTTAAGAAGAAGGCTTATTTTTTCGGAGAAGGAAAGGCATCAAAAAAGAGGAAAACTGGTCATGCTGATCCAGCTTTTTTATAAAATACACTCCACTTATTTAAGTAAGCTCGATACGAAGCTTTTCCCCCGGGAATATGCCATTGAGCTGGAACAGATCAATGGTTTCTTTGCCGATTTTAACCTGGAGCGTTATCAATTGATCTTACGAAAAAAAAATACCATCCGGATCGGACATATTGTTGAATTGATGAAGATCCTCACCCAAAAAGTAACGAATGGTGAGGCCGCATCCTTCTGGAAACGCTGGTATTTATTTGAAGCCTATCTTTCAATAAGCGATGGCATCGTTAAGCATGGCTTTATCTTTCCATCATTTGACGACAGTAGTTTTTCGATTGAAGGACTTTATCATCCGCTGATCAAAAACCCTGTCCGAAACGATCTCATTGCCAGCAAAAATGTCATTCTTATAACTGGTCCAAACATGTCGGGCAAATCGACCCTGCTGAAAGCGGTTAGCCTATGCGTTTATCTTGGTCATAAAGGACTTGCCGTGCCCGCTACAAAAGCAACCATACCGTTTTTTTCTACTATTTCTGTGGCTATTAACCTTACTGATAGTATTGTAAGTGGTTATAGTCATTTTATGTCAGAAATCATCACGTTAAAAAATGTGCTTTTGGAGGCCGAAGAAAACAGAAATTGTTTTGCCGTATTTGATGAACTATTCAGGGGAACGAATATTGAAGACGCACTGGAGATCAGTAGTGCAACGATAAAAGGACTCGTGAAGTTCAGCAACTCCCTTTTTCTTATTTCCACCCATCTTCACCAGTTAAAGGATATGGAAGAAATCAAAAATGGAAAGGTTACCACTTGCTATATCGAGTGCGAACTAAATGGTAATATCCCGGCATTTACCTACAAACTAAAAGAAGGTTGGTCAGATTTGAAACTAGGCCGGATACTGTTTGAAAAGGAAGGGTTGTATAAAATTCTTGAGTAGTGGCGCTAAAATGAAATGATGCCGTTAATTACCTCCATTAAATTAAGCAACCGATAACTTGTCTTCTATCGCCTCCTCCACAAAGGCACAATAGTCGTTAAATGGAATTTCATTCAGCGAATTGAATCCAACCTTTCTCGCTATCCCTGGCAACTTAGAGTGAAACTCCCGAAAATCATTTACGATAATGGGAGCACTAGGGATAGTAGTTCTTTTGGAGGTTGTCCTGAGCCAATTGCGGATGCCCCGGATGGCTTCGGTCGGCCTATTCTGATGCGCCTTGATATCGACTCCATTTATATCTGATAGGTATTGCTGATACAGGTAACGGGTTTTCTCAAATACAATTGCGTTTTTAGTTTTCTGCATTTTATTTCCATACCGACGTGCGGCAAAAAAAACACCCAATTCAAAAGGCATATTAAATCTGGGAAGATCATTTTCGTTCAATTCCGTCCTGGAAATATCATGAATACCATACCTGCATTTTCCAATAAGACGTAAGATCTTATCGATCCTGTTGTCAAGTGCATTGTCTTCTTCCATTGTCGTTGACGGAAAAAAACCGCAACGATATACAGCATAAATGATCGCCCTTAAGATAGGCTGATACTTATCGTCGAAGGGGCAATTGATAAACGCTAAGTCATTATAGGAGGGTTTTTTCAAGCCGTCGTTTACGTATGAAGTTTAGGGAATAGGCAATATCAGGCAGCAGCCGAACTGTGTGATTTACGCGTCGCAGATTTACCCGTACTCTTTTTTTTGGTTCCTTTTTTTACAGAGCCAAGACCGCCTTTAACATAAGTGCCTTTTGAAAACGACCCTGCCACGGCATTTCGAATGTCAGCTCTGGAAACTTGTGTTTTCCGATGTCTAGATTTTAAAAGTATTTTTGACATAACTTATCTACACAAAGATAAAAATAAATTGGGAATTCCCCTGATAAGCATTACCATTTGCGCTCAAATTACACGAAAAGGGTATTGATTTGAGCCCTGTAAGGAAATAGTTTTACTAACCAGGACCGGTTAAGTCATAAAGGGTTTCCTTGAAAGGCCCCCGAACCAATCCATCAGAAGGTCAACCCAAACTGAAGTGCCAGTCCGACGGAAACAGGCTTTTCATTTCCCAGGCGTAGTGGTGTAGATATGGCGACGAAATAGTTTACATTTTTTGCCCTGATCAGCACTTGATTAAACACGGGGGTAAACCCATAACGGCCCACGGTTTCAAAGGCCAGTCTGGTGATGATGGTGAAGCCGTGTTTAAAGCGGAACATGACGCCCGGGTCAAATATGATATTCGTCACTTTGCTGGTATCGTGTTGCGCTTTGATGACCGGCGTAATCTCGAAACTGAATCCGATCTTATCGTTTTTTAAAATATTTATCCCGATGGGGAACCCTACCGTATAACCGTTAGAGAAATTGAAGGTGCTTCCTTTTTTATCCAAGGTTACGATCGGATGAATAAATGAAGCATACCCAATGATTTTAGGATAGGACTGAACCGGGCTTTTTTGCTGTGAAAAAGATGGGGCTGCGATCAGGTGCAGGAGGGCCAGGAGCAGTAAATCTCTTGTCAGTTTTGGCTTAGGCATAATAAATTGGAAAGCGGATTCGGGGGTATTCTCCTTGAACTCCATGATCCTGTTTAACGACTGGCATCCTGGAATGACGTCATTAAGAATTAGTCCTGGCAGGTATCCCGGCCAGAACTTCCCTGATGCTCGAAGGTTTCACATACTCCAGTTTATCCATAAGGAAGTCGATCTCCTGGTTGGTCGGCAGGCGGTTATAGATCTCATCAAAGGCCCTTGCCTTGATCTCTGCCATCGGTATGGCGAATTCAGTTCCCGGAATGGTAATGGTTTCTTCGGTGAGAAGACCTGAGCGGACGACATAATCGAAGAAATCGAGCCAGGTAGCCCATTGGTTAAAGAGCGGTGGATTAAAGCGTTTTCCCATGGTTTTATATTTGGAGCAAAAAATAAAAGTAGGGATATTTTTTATTTTTATTACCAAAGAATAGGTCGAATTAGAAAGTATTTTTTTGGCTTTCCAATGTTAAGGCTTTTGTTATTGAAATAAATAACGAAGCTGGCTTTTCTGCAAATAGTTGTCTTTATAAAATCCATACGACGGAATGTTTATGCCAACACACAATTTAATATTTAAAGTGTTTTCCGTGTTGCCCGTTATAATTTTATTTAAGTTTTTGTCAAATCCAGCCGAAGGTTCTATTTGTGGACGGTTCAACAAAAAAGAATAACCTACTATGAGCTTTATAAAAAATAATTGCTTTAATCGCGGGTGCCAATAGTCCCCGATATGACTGCTATCAGACAGATCGACCTTCCAGGGCCACCATACTAAACCCAAACAGGGTACCAAATAATGATTAAAACCGAGAAATACTGATGAATTGTCTTTTACAACCGCTGATTGAGGTAAACCAAACGAGTAATGCAACCCCAAAAACAGGTTTAACCTGTTCTTTTTGCTCAATAGATCATATTCGGGTCCGAGGTTGAATATTGATCCCTGGAAGGGTTCGAATCCAAAGCTAAACGTCGCTTTCAGGCTTGCGTTTTTTGCAATGCCAAACGGGCTTATTCTATCCGTAAAAACAATATCAAATACGCCAAACGGATTTCTACCGGATCCCAAAACGCTAAAATAGGTTCCTCCTGAAACCCCGACACCATACTTACGAAAAGCCAGGTAATTTATTTCACGATCCTTTTTTTCCATCAGTACTAAGGCCCTACTGTGTAGGATCTCTTTCTGTCGATTAAATTCGACGGTTGAATCCTGCGAATGGGAAATCATTACGAGTGAAAATAACATGATGAATAGTGCAATGTGTTTCATTCGCAATTAAAAATTCAAGTATTTGAATGTGAATATAGGTCCGACAAAAAAGAAGCCATAGTTGTTCACTTTTAACCTGGAGCCAGGAATGCCGTTAACTTTCACCTGAGGTGATGTATACAGACCTTCCACCATTGTTTTGAAACCAACGGTGACGGCGACATGACGTAGCCACCCATAAAACCATCCTCCGACGCTGGATTTGGTAAATCGAGTACTGAAGAGATATTTGTGACAAAGCACACCGCCGATTTCAAATTTTCCCGAAAACAACCAACCCCAGCCACCGAGATAGGGATCCTTTAGTTGCCATAGGTAGCTGTCATCTGTTGCGGATTTGATCACCGTGTCTTCAAGGGTGATGTTTGTGTATGCGTTGGCAAGCGATAGAAACAACCCTGCCTGGATATCAATATTAAATAGAAGGTTTACTTCTTTGAAGTCAATGTGCTTTGAAAATGGGGCTGTTATATTTTTATCTAAACCGAGGGTCAACTCTGTTCCTCCATCGCGAAAATGATAAATAACGTTGGAAGAAATTGTTTGTAGTTTATCGTGAGTTATTCCAACAAACAGGTTCATTTTGCTAAAAACTCCGGAATCAGCCCATTTGGGGAGCCTGAAACTAATGTAAAAGGCATTTGCCTGGTCAGCTATCTCACCAAGACCTGAAAAGGGATTTTTTCCTGGTTGCACAGCATAGAATGTAGGCGTTGGATTTAGGTTTTTTAATTTATGTCCGTTGAGAATATATTTACTACTGAGATTGAATGAGTAGATCGGATTTAACATCAGGCTCAGATCCAGCCAGATGCGGTGCTGCATCAAGGTATCGTCATAATATTTATCCGGGTAAGGCTGCCCGAATGAATCGGTGGAGATACATCCAGCGGTCATTACAAAAACAATAGACAGTTTGTAAATTGTTTTCATCATCTTGACTCAGCTATTTGCGGTCAGACAGTGTTTAGGCGAAACCTTTATAAAGTAAAACATATATGTTTGAAATTGTGGAATGGATTGCCGAATTATTTTCAACAAATAAATGCAAACACTTAGTTCCTTAATGGCAAAATCTCGCCGAAAGTGTATATTCGAACCAGCCAAAACATAATGGTATGGCCTCTCCTAAACTGCCTTATCTAATCATTGCAACTCTTCTTTTTTTAATCACATTTTCTTCCTTTGTACATGCCCAACAAAATACCGACTCCAATCCGCCTAAACAGAATCACTATTTAGATCCGTCGGTCTGCCCAGTCAAGGTTAATACCATACTTAGTAACAAGGGTTTTTTAAATATTCTGGATAAATATTATAGCTCAATCGCTACCGGGCTAGGCCCAGGTGTTTCGCTCACGGATTACGGCGCTATTGACCCGGTCGCAGGCACATTTACCTTGAATGTTTTTCGTATAATAAAATGGCACAACAATAAACCTTTTGACGACATTGGTGACCCTAACCATCCGGTTAATTATTGTCCCGTAAATCAGAATGCTTCGATCGCCGGAATGAAAAATTGGTATGTAAACTTGACCGCCGCAGGCAGTATTATTGGAAATAATACCGCTGTGTTATTCAATAATTCAAAATTCAACTCTGGACTAACAGTAACAGGAAAAGTGCATATCCCCGTCGGGCTGCATCATATCCTGCTTGAAGGAAAAAATACAGACTCGCTATATCAATGGAAAAAAAACCTGGAAAATCAACGATGGGCGGAAAAACGGGCAGTTTGGACAGCACTACAACCGCGCCACGTACAAAGCTTCATTGATGCTATTCGAAGTAAACAAATAAAAGACAGCTTAGATCGAAAACAAGCCGATAGTGACGCTGTACTTTGCAGTTATAAGGTAGACAGTCTGAGGGTACGAATAAAAAATATAAATGTTACCGAAAATGCCTACAAGTCGGATATTGAAGCCTATGTCAAATACTCCGACAGCTTGCAGAAACTATTTACGCTTTCTGACTCTCTTGGTACTGAAAACGTCATTCTTAAAGAGAAGATTGATTCGGCCTGTCAACTTGAGAAAGTAGTTCTTTACGACGCACTACCCAAACCACATAGCACAAGGCCACCAGTCGATTGGGTGGCAAATTATGGCGATGGCCTATACACTGATATCGATTCTAAATATAATAGCTTAATCGATTCTGCTGAACTAAAAGTTGCGACCCAGCCGTATTGGTTAAAATGGATTGCCGTGGTCGGCTCTTATAGTCGAAATGATTATTACACCTACTATGATTCATTGCTTTTTTCGCAGCGTTTAAGCAAAAGCACGCTCAATCTTTTTAATTACGGCGTTGAATTCAATTTATTGCATTCCGGCTCTAAACATCTTAGTTATCTAAACCTGGGAATACAGCGAATACGGAACAATAATATTGCTGATTTATCTACGAGCAAATTAAATAAATCAATTAAATCGAGTCTAAATGACACATCGCTTTCATTGAGTAAGGACTATAATGTTTATACCGATTCAATAGAAGAGTATGAAGCCTGGAAACCATATGTCAACTATTATTTTTACTTCGACAGAACCAACAAACAAGCAGTCCATGCACTTTTTGAAGCCGAATTTCGGACAACTGGCGTAAGCCCATTAAACTTCGGTGCAGGTTATATATTTTCTATCAAAAACAGCAAAGACAATTCAATTCTTAATATCGAAGCTTACATCAAATTTATAGATGTTTTCTACTCATTGAGTAATGAGAAGGCTGGTTTCTTTAATCGAAATACAGTTGGAATTCTATTATGCATTCCATTTACTCTTCCAACCAGTAATTAATTAAATTTTTAAATTGACAATTATGAGCAAAAGCCAAAAAAAGGCCGTCAAAAGGAATGCACCGCCTAAGAAAAAAAAGACAAAGAAGGCAGTAGCAAAAAAAGCTGCTTCCAAAAAAACAGCAAAGAAAAAAGCATCTCCAAAAAAAGAAGCTGCACCCATAGCCCTAAGAGCGGAAGTTCAAATACTTTGGAAGGCCTATTGCAAAACCCAACAAAAGTACATTTCCGCAAACTGGACGACAAAAGAACAAGCGGAAAACGAAGCTCAACCACATATTGATGCCAATCACCAAGTGAGATATGACCAAAATATTAGCGGGTAATTTTTGAATAGCTATTACAAGTCGTTATTTCCTAAAGTCTAAATTAAATCTGAAGATTTCTACCGTATGCTTATTAAACTTATAACTAATCTTAGTTCAAATTAATGAATAATGGTCAGAACTTATTAAAGGCTAAATGCATTACCCTGTCACTGTTTACTTCAAACCCTGTTACCTGTTGTAATTTATTGCGTTTTATCATTAAATGATTCATCCACCAAAAATCATCAAGCAGATGGTCCGGGCCAGCGAGTGTAAGTGGAGTATCGTTATATTTATTGTTTGTTAGAATAAGGTGATGATCTTTCAATACAATTGTATAACTGCAATCAAGTTCCTGGCTGTAATACCTGCCTGTATAGGCCTGCAAGGCCTTATCATTCAATAATGCGTTTGCGTATTTTTTCAAATAATAGTTCCTGTCGGGCGTTATAATCACAATACCCTTATCATTTGACCGATTGTTGAAATCAAATTTAATGTTGGGTGCATAGAACATGGAATAGACGCCTGTTGAATCTTTTCTCATCAAATAGGATTGATCCCCAACCAGATAATGAAGTCTTGAGTTTTTTATTTCAAGTTTAAGTGCTATCCCTTCTTCACTGATATAAGAACCGATATAACTGCTTAATGACAATGAGTCTTTTTTTGAAAGCGCTGCCGAATCTTTTTTCACCTCTTTATCCGCAGTGATTTGTTTTGTTGAGTCTGTAATAAAAAAACTGGCTATCTGAAGGGCTTTATCGGTTGGATTATAATCACCCACATTACTAAAAACGATAACGCCCATCCTCAGGTCAGGAAAAGCGGTAATAAAAGTCCTGAAACCCGCATCACGCCCACCATGTGAAAATTGCCTCCAGCCTTTATATGTATCCGATATAATTCCCGCTGCATAATTCAACTCTTTGCCATTTCTGAGTTTAGTTTTCTGGGTTAACAGATCGATATCTACCTGGTCTCCCACTTTATGATCATAAAAATTGCTTATCCATTTCGACATATCATTTACATTAGTAAACAGACTAGTTGCGCCCACATTCGAATAGCTTAAAATACTGTTTTCAAAATGAGTGCTGTCCTTTTTTGTGTAAGAATAGGAACGGTTTTTTACAATTTCGGTATAGTCATCATGAAAATGGGTATTATTCATTCCGAGCGGTTTAAATATAGTCGAATCAGTAAATTTTCTTAATGACTGGCCGGAAATCGATTTGACTATTTCCGCCAGTAACGTAAAGTTGCTATTGCAATAACTATTTGCTTCACCGGGTTTGAAATTTAAAGCCTGTTGCCTGCTTATTATCTTTATGATGTGCTCCTGCGTTATTACATCGTCGAGCCTGGTGCCCTGTATGGCAAGCAACTGCCATTGGTCTCTTATCCCGCTGGTGTGGTTTAAAAGATTGCGTATTGTAATCTTTTCATTCAAATTGGGAAACCAGGTAAGGTATTTTCGTATGTCGTCGTCTAATTTCAGCTTATTCTGTTTTGCAAGCAACATAATAGAAAAAGCCGTGAATTGTTTCGAAACCGAAGCCATGTGAAAAATGGTTTCAGGTGAATTGGGAATGGTATATTCAAGATTTGCCATCCCGTATCCCTTAGAGAAAATAAGTGAGTCATTCCGGACTATTCCGACTGCAGCACCGGGGCCATATATTTTGTTCAGAGGTTCGAAAAGATCATTGATTTTTTTAACTGTGGAGTCGGGTATCACCTGTGCCGGGACTTTGCCAGTTAGTACAAAAACGCACAGAACGAAAAGCCATATTAATCTTGAATTAAACATTTTCATAAAAATTGGAATTATTAATTGGCTATTTCAGCGCTCCCATGCAGGTCGAATTGCCGGGTGGCGGGTTGATATTTAAGAAGGCCATTTAAGTTTTTTAACCTGCTGAGACTCTTTTCAGAAATATCTTCCGGATAGCCGCGGGACAAACCCGTTTTATTCTGTCCGTTCACCTTGAGAAAATAAAAAACCAGTGGTTCGGAAAGAGGCTGGGCCTGACCCGATACAGTCAGATCTCCTATTCTCCAGTTTCCCTTGTTTATTATTATTCTTATTCCTGAAAGTAAATGGTCCTTACCATATTGAACGTCTGAAAAAGAAATGTCAATTCCTTCTTCAGACAAGCTCTTCTGAATCGTTTTCAACCGCATATCGGTCATATCCTTCTTAATAACCAGATAAATATCCATATTATCCGTTTTAGGTTCATTGGCGCCACTCCGCCGGGCAGGTAGATTATTTTGGGCATTTAATGGTCCTAGCGTGACAACCAACAAAAAAACGGCAGGAAGAAAAAATAAATATTTCAACGCTGTTTTCGGCCCCGAAGGTTTGATATTCATCATGGCAATTCTGTTTTTTAAGTGTGAATAATTAAAATAATTAGCGGTTGTGTTTAATGACCGTCCAAAACTGACCCTCACCAAATCATACTGATATTCTTTGCGGCTCACTCCACCGTTGAGAAGTTCTTTGTCGGCAATATATTCCAGATTAAGCTTTGCCAGTTTCTTCAGATTCCAGGCCATTGGATGAAACCAGAAAATGGCGGCAAATAACTCCATCAGTAATATGTCGAGCGTATGATATTGCCGCACATGCACTTTTTCATGCAAGATGATATGCTGAAGCATGTTTTCGGGATAGCTTTCAGTATTCAGGATGATCCATCTGAAAAAAGAAAGCGGAGGCATTTTCTTTTGAATATGCACGATGGTATACTTTCTGAAATGCTCCCGTCTGCCCTTACGCAAAATTCCGGACAACTCAGAGAGCTGAAAAAAAATCCGGGCTAAAAAGAAAAGCATTCCAAGACAATAAATAGCTCCTGCCACCAAGCCTGTTCTGGAGCTAAGTTTTGTATTTTCTTCCTGAAGATTCCGGGAAAATGGCGTAGATTCCGACCCTGGTGAGTGGGAAGAGGTACTGAAATATTTACCAGCTTTGCCGCCTATTTCCTGTAACAAAGAATTTATCGGAACAGCACGATCAAGAACAACCCTTGATACCAGGGGAAGCAGAAACGTTAGTGCTACCAATAAGAGGAGAACAAGACGGTTGAAGTGATGAAAAGTAGTTTTGCGAAGGAGTATCCAATGGATTGTGAAAAGGATCGCCAGTGTCGTACTTGCCTCAACTGCATACAATATGATATAGGGGACCGGCATTATTTATTATTTTTCCTTTTCAATCATTTGAATAATTTCTTTCAGCTCCTCTGAAGTAATATCTTCCTCTTTCGCAAAAAAGGCGACCGCATTTTTTATAGAGTTGCCAAACAATCCTTTTAATAAAGGCTTTACAACTTTATTTTTATACTCAGCCTCACCGATAGCAGGAATATACCGGTAGGTGGTTCCAAAATCTTCATAACTAAGAAATCCTTTATCAGCCAGTCTTCGCATAATAGTTGCCACCGTATTGATGTGAGGCTTTGGCTTTGGCAAAAGCTCCCTCACTTCTTTCGAAAATGCTTTTTTCTTTTGCCATATGATCTTCATGATGGCTTCTTCCTTTTCGCTTAGTCTCTTCATACTACGAAAGTAAACTATTATTGTAATTATACAACTACAAATGTAGTTAACATTTTATTAAATAGCAATTTTATTTTTTTGCCCTTTCAAGAAATAAGGTGGTTAACAGAAAAGGACGCGACATGAATCAACACTTACAACAACTTCATCAGGAGTATACCTGCTGACCTTTGTAACTTTTGATGGGGTCAATAATAAGGGGAGCTGATAAAACCAGCATATCAAAGGAAAGAGTATTAAATGAGGCTTTAACCAACACTTTTTTACTGTACGTTTATTAATCTTACGATCAGTCTCAATTCAACCTATACGGGAATTTTCTCGACGCATTTTTCATCAATGCCTTCGTCAAATTTCCCGGACTGCTTCCTATGCCACCGTTCGCTTCGTAATCGTATTTCCAAAGCAGATTACTTTTAGTGTCATGTATCGACAAGCTTGTCATCGTCTTATTTGTTGCGCCTCCCCAACCTACTAAAATGATCATCGTCACTGCTGCGCCTTCGGACATTGGTTTGGATAAAGTGGCCTTCCCGGATATTATCCCGTCAACGCCCAATAGCCTGCATAATTCTCCCTTATCCTGGAGTGTGATATTTTCGTAAATAATATTCGCCTTTTTCAACAAGGCATTGGTTTTATCAGCATCCTGAAAGGTTACGGTATATTGATTTTGTCTCTGTAGGAACCAGGTATATGCTGAGTTCTGCATATCATATCCGGTCTTTTCTTCTGATTCCTTTAATGTTGCCATCGTTGTACCTTTTGGCAAACGCTTACTGTCTATGGAAATAAGGAATGGAAGAATAGCAATCACCTTTATTGTACTCCTGGAACTTTCAAAATTGCTTGATTTGTAGATAGTGGGACCGCAGGAGTTTAGGACAATAACAATACATGACAGGCTAAATAGTAGTTTGTTTTTCACGTTCCGGATTTAGATGAGGTTAAATGGTGCGACTGGACACATATACAAACGAATATGTCTTGATAATATTACAATTTCAGGGTCTGGTAAGAAAATACAGTTTGCGAGGATTTTCTTGCAAGAATGATTTCAATTTGGAATCTCTGCGTTCTTTTTGCTAGTAAGTGGTAACACTTATTTATGAATTGGGTCTCGATTTTTGCATACGGGCCTCTGCATATTGATGGCAGACTGTCAGGATTGCGAATCTGGCTATCATGCTGTTTTCAACGGCCGTCCAAACGAAGCATTTACCTTTGTTGCGCTGAGTGGCTTTAAAAAATTAAATTCAGCACGAGTTTTGAAGATTGGATTAAAGCGATCAGGAAAATTCTTCCGTCGCAACAATACCCGCAATCTCCCAACCGGGATGAGTCCGCGAGTATGAAAAAGTGGAAAAATATTTCTATCAATTCTAAAACTTCCTGTATGGCCAAGGCAACCAAAACAACCGCATCACCCACGTTAAAAACTCCGATCGATGATGGCGGATACCAGGCAGATTTTCTGGGCTCCAAATTCAAGATCCCTTTTCCTGAGTTAAGCGATGCGCACAAGCAGGACCTGGTAAAACTACCAGGCGGCAAATCAAAAATCGACTATCTGCATTACAGCGTAGTGATGTGCAAAAGCCGGCGGTTGGCGTATTTTACTGCCGTCAATATTGATGGAACCGAGTGGCAGAACAATCCCCGTATTGGTGTTTTTCAGGCCGATCCCCGTCTCGATGCTACAGCAGATCAGCTCGGTGCTAAATTATACAGTGCGACGAAAAGCGATTTTGATAAGGGTCACCTGGTTCGGAGGGAGGATCCTGAATGGGGAACGCCGGCCATCAGTAAACAGGCGGGAAAAAATACTTTTTGGTACCCGAATTGTACGCCGCAGCATAAGGACCTCAATCGAATGATCTGGGCGGAGCTGGAGTCGAATATATTACACACCGGGGCCGATGAGCAAAACCTGCGGATCAATTTATTTACCGGTCCGATCCTATCTCCGAATGACGGCGTTTTTGTTACGCAGGTAGAAGGCAAGGATATCCTGATCCCCAACCTGTTTTGGAAAGTGGTGGTCTGGACCAGGAGTGACGGCAAGGCCTATGCGGTGGGTTTTATTCAAAGCCAGGAAAAGTTCCTGATCGCTGGCGGCATCATCAAGAAACAATTTGTTGCCAATGCGAAAGGGCTTAAGGCATTAACAGACGATGATATCTTTGAGCACCTGGTGTTTAAGGACGGCAAGACATACCAGGTGAAGATCGATCAGATTGAAAAGTTATCCGGATTAACTTTTAACTGGCCGGCGGTGACCCGGCCTTTCAAGGCTGCTGCGCCAAAAGCGCTTTCGGGAACCAAGGTTCCAAATCCCAAAAAGAAAATGAAGGAATTGGCTAAGCGAAAAGGGTTTGTCGGGGCAGGGTTTGGGAATATGCAGTTGAATGTGAAGATTAAGGGATTGACGTTGTGAATATGAATCATCAATAACCGAGATTAAGTTCCTGGGATTGTTTAGTTAGGAAATCTAATTTGTCATTCCTATTTTGTTCGTTTTTTTGTTGGTATTTAATAAGATGTTATAATTCTATTCTTCTATGGGTACCTGCCTTTTTAAATGGGATTACGCCGAGTTAAATTTCATGCCTCGAGCCGCGGTTAAATAATATTTAGAATTACTAAATATTATTTAGATGATTGATTTATTTGATTTATATTTGCAGAAGGCAAATCGGTGTCGAATGAACATAACAATTGCAGCGTATGGTTGTATTAGCCAAAAGAACAATTACCGGGTTCATTACCATAAATCCGAAATCTGCCGACGCAATTATAAGATGGTATTTGCTGACCAAGGCCAGCAGTTGGACAAATTTCGCAGAGTTAAAGAAAGTCTTTCCAGCCACCGATGCCGTTGGAAATGACCTGTATATATTTAATGTTGGCGGAAACAAATACCGGATTATTGTCCGGATCATTTTTCCTGTGCGTACAGTCTATATTCGTTTTATCGGGACACACGACCAGTACAATAAGGTTACCCTATCCGACCTCTAAGTGGATAGCCCCGTTTAGCATCGCGGGGTTTGATGATGGCTCTCAAAATGGTTAAATGAAATCATGACAAGCAAAACCCGTCACCGGGCTAAACCCAAAACAAAAAAAGGGATTAGGTCAACCGGTAAAAAAAGAAAAACAATTAAGAAATCTGCCATTCAAAACAAGGAAGTGTATGAACTTACCATGAAGGAAATCGACACCCTCATGAAAAAAGGCGAAAAAAATCTTTCCGAACCGGAACTGGTTCGCCTGAGTACCCTTGCAGAAGCAGCTGAAGATTATGAAGATCGCTTTGAACCGCTTCCAATTCCGTCTTCTTTGGGGGATATGGTTCGAATGAAAATGGTTCAATTAAAATTAAAGCAACATTACACGGCAAGATTACTGGGTGTAAGCGAAGCAAAATTTTCACTCATTGTGAATGGAAAACAAAAGCCAGATATTTATTTTATAAAGGCCCTTCATGATAAACTAAAAATTGACGCCAATCATCTTCTGCAGGGCATCTAGCTTTGACGAACCCGAAATGAAAGACCCCGGCTCGCGCCGGGGTTTTTTCATAACATCTCCCGATGTTATTTGTCATCCGTAATCGTGATCTGGCTCACAGCATCAGCACTGTTCCTGCAGCGGCGAGGTAGCCTGCAATCGTAACCACGATTGCGGGCAGTGCAACGCGTGAAGCAATAATGGCCGCGAATAGACTCCCGCTGCGGTACATCCATCAATTGCAAATGCCGGTTAAACTTCGGGCTCCATCTTTTGACCAGTTCATACTTTCCTTCGGGTATGCAAGAAACCCTTGCGCGGTTCTCCTCCCAGGGCAGCTCGATGCTGTACATCATCAAACAGCCGCTAAACAGGATCTTTCCGTTGGTTCCCGACAAGTAATATGTTCTGATCAGCTCCAGTTCCATAACAGCAATTTTTAAAAACCCCTCCTTATGGAAGGGGTTGGTTCGGGCTTACGGGCCCGGGTTTTCATAGGGACGTTCATATCCTATCCCGATCAAATATAGCGCGGCGGGAAGCCGGTCTTTCAGAGTGTGAACCGAGCCTCGGAAAGATTTTTTTTTGGAGGGGTGGGTTTAAAAAGCAGCCTTTTCTTCTTTCCTTTTTAGGTGTTTGTTCGATAACTCTTCGATGGCGCTTCGATAAATCCCGAACAGTTATCGAAGAAATATCGAAGCTGGTATTAACCTGATAAGAACAGATAAGTGAAAACCTTTAGGCATTTTTCTAAAAAAAATCTTTCCGAGACTCGGTTCACACTCTGAATTTTTTTTCACTTCCACCCCCATATTGCAAAAGAAATCCCGCGACGGCGGGGTTCGCGGATGAAGATGAACGGCTGCGGTTAACAATAGACTGCTCATGATCGCCGGGATGCATGCATAAACCGGTTTGGCGGAAACCCAATTTTTTAACCTTGAAAAACCCTTACCCATGGGAACATTTGAAAAAGGCATCCTTGGTGGCTTCAGCGGAAAAGTCGGCAGCGTTGTCGGCTCTACCTGGAGGGGCAAGGCAGTTATGGGTAACCCCATTTTTCTGCAAGGATTTTCGTCTGACAATGTCCTGCCAGGGCCAATAAAATAAATCCGAGGAACAGCAGGATTTTCGAATGTCTCATGATGAGCTGATTTGTTTTGATAGAAAATGCGATCCCCGTCTATGACTGACTACCGGCGCTGCAGGTTACAGGCAGTTCGGCGATTATTCGTATTTTAGAATATTCTATTCTACATCATTTAATTCAAATCATCGCAATGATCAAGATCAATCTATTTTGCTGTTCATGTCTGGCAATATTCGCATTCGCTTCCTGCCATGAGTCCTCGAATGGAACCAAAGCATCTACTGCTGTGTTCAACCGCGACAGCCTGGTTCAACATATTATCGTCCTGGCTTCAGATTCTTTTCAGGGACGAAAACCTTTTTCATTAGGAGAGACCAGAACCGTGGATTATCTTAAAAACAGTTTCCAATCTATGGGGCTGGAACCGGGCAACGGGGATAGTTATTTGCAGGACGTTCCCCTCGTGGAGATCACGCCGGATGCGGACCCTGTAATGAAAGTCAATTCTTCCAAAGGAAATTTTAAACTGCAGAAATCAAAAGATTATGTCTTGTCCACAGAAAATACCGACTCCATTATTACCCTTAAACAGGATGAGCTCATCTTCGCCGGCTACGGTGTGGTTGCACCGGAATATAACTGGAACGACTATGCGGGAATAAATGTAAAAGGGAAAGTCGTGCTGGTCATGGTCAACGACCCGGGTTTTGGCACCAGTGACAGCAGTATATTTAAGGGCAGGACCATGACCTACTACGGCAGATGGACCTACAAGTATGAAGAAGCCGCCAGGCAGGGCGCAAAGGCCTGCCTGATCATCCACAATACGGCAGCCGCATCTTATCCGTTCAGCGTAGTGCAGAATTCCTGGGGATCATCGAATTTGTATCTGGACAAACGAGGGAACAAGGAGTATCATTGTCCATTGACAGGCTGGGTCAGCGCCGATGCCGCTAAAAAGTTGCTTGCTGCCGCAGGTAAAGACACGGCATTATTGGTCAGTGCCAATACCCATGGATTCAGGGCGATTTCGCTGGGCGAAAAATTGTCTACTACGGTCCGGGTAAAATCTGTTTACAATATATCCCATAATGTCATTGCAAAAATTACCGGGTCCAAAAGGCCGGATGAATATATTCTGTACACTGCGCATTGGGATCACCTGGGTATCGGCAAGCCCGACGACAAAGGCGACTCCATTTACAATGGCGCGCTGGACAATGGCAGCGGAACGGCCGCCCTGCTGGAAATTGCGCGCGCCTTCCGGAACCTCGACCCAAAACCGGAACGGACGATCCTTTTTCTATCGGTAACTGCGGAAGAACAGGGCCTGCTTGGATCAGCATATTATGGACAGCATCCGATCTATCCGCTCAAAAAAACGGTGGCCGACCTGAACATGGACGTTATGGGCCCCAATGAAAAGACTAATGATATCGTGATCACCGGTTTCGGACAAAATGAGCTGGAAGATTATGTGGCCGATGCGGCAAAGATTCAGGGAAGATATATTGCGCCCGAATCGCGCCCCGAGGCCGGACATTATTTTCGATCGGACCATTTCAGTTTAGCCAAAGTGGGTGTTCCGGCCCTGGATGCAAAGGGTGGAATTGATGTTGTGGGAAAAGGAAAGGACTATGGCAAAAAACTGGAAGACGATTATATCAACAATCATTATCACCAGCCAAGTGATGAATACAATCCCGGCTGGACCTTCGATGCAGGCTTACAGGATATGGAACTTTTGTTCATGATCGGCAAGCGCCTGGCTTCCGAAAGCAGCTGGCCTGCGTGGAAGGCGGGGTCGGAGTTTAAGGCGATCAGGGAGAAGTAGTTGATAAGTTGATCAAAAAAGACTGTCATTCCGAGCGGAGCGAGGAATCAGTCGTTAGGCGACTTGCCGTATCTGCTGATTCCTCGCTCCGCTCGGAATGACAAGACTCGCGAGTCAACCAATCAACTAATCAACCAATCAACCATTCAACATATCAACAAAAACAACAACCATGACACCAAGGGTAATCAACAGAACGCTCCTCATCGCAACCGGCATTCTTTTTCTCAGTCAAAAGATCCAGGCGCAGGAATTACACAGCCGATGGGATGAACTGACGGCAAGCGAATGGCCCAAGGCACTGGCGAAATCGAACCAGACCTGCATCCTCCCAATCGGCATTCTTGAAAAACATGGTCCGCATGTTCCCATTGGGTCCGATCTGATCCAGGTAAGAGAATGGTCCTCCAGGGCAACAAAACGCGAATACGCCGTGGTCTTTCCGGATTATTTTTATGGACAGATCAATGAAGCGCGACATCAACCGGGAACATTTGCTCTGTCTGAACGGGTCGTATGGGACCTGCTGGAGGCCACCTGTGATGAAATCGGAAGAAATGGATTTAAGAAAATTGTGATCATCAATGGCCATGGCGGAAATCCTCAACTGATCAGGTATTTTATTCAAACCCGGCTGGAGAAACAAAGAAACTATGCCGTGTATTTTTTTGAACCCGGCTCTGATTCCGTTTACCGTAAACAATTGGCCGCCTTGCACAAATCAGATCCTGCAGGCGATCAGCACGCCGGCGAGAGAGAAACTTCTTCGCTCTTGTACCTGCGGCCCGACCTGGTGAAGATGGATAGCGCCAACAATGAATCTGGTGCTAACCAGAAGCGGCTTGATATCCCCAATGTCTATACGGCGATCTGGTGGTATGCTGATTTTCCCAATCACTATGCCGGGGAAGGTGCTAAGGCTACTAAAGAACTCGGACAACTGGTCAGTGAACATTTTATTGACGGGTTGGTCACAGCACTCAAAGCTGTAAAGGCTGACACAAAAACGCTTGAGCTTCAAAAAGAGTTCTTCGACCGCGTAAAGAAGGAGTAGCTGGTGGACGACAGCTATGCAACAACCACTGTTTCCATTTTTTGGAATTTCTTCCAGCAAAGGGCAAAGAAGAAATGACAAATCAACAATAAATTATTGATAATCAGATATATATGCCATGGCATCATTATCGTATATATCTGCACATGAAGACAGCCATCAAAATACTAGTTTTTCTCATCGGATCTCAGTTTATCACTGGAATGATCCATGCAGAAAAATGCTGTCAAAAGAATGCACCCGCAACAGAAGGTTCCGCACAGTTGTTTTTGTACAACCATCGGAACGCTCACAATAAAGATTCTGTTTACATCACGTATGATCGTTGTGATCGTTCAGGGGCAGGTGTCATCCATGAAGTTTTTTATCCAAAGAAAAATCATACCATCTCCATCGAAAAGATCCCTCCGGGAAAATATTTTGTGACCATTCAATTCCTGGGTGCTCATCACGACCATTTTGAAAAGGTAGTCAAGATCCGTTCGAACGAGGTCAAAACCATTGATCTCGAATTGCAGGACCGTGATGAATTTTCAAAGGCCAATGTAAAAATTCCCACTGACCGCATCGATTTCTCCAGGTTAGCGATTGTCTCCATGAAATAATTTCTGTCCAATCATTTGAATTCGCCTCCGCAAACTATTGTCTGGTTTCATTTATTGCTTACCTTTTCAGGAACATGAAAAAAAGAACCTTCCTGAAATTATCCTCCACCATCATCGCCGGATCCGTATTGTCTCCTATGCTGGGCTGGCCCCAGGGAGAACGGTTGAAAAACTGGGCCGGAAACATCCAATACAGTACGGGTAACCTGTTTTATCCCAAGAGCAAGGAACAGGTGAGGGAACTGGTAAAAAACCATAAAAAATTAAAAGTGCTCGGGAGCAGGCATTGTTTCAATACCATCGCAGATAGCCGGGATAACCTGATCTCACTGAAGAACCTGAACCAATCCATGACCCTGGATGCCGCGTCTAAAAAAGTTTCTATTGGTCCGGGCGTCACCTATGGCCAGCTGGGCCCCTGGCTCCACGGTAAGGGATACGCGCTGCAGAACCTGGCCTCGCTTCCGCATATTTCTGTTGCGGGCGCGTGTACTACCGCAACGCATGGATCTGGTGTAAAAAACCCTAACCTTTCGGCCGCAGTCGCTTCGCTTGAGTTCGTCAGGGCTGACGGAGAAGTGCAAACGCTTTCCAGGGAAAAAGACGGCGAGCGGTTCCGCGCAGCGGTTGTGGGACTCGGCGCGATCGGCGTGATTACGCAGCTTGAGCTCAATGTTGAACCTACATACCTTGTGGCGCAGCGGGTATACGAAAAGCTGCCCATGCAGCAGGTAAGGGATCATTTTGACAAGATCGTATCCGGCGGCTATAGCGTAAGCCTGTTTACGGATTGGCAAAGCCCCTTTGTGAATGAGGTTTGGGTAAAAAGTAAAATTCAGCCGGATGCGGCGCCGGCGACGGTGTCTGAGTACTTCGGCGCTTCGGCAGCAACCAGGAATCTTCACCCCATTGCAGCCTTGTCTGCGGAAAATTGTACGGAACAAATGGGCGTCGCTGGTCCCTGGTATGAACGTCTTCCCCACTTTAAGATGGGATTTACACCCAGCAGCGGGGTTGAATTGCAGGCTGAATATTTTGTGCCTTACCGGCATGCCGTGGAAGCCATCCAGGCTGTTGCAAGACTGGGCAAATTGATCGGGCCCCAGCTGATGATCACGGAAATCAGGACCATCGCCGCCGACGATTTGTGGATGAGTCCCTGTTATCAACAACCCTCCGTCACGATTCATTTCACCTGGAAACAAAACTGGGATGAAGTGCGTAAACTGCTGCCGGTAATAGAAAAGGAACTGCAACCGTTCGGGGCAAAACCGCACTGGGGCAAATTGTTCACGATGTCCCCCGCTGTCCTTAAATCCCGGTATAAAAAATTACCGGCATTTCAACAGATGGTCAAAGAGTACGATCCGGAGGGAAAATTTCGAAATGAGTTTTTGGATCGGAATATTTTTGGTGCCTAATGCAGGTGTAGGGCACCCTGGTCCCCAACGTGATGAACCTGGGTAACCATCAAGCTCATAAAGCTTTAGCCCAGCCAGGCACCGTTGACTTTTATTATGTTTGTCTTCATTTCAGCTTTTCTGGCATAAATTGCCGAACTTTACAACACACTAAAATCAAGCAGGAAAAATATGGGGAAATCTCAGGAAACCTTTAGTAAAAAGGAAAAAGAAAAGAAACGCGCCAAACAGCGCCAGGATAAAGCCGAAAAAATGGAAGAGCGCAGGATGAATGCCAAGAAAGGCAAATCCCTCGATGAAATGATGGCCTACCTGGATGAAAATGGAAACATCTCTTCCACGCCGCCGGATCCCAGGAAGATGAAGGCCTTCAGACAGGAAGACATGCAGATCAGTATTCCCAAGCAAAGGGCGGGCGACCAGGAACAGGCTGTGCGGACGGGTGTCGTGACCTTCTTCAATGAAGCAAAGGGATTTGGATTTATCAAGGACCTGGTGACCCAGGAAAGCATTTTTATTCACATCAACCAAATGCTGGAACCGATCAACGAAAAAGATAAGGTTGTGTTTGAAGTGGAGATGGGTCATAAAGGCCCCAACGCCACCAATGTTAAGAAAGCCTGACCAGGCTTTTTTCATTTTTGTAAGGCAGCCACGATTTCCGGGTCATTGAATATTTCTTCGAGTAATTTCTTATACCCTTCCGGAATATATTCTTTGAATTTTCCGGCTCCCCAAGCCTTGCTGCCGCCCAATTCCCGCTTGCCGCTGAATGTTTTTTGTTTCAGCAAATCTCCTCCCGGCGAAAAAATGTTCAATTGCAGGTCAAAAAGCAGGGATATGGCACCATATCCATCAGTATGAAATTGATTACACCTGATCAGTACCAGCCTATCGCTCCTGGTTTTCTTTAGCTTTTCCAGGATAAGGTTTTCCTTATCTGCATAACTGACGGCTACAATCGAAGTCGTATTACCCTTTTTCGAAAAAGAAGCAGCCACGGATGAAGAAACGACATCAGCAAATGGTTTTCCACTGGAAGTACCCATAGGATAAGCAATTCCTGCAGTAGATCGCATATATCCGACAAAATCGATTTGCCTGGCCCCGTTCAATATTTGTTCCCTTTGGTCCCAGGTGCCAATGCCGATATGCTCTTTGAAGCTGGGTACATTTGCAGCTACATTTTCATACTCTACTTTTCGCGATATTGCGCAACTCACCAATAAGCCTAGCAATAATAGATAGCCAATAGATTTTTTCATGATGGTTGATTTGGGGTTATTTAGATTTTGGTTTCTGTTTGGGTTTTTTTAATACCGGCTTACTTAATTCCTGTGCAATGATGGCCTGCGGGTGCTCACTGGTAAATATTGCGCCATGTTTCAGCTTGCCCTTGCCGTTATATTTTGTCCAAAAAATGAGCGGTATATAGCTCCAGTACAATTTCACCAATCCTCCGTCTGCCTGTTCCTGGTTATAATATACGCTTAGTTTGATGTCTGAGCCCCGTCCATACCGGTCGCCGCCTACCAGGCCAAGGGGGCGGCCCGCCTCTACCAGCTGTCCGGGTTTCACCAATGCGCCATTTTTTTTCACCATCCCATACCGGGCGAAAGAGCAATCGCCATGAACGACCTCGATATAATTCTCACTACCGGCGCTTGCTGCACCGGCATCATTCAGACCATTGCTGACATCCATTTCGGTGACCCTGCCTCTTCTCGCAGCATAAATGGTATCGCCCGGATTCATTTTCAGGCGGATCACGTACCAGTTCTTTTTTTCTGGCTGGCCAGTTGCGGCCGCCGGAGCATCACTTGCCTGCATTTCATAGGCCTGTACCTCTTTTCCGGGCGCTACCGGCAACAGGTAAGTGAAATCCTGGTTCACCTTGGGATTGATGCACCCCTTGTTATACCTCACCTGGTATTTGAACAGGAGTTGATTGGCCGGGTTCACTTTCGATAACCGGAACAATTTATTGCTTCCTGGTTTAACCTCTGCGTGGTAGGGCAGGGGTTGATCGGCCTTTGCGTTATCGAGACTGGTAAAATTTACATCCAGGATATAATCACAATACGCTTTGTTATTGCAAATAAAATCATAATTGCCCTGCGCGTCCTGTACATATTTTACCTCGATGACCCGCTGGCCTTTCGACTGCAGGGAAAGACAAAGCCAGCTGAAAGCAAGCAACATCTTTAGAAGTTGGTTCATTTGAACGATGGTTAATTAAAGCAATTTATTTCATTTTAGGCAAAGACCGCCAGCTGTTCTGCACATTGACGCCCTGTTCAAAATTATCTCCTGGTTCTTGCAAAAAAATTCTACTTTAATGGCTATTACAAAAACATGATCAAAACGAATGGCCGCTATGTGAACACGATTGCCATGATCGCCGCTCTTGGCGGGTTTTTATTTGGATATGATACCGCCGTCATTTCAGGCACCATCAAATTCGTGACCAAACAATTTGAACTGGACGCGGTTCGCCAGGGCTGGTATGTAAGCTCCGCATTGCTTGGAAGCATCCTGGGTGTTTCCGTTGCAGGCATCCTGAGCGATCGATATGGAAGAAAAAAAATCCTGATCCTTTGCGCCATTTTATTTGGCATTTCTGCCGTCGGTTGCGCACTCGCACCCGGGTTCAGCGAACTGGTCATGTATCGGCTTGTCGCGGGCGTCGGCGTGGGTGTGGCATCCATGCTGTCTCCGCTGTACATTTCAGAAATTGCGCCAAGCCACAAGCGGGGAAGGCTGGTGGCCTTATATCAGTTCGCGATTACCATCGGCATTCTTTGCTCTTATTTCGCCAATGCCTGGTTACTGCATAAGTCACAATCCGGAGCATGGGAAAATTCCACGGGTCTTACGCATAAGATCATGGTCACTGAAGTGTGGCGGATCATGCTCGGCAGTTCAGCCATCCCGGCCTTTCTCTTCCTGGGTTTACTGTTGCTGGTTCCGGAAAGCCCGAGATGGCTTGTGCTGAAAAATAATCTTGCCAAAGCCTTGTCAACGTTATCGCGGATTGTTCCCGAAGCACAGGCGAAAAAAGAGATCGGCGAGATCAGAGAAAACCTGGCGCAGGAAACCGGGGGATTTGGCATTATTTTAAAGGGTGGATTTAAAACCGCCCTCCTGATCGGCATTGCCCTTGCCTTTCTGACCCAGGTGAGTGGGATCAACGCGATCATTTACTATGGTCCGGGGATATTGGAAAAAGCGGGCCTCCCGGTGGAGCATGCCCTGGGCGGACAGGTCGTCATTGGCCTGGTTAACGTTCTCTTCACCCTTATCGCCATTTGGAAAATTGACAGCCTGGGGCGAAAACCGCTGCTGCTATGGGGTGTCATCGGGATCATCGGCTCGTTGGTTATCATCGGGGGATTATTCTATTTTCACATTTCCAATACCTGGCTCCTGCTTACTTTTATTCTTTTGTTCATTGCCTGTTTCGCATTTTCTTATGGCCCGGTGATCTGGGTGTTGTTGTCGGAGATCTTTCCCACACAGATCAGGGGTAAGGCCATGTCGGTAGCTACTTTTTCTTTGTGGATCGGGACGGCGCTGGTCGGACAGCTTACGCCGGTTTTGCTCGAGCAATTGGGACCAGCGGGAACATTCTGGTTGTTCGCCCTGCTCACGTCACCCGCGCTATGGCTTGCGATAAAAGTGATTCCGGAAACAAGAGGAAAGAGCCTGGAAGAAATAGAAAACTATTGGTTAAACAAAAAAGTATAAGATGCCTGCTTCAAAGAGACTACTGAATAAAGTGGCCATCATCACGGGGGCCGCCAACGGAATCGGGCTTTCCATCTCCGAAGCTTTTGTGAAGGAGGGAGCAAATATCGTGATGGCAGATATTGATGAGAGAAAATGCAAATCCGAAGCCACCAGGCTGGCCAAGCATGGAACCAAAGTGCTGGCTTATTTTTGCGATGTCGCCCTTCGTGAAGATATCCTTGCGCTGACCGAGGCTACCATCAAAGCATTTGGCAGAATAGATATCCTCGTCAACAATGCCGCCGTCGCCATAGACGGCAATATTATGGACATGCCGGAAAACCGTTGGGACCGCCTGATGGATACAAATTTGAAAAGTGTTTTCAGAACCATCCAGGCTGTGCTGCCTTTTATGGTCGCGGAGAAAAGCGGTGCGGTCATCAATCTATCCTCCACGCAGGCTTTCCGCAGCTGGGATAACTGGACTGCTTACGCAGCGGCCAAAGGCGCTATCTGCTCCATGACCACACAGCTGGCCGGACAATTCGGTAAAGACAATATTCGATTCAATACCATTTCGCCCGGAGCGATCATGACTCCCATGAACGAGCAACGTGCAAAAGAGGAGGGTCCTGATTTCCTGTCGAAAAGCGCCGCGATGCATGCTTTGCTAAGACTCGGAACTCCAGGAGAAGTAGCCATGACGGCCGTTTTCCTGGCTTCGGATGAAGCTGGATTTATTTCGGGCGCTGACATCAGAGTGGATGGCGGATTGAGTGTATTGCCCAGGTTTTTTGAATGATCACCGATACAAGCAGGTTACTATGGATCAGGCATTACAAGGATTGAAAGTGTTGGATTTTTCGCAGTTGTTACAGGGCCCCTATGCCTCACAGATGCTGGGCGACCTGGGCGCCGATGTGATCAAGATTGAAAGAAACGGAAAAGGAGATATTTACCGGGGCATGACTTTTTTCAATCAATGGATTGCCGGCGATGAGTCTCCCTGCTTCATGGCCTGGAACCGCAATAAAAGATCAATCGCCATTGACATGAAATCCGACGCGGGTAAAGACATTATTTACAAGCTTGCCCTGGATGCAGATATTGTCATTGAAAATTTCAGACCCGGCGTGATGGCCAGGCTGGGTTATGGATACGAAGATTTCAGGAAGATCAACCCGCGAATAATTTATTGTTCTGCTTCCGGTTGGGGCAGCGACGGTCCATACCTGACAAGACCCGGACAGGACCTCCTCGTGCAAAGCGTCAGCGGCGCGATCATGACGAGTGGCAAGAGATCCGACGGACCGGTCTCGCTGGGAACGGCGCTCTGCGACCAGGTCAATGCATTGAACTCGGTATATGCGATCCTTGCGGCTGTGTATTACCGTGAGAAGACAGGCAAAGGCCAGGAAATAAAGACCAACCTGCTTTCTTCAGCCATCGCTTTTCAAATGCAGGATTTTTTTACCATACACAACCTGAATATGCATTTCGAGCGCCCGGAATCGGGGATTGCGCACCCGGGAAATCCTGCACCATTCGGTACCTACAAAACCCTTGACGGCGCCATCTCCATTGCCATGAACCCCTGGGAAACCCTGGTGCAGGCGCTGGGCGATGAATCGCTGATGGAATATAACGATCCGCAGATCCTGTTTGATCAACGGGATGAGATTTTTTATCGTATCGAAAAGATCACGATGACCAAAACAACGGCAGCATGGCTCGATATCATGCTGCCGCAAGACCTCTGGGTGGCGCAGGTCAATAACCAGGCAGACGTGGCCGCTGATCCACAGGTGCGACACAACAACAGCTTCATTGAGATCGATCACCCCAAGGCCGGCAAATTAACGGTGACCAATATCCCTTTTACCATGAGCGAAACGCCCGGCGAGATCCGCAGGCCCTCTCCTTTGATCGGCGAGCATGGCCCTGAGATACTGGCCGATCTGGGATTTTCTGATGAGGAGATCCGTGAACTGATCGATAAAAAAATTATAACGGTAGAAACAATTAAAAAATAATGCCGATGCTTTACCAGCATATACAATATGAACTAGCCGATAAAATTGCCTGGATCAGGTTCAACAGACCGGATCAACTCAATGCCATGAACCGCGCGATGATGGATGAGATCATCCGTGCATTGGAATCGGTGCGCGCGGCGGATGCCAGCGAATTGGCTGTCTGTGTCATCACCGGCGAAGGCAAAGCATTCATGGCGGGGGCCGACATCAAAGAATATGCAACACAAACACTGGAACAATTTGAAGCCTTTCAATCCAGGGGCAGGGCGCTCTATGCATCCATAGAATCAAACAGTAAACCGGTGATCGCCGCCATCAATGGCTACGCGTTTGGCGGCGGATTTGAAATTGCATTATCCTGCGACATGATATTGGCCAGGCAATATTCGAAAATGGGTCTCCCGGAGATCAACCTTAACCTGATACCCGGTGGCGGCGGCACACAACGGCTTGCAAGAAAATTAGGAACGAACCTGGCGAACGAAATGATCATGACAGGTCGTATAGCCACCGCAGAAGAGATGTACCAGCGGGGCATCATCAACCATATTTATGAAAAAGAATTATTCCCCGAACAGGTGGCTGCATTTGCAAAGGACCTGGCGTCAAAACCTGCCGATCGCCTCCGGGTGATCAAAGAACTTATTCAGGCGAGTACAGGGAAGGTACATGAGTCGGCCCTTGATGCAGAACAATCTGCCCTGAGTCGATTCTACCAGTCTGCCGAAGGACAATCCAAATTGCAGGAGTTCTATCAAAACAGCCTGTCCAAAAAATCATGAGTCAGATCATATTAAACGGCATCACCTGGGATCATTCCCGTGGGTATGATCCACTGGCCGCCGCATCTTATGCCTATGAAAAAGCGTCGGGCATGCGTGTCGAATGGAGGCGGCGATCGCTAAAAGATTTTGGAGATCAATCATTGAATGAATTAGCGGCGCAGTTTGATTTACTGATCACCGACTATCCGCATTCGGGCGTCGCTGCGGCCGCGGGCTGCCTGTTGCCGCTGGATGATTATTTGCCAGCGGATGTATTGGCAACACTTCATGCTCAATCGGCTGGTCCGAGTTTTTCCAGTTACGACTATGGAGGGCATCAGTGGGCGCTGCCGGTCGATGCAGCATGTCAAAGCGCCTGTTACCGCCCCGACCTGCTTAAGGAATCTGTGCCACAGGATTGGAGCGGAGTCTTCGCGCTTGCACGAAAACTGGCTAAGGAAAGGCAATTTGTTGGTATGGCGCTATGTCCGACCGATGCACTCTGCTCATTTCTTTCGCTTACGGCGCAATTCGGAACCGCTATGGAAGAAGAAAAAAAATCTGCGCTCGATGAAAGGAAGACAGCGGCCGTGCTGGAGCTGATGCGGGGCATGCGCGATCATTTTCATGCGGACAGCTTAGCCTGGAACCCTGTTCAATTGTATGAACACATGTCCACGCAGGATGATCTTGTATATTCTCCTTTGGCATTTAATTATAACAACTATTCAAGAACAGGATTTAGCCGGCACCTGTTGAGTTATACAGATCCGCCCGGAAAAATCGCTGTCCTGGGCGGTGCTGGGATCGCCGTTTCGTCGAAAACAAAAAGCAGATCCGAGGCTGTTGACTTTGCCGCCTGGATTTGCAGCGCGGCGGTTCAACGTACGGTGTATGTACAAAACCAGGGCCAGCCTGCAAATGATGAAGCCTGGCAGGATCAGCAGGCCAATACACTTACCCACAACTTCTTTTACAACAGCCGCCAAACGCTGCTTCATGCGTATACCCGTCCCCGGTATGCCGCGTGGCCGGCTTTCCAGGAATGGCTGGGAGAGTCCTTGCACCAATTCCTGGTCAATGATTCAGACATCGGGCAATTGCTGAATGGGATCAATGAGCGATGGCTTGCGTCCAAATCCTAAATTCCTGCAAAACATTGGTCAAATCTGCCTTATTTAGCAATAAAAGGAGTATATTGAATAGGATCGGTTTGGCCAATGCCTGACTGTTCATTTTATTTCGAAAAAAACACGAAGAAGCATTCTATGAAAGCTGTTTTATTTTGTTTATTGTTTTTATCATTCGGGGCTTTCTCGTCCGCGCAGGAGAAATGGGTCTTCAAGAAAGAAAAGGAGGGGATCAAGATCTATAGCCGGGTGTCTCATACCTCCAGGTTCGACGACCTGAAGATTGATCTGGATCTTACGGGTACCATCGCGCAACTGGCAGGCATCTTGCTCGATGTGGAGAAATACACGCAATGGGCCTACGGCACCAAGACCAGTCGGATCATCAAGCGGATCAGCAATACCGAACTCATATACTATTCTGAGATTGGAGTGCCCTGGCCTGCGTCGAACCGCGATTTTTATGCCAATTTTAAGGTCACGGTCGATTCGGGTTCGCATTCCATGAAGGTTATTTCTTCGGGGATGAAAAACTATCAGCCGGAAAAAAATAACCTGGTGCGCATTCCCATGTCAAAGGGCATCTGGTATGCCAATACGATTTCTGATAAGAAGATACACCTGCAATATATTTTAGAACTTGATCCTGGCGGATCGGTGCCGGGATGGGTGTTGAACATTTTTGCCACCAAGGGCCCGATGCAAACCTTTGAGAACTTGAAAAAGAGAATGATCGCAATGAATAAATGAGGGCGCTGAAAAAAATTACCTGGCTATCCCGGACAAAACATCTTTTAGTTCCTCAAGATCACCAGTGACCCAGGCCATCAAGCGCCGGGCTTTATCGATGATCATATACGAAGGACATCGCCCGATCACATACCTGGTTGCAAAATTCTCCGTGTTGGCGACCACCGGGAAATTCACTTGTAATCTCCTCATCCATTCCAAAGTTTCGGTTTCGTCGCTTTGAGTAAAGATCATTGGATAGAGGTTTAATTTCTGTGCTGAGTCATCCATTATTTTTTTGAATTTCAGAAAATCCGGCTCACTATAAAATGGTTTGTGCAACTGGAGCATGAATTCAAGTACAATGATCTTTCCGGCTGCCTTCGTCATGGATACACTATCCCCGGAGACCGTTTTTGCAAAGAAAGGGGCGAAAGGTTCACCCACCCTGGCCATATATAATGTATCCATATCTTCAATATGGGTCGTGAATTTACTTGAATCATACGTAAAGGCAACGACTTCTCCGTATTCATTAACTCTGGGTATTAAGATCCCCTTAACGCCAGGTTTTATTTTTTCGATGACCGATTTTCCGTCCAGGCGTTTTCCTGTTCCCTTTTCATAAAAGACTGAATTTTCAGTGAAGGTTACCGAACGATGTATGCCGGATTGCGCAGCCGTGGGTTGATGGATTGCCAGCCAGAGAAAAATACAAAGCAGATAATGATTCATGTTTTAAATATAATAAAAAGGGGTGTATGAAAACGTCTTGTGACCAGCAGCCCGAAACGACATTGATCCAAGGTTTTTTTATTTGTACCTGATAAAGTGTTATATTCACACAGTGCATGTGATCCGCCATTCATCTCCTGAGTGGCAGTTTATTGTGAAGAATTGTTCCGAATCCCTTTAAGAATTTACCGGTTTTCTTGCCTTTTTGCTTATAATGATATGTCATGTGTTAGCCATCTGGAAGCCGGATGGGGCCCTGATTTCCTCAAAGGAAAATGTTTTGTTGGTGCCCTGATATGTTCATAAACCCCGACATCTTGTCGTTTGGACAAGATGTAGTTTTCATAATCTTATTAACTGTAGCATGAGATCCCTAAACCTTCCTTTTTGGAGGTGCCTTGCAGGCGCCTTGCTGGCGCTTGTTATCAGCCTGCTTCCCGCATGTTCACTAGCGCAACGACTTAAGATAACCGACTTTGCCTTATTTGGTGGCAATGGATCCTGTCCGGGCGGCGCCGGACAGAGAACGCCACCCGCGCCCGGTTGCGGCGTCGTGATCGGTTCAGGCTCCAGTATCCTGAGCGGATCGGTCGGATCCTATTCCCTCGTAAAAACGGGCAATAACGCCGCTATTGCCGGGAATATATACAGTGGCGGAATCATTCAACTATCCACGTACAATACCATTACGGGCAATATTGCGGCGGCTAACGCGTCCTCACTGACAAGCAATATTCTCCAGGTCGGCAACAATGCCCTATTGAAAGCTAATGTGGATATAAAAGGAAATATCCTTATCGGAACCGGTATCGTGTTGGGGAAAGTAACCCATCCGGTGGGTACGACCTACTCCGGACCGCTGCCTGCCGGCGGCAATGTGCTGGCTGCTCCAACGCTGCCGGTACTACCTGTAATGCCCGCCATCACGAATTTTCCGGCTGCCGGGGCCACCAATATTTCCCTTACCAAAACCATTACACCCGGATCGTATGGTAACCTTACCCTGCTCGGCTCACAGACGCTGACGTTTTCGGGGCCTGGCATATACGTATTTAAGTCGATCAAGAACATCGGACTTTTCCCCAACAAATTCATTTTTGATTTTAAGAACAGTCCAACAGGCAGTTTTCGCATATATGTCATCGGTGATGTCGATATGAATATTTTGAATGTGAATTTCCTGAATGGCGGCAGCGCTTCCAGGATATACCTGGAAACGCATGGAACGGGCAGCAGCTGCCTCTTTGGAGCTTATTCCTTTACCATGACGAACTGGTTTTCGCTGGGAAGAACATCAGAATGGTTCGGTACCGTTTGGGCGCCTTATGCCGGCATCAATATCGGCACACTGACCAGCGCATCTACTATCACAGGGGCCTTATGGAGCGGCACCCAGGTGAACATCCAATGCGGAGTCAAGATCAATTATGCGCCATTTATTTTCTGTAGCACACCCAATGTCAGCGCGGGACCGGATAAAACATTGACTTGTGAAACTACATCCACGACTTTGACGGGATCCTCCAGCACGCCAAATGCCCAGTATAGTTGGGTGGCTGGTAATGGCGGCAGCATTCTTTCGGGCGGTAATACTTCATCACCCGTTGTAACCGCTGCCGGAACTTATATACTCACCGTCACCGATCCCAACGGCGGATGCACAGCCAGTGACACTGCGCTGGTCAATTTTGTTCCCTGTATCCTGCCTTATTATCCTCCACCGGTAAATGGAAAAGTTACCAACCTGATCGGCGCGGAACTGAATTCGCTCTTCAGCAATTTTGGACAGGTGACGGATTCTGCCAAAACGATATTCCTGATCGATCAGGGAACCGTGCAAATAGAGGTCATTGCGAGGCAGGGCCAATACCAAAACCTGCTGGCACTGCTTCAAACTCCCAATTATGGCATCAGCAACCTGATCGATAACGGGCCAAATACCCTGATCATAACTGGTAAATATCCCATTACCAACCTCAGAAAATTGGATAGCCTGCCAAACCTGATTGACTATTGCAGGCCATTATTTCCTCCTTTAGGCAAGGGAAGTATACTTCCTGCCCAGGGCGATACGGTCATGCATTCCAATTTTATCAGGGACGGTTACGGTGTACAAGGCGATAGCATAAAAATCGGCGTACTTTCCGATGGCTATAATACGATTCTGGGAAATCCGGCGCAAACAGATGTGGTCAACGGCATACTGCCGGGCCCCGCCAGCGCCGACAATCCGGTCCCTGTCCAGGTACTCCAGGAATATCCTTATGGTACCAGTTCCGACGAAGGCAGGGCGATGCTGCAGGTCATTCATTCCATCGCGCCAAAAGCCCGGCTGGCCTTCCGTACCGGCTTTGTCAGCGCAGGGGATTTTGCTCAGGGCATTATGCAACTGCAGCAGGACGGATGCAATGTGATCGTGGATGATGTTACTTACATTACCGAACCATTTTTCCAGGATGGAATCGTATCAAAGGCGGTGAACCTTGTGGCAAGCCAGGGCGTTTCTTATTTTTCCGCTGCAGGTAACTATGGAAGGGCTTCCTACGCGGGCACCTTTAACCCTGCGCCTGCCCCGAATGGAATTGTGGGAATGGCGCACAATTTTGGTGGCAGTATTTTCCAGGGCGTTACGCTTACGCCCGGCACTTATACGATTGTATTACAATGGCAGGATTCCATTTATTCCCTTGGTCAAACTTCTACGGGAACCATGACCGACCTGGATATTTATCTCACAGATACCCAAGGCAATAAATTATTTGGATTCAACAGGAACAATATCGGCGGCGATCCTTTGGAAGTGTTGCCGTTCACGGTGACCTCGAATACCTCCACCAATCTCATGATCGTCCGCGCTTCCGGCAACAGCAACGTGATGTTTAAGTATGTAGTCTTCCGCGGCAATCTCGTGATCGATCAATTTAATTCAGGCAACTCGACCATAGTCGGCCAAGCCAATGCTGCCGGCGCGATGGCGGTTGGTGCTGTCCGTTATAAAAATACGCCGGCATTTGGTATCAGTCCATACAAACTGGAAACCTTTTCTTCTTATGGCGGTACACCGGTTAATGGCGTAACCAGGAATAAGCCTGATTTCGTTGCACCGGATGGAGTCAGCACGACAGTGAATTTTGGTTCCATCAACATCAGCGGCACACCTTTTCCTAGTTTCTTTGGAACTTCCTGTGCAGCGCCGCAAGCTGCGGCCGTTGCCGCCCTGCTGATCGAAGCAAGGAAAAAGTACACGAACGAAATACTGTCGCCGATACAAGTGCGGCAAATCCTGCAAAGCTCTGCATTGCAGATCGGAACGGGGTTCAATGACTCAACCGGGTACGGATTGATTCAGGCGGATTCCGCCATCAAGACTTTTGCGAGTCCAAATGCGATACTCACCAAACTGGTTTTGCCGGATACGACCATCAAACCCGGAGTGACGCCATTTGCACTGACGGTGCAGGGAAATTTCCTGACATCCAATTCTGTCGTCACCTTTCGGGGAAATCCTGTTCCGACAACCATCCTGAGCGCAACAGAGGCATCCGCGATCATACCGGCATTTACAGGAAATCCGCCCATCCAGGTGTTTACCAAATCGATCGCACCGAACGGAAATGACGGGGGATACTCAGATACATTGTATTTGTTTTCTCCGGTAAAAAAGACCATCACCATACAGGCAGACACGAAAATCAAAAAATACGGTGAAAAAATTCCTGAATTTACTTCCTCCATATTGATTGATAGTGTTCCGATCCAGAATACGAACCTTACGCTTGCAGATCTCAGGCTGGATAGCTTAGACTACAGCACACCGGCAACAAGCACCAGTAATGTCGGCATCTATTTTATCAGACCTTCACAACACCGGGCGCTGAATCCTGCCGATACGGCGGACGTTCCCCTGCTCGAGACCTATAATTATGTATTTCATGACGGCTTGCTGGTGGTGAACAGAATGCCGCTTGTTATCACGCCAAAGGATACTACCCTGGTTTATGGAGATAAGCTGGGAAAGTTTGCCTTTAGTTATACTTATCCCGATTCGAATATAGCAACAGCTGACAAAGCCGCATTTTTGGACAGCATCCGGTTGGTCCATCAATCCAACTTCGTTGACACAGCGATTGCATTGGTCAGCGGAAAAGCCATTCTCAGCGGACAAACCCTGACCGATGCAGATCTGAATCATTTGAGCATCCTGGCCAGTGGGAAGGCGATCCTGAGTGGGAAAGCCATTCTGAGCGGAAAAGCTATTCTGAGCGGAACAATTGTTTATGATACCACCTGGGCAGTGGATGTTCCTGCGCAAACCATTTTCAATTATGAAACAGACCCTGCTTCGGCCAGCCTCGTTAATGGAAAGGCGATCCTGAGCGGCAAGGCAATTCTAAGCGGCAAGGCAATCCTGAGCGGCAAAGCCATTCTCAGCGGTACCCCCATTCTCAACAGCAGCAATGTCACCGATACCAGCAACAATAGCCTGGTGGTCATTGTCGACACCGCTGATCTCGGTTCGGGCGAAACAGCATCTATTTCCGAACTCAAATCCATCAATTTGGTGACGGGACTGACCGCTGGATTGAATACCATTGTACCTGCGGCCATGCTGTCCAATAATTTTGATATTTCTTACGGGTTGGGTCATCTTAACATTCTCCCCGATACGCTAACGGTAACGGCACTGGATACCAGCTTTACTTATGGCGTACAACCTTCCTACAGGGATTCGATCAGTGGTTTCGAGTATGATGATTCTGCAGGCAATGTGGTTTCAGGCCAGGCTGCCCATTCGCTGGACGATCTGAATGGCAACCCGGTCAGCGGCTCACCGTCAGCAGGCAGTTACAAAATTGTTCCGAATGGATTAACACTGAAAGAACCTGCCAATTATATCGTACAATATGTCAATGGAAACCTGATACTCAACAAAGCATCGCTTAAGGCTGCTGCCCGTGATACTTCGCGGGTGTACGGCGCACCGAATCCGGTCTTCGCCATTACGTATACCGGTTTTGTAAACGGAGACGATACGACTATGATCATTCCGCCGCAGGTTTCCACGACGGCCGTGCTCAAATCTGCTGTCGGAACTTACCCGATTGTGCTGACCGGCGGATCGGCTGCGAATTATATTATTGTCGACAGCGTTGGCACCTTAACCATTACCAAGGCCAGCCTCACGGCGACAGCCGATGACAAAACAAAAATATACGGCGATGCCAATCCTGCATTCAGCATTAGTTATAGTGGGTTCCTGAATGGGGACGGCCCGGCAGCGATCAGTGCGCCATCAGTCAGTAGCAGCGCCAACAATGGGTCCCCGGTTGGAATCTATCCGATCATACTTACCGGGGGATCGGCAAACAATTATGTCATCAGCGATAACAATGGCAACCTGTCGGTCACGGCAGCGCCGCTCACGGTGAAGGCCGATGATAAAATCATCTATGACAATTCTTATTTGCCTCCGTTTACTTCCACGATCACAGGCTTCAGGAATGGAGACCTGAGTTCAATTGTTTCCGGGCCGAAGTATACCCTTGGCGGCGGTTACCAGCAGGGAAAAGCGGGCGTTTTCACCATTACCCCATCGGCCTTGCTGCTGACCTATCCCAACAATTATCTCATCAGCTATCTTTCCGGATTTTTATATGTGAACCCAACGAATTGTGTGAATGTGGTGCCGAAATTGGATTGCGTGGAACTGCTCACGGGTGATCCTTCGGGTTTTGCATATGCGGCGCATTTCTCTTACTATAATTCAAATGCAAATACTATTTATACGCCACCGGGAATAAACAACAAGTTGACCAGTTCCGGAAAATATAGCGGTCAGCTTCCGCAATCGTTTGCTCCGGGAAGCAATTCCTTTAAGATCTATTTTGACGGAGCCAATTTGACCTGGACACTGACCACATTTAATGGCCGGTACAATGTAACCGCCTCTGTGACTGCAAACTCGAAATCCAACCGCTGTAAGACCACGTCTGGCCATGCAACGGAGGAACAATCGATCACGGGCGAAATGACCGAAGAAACACCGGATCCCGAAGCAACAGTTTATCCAAACCCCGTCAAAGATTTGGTTACGATCAGTATCAAGAATGCTTCGCTGATGCCTAAACAGGTGCAGGTGGCAGACCTCTACGGGAAAACGTACCAGGCTGGCGTAAAGAAAATCTCGGATCATACCATACAACTGGACCTGGGTAACCTGAGCAGCGGGATGTATATCATCCGGGTGAAAGTCGACAATGAATTTAAGATATTCCGGGTACTGAAATTATAAAAGGGAATCGTCCCCAGGTATTCTATTTTAAACCTAACGGAGCGTTTTCTTTATGAAAGAAAAACATATTGTTCTTTATTTCCTTTTGTTGCTGTCATTGGGAGGTAAAGCGCAGGAGCGTGAGGCAGATAGCCTGAAAGCAGCACTCACTGTGGCCAGTGGCGATAGCACAGAGGTCGATATATTGCTTAACCTCAGCAAGCATTACCTGAATTCCGCGCCTGAGGAAGCCAAGCGTTACGGCCTGCAGGCGTTGGACCTCGCGAATAACCTGAGATTTCAACCCGGGCGTGCACTCGCACTGAAAAATATCGGGGCTGCATACTATTTTCTGGGAGATATCCCCTCGACACTGGACTACTATGGTCAGTCCTTGCAGGTTTACGATTCGATCAGGGACCTGGAAGGGAAGGCCATGATATTAAATAATTTTGGCACGGTATATTACATGAAGGGCACGGATGATAAGGCCCTGGAAAATTATTTCAAGTCATTAGAAGTGGCGGAACAAATCGGCAATAAGGCCAGGATCGCAACGGCCTATTCCAATATCGGTAACGTATACCTGAACAAGAGAGCGACGACCCACAAGGCGCTCGACTTTTTTTTGAAAGGATTGAACCTGAGTGAAGAGATCGGCGATAAGAACATCATTGGTGGAGTAAGTGTGAACCTCGGAGAAATTTATCTTGGGTTGAACAACGATGATTCTGCACTCTTCTATTTTAAGAAATCACTGAAAGCCTATGAAAATACGATCAATGTTCCTTATCCATTGAGGGATATCGGCAGGTTTTATGCAAAAAAGGGTGATTTCAGCAATGCCATTTTATACCACGAACGGGCTTATCAAATGGCCCGAAAATTTGATTCCAAACTCGATATGACCCAGTCTTTAAAGGCGCTGGGCGATACTTATTTCAGTAAGGGTGACTACAAGGCCGCACTCGGTGCTTATAAGGAAGCAGAATCCATTGCCACGATAATTCCAGCTTATAAAGAACTGGATGATGCCTATGCCGGCATGGCCAGCGCGTATTCAAAATTGGGTGATTATCGCAATGCGTATAAATATGAAAAGCTCTTCAGCAACCTCTCCGATACCCTGAACAATCAAATCCTTTCGGATAAATTGACGGCACTGCAGTCGAATTTTGAAATTCAAAGCAGGCAGAATCAAATCAACTTATTGACCAAGGACAAAAAACTGCAGGAACTTGACCTCAGGAGTCAAAAGATCCAGAAGGCTTTTGTTACGGCGGCGCTGGTGCTGATATTCATCATCGCCTTTGTCATTTACAGGAGTTACCGCAGCAAAGTAAAGACCAACAAGATCCTCGATACGCAAAAAGTACAAATTGAAAAGCTGATGCTGAATATCCTGCCTTCGGAAGTCGCTGTGGAATTGCAGCGCGATGGACGAGCAACACCCAGGTACTATGAACATGTGTCGGTACTTTTTACTGATTTCAAGGGGTTCACGAGGCATGCGGACGCATTATCACCACAGGAGATCGTGTCCGAACTGAATTCCTGTTTTGTTGCATTTGATGACATCATTGAAAAATATAATCTTGAAAAGATCAAAACGATCGGCGATGCATACATGTGCGCGGGTGGCATTCCTACCCCTGATGATATGCACCCCGTTAATATGGTAAGGGCAAGTTTGGAAATTCAGTCTTACATGAAAACGCGGAACGAACAAAGGAAGGAAAACGGCCTGCCGTCGTGGGAACTGCGCATTGGGATTCATGTAGGCCCGGTGGTGGCTGGTGTTGTAGGCAGGAAGAAATATGCGTATGATATCTGGGGCAGTACAGTCAATATTGCCAGCAGGATGGAGAGCAACGGAGAGCCGGGACAGGTCAATATTTCCGCGAGCACCTACGAACTGGTGAAAGAGAAATACGCCTGCACTTATCGCGGCAAAGTATCCGCCAAGAACATCGGAGACATTGATATGTATTTTGTTGAAGGGGAGATTTGAGTTGGAGTCGAGACAAGAAAACATTAGGTTTCAACAAAATTCAAATCTTTTCCGAAGGTCTCTTCGGTGAACCATGCAGCGCTCAACGCAATAGCCATCAAAACAACTCCGGTCACCCAGCCTCCGGTAACATAGCTGCCAAAGAGGTTACGGGTATATTTGAACAGCAGGATGATAAGCGGCAGTGCGCCTCTGACCATATTGGGTATGCTGATAGCTGCTGTTGCCCGCAGATTGGTTCCGAATTGTTCCGCACTCATCGTGATGTAAACAACAGTAAACCCGGTGCCGTAGCCGAGTCCCGCACAAATAAGATAAAAACGCGTAGCATTGCCTCCATGCTGCAAAAAGAATAAAGTGCTGAAGAAGATCGTAATACCATAAAAAATGAACAATGCCTTTTTTCTGCTTTTCAGGTATTGGCTGAGAAGGCCCACAGAGAGATCGCCAAAAGCGATGGCCATGTACAGGTACATAATGGCCTTGCCCGGGTCGATTCCGGGAATACCGAAGGCAGTTCCGAACTGGTCGGAAAAAGTTACCAGCACACCGATGATATACCAGGCCGGCAAGCCGATGAGTATACAGCGTATATAACGAAAGAATCTTTTTTTGTTGGTGAAGAAAAGCAAAAAATTACCGCGCTGTACCTCCGTGGTTTTAATGGTCGTATACATGGTGCTTTCCTGCACGCTGATCCGCAGAAGCAGCAGCACCAGGCCCAATGCGCCGCCGATATAGTAACAGGTGCGCCATGAGAAAAATTCTTTCATAAAAAAAGCAGTGACTGCTCCTAAAATGCCGAAAGCGGCAACCATGGCCGAGGCCACACCTCTTTTTTCTTTGGGCAGTAATTCGCTCACCAGCGTGATGCCGGCGCCAAGTTCACCCGCCAGCCCGACCCCGGCGATAAACCTAAGGATGGCGTATTGCGTCGTGTTGTGAACCATGCCATTAAAAATATTGGCCAGCGAATACAGGAGAATGGATCCAAACAATACGCTCAGCCTCCCTTTCTTATCGCCGAGGATGCCCCAAAGGATGCCGCCCAGCAGCAGTCCCGTCATTTGAATACTGATGATGAATTCTCCTTCGCTGAGTACTTCGGCAGGATTAAGTCCTAATTCGGTGAGGCTTGGTTTGCGGATGATCCCAAACAGCAAGAGGTCATATACGTCTACAAAAAATCCAAGCGCACTTACGATGACGGCTAGTTGAAAAAGGCTTTCGTTCTTTGCTTGCACTGTTGTTGAAAGTTGGTAGTTGATCGATTGCCGTTGGCGGCTCCCTTTTGTCATTTCGATCCGCCGCAGGCGGAGAGAAATCAGCTGTTCAGCGGGCTTGCCTTTTCCGCCGATTCCTCTCCGCCTGCGACGGATCGGAATGACAATACTAAGATAGCCAACGGCCATCAGCAGACGGTCATCTGTAAACTGTCAACTATTGACGGTCATTCTTTCCATCATCAGCTCAAGCATTTTTCCTGATTCCACTTCCGTACTAACCAGGTCGTATAGGGTTACCTGGTCAAGCAATTGATCTACGGTAAACTGGATCATTTGCCAGAGCGAACGGGCTGAGCAATCCACCGAGTTGGTGCAGATTTTCATTGTCCCGGTATGTGATCCGCAATAAGCTGTATTGAACAGTGCGCCGCCCAGTGCTTTGAGTACGTTGTTGATCACAATCTCCCGGGAAGATACCGCCAGCACATAGCCGCCCTTGTAACCAGGCGTGCTGTTGATAAAACCCTTCAGCCTTAGCACGCGGGTAAGTTTGGCTACATAATGACTGCTCAAACCCTCTGCTTCGGCCAATTGAGGAATGCTCATGCCTTCCCTGTCCTGACAGCGGGCAACGCGGATCAGTATTCGCAGACCATATTCTTCCTGGGCGGTGATTTTCATAAAAGATTTTTATTCGGTGGGTAATTGAAGTGGGTCGACCTGGTATTGCTGAACGAAGAGGTTGCGAAGCCTTTCTCTTTCTTCCGGAGATTGCTGCTTACTGCAATTGCTGTTGTAGGCGGCAATCAGGTCATCGGCAATGGCGCCTGCTTCCATTCTTTCGATCTGGTAGCGATGCAGGATGTGCAACAATTGCCCATTTTTAAACAGCGCAATATTGGGGGAAGAAGGTGTCAGCCCGGGCAGGTACTTTTCCCTGAAATGTGCGACGGCATCTTTTTCCATGCCGGCAAAAATCGTGACGAGCTGGTCAGGTACTACATGGTTGAACAAAGACAGTATCGCCCCGGGCCTTCCCACACGGGCCGAACATCCGCACACTGAATTGAGTGCGACCAATACGATCTGGTCGTCATGTCTGTCCAACGCCTTGTCCACTTCATCCACGGTAAGCAATTGCTGAAAACCCGCCCGTACCAGTTCTTCCCGGTAAGGAGCGACTTTGATTTCCGAATAACTGGGGCCCGTATTGCCCAGGAGACTGTTTATGCTGATTTGTGCCATTTGTCTTGTATTATTGTTGTTAAAATTTTAGGTGACAGTTGACGGTTGACAGACATATTAGACCGCTGTCATCTGTAAACTGTTCTCTGTGAACTGTTATCTGTCATCTTACTCCCTACATCATCCCCAACTCCAGCTGTGCCTCTTCCGACATCATACTCTTATTCCAGGATGGCGTCCAGGTCACGGCTACATGTACATCATTAACCCCTTCGATCTCTCTGAGTTTCTGGTCCACCTCGACAGGTAAGGACTGCGCTGCAGGACAACTCGGCGCCGTCAGCGTCATAACGACCTGTACATTATTCAAAGGCAGGATATCTATTTCATATATCAAACCCATGGAATAAATATTCACAGGTATTTCAGGATCAAAGATGGTTTGCAATTTTTCAATGACCTTTTGTTTAAGTGGTTCATTGTCCATGATACTATGCTGCTGCATATTTTAATTTATAAACCAGGGCAAAGTTCTTCATCTGCTTTACCATCGCCAGCAAGCCATTTGAACGGGTTTGCGCCAGGTGTGAAGTCATGCCAATCTCCTGAATGAAATCCAGCCTGGCTTCTATGATTTCGTCCGGGCTATGGCCCGACAAGACCCTGATCAGCATACTGATCAACCCTTTTATGATCATCGCATCGCTTTCTGCTTTATAGAAGACCTTTCCTTCCCTGTAATCCGATACCAGCCAAACAGTGGACTGGCATCCCCTGACCTTGTTGACATCTGTCTTATATTGTTCTTCCAGCGGAGGCAATTTTTTGCCCAGGTCAATGATGTATTCGTATTTGTCATCCCATGAATCAAACAGTGCGAATTCTTCCACAATGTCACGTTCTATCTCTTGTATGGATGCCTTTTCACTCATGGATCAGGATAACATGTTGATGGCTTTCTGCAAGCCTGATATCAGTTCGTCAATCTCTTCCTTTGTATTGTACATGGCCAATGATGCCCTGGTGGTTCCCGGAATACCAAAGCGCCTCATCAGCGGCTCTGCGCAATGATGCCCCGTTCGTACTGCAATACCGCGGTTATCCAGCAAAATGCCGAGGTCCTGGGGATGGATATGCTCAATGACAAAAGAAATCACGCTGATTTTTTCCCTCGCCGTTCCAATGATCTTCAGGCCGGGCAGCTGTTCTAATTGATCTGTAGCGTATGCCAGCAGGGAAGCCTCATGTTTTCTGATCTTTTCCTTTCCCGTCTGCTCTACAAAATCCAATGCCGTTTTCAATGCAATGGTATCTGCAATATTCGGCGTACCGGCTTCGAACTTATAGGGAAGGTCATTGAATGTGGTTTTTTCAAAACTCACTTCTTTGATCATTTCTCCCCCTCCCTGGAAGATGGCCATGGAATCCAGCAGTTCTCTTTTGCCGTACAGTACACCAACGCCTGTAGGTCCGTATATTTTATGCGAAGAAAAAACAAAGAAATCACAATCCAGTGCACGCACATCAATGTCGAGATGAACGGAAGACTGGGCTCCATCCACCAATACCAGGGCGCCGGCCTGGTGAGCAAGGCTGATGATTTTTCCGACCGGGTTCAATGTGCCCAATGCATTAGACACATGCACTATCGACACCAGGCGCGTTTTCGGGCCCAACAATTTTTCGTATTCATCCAACATCAGCTCACCCAGGTCATTGATCGGGATGACCTTTAAGCTGGCTCCTTTTTCTTGGCATAAAACCTGCCAGGGAACGATATTGGAATGGTGTTCCATGGTCGAGATGATGATTTCATCGCCGGCATGTATGTTTTTTCTTCCCCAGGCATAGGCCACCAGGTTGATTCCTTCGGTAGCGCCACGGGTAAAAATAATTTCTTCCCTCGATGCCGCGTTCAGGAAATGCTGCACGGCATCTCGTGTTTCTTCAAAAGCAGCCGTGGCTTCTTCAGCCAGTGTATGGATGCCGCGATGGATGTTTGCGTTGTAATGACTGTAGTAGTGAACGATGGCATCAATGACGGCCTGCGGCTTCTGCGAAGTCGCTGCATTGTCGAGATATACCAGGGGTCTCCCCTTGACCTTTCGCGTAAGCACCGGAAATTGTTCCCTGATGGCATGCACATCCAGGCTAGTTGATATGGTAGCTGCTTCTATCATGCTCTGTCGGTTTCTAAGCGTTGTGAGATCAGTTTTTCAACATAATGGCGAATGGGCATGAGGGTAATATTTTCCAGGACGTCTATGGCAAAGGCTTCCAGCAGTAAGGATTGGGCACTCTCCTTGCTGAGGCCCCTGGAACGCAGGTAGAACAGCGCTTCTTCGTCCAGGCTGCCCACTGTACATCCATGGGAACACTTCACATCATCTGCAAAAATCTCCAGCTGGGGTTTCGCATTGACAGAAGCTGTTTCGGATATCAATATATTCTTATTGGACTGGTAGGCATTTGTTTTTTGGGCATCTTTCCGTACGAAGATCTTTCCGTTAAAGACACCCGTTGCTTCGCCATCCAAAACACCCTTGTACAACTCATTGCTGAAGCAATGCGGTTTTGCATTGTCTACCACGGTATGGTTATCTGCATGGGTTTGGCCTTTCAGGCAATACAGTCCGTATAAATGCGATTCACAGTGCTCTGCATCAAACACTACATTCAGATGGTTCCTGACAATACTGCCGTTCAGGGAAATGACCACGCTATGTGTAAAGCTGCTGCCGGTCTGCCGGATATGGGTGGTGCTGACCTGGCTGCTGGCGTTTGAATCGTTTTGGATTTTATAGTAAATCAGCCTGGCATCCTTTTCCACGATGATTTCAATCACATGATTGGTAAAGCTTTCCTGAGCACCGATAGTAGCAAAGGTTTCGACCAATTGCAGCCCGGCATGTTCAGCGAGATACACCAGGCTTCTCGGCTGTGAAAAAGTATTGCCTTTGCGGCTGTCGGAAATGTGGTATTTTTATTCAGGATGTGCAGGCGACTGGCCTTTTTTGACATGAATAAAAATGCCGCCATGCACGAAAGCGGTACTGAGCGCATTGATGCCATCTTTTTGATATTGGCTGCTATGGCCTAGTTGTTTCGACACAATGCTTTTGTATTCTCCCATGGCGGCTTCTTCCAATGGTAAAACCAACAGTTCAGCGGAACGGATTACCGACAAAGAGAAAGAAAAGAGCCCGTTTACAAAAACGAGTTCATTCGCAGCCTCATGACCGGGCAAACGCAGTTTGTCGAGATCCTTTGCTGAGACAGAAGTGATGACCGGATTAACGGCAAATTGGTATTCCTTGTTGAACAATCCGCTGATGCGGGTATACTTCCATTCTTCCTGCTTAACCGTAGGAATCCCCAGGCTGTTAAAAGTATTGAAGGCCTGCTGGCGGATGGCGCCCAGGCCACTACCGGCACCGGCCAGTTGCAGTTGATCAAAATGTTCTTTAAAATATGCTGCGTCCATTTATTGCTGTCTTACTTTATTAATGGTACTTCGTGTTTGGTTGACAGTTGACAGATAACAGTTGACGGAGTTATATTTGATTACTGTCATCTGTTAACAGTCAACTGTCAACTGTCGATTTCCTCCGCGATTTCATTCCTGATAAAATCATATCCTCTTTCTTCCAGTTCGAGGGCCAGTTCCTTGGCGCCCGATTTCACAATTCGTCCATTGAACATCACGTGAACGAAATCCGGGACGATATAATCCAATAAACGCTGGTAGTGGGTAACCAACAGTACAGCGTTCTCTTTGTTGTGTAATTTGTTGACGCTATCCGCCACGATGCGAATGGCATCGATATCAAGACCTGAATCTGTTTCATCCATAATGGACAACCTGGGCTGAAGCATGGCCATCTGGAAGATCTCGTTGCGTTTTTTTTCGCCACCGGAGAAGCCTTCATTCAATGGACGGCTCAGGAGAGACTGGTCGATGTTGACCAGGGCCATCTTCTCCTTCATTAATTTTAAAAAGGAAACGGCATCCAATGGCGCTTCACCGCGGTATTTGCGTATTTCATTGACTGCTGTTTTCATGAAGTTGGTCGTGCTGAGGCCCGGAATTTCAACAGGATATTGAAATGCCAGGAATACGCCTTCCCTGGCCCTGTCTTCCGGCGACAATTCCAACAGGTCCTTTCCTAAATATTCTACGGATCCGGAAGACACTTCATAATTTTCTCTTCCTGCCAATACAGACGCGAGTGTACTCTTACCCGAACCGTTGGGACCCATAATGACATGAATCTCGCCCGTCTTAATCTCCAGATTAATTCCCCGAAGGATCTTCTTTCCTTCAATGCCCGCATGCAATTCAGTAATCTTTAACATGATCGTATTTTCAATTTGTCTTTTTAATAATTCGCACATCTGCACATCATTCATCCGCACATTAACCCACGCTTCCTTCCAGGCTGATGGCCAAGAGTTTTTGTGCTTCCACGGCAAACTCCATGGGCAACTGGTTCATGACCTCTTTGGCAAAGCCATTGATGATGAGCGCAACGGCTGTTTCGGTGTCGATGCCGCGCTGGTTGCAATAGAAAACCTGATCTTCTCCTATTTTGGACGTGGTGGCCTCATGCTCCACAATGGATGAATTATTTTTTACTTCTATATACGGAAAGGTATGCGCACCGCATTTATCTCCCAGCAGCAGGGAATCGCATTGCGAGAAATTGCGCGCATTCGTCGCTTTTTTATTGATATGCACCAGTCCCCGGTAACTATTGTTGCTGACGCCCGCAGAGATACCCTTCGACACGATCCGGCTTTTGGTGTTTTTCCCAAGGTGCATCATTTTGGTTCCCGTATCGGCCTGCTGATGATGGTTGGTAACCGCCACCGAATAGAATTCACCGATGGAATGATCTCCTTTCAGGATCACGCTGGGATATTTCCAGGTAATGGCGGATCCGGTTTCAACCTGCGTCCAGGAAATTTTTGATTTCTCTCCCTGACAGATGCCGCGTTTCGTTACAAAATTGTAGATCCCGCCGTTTCCCGCCTTGTCGCCCGGATACCAGTTCTGTACCGTAGAGTATTTGATCTCTGCCCTTGCCTGCGCCACCAGCTCTACCACAGCAGCATGCAGCTGATTTTCATCGCGCATTGGCGCTGTGCACCCTTCGAGGTAACTCACATAACTATCATCCTCTGCGATGATCAGGGTCCGTTCAAACTGGCCCGTGTTTTCTGCATTGATGCGGAAATAGGTGGAAAGTTCCATCGGGCAACGAACGCCTTTGGGGATAAAACAAAAAGACCCATCGGAAAAAACGGCCGAATTCAGTGCCGCAAAATAATTGTCTGTGGCAGGAACCACGGAACCCATGTATTTCTTCACCAGGTCAGGATGTTTCTGAATGGCTTCACTGATGGAGCAAAAGATAATGCCCAGGCTGGCCAACTGCTCCTTGAACGAAGTGGCGATGGAAACACTGTCAACAACCACATCAACGGCCACACCGGAAAGACGCTTTTGCTCATCCAGCGAGATCCCCAGTTTGTCAAATGTCCTTTTCAGCTCGGGATCGATTTCATCGAGGCTGTTGGCGCCAACCCTTTGCTTGGGGGCAGAATAATAAATGATCTCTTGGTAATCGATGGGGGGATAGGTGACATTTGGCCATTTGGGTTCTTCCATCTTGAGCCAATGACGATACGCTTTCAGCCTCCAATCCAGCATCCATTCCGGTTCTTTTTTCTTAGCCGAAATAAAACGCACGATGTCTTCACTCAGGCCCTTCGGCGCTTCATCGGCATGGATATCCGTGACAAAGCCGTATTTATAATCACTCAGGACTGTTTTCTCGATGGTACTGAGTAAAATATCATTCATGACGGTTCCTTTTTCTTTATACAATTGATATACAAAATTACGAGTTTATTTATACAAAAAAGTACAAATAATGATTATAATAGCTGTTTTCCAGCCAATATTTTCGCTCCAAGACAAGTCAGGCAATAGGTATAATATTATTATAATCAACGATTTATATACTATATGATCTTGTAGTTTCGGTAAAACGGAATTGATCTAACTTGAGATGGAAAATCTTCGGTCTCATGATGCAGGTTCTATCTTACCAGATCGCCGACAGCATTGACATCAGATCGTTCAGGACATTCTTTAAAGCGCAACTGGTACATTACGACACCGACGAATTATTGAAGCCCTGCCTTTACAATATGTATACGTGTTTAAATATGGCGTGGTTTGCTTTCTGGACCACACCCGAAACATGGGAGGATGAAAACCTGAGCAAGATCGACATTGGCCTGAAACGTATTTTCGATTTACGGGAAAGGTTCAGGAATATCCAGGAGGGGTTGGAGATCGTAAAAGAAAATCTTGAACTGTTCAAAGATATCATGCAATCAGGAACAGCAACTTCCTCGAATGGATCATTATCGTCCTGATCTTTGTAGAAGAGATCAATTTGTTTTTGGAGAAGTTTTTTTGACAGATACCCCCCTGCGTGATTTAAACGGGTAATCTCGGTTTTTTAGCGTATCTTACGTCATCTGTTGGTTATGCCGCTTTCCGTCTAAGCCTGTCAGGTTATTGTCAGCGCTTAAAAATCCAAATAATTAAAACTGCCAATTGAATCCAAACGCCCTTAAGCGCGTTTTTTTTATATTATCTTAAATTAAATACGATGACTTTAAGAGAGCAAATTGACATCAAGAACAAGGAAATACAAGCTTTCCGCTTTAATGAAAAAGATACATTTGTCATCAAGGTCAATATCCCCGCGAAGCTGCAGGAGCTGATTGCACTTATTAAATCCATTGAATCAAGCAGCCTGGAATTCAAAAATTGGGTAAAAGAAAATTCTCTTTTCTACCTGGAGGAGTCCATCAACAATTGCAAGAAATGCTATAATTCTTCCAGCGCCCAAACGATCACTTCCGCCTTTCTGAAAACGACGATTGAAGAATGCAAGAAAATGGCTGTCGAAGCGATCACGAACCTATACAGTACGGCTGAATTTTTTGAGGTGAAAATCAGGAGCCATGAAAAAAAACCTGTTGTCGTCGCAGATCATTGAGCAAACTGAAAAATGGATCACAGACGTGGTCGTGGGATGTAATTTTTGTCCCTTTGCTTCGAGGCCGCTGACCCAAAAACGCATACACTACCAGGTTGACCTGTCAATAGCCATTCCCGCCGCCGCTCAGGCCTTCCTGACAGAATGCAGACGATTAGATGAACAGGAGGAGATCGAAACGAGCTTGCTGATTTTGCCCAATGCCGTTCCGCGTTTTAGTGATTACCTTGATCTTATTGCACTCGCTGAGGTCATGCTGAAGCGGAATGGCTACGAATCCGTCTACCAGGTGGCGGGTTTCCATCCCCTTTATCGGTTTAATGGTGCCGGAGCCGATGACGCATCCAATTACACGAACCGCTCCATCTATCCCATGTTGCATTTATTGCGTGAAGAGAGCATTTCACAAGCGCTTCGCCATTACAGCTATCCCGAAAAAATTCCCGAACAAAACATTCAATTTGCCCGGGGAAAAGGCGTTGTTTATATGAAGATGCTTTGGGATGCTTGTCTCAAAATCTAAAATACGCTATCTTATTTCCTTCAGCCCGATCATCTTGTTCCTGTCCTGGTCCCAGAGTTTTAAGCGGAAACAAGCTATGACGGCTTTCGGCGTGAGGGATGTTTTTTTACAATTCTGGAGTTCAGGAAAATGCTTCATGATCTCGGGGAGGCGGTAAAAGGGGATTTTTGCATTCAGGTGATGAATATGATGGTAGCCAATATTGCCCGTGAACCAGGCGAGGATGGGATTCATGACAATATAACTCGAAGATTCCAACGCGGCTTTTTCATAGGCCCATTGCTTATTGTCAGCGAACGTGACGCCGGGGAAATTATGCTGCGCATAAAACAGGTAGGCGCCCAGGGCAGATGCAAGGAACAGGGGTAGAAAAAAGGCCAGGAACCAGATCTGCCATCCGAAAAGCCATATAAGAAATACCGTCGCCAATGCGTGCAAGACCAATGCGAGCAGTGCATCAAAATGCTTGCGGGGATTGCTTGCAAAAGAGGCGATGCACATGCCGAAGATAAACATCGAAAAAAAACCCAGTCCGATGGTCACGGGGTGACGTGTGGCCAGGTAAATGAATTTTTGCTTGCCCGACATGTCTTTGAATTTCTTACGAGTAGCAATAGGGTAGGATCCGATGCTGGCGCTGTATAATTTTGAATTGTTGTTGTGGTGGTGGTCATGCGATCTTTTCCAGATACTGGTCGGAGCAAGGATGTACATGCCGAAAACGGTCATGATCGCGTCTGCAAGAACAGACCTGGTCAGTATCGTATGATGCTGGTGATCGTGGTAGATGATAAACATCCGGACGAGCAGCAATCCGGCAAGCAGGCTGGAGGCGATCCTGAGCAGCAGAAAGGGAAGGAAGACCGAACCCGCAATACATAACAGCAGAAGGGACAATCCCGTTAAAGTATGAAACCAGCTTTTACTTCTGATCTCCCTG
>Ga0193728_1000006_pt1 | contig 112675 bp, 114 predicted proteins | sample U1c1metaG_FD_143037 | JGI IMG/M metagenome (GOLD analysis project Ga0193728, IMG submission 143037) | Soil microbial communities from a riparian zone of the East river system, Colorado, United States - U1c1 | ecosystem: Environmental > Terrestrial > Soil > Riparian zone | place: USA: East... | reverse complement strand
CGAACAGATATTTCATAAAAAAATGATTGTTCAGACTATTCATGGCGCGCTCGAATGCGCTGTTTTTGCTCAATACATCCCCGATGCCCAAATCGTATCCATTGGCCCAACTGTTATTGGCGCTCACACACCAGACGAAGCGGTAAATATGAAATCAGTTGCAGATTATTGGAACCTGGTCTTAGCACTTCTAACAAAAAAATAACTGCTCCTTCATTGTAGTAATTAAATCAATTATCCTTTAAAGTAAAATAGGCGATGGCAATCCGAAAAACCAGGCTGAGGACATAAGTCAGGATACCGCCGGGGACATCGGTTAGGCACAACTTTCTAATCATATTTATTTATTCCAATTCAGAATGAATTTAAATAGGCAATAACTTATCTCCCCTGTTTTAGGATTGCCCCGAAATGCTTACATTAGCCTGAGGTATTTTAGCTCCTTTGAAAGTAAGCCATAAAGCCAGTGATAATTCTGCTGCAAAGTCAGGCAGGATAAAGGCTGGAGAAATTACGTCCGCCGCCTTTGGAAAAACGATTAATGTAAAAGCACTTATTAGTAACACGATTGACGCAAAGAAATATAAACCAGATAAGATTTTGGGGACATATTTCGACTTAACTAATAAATAACGTGTATAACCATCCCGAAACTGAAAAAGATTAATTCAATTAACGAGTCTTCTTTGGTATTGATGAAAAGCATCATGAGTGATTGCAATTGTTTTGGATTTAATGCTGCGAGGTAATCGGGATTGCCGGCAAGCCTAAATATATAGAAATTGCTGATCGCAAAAGAACCTCCTATAAACGCATTTCCCAACCTCCAAAAGGTGCCCAGTAAGGCAAGACTTTTGTTAACGGGCTTTAGTAAGACATAAAGAGCTAACGCCTCTATGATATCACAGTTAAACATAATCAAAACTAAGACGATGCTAAAGCGAAAACGTGTTTCGGAAGCGACAATATTATGAGCAGTTCTAACATCATCCCCGTGGATAATTATTCCGGGGCTAACAATAAAAATGTTGGAGATACCGGTTATCATAAGAACAAGCAGCGATACACCCGTTACTTGTAATAACCACTATTTGATCGGACAAACAATAAATTTTAATGATTACTTAGTCTTACACTCATTGAATTCATTTTTATCTTCATCTTTATAATCAGTAACTTCAAATCACCGTCCTTCACTATCAATCAGCTCTGATCATTTTATCGGTATATCATCAAAGCACATGGAGGAGAAAAAAAGTAAATACAAGGGAGGCGGAGTTTATTGTGCAGATTGCCATTTGAAGCAGGATTACAGTCTTTTATATACCTTTAAAACAATATAGAGACTGTCTCGGCCCCCTAAATGGCTGGACTAAATTAGTAAATCAATTTAGTCACTTAAATTTAGGTTATGAGAAAGCAACGCAGAAGCTTTTCTGTGGAACAGAAGCTTCAAATCATCCAGGAAGCGGAACAAAATGGGGTTACTCAGACCCTTCGTAAGCACAACATCGCGCACTCGGTCTACCTCCGGTGGAAGAATCAGTTTAACCAGGGTGGCGCAAAATTACTTCAACCGCAGTACCACAAAGTGGATCCTGAACTTAAAGCATTGCAGGAAGAGAATGCAAGGCTGAAAAAGATCATCGGCAATCAGGCGCTGGAGCTGGAGTTCAAGACCGAACTTCTAAAAAAAAACGAGGCTTACGAGCGGAGGCTGAAGGGCTCGTGAAAACCTATGCGCTTCGCAGCATAGGCATACGGCGTTTACTGAAATGGTCAGACCTGGCACCAAGTAGTTTTTATTACAAAAGATCCGGAGCAACGAAGGGAATAAAACCCAGCACTCATAGTGTAAACAAAGATGGCGTGCTGATAGAAAACGCTGTCGTGATAAAAGATATTGAAGGGACGCTGGCGCAGGAGTTTTGTTGTTATGGATATCGCAACATGACAGCTGAGTTAAACGATCTGGGATGGATCATCAATCACAAAAAAGTTTATAGGCTGATGAAAGAATCAAAACTATTATACGGCGCAAGAATCAGAGTGGCACCTTTTAAACGCAATTTTATACGCTTCAGAAGCCTTAGACCTGAGCGTCCTTTGCAATACCTGTCCATGGATATCAAGTACGTTCATGTGCACGGTACTGGAAGAAACGCCCTGCTGTTAACTGTAATGGATATCTATAGCCGGAAAGTTCTGATACATATGCTACGATCCAGTATTAAAAAGGGAGACGTTCTTTTAATGTTGTCATTGATGTTGCTCGAATATAAAGCTGAGGGTATGTCGCTCAGAAATGACAATGGTTCCCAGTTTATCGCAAATGCCGTCCGTGAATATCTAAAAGAAAAAGGTGTTTACCAGGAGTTCTCTCATGTGGCCACACCGGAAGACAATGCATACATCGAGGCCCTGCACTCGAATCTACAGCGCGAAGTTATTGACCGTTTTGAGTTCGAATCAATCTTCCATGCTCAGATGATCATCGACCGTTATTACAAATGGTACAACGAAAAAAGAAGACATGGTTCGCTGAATCGTCAGGCTCCTGAAACCGCATGGAAAAAATATAATCCGATCCCTTTTGAAAATGAAAAACTACTAAACTATCTTTAGAAAACTGTCCAGTTTATTTAAAACAATATAGAGACAATGCATGTCTGAAGATCAAGATGTTCCCAAACAACCCCCAAATGAAATAGCTACTGCAAAAACAGGCCAGCAGGATTCAACTATTTCCCGATCAGAAACCAAACCAACAAATATGGAAGTACATCATCACCCGAACGTAGAAAAGAAATATTTCAAAGAATATTTTTTGGAATTTATAATGATTTTCCTTGCAGTGACAATGGGATTTTTTGCAGCCTGGATCGTATTGTTGATCCGGCTGCAGCCTTATATCTAAGATCAACAAACGCTGATGTTATAAATGATTGCCTGCTTGGCATAAGCAATATCAAAGCTTTAAGCAGGGGCATAAGCCAGAGGATTATAAAAATAAAAGGAAAAGCAGGAAACATAAAGCAATTGATTCATTCCAAATATGAAATTGAAAAATAAAAAAATATGGAGGTCCATCACCACCCAGATGTAGAAAAGAAGTCTTTTAAAGAATATTTTCTCGAATTCTTAATGATATTCCTTGCAGTAACAATGGGCTTTTTTGCTGAAAACATTCGCGAAGGAATTTCAGAACATAGTCGTGCCAAAGTGTTTGCTTCTTCCATGCTAAAGGACCTGCAAGCGGATTCGACACAGCTACAATTATATAAATCTTATTTTAGCTACGCCGCCAATAAACTGGATACTTTTATGCAGCTCTTGCAAGTTGCCGAACCGAAAGATATTCCATCCGGAAAATTATATTGGTACGGCTTGTTCGGAGGTGCTCATGGGAGTTTTGTATCCAACGACGCAACCTTCCAGGAAATGAAAAGTTCAGGTTCACTTCACTTTTTTGAAAAAAATATTGAAGCAGAAGTAGCAAAATACGACAGGCTTCGCCGTTATCTCCAAAGCACCGAGCAAGCAAACGAAGGTCTATATACAGAATTAAGAAAATGCAGAGCATTGTTTTTTGAATTCAAATATCTTGATCACGCCAACAATATTTACCAGATAAACAAAATTTCATTTAACCAGGCAACAATAGATTCATTTCTGCGAAGCAATCCACCACTTCTCAACTATGATAAAATATTATTTAATCAATATGTGGAATTAGCCCGCTCAAGGTTTTTACGCCCGTACAATATTGCTTACTCAGATTCTCTCATACGCCACGCATCATTATTAATGAGCGATTTAAAAAAAGAATATGATTTAGATAATGAGTGAAGGATAAATAACGGGTAATCCTCAAAAATTAATTATGAACACAAACACAAACTATCGCATCATTAAATTGCTCATTTATATTGTGATTGGCTTTGGCATTGCTTTTTTCTGGCATCAAATGAAAAGTAAATAATATAAAAGTACGAACCGAAGAAATTAAGAATCACAAAACGAAAAATCAGCAACAAAATATGGAAGTACATCATCACCCCGACTTGCATCATAAAAGAAAACATTTCAAAGAATATTTTCTTGAGTTCTTAATGATATTTCTTGCGGTTACCATGGGCTTTTTTGCTGAAAATGTAAGAGAAGCGCTTTCTGAAAACACGAAGGAAAAAGAATATATGGAAAGTATGATAGAAGATATTAAAACCGATACTTCCAAATTAACGCAAGCCATATCGCATTGGAAAACATCTAACTCAAATCTTGATAGTATTTTGATGTACTTGAAAAAAGAACCTAATGCAAATAATATAGATCAGCTTTATCATTTGTTCGATGAAAATTACTGGCATTTTGATTTGTTCAAATACAATAATAAAACGATTGAAGAATTAAAAAGCTCAGGCAATTACAGGTTGCTACGAAATAAATCCATTGCTAACCAGATTATATCATACGATCTGGACATGAAATATATTTTGACACAAGAACAGGATGTGAAAGATCTGATGACTGCCTCGAAAGATATAGAATCAAAATTTTTCGATTTTTCCCAATTGGCATCTCATCATTATACCAATACCGACACCTCATTTTTAAAAGGCAATAAAAAACATTATTATCTTCTTTCATACGACAAACAGTTAATCGGCGAATATTTCAATAAGTTATTAAGCTTTCGGCTTTTAGCTTATAGACACGAGCAGTTGTTCGAAGAAAACAGGCAGAAAGCGATTGCATTATTACAAAACATTCAAAAAGAATATCAATAAAAATGCCTGAACACCGCTTCAGCCACCTGTTGAATCTGAGGAAACGAAAATATATTGCCAGAAGCATGATTTAGTATTTATCCAGGGTAAGGATATCCGTGAAATCAGAAACGGTCCGTCTTAAAATGCGGATTCCATTTCCAGACGGGGTCTAAAATAAACGAAAACATTTGAGGATGCAGAAGACAATTTTATAAATATTACATTACTAGCAGCATTCTTTCTGAATCACCTCCCCTTTCAATGGAAATCAGCTAAGGCCTGGATGAAATCCAGTTTGATCAGTTCCCAATGTTTTCCTTTCAGGCATATTGGTTCGAAATCATCTTCAGCATCGGAGAAATTTGTCAGCGCGGCCTTTAGTTTTTGTGCTTCATGATTATAAGGATATCTTTCGGCGTGGAAAGCGATCATTTGGCTCACTGTGTAATGATCCAGTTCTTCATGCAGGTCCCAAAAATCCTTTTTGCGTCCCCCGGCGCTGATTACCTGCATCTTCATCGCAATGATATCTTCGACCGAAGCCATCCGCAGATGGTCTATTTCAACCGCCGGGCGGATAAATGGATCGGTATAAAACAGATCCAGTTTGATGCTTTCCTCCTTACTCTTACCAATGAAATAGGGCCTGCCCGTTCCTACTCCACTGAAGTTAGATGTAGCAACATATTCAAAGCTTTTTCGGAGATAGGCATCGATCTGGTCAAAATCAATACTGGCGTAAGGGGCATCGGAGAAAAGATCAATATCCACTGATTTGCGGTGGCCACGGTACAGACTAAGCGCCGTTCCACCCACCAACCTGAAAGCGGCCAGCTCTTTTGCCTGCATCAGTTCTTTCAGAGATGAGGCCAGTAATGGGTCCACCGTATTCCAGAAAAGTGAGTCGGCCATGGTTAACGTCAAGTTTTTTGCCTTTCTTTTTCCTTAAGCGCAGTATCAATGACCTCTTTACCGTAGAAACGGATGATCTCTTCTTTTTCCCCGTCATCCCCTCTTTCAAAGACCCTTCTGATAACTGCCCTTTTCTGCTTTTGCCAATCGATTTTTCCCATGTCCGTGTCCCAGAAAAGAACCCGTCTTATTTTTGACAGGTCGGGACGGCTCATCCCCGCTTGTTTACTTTTTTCTTCCCTGATGTCATAAAAAACCTGCAGGATCATAAAATAACCTTCTTCCATACCCAGCGCCTTCTCGACCTTAAGTGCGAGGGAGGTATTCATCCGGCGTTTTCCTTTTGTGATTTCACCCAGGGTCTGCGGATATTCATTCAGGGAAATCGCAAAACGCCCCTTGGCAAGCTTTCTTTGCTTCAGTTCCCGATCGAGGACAATACCCGGGTGCAATCCTTTTAAAATGAAGAGGTTTGTAATCATTTTTGATATCACAAATGTAAACAATTTTGTTTACAATATTTTATTTATTTAATTATTTCTATTTAAAATACTGACACCAAGCTCATTAGCTCATCAGATTAAAAAAAATGCCTGAAAATAATCAGGCATAGGTAAACTGGAAGCGTTGATGGTGATCACATGATGAACTCTTCGGAGATAATCTTCCCATCTTTCACCTTGTAAATGCACAGCTCTCTCATAGCATTACGGCCACGGCCTTTCATCGTGACATCGATGCTCATCGATAAGGCGAAAGAATTGTCGGCGAGGATTGGTTCAGAAATCGAAGCCCCGTGGAAGGCTTCGACCATGCTATTCCAAAGCTCCCCTTTTTTCCGAATGGCGGGAAGGCCTTTTGTCTCCTTCTCAAAGCCATTGGCAGCATAGGCTTCGATGCTGACGGCATCGGGCGCAAATAATTCGTTCAAGGCAGTTTCGAACTCGCCCCTGTCGCAAAGCTCTTTCAGCCTCGCAGCAATTTGTTTTGTTTCCATAATCTTTTGTTTAAGCATTAAAAATAAATACTAATATATGTAGTATTTTAATACTAACCAAATTAGTTTAGTTTGCTTTAAAAATCTGCCTGGATGCCAATCGGCTTCAAGGGGGAAACAAGAAGTCAAGCAAAAAATGTTATAAAATTTTGAACCCTCCTTCGCTTATTTATTGATGTTCTTTACCGAAAAGCCAGAGAGGTCAATCGTAGCACTATCAGCAATCTTGAGTTTTAGGTAACCAATTTGCGCAGATCCCAAATTAAGCATTGATGTTCCAATTAAGTTTAGGTCTGCCGACCGGACGTGGATTCCGCTGTTTCCTTTAAAATCCGGCGATGGTTCAAAAGATACATGGCTTGAATCGCTTTCAAAGATTCTTAATGTGTCTATTTCTGAAAGGGTGGTTTCCACCTCTGTTTCTGAATTCCCTGAAAGCCTGATGGAGATATTTTTTTGATGCATTTTAAACAGGTCAAAATCTGTGTCCATTCCCTCTACAGAAATTAATTCCGGTGCGAATATCCTTACAAGTGTTGTATGCTTTATCCAGTCTTTTACTTTAGCGTTATCAGTAGTATTTTCATTAGAGAATTTAACAAATAAAGTATCTGCCCTTACAAATGCCTTTACCGCTCCATTTCCATAACCGGGCCATTGTTTTAAAACCCGTACCGATGGCTTTTCGTTTTGCTCAAAAGCAATTTGGGTTATGTTGCCGCCTTCAATCTTTATATGTTTAAACGGTTGTTCAAGAATTTTAATATAGCCCCAATAGAAATCATCTTTATCGGCCTTGTCATAACTTTTTTTGATAGAAATATTTGCCGAGAGCAGTGCGGCGATGGTCAGGACAAACAAGCCGCCAAGCAATTTGGTACTGAGTTTCATTACCTCTTATTTTGTATGTTTTCTGAATAAGCTTTTATTTCCTCGAGATCTATTCGCAGCAAACGCAGGTTTTTTAAAAACAATGGCAGATCATGTTCCATAAACTGTGCCCGGCGGAAAGCCAATACTTTTTCTTCTGCGCCAGGCGTTACGAAGTAACCGATTCCTCTTTTATTGGCGATGATGTCAAGCTGCAGCAAAAAATCGTATGCCCGCTGCACTGTTATTGCATTAACCTGCATAGTGGCAGCAAATTCGCGGATGGAGGGGATTTTTTCGCCCAGCAGCCATTTTTTTAATAGGATTTGCTCGCATACATATTCCGCAATTTGGGAGTATATAGATCCTTTTTCCCTAAATTCCATAATTATCGTTTTAATATTCTTTTTCTTTTAGCCGAACGTAGGCAATGATCCATAATGCCGCCGGAAGAAAATACCGGGTCAACACATCAAAGATTTTTGAATCCTCTGAAGGCAAATCAAGTGACCTGGCCTCCGTAGAAATATGCTGTGAGCCGTTTGAGGATTTTACCACGGTAATATCAACGCTGTCGAAAGGGAAGGCGTTTTGCACATCATGAATAACAAGTTTGGCGATCAACAGATTAATAAAATAAATGGACAGGAAAATCCCGCCAATCACAAGTGCTACTTTAATAAAGCTCAGTTTATTAAAGTATAACGAACCCAGGAGCATGGCGCCTGCATAATTTGCAAAATAGGTAAATACATCCAACGCTTTGCCGCTATCAAATGGGAAAATACTGACTGTATCATAAAGTTTTTTATAATTCGCTGCGGTGGTATCTAAGTGATTGTGGAACCATGTCACAAACGAAGCATCCACAATGCGAAAGAAAACTAAAAAGATAGCCGGGTACAATACCCCGGCAATTAACACAGCACATAGCCATTTTTCAAAATGTGAAGCCGGCAAAGAAAGGTATGTAGAGCCCTGTGCATTGGTGGAAAAATAGCCGAACATAAAAGACGCCAGGATCGACCCGCCACCGGTTAGGCCGACAAGGAAAGCGGCTTTTTGTATTTCAATCCATTGAGGCAGGGGCAAATGATAAATAGCATAATAGATAAAAAGGATTAACAGGATTGCCCCGGTAAAACCAAACAACTGCATCGGCCGTTCCAATAACGTTTTTTTTAACAAGCGGCCAAAACGCGGCAGGTGAAAAGTATCATACATCATTGCTGGATTTCATTTATTAAAAATTTCTTTTGTCATGGCAGGCTGCGCTGTAACGGCGTTAAACAGGTGCTCCAGGTTTACTTTGGAATCTTCTTTTTCCAGGTTTCGCATCACGACTGACATACCCTTCAACGATTCTTCGGAATAAAGAACACGACCGGCTTCATCCGGCAGGTCATGCAGGGTTTTAAAGCAAAGCTTTTCCGTTATCTCAGCCACAGATGTGTTTAGGAGCAAGCGGCCATTGTCTACGATAATAACCTGGTCAATCAGGTTGTCGAGGTCCCGAACCTGGTGGGTTGATATCAATAACATCCTGTCTTTTGTAAAAAACGAGGAGATGAGCTTTCTGAACTGTGTCTTAGAGGGAATATCCATGCCGTTGGTAGGCTCATCCAGCAATAGTATTTTTGTGTTGCAGGCCAGTCCGAATGCAATGGCAAATTTTTTCTGCTGCCCGAAAGAGAGTGTCGTTAATTTGTCTTCTGTTTTAACGTCGAGCAGCGCAAGGCAATTATAAAAGAGGTTTTCATCAAATTGCGGGTAAAAAACAGAAAATAAGTTGAGGTAACGTTTAATCGTTAATGAGGGCACGTTTACTTCTTCCGGAATAAAATAAATGGTTTCCAAAAAAGAAGGCAGCCTTTTTTTCGGTTCAAAGCCATTAATTGTAATTCGGCCTCGCTTCGGAAACAACAGACCAATCAGCGTCTTTAAAAATGTAGATTTCCCCGCCCCATTTTTCCCGAGCAGACCATAAATGCTGCCGGATTCCAATGAGAGACTGAGGTTTTCAAATAACATCCTTCCTCTTTTATAACCAAACGATAGATTCTGAATCTGAATCATACTGTAGTAGTTGTGTGGTACAGTACAAATGTAATAGAAATTCTCACTTCACCAAATTTTTTAAATTCTTTCAGTGAGGCTTAAAGATCAAACGGTAAAATACCTTTGCTAAATATTTTAGTATCTTATACCTTAGCAGACAGTTTAAGCAGACTATATTTATGGAACAGTTACTATTACCCTATTTCCCGGTTAAAGTGAGGGCGGGGTTCCCCTCCCCTGCCCTGGATTACCTGGAAGAACGAATCGACCTGAACCAGGTTTTTATTCAGCATCCCCTGTCGACATTTATCGTGGAGTGTACCGGAGACAGCATGATCAATGCCTTTATTCCTCCGAAGGCAAAGCTGATTGTTGATCGGTCGCTGACGCCAAAAAATGGCGACATCGTGTTGGCAGTGGTCAACGGAGAGTTTACCGTCAAATTCCTAAAGAAAAGCGACTACAAATGCATCCTTGTTCCGGCCAACAGAAAGTACCGGGACATTGAAATTACCGATGGCATGGAGATGGAAGTGTGGGGCGTGGTGACCACGATCATGACCGAAACCAAAGACGTCAGGAAATGTATGCTCTGATCGATTGCAATAATTTTTACTGCAGCTGTGAGCGGGTGTTTAATCCCAGACTGGAAAAACTACCTGTGGTTGTGTTGTCCAATAACGACGGGTGCGTCATCTCCAGGAGCGAGGAGGCAAAGGCATTGAATATCAGGATGGGTACGCCGGCATTTATGGCTGAGGAATTCTTTCAAAAAAATAATGTCCAGGTATATTCCTCAAACTATACGCTGTATGGAGACCTGTCGGACCGGGTCATGAAGACCCTGGCTGAATTCGTGCCGCGGCTGGAAGTCTATTCGATCGACGAGGCATTTTTGGACATGCATGATCTCCGGTACATGGATCTGCTCGATCTGGCCATCAGGATCAGATCGGCGGTAAAGAAGAACACCGGTATCCCGGTGACCGTTGGCATCGCGCCGACAAAGACCCTGGCTAAAATGGCTAATAAGTTTGCGAAGAAGAAGAGAACCGATGTGGGCTGTTTTTGGGCGGCCAATGACCAACTGTTGAATGAGATGCTGGAATTTACCGAGGTCGGCGACATTTGGGGGATCGGCCCTCAGTATGCCCAATTCCTAAAAAAACATGGATTCAAAACGGCATTTCAGCTCCGGCAGGCGCCGGAGGAATGGGTCAGGGTCAAAATGTCGGTCGTGGGTCAGCGGCTTTTAAATGAACTCCGGGGGACGCCGGCAATCGCATGGGCGTTTGAAACGCCGGCAAAGAAAAATATCTGTACGGCCCGCGGTTTCGGGCAATTGCTCGGGACAAAACATGAGGTCGGTGAAGCCCTGGCGTCCTATGCAGGGATTGTCGCCGAAAAGCTTCGCGCTCAGCAATCCTGTACAAAAGCGATCGAGATATTTGTCGAGACAAATCCGTTCCGAAGGGAAGACCCGCAGTATAAAAGATCCATCAAAATGGCGCTGACTGTAGCATCCAATAACACTTCGCATCTGATCAAACAGGCGATGAAGGCCCTCGCCATCATCTATAAAACCGGTTATCTTTATCATAAGTGTGGCATCACGGCCATGGACCTGGTGCCGGAGGATCAGGTTCAGTTTGGGATTTATGATGATACCCAGACAGCAAGGGAAAAGATCATGGGCGCCACGATTGACAAACTCAATCAATCGCTCGGCAAGGATATGGTCAGGTGTGCCCGGCAGGGCTATAGCAAGAAATGGCATTTGCGGCAACTGAAACGGTCGCACTGTTACACTACGCGGATCGATGAAATTTTAAAGGTAAAAATATAAGGCGATGCTCAATCCATTTGAACGGTTCCAGGGCAGGTTTATCGAGGCTTTCAGGAAGGCGGGTAAAAGCTTTTTGGTATCCCAGACCTTTAACTCCGCAAAAGATCCTTTTGCCGACGAGGAAAAACAGTATATCCTGTTTAGCCATTACGGAACCCTAAGTCACGCCCAAATTCATCTGAGTGCATTGAAGGGTGACAAATGGGCTGCCATCCTCGATCTGGAAAAGGAAAAGCACCGGGACAAGATATTGGACATGTTAAGAGCCGATTCTGACTGGGTGGTCTTTTCATCGTTGATTGCGAGCAAAGAATCGGTGGAAAAAAGATTGAACCTGAAATATGAAAAAAACATGCGCCGGTATATTGAAAAAAATACGAATTGGAGGATTGGCGGGGACAAAACCATCTACCCCCAGCTGGATATTGCATTTGGCGAACTTTTCATAATTTTAAAATACGGGTCCCAGCAGATCCGCATCAAATTAGAAGAATTAGACAAAGCGTAGTCATGTGTTACGATATTTCATTTAAAGTTAAGCTGGAAACGATCTCCGATTATTTTCCCGATCTGATCATGGACGATCAAATCGATCTTGAATTTGGCATCAGGGATCATATCATTGGTCACGCATACGGAGAACATCCAATTATTTACCGAAGCAGGGAAGATCATCAATTACATTTGAAATTAATGGAGTGGGGTTGTATTCCATTTTATGTTAAGGATGAAAAGGCATTTGCAAAACAAAGAACAACCATGCTGAATGCCAGGAGCGAAAGAATTCTTGATGATACCAAAAGTTATTGGCATAAAATAAAAGACAGACGCTGTTTGATTCCATTAACCGGTACTTATGAGCATCGGGGCATAAAAGGATGGAAAAACAAGGTTCCCTACTTTGTAAAACCCAAAAATCAGGACATGTTCTTTCTGCCGGGTCTTTATTCCGTTGCAGAATTAGTCAATAAGGAAACGGGGGAATTAACCAAACTATGGACCTTTACCCTAATAACCAGAGATGCAAATGGAGCCATGAAGAATATCCACAATGATGGCGACAACAGGTGGAGAATGCCGTTGTATTTGTCATTGGACAAAGCAAAGTTGTGGTTGAATGAGGATTTAAATATAGAAAATTATAGAATGATCCTGGGCTATGAAATGCCGTCAGAAGAATTAGAATACTATCCGGTTTTCACCATACGCAGCCCGAAACAGCGTCCAGATCAGAAGCCGAAGTATGAATATTGGGAATGGGAAAAGCTCCCTCCTTTGGGAGAAATGAACCCCGATCCCAAGGTTTAAAATATCAAAAACTAAAAATTATGCTTACAGATTGCTTAATCAGAGAAGTTTACCCGTTGCATACCGCAATCACGTCCATAGATTACACAGGCGATGGCTATCAGGGTATCCGGGTAATTCATGATGGAATGACCAGTGCATTCGATACGGGTGATCTTGCCGTCGACAGCTTCAGGTATAATCAATTTATGGAAAGCGAACGAGGGGTTGATCACTCGTGGAAGGAAAAGATAAACAGCCTGGCTTATGAATTGGTTTATCTGAATCCTGAAACCAGGTTTTTCTATACCCCAGAAGAATTAGCACAACTGCGGAAATATAACTCCGGTCTGAGTGAGGAACAAAGGGAAGCCATCATGTTTGAATATTCTTATGATTTTGGCGATCGTGAATACACCATTAATGACGGACCGGTTCTGGAAGATGCTTATTTTATACCTGTTGGAATGGGTATCACCTGTTACCGGGACCTGAAATCATGGGTCGAGATGTATACAAAAAGATCCCCTGCTCCAAAAGAAGCTTGATTCAGCTAAGCTGGAATCGAAACAGCAAAGCGAACGCTAATATCCATTGGTAATTGCTAACTGCCACCCGGAGTATTCTTAAGGCTTTCTTTCTCTGGTTAAACACGGTATTTTCGCTGATCCCGAGGAAGGCCGCAATTTTTTTAGAAGACTGGCCCTCCAGGTATGCCATCTTGAAAACCTGGCGGCATTTTTTGGGTAATTTTTCAATTTCCGCATACAACCGAATAACCAGCGCTTCTCTCATCTCCTCTCCCCCGCTGTCCTCCAGTCCAGCCGTTACCAAATGGTATTCAAGCCCAGCCTGTCTTGCCGAAATGGACTTTCGTTTCTTGAGCAGGTCCAGACAGGCATTCCGGACGCAGACCTGGAGAAATGTTTTATCCAAGGGGAGGATAAAACACTCCCTTCTGGCAATCCATAGTTTCAGGAAAGCGTCCATCGTAATTTCTTCAGCGTCTTCCGGACCCACAAAACGTCGTGCGAAGTAGAAGACAGAAACGTAGAGTTTTTTATAAATAGTTTTGAATGTAAAGGGTGAACTGGATTTGGAAAAAGGATGTAAGGTACATTCACCTTCATTCACATAAGGTATAGAAACCGTAACCATTTTATACAGTTTCTCTTCTGGTTTTTGATGCTTTGTGTCCATGCGGTTGTTACAAAATCAAACTTCAAATTCAGGAACTGATCGGAAGCATAAGCCATTTAGAGGATGGGGATCGTTAAAAAATATAGGGCGAGCCCCGTCTTACCATTCAGAGGCACCGAGAGGGCCCAGAGTTGATAAGCTGATAGAGGCCCACCCTATATTACTATAGAGCAGGCTTTCACTACCATCTCAACTCTTAAGAAAATTCTCGGTTTTCTGAATGAGACTTATAGCGAAATCCTTCAATTCAATGCATGAAGAATCGCAAAATAATATTTCAAACTCGAATATAGCAAAATAAATACACTTTTTGTCAAAGTTGACAATTTTATTTTTATCGACTTCCTCACTTTCATTGAGTGAAAGTCAGGAATCAACCATATTTGGATGCCTTTGGTGCAAATCTTAAGAAACTGATAGAATTAAAAAAGAAAACTCCAGAAGATGTAGCGGCAATTGGTAGAATTGAAACTAAGCAAGTCTATCGTATAATTAATGGAGAACATAGCGCCACATTGTCAATTATTGTTGCAATTGCTAAAGGCTTGGAAATTCATCCAAAAAAATTGTTGGAGTTTGAGTATGATTTTGATAAATGACTTACTGACCTAACCAAAATACAACTTTGTAAAGTGCAGATTTGAGTTAATAGGAATATGGATTGAAAGAGTAATACTACTACACTCCTCCCTTCAAGCTAAGGGTTAATCTTTATAACCGGGACAATTGGCAATTCCCATTCGTTATTTTTAAAGAGGCCCTCTCGTGCCATAGATAAACCAATCTTATGAAAATGCTCTATGCCCCGGATCGTCCTGGTGAAGAAGGCGAGTCACTAATTGTACCGCCAGCTCTTAAGCGATTTGTCTTTCCCTGGGCAATTCCAGTTTACCGGGAGTATGATTTTGGATATATCCTCATTCAGGAATTACAAACAAATAAATTCAGCATTCATTCGTGGAGTATACACGCCAATAAGCAGGTCATTTTATATCCTGTCAGCGACAGGCCGATCCTTGCACTTCAGTTTACACTTGGAAACGATATCCCCTGTGTACTTCAAGGCTACGGGCCTATACTTTTAGAGAAATCAAAATATGAACTTTTCTATGTTTCAAAGAGCACAAACAGCGCACATTTCGGCCCTGGTCAATATGAATCCCTTCATATTGAACTTGAGCCGGAACAGCTGGTAGATCTTCAAGAAAGTTACCCAGCCGTAGGAGAGCTTTTAGTAAGACTTACTGAGTCCAATTCAAAAGGAAGTCCTCTAATCGCTGCTCATATGAACTATGTCGTCATGAACATCCTTAATAAACTACGTTCAGAAGACAAAACCGGAGGCAAATTGGTGTTTGAAATGCAAAAATATATATTGGAACTCCTTAGCGAATATATTGCCGCGATCACTGACCTACAACATGACAAAGCACGTCGTGATGTGCCCCATAAAAAAATCCTGATACAGGTTAAACAGTTTATAATGCAGGAACCAAATATCCATGAACAAACCATCGAAAAGCTTGCTGGTCGTTTTGGTCTCAGTCCCACGGCGCTCAAGAGCGAATTCAGTACTATGTATGAGGTCCCGCTTGGTTCCTTTGTCCGTTTTCATGCATTGACAAAAGCTCATTATTTAATTGCAACCACCAAACTTAGCATCGATTATATTTCTGATGAGGTTGGCTATCCTTACAGACCAAACTTCAACCAAGTTTTTAGAAAACAATTTGGATACTTACCTCAAGAACTCCGAAAGGATTTTGATGGTTCAATTATGTAATGATAAACACTTATGCATTATTCAACCAGCCCGAATCCATCAAATTTAATTGTCTGAATTCATTCATTTCTGCATAACCAACCTCCTACCTTGCATTGAGATTTTTTGAACCATACTCAACTAATTTAAACGAGAAGGCTGGCCAGATCTATTGTAAAACAGATCTCCGATTAACAAGTTAGTAGCTAGTTCCCAGCCGGATCAAACCTCACCACAAATCAATCAGATGAAAAAATCGTTCATAGTCAAAATTATTTCCTTCCTTTTCATTTTCTTATTTATTTACGCCGCAGCAAGTAAATTCATAGATTTCCAAAAATTCAGAGTTGAATTGGGTCAGTCCCCTTTACTGACTGCCATGGCCGATTGGATAGCCTGGATCGTGCCTATCCTGGAGATTTTCATATCAGCCCTTTTGGCCGCGCAGAAATTCAGATTGGCAGGTCTCTACGCCTCATTCTCACTAATGGTAATATTTACCGCTTATATAATTACCATTACTCATTTCAGTGAGTACATTCCATGTTCCTGCGGAGGTATCCTGGCTACACTGACCTGGAATCAACATTTAATATTCAACCTAGCATTTGTTTTACTGGGAATAATAGGTGTTTTGCTTTCCCCAATGCCTACTAAATTAATATTCAATAAGAATTTGTTGCAACAATACAAAGAAAAGGAGAAGCCGAAAACCTAAAAAAGAGTAGGCGTTAACATTAAAGTTTTATTGCTTTTTGAATAAAAGCAATCCAGTTATGAAAAGATCCATTTTAAGCGTAGCCGTAATCGTTATGCTGGCCATTGGGAGCGCTTTTACCTCCAAATCATACTTGTCCAAGTTCTCTAATGTGCGTGAAGCACCAACCGGCAGTAGCAGTCCGTGCAATCTTGCAACCCATACCTGTGGCGGTTCAACCCGAAATTGTATAGACGGGGGAAATACTGTCTATAACCAAACCGACGCGAGTTGCGTTACCCCACTTCAGCAAGATAATTGACAATTATTTTAAAAAGGGAACTGTTGAGGATAGCCTTTAGTTCCCTTCCCTTTTAAATCTCCGAAATGCGACGGAAGATATTTTTGTTACTTATCTGTTTCTGTTTTGGGATTTGTTTAAACTTGTTCTTATATAGATTATCGGATAAACTGAATCATGAGCCAAATGGTTTCATCAGGCTTTTTCCTCCCCATAAAGTCTCCCCATTGAATTTTCGTGATCTCAAATTCAATTCCTATTATCTCGGGGGCGCCACTTCTAAATTTATTTATTTGGCGAATAAATCTGCTCCTGACTATTTACTCATGGTGAATTACAATTTGTCTGCCCCTGTTGCAAAAAGAATGAGATTTCCTGCGGATGCCAAAATTGTAGATGGGCAATCTTTGATTTACATAGATTCTCCTCTTATCACCGTTACAGTTGGAAGATTAGCCAAAATATTCATCGGTAAATTAGGAGATTTACAATTGAATGGAACCGATCATAAACCTGATATTTACTTTAATGCTGCATTTCCGGTCTCCTACAAATCTTTTATTCTAAGAGTATTTAAAAGCGAAAATCATGAATCCATATTTGCAAAAGAATCATTTAATCCATATAATCTTAATTATGCACCAGAAATATTAGAAAAGCAACAGGACGGTGTTTTTTCCACCGACGGGATGCTGAGTTTCTCGGCAGGGTCGCAATATTTAGTCTATACGTACTTTTATCGCAATCAGTTTATATGTTTGGATACGAATCTTAACGTTGTTTATAAAGCCAGGACAATCGACACAACTACTCTTGCAAAGATCGAATTGGTTAAAATTTTATCCAGAAATGCAGTTACTTTTTCAAAGCCACCCATACTCGTAAACAAGATAAGTTGCATCAACGGCCAATGGATACTTATCCGATCCATGTTAAGGGCAAATAATGAAAATAAGGCCCAATTTGACAGGTGTTCCGTAATTGACGTTTATTCTTTGAGTGATGGGAAGTACCATTTCAGCTTTTATCTACCCGATTTAAAAGGCAGAAAGGTTACGGAGTTTCGGGTTTTTAACCATATGTTGATTGCTTTATATGGAGATTTCATTTATTCATTCCTTGTTAATTTTTAAGGACAGAATGAAAGTCTTTGTCCTTGATTATTATAACCTTCATTTCCTTTTCGCCTTTGACGAGGTTAAGGCCATTATCTTGTAGGGCTTTTTTTATATCACTAAAGTCCGTCAAAATAGAATCTAGAGTTATATCTATAGTTCCAGCGATTCCCGTTTCATCCAAAATCGGAGGCTCATTCTGAAACTGCCCCCATAATGTAATGATTAGATCATATATAGGCAAATTGATCATTTTGAATCCAGAAAAACTGCCGATTCTGTGAGGCTCGCCTCCTTTAGATTTCAGCATCAGCTTTGCTTTCTGGGAGGCTACGAGTCTCCAATAAGGCATCACCCTGTTTTCTACCTTTATGATATATCCAAAATTGAATTCGAGGTCCTGTTGCATAATTTTTTGCATATTCCCTTTATTCGCCTCTTCCAAAGACACACTTAAATTGTAACAATATAAATTTTCACCGCTGGAAAAGCTAGGTTGAAACGCTGATGAGTCACGCATTTCAAGTATTGGGGATTCAACCCAGTATTTGCCATAGTCAGGATCCCCTGGCATGTAGCTGGCCAGAGTGTCGCCATAGGCGGCCAAGTATAAACTCCCAAGGTCTTTGTTGAGGAGAAGGATTTGATTTGGTTTAATGAACCCTAAAGGTTGCCTGTTTACAAATCCAATACTAAAAACTCCTCTTGCATATTTTGTCAACACTGATCGCATTACAAAATTAGTGTCATTGCCTCCGTTTCCGTCAACTAAGAATGTCTTTGTGAAATCAAATGCATTGGGATTATTCGTAATTTCCTCGTCATTGAGCTTCTGTGGCAAATTCAAATTAATCCCTGAAATAAAAGCTTGAATATTTTCTGAATTCAAGTCGGAATTGTATGTGATTGCTCTTACAACTCCAAATGAATCTATCCAAATAAGGTGTGGGACGCTAAATATCTTAAAATGTTCAAACAAAACCGAGTCAAAAGCAATGGATAGGTTCAACGCATATTTTTTTTCATATTTGGCGTACATTTTCTGAATTGCGATATTTTCATGTTCGCCGTTAAACCCTACTAACAGGATCTTCAATTTCCCTGAAAATTCCTTTTGTAATTGATCGTTGTGCGGGAAATTCCGTACACAGGTTCCGCAATGCATAGTCCAAAAGTCGAGAATAAGGAATTGACCTTTGAAATCCTTTAGCGAACGATTGGCGATAGAATTATGGTTGATGACAGCTAAATTAAAGTCTGGGCACATCCTCCCTATTACTGGTGTACGCACTGCTTCGGTTTGCGCCAGCAAGCTGGATTGAAAAACAAAGTATGACAATACAATCAAATAGCCTGTTCTATGCCAACACGAATTACGCCTCGTTTTCATAAATCATATTATTTACCAATGTGCGTTTACCCAACGATATAAGTTAACATTAGGTTCATTTTGAAATCCATGGTGAAATTTGGTCAGATAAGAACCCCGATGATTTAATAGCCCGGGTTTTGGGTGAGATTTGGGTTAAGCCCGATTTCAGAATGGGGAATTGGGTAGAGCGTGTCCGTGGATTGCCAAATAGGCGCCTTGATAGGATCAAGGATGGCGTCCGCCGTTCCAGTTCGTTTTAAATCCAGCCAGCGAAACCCCCATTCTGCAAATAGTTCAATTTGCCGCTCGTGTTGAATGAATCCAAGAAGCTGGGTCTGGTCACCAGCGTGTAGAGAGGGTAAACCTGCCCGGTTACGAATAATATTTAAATCAGTCTCTGCGTCGGCAATGTTATTTTGCTTGGCCCTTGCTTCGGCCCTGTTTAAGAATTGTTCCGCCAATCTTAACACTGTATAATATTCTGTAGAATTCATGGTCCCGGTTACTTTGTATTTGAACGGTAAATAATAGAGCTGGGCGCTATAGGAAACACTGTCCACCCAGTTAATTTTCCTCTGATCGTTTAGTTCAAATGCCTGCAACAAAGTGCTGTTCAACGCTGCATTCGGCTTGGCTCCATTAGAAGGAATAAACCAATAAGCATCTTCGGTTGAATAATTATAGTTAGCCGCAACTGGTAGAAGTTGCCAAATAGATTCGGAGCTATTTTTTAAAAAAACAGCGTTTAGATCAGGAACTAAACTGTATAATGAAACATTCTGAATTACCGAGCTGGCCTGTTTTTCAGAATTCGCCCAGTCCCCATTAAACAGGTATACCCGCGAAAGTAATGCGTTCGCAGCCCATTTGTTTGGCCTTATCCGTTCACCTTTAGAAAATGAATAATCGGTCGATAACACATCTTGTGCACTTGTTAAGTCATGTATTATTGATTTATAAATGCTGTCCCTGTCAATTCTGAATGCAATCTCGTTAACCCGGTAATCAGTTGAAACAATGGAAGGAATATTTCCAAAAAAGTTAACCAAATAGAAATTGCAAAAAGCCCTGCAAAACCTAGCCTCACCAATAAGTTCCTCTTTGACAGCGGGGCTCACACCGTTGGAAGAATTTAGGCCTTCAATAATAGCGTTCGCATCATAAATATACTTGTAGCCTTGGTTCCAAAGGTTTTGAATTTCTGTATTAGGGGGTTTGATATTATTATTGCCAAATTCATTATAATCCGGGTTACTGGAAAAGTTTTGTAGCTCATCGGAAGAGATGCCCATCAGGATAGTAGGTGATCCATTGGGAAAAGCGGCGGAGCCTACCTGTTGCATCATTTGGCTGTATACACCTGCCATTGCTGAGGTGGCGGTCGCATCGCTTGTAAAAACAGTATTTGAAGAAATTTGCGTGACAGGCGGATCAATTTCTACAAATTTTTTACAGGAATTCAATGTAACCAGAGCTAAAAAGATTAGACTAATCTTGTTAATATGGTAATTCTGTTTCGATTGCATGATGCATGATTTAAAAGATAATATTTAGTCCTGCAGTCGATACCTTCAATGTTGGGAGACTAAGACTGTTGTTTTCGGGGTCTAACCCAGGGTATTTTGTAATTACAAAGAGATTTTGACCCTCAATGAATAATTTGAGTCCTGCTAAATGAAGTCTATTCACAAACACCGGACTGAAAACATAGGAGAAACTAATGTTTTTTAGACGAAAATAAGATCCATCCACAACTGCATAATTACTGGATCGGTAGTTTCCATAGGCAGTATAGGCATCTTCGAATGTAGCCGTGAACCGTTGGATATCGGTTATTTGCCCGGCAGACTGCCACCGTCTTGTTATATTCAAAGGTTGATTAGACAGGAATCCGGGAGCATTTGGAGGAGAATAATATAAAGGTTGTTTCACAAATTGAATCAAAAACTCCAGTTGCCAATTCTTATACTGCAAGGAATTGTGAAATCCTCCATAATACTTTTTTGATAGATCGACCGCGATCAAATCATCAGGGTATGTCGGATTAAAAGTACCCTTGCCTGTCTTTTGATCTTCAAAGAAATATAATCCCGTTGAGGGGTCTACTCCCGTAAATTTAAACAGTTCCAAAATCGACAGTGGCTTTCCAACAACATATACAGTAGCATAATTACTGGAGGCCAAACCTGGAAATGAAATCAATTTATTCCTGGGTATGGTCAGGTTAAAAGAACTTTTCCAGGCGAAATTCTTATTTTTTATGTTTATAGTATTGAGTTCTAACTCTATCCCAGTATTTTCAATCAGAGCTGGCAGGTTTGCCTGAATGGATGAAAAACCAGTCAATCCGGAAATGGATTGTGCAATTAGTTGGTTAGATGACCGCGAAATGTAATAATTCAGATTAAAGGTTAACCTGTCTTTATAAAATCCAAGTTCCACCCCTGCATCAAATTTTTTATTGACCTCCCAACTGTAATCCGGATTAAATAATCGGGTTGGATAAAGACCACTAATGCCTTGGTAGGGATAGATTGTAGGAGAATAAGAACTCAGATAGCCGTAATCTGAAATTTGATCATTCCCGGTTGTACCGTAGCTAACTCTGAACTTTCCGAAACTCAGTATGGAAAGCGACTTAAAAAAAGTCTCCTTCGAAAAGATCCATGCACTTCCTATTGACCAAAAGCTGGCAAATTGTTTTCCGGGACCAAATCGACTGGATCCATCCCTTCTGCCGGAGAGGTTAATAATATATTTATCCTGCCAATTAAAATTAACACGCCCAAAGACCGCTGAATACCGGTATTGAATAGCTGTTGTCCTGATTACGCTCAAGGACCCTGCCGCCGCGATATTATCCAAAAGTGCATCGCTTGTATAATTAGATGCATTTATTGCACTGCCGTTAACGTCGCTCTCCTGAAATGACGTTCCTACCAATGCATTGAGTTTCCCTTTACCGAATCTTTTATCGTAGTCTAAATAGGGCTCAATATTCCAGGTTTTAATATGATTGTTTCCAAATTGTGAGAATGGCTTCAGAGTCGAGGTAGGGCTAAAAGCAGTGCTTTGAAACTTAATGACTTCATAAATCCCCTGTTGTGTGTACCCTCCATCCAGTTTAAAATTAAATCCCGGTAAAAACTCGTATTTCAAGTTAGCGCTGCTTATAAGATTATCAGTCTGGGTATTATATTTGATGTTCGTAAACGCTAATGGATTGCTCCATGACCCCTGAGCCCAGTTCAATTTCCCTAACGAGTCGTACAAAGGCGGTGAATCTGGAGCAAACAAAATGATTGTTTGAGTGGGATCGGTCTTTGATAAATTATTTCCATCAACACTGAAACTGTTCATTAAGGAAATGGAAAATTTATGATCCTGGCTTGAATGGTTTAGATTCAAGTGAAAGCCCACTCTATTGTCAGCAAAATTACCCGGTAGGACTGTAGTCTCGCGGTGATAGCTAGCCCCTATCAGGAAATTGGTATTAACAACCCCTCCACTCAGCGACAATTGGGCGTCTGTGATTTTTGCCGTGCCGCCAATGATTACTTTTTGTAAATCAGTGTAGCGAGTTGTATCCCATTTCAAAATATCCGGATCGCTAACAACGGTAGCAACGTAGTTGTCATTTGTAAACGCTTCGTGTCTCATTTGCAAATATTCGCTGGTGTGCAGAAGGTCCATCATGCGGGATACCTGGCCAAATCCGGTGTAAATATTTCCCTCGAGCCGAGTTTTTCCCGATTTGCCTTTTTTTGTGGTGATTAAAATAACGCCATTCGCACCTCTGGACCCATAGATAGATGTAGCATCAGCATCTTTAAGTATTTCAACACTTTCAATATCAAAAGGATTTATACTGTTAAAAGGACTCAATTTGAAATTTGCCTGAGTGACCTGCTGAAGTGGAGTTGAATTGAAAGGAACACCATCGACAATATAAAGTGGGCTATTACCATTGGCTATAGAATTTTGGCCCCGTATTTGCACATTTACGACCCCTCCTGGTATACCATTCTGTTGTTGAATAAAAAGGCCTGCTACACGGCCTTCCAACGCCGCAAGCGGGTTCGACACCGGCTGTTTCTCTATTACGTCAGCACTCACTTTGGAAATCGACCCTGTACTTAACCTCTGTGTTGTTGTGCCATATCCAATGATCTGGATCTCATCCAGTTTATTAATCTTCGATTTAAGAACCACGACCAATTGCCTTCTTCCGTTCAATCTTTCTTCATGCCCCTCCACATTCGCCCCACTAAAAACCAATATCGCATTGGAATCTAGGTGTTCTAGCGTGAACGCTCCTTCCATATCCGTGACCGCGCCCTGGCGGCTATTCCGCACTGTTACCCCAACCCCCGCCACCGGCTCCTCCTTCTCGTTGATCACCCTTCCCTTCACATCCATCGTGGGCGCGGGCTGATCAAGGATCAATTTAGCCCTGATCGTGACAATCGTCCCATCCAGGGTATATTGAAGAGATAATCGGTTTGAGCAAAGCTCCAGCACTTCTGTCAGGGTCGCATTCTTTACGTCAATTGAAATCGTTTCCCCGTTTTGAAATTGCTTTTTATCATACCAAAGATTATAGGAGGTCTGTTTTTGGATGTCATCAAATATTTTAATAAGGGGAACGTTTTTTTCTGAAAGGGTGATCCTTTCCTGCGCGTGTCCATGGGCGCTTACTTCAAGAAAACCTGCGAGTAGTAGAAAAGCTGTAATCCTCATAAGCCGGAAGACATTTAATTCCATATCTTTGTTTTGGTTGGGTTAAACAATCAGATTCCTACACAGTTTTTGTTTCGGGTGACCCAACTTCCGCCGTTCCGATTCCAGTCGGGACGGTTTTTTTTGAGCCACCTGTTTTGTTTTATGGCATGACAATAATTTTTTTGCCCTCCTTTTTTATGTGAACGCCGTAGGTTTCGAGCACTTTGATCAGTTGGTTTAAGGTCGCCGTGCGCGGGATACCTCCATTCAGGGTCTTGTCCGGTATTGTGCCGGCGTATTCCACGTCCACGTCATACCAGCGGGAGATCATGCCCATTATCTGGGGGATCGTTGCGTCTTTGAACAGGGTGCGGCCATTTTTCCAGGCGACGATGCTGGTGACGTCGACTTCAGGAATTATTCTTATTCCCTGGCCGGAGATTACGGCCTGCTGGCCGGGAATTATTTGTTTAGATACCCCCCCCCCGCTAACTTTCACGCTTCCTTCTAACAGCGTTGTTTTCACGTCCCCTTCTTCGGGATAATCGTTGATATTGAAATGCGTTCCCAGCACTTCCACCATGGTTTCTCCTGTTTTTACTTTAAAAGGTTTTGTTGCGTCTTTGGTTACTTCAAAATATACTTCGCCGGAAATTTCCACCTGTCTTTGGTTTCCTGAAAAGGCGACGGGATATTTTATTCGAGATGCGGCGTTGAGCCAGACCTTTGTTCCATCAGGAAGGATGAGTTGGAATTGCCCCCCCCTCGGGGTTGTTAGGGTGTTGAAGAGATCTAGGTTTGGAGCAGCGACGGGTGCGACGGAATAATCCAAGCGCGCGCTATCCGTTTTTATGACCTTCGTGCTGCCCTGCTCTGCCAATAGCCCATTGTGGGCGCTATCCAACATAATGGCAGTTCCGTTGCTAAGGGTCAGGATCGCTTTGTCGCTACCCGGTGGAATATCATCGATCAGTATTTTCGGTTTTTCAATTTTTTCTGCAGTCGTGATTTGTTTGGGTGACCGGGCCAGATAAAGCACAACCGCGCTTCCAGCCAGCACGAGGATTGCTGCTGCCACTGCCAGGCGGTTCCATCTTGGTTTTTTTATTTCGGATTCGTATACGGGTTCCGATCCGGCCGGTTCGCCGGGTTGTTCCCTGGGTGCCAAGGTTGCCGATGCTTCTGCAGAAGCAGATCCTTCTACATAGTCGGGTCTAAGTTCCGGGATCATTTCAAGCAGTTTCGTCCAGGTCTTCTTCTTATAATGCTCCGCCTGCATCATATCCCTTATCTCCCCCGGGTCGGTCATCTTTTGAAATAATGCTTCATTGCTAACCGTTTCCGCTCTCCAGGCAGATAATTCCTCCTGTTCTTCAGGAGACAATTCCTCCCTTAAATATTTAAATACTAATTCCGCTATGTGGTCTGGTTCCCGCATTTATATTTAAACAGACTTCAATGGTTGCCGGATTGGCTACGAAATATAAAATTATTTTGTGAGTTTTTTGGGGAAGGGGGAAAAGATGCCTTTATGGTGAGATTGGGTAAGGGGAAGCATTTATTTCCACTATTGATCAAAGTTGTGACAAGTACAATAAATGTAGGCTTGTCAGCTAAGGAACTCGGGACTTACTGTCTCGACCCCTTATAAACCGGACAGTTTTCTAAGCATAATCTAGCAGTATTTCATATTAAAAAGGGATCGGAATAGGCATTGGTTGTAGTAAAAAAAGTCTCACATCCTGCTATGGCAGTTGCCAATCTGTCACTAATAATTCTGAGACCCACTAAAATCGACCCATGTCACTTTCTGTTTCGTCTCAAAATAGCATTTGCCTTTTTGTGTTATGAATTGAAAATCAAGGAGGGAGCTAACGGAAGAGTAGAAGGGAAATCATTATGTTTTGTATTGGGAAGTGACCGCATAACGTGTAGTGCGCGTTCTATCGGGTGGCTTCACCGTTCATGCGGGTTTGAGTTGCCTTTACCTTACTTTCTTTGCCTTTAGTAGACGAATATTTGGCCCTAATCCGGTTACTACTTTTTGTTTTTATGGTTTTGCTGTGTTTAATGGGGAGATGATGGGTACTAATGATACGCAATGATACCTAATGATACCCAATGATGCGATTTCGATTCAATAGATTGGGTTGTATATTCTATATTAGGTAGTTGTGCAGCGTTTAAATAGCAGAGCACTTTTCGCCATAGCGCAAAGTAGGCTCACTTATTAACACAAAGTCAATAATGTGAATTACACTGGTTGCGTTTATTTGTAAATTTGTACATGAGCGGAAAGTTAACCGACATAGCAACGGGAAAGCTTTTAGAAAAATTTGGCGCTGGTAATCATAAGCCAGGTTCCGGAAGCGCGTCAGCAATGCAAGGGATGCTGTCGGCGCAATTGCTTCGCACTGTAATTGATCTTACGAATGAACCCAAACGCAAAAAGACTTATTCTGAATATATTGCAGAATTACTTAGGATAAAACACGAAATAGAATCACGCATTTATGGTGCATTGGAAAAACTGTTTCAGGATGACTCTGAACAATTTGACAAAGTAATAACACTAAGGGACCAGCGAGATAAAGAATCAAATCCTCTCAAAAAAAGAGATCTGTACAATGAAGCACAAAAGGCTCTCATACCCGCTACTGAAATACCGCTTGAAATTGCTGAATTGTGCTTAGAACTTGGCGATTTTGCAGCTTATGTATTTGACCATGGATTCCAGTCAGCACGTGGTGATTCCAGTGTTGCTTTACAGTCTGCTATTGCAGGTGTTGCAAGTTGCTTATCAATTGTAGACTTAAACCTGGCCTCCCTTTCTCTTGATGAACGAACAGAAAAAATAAGACAACGCAAAGCCGGTATAAAAGTGAAGTATGACCTGATTTTTTCAAGTGGAAATGAAAAGCTCAATATTCTTGAAAGAGAATCAAATGCAGCTATGCTGTACCAACAAAGTATAAACCATTTCCGTCGCGGTAATCTTGCTGATTCCATCCGTTCAAATTCAGAAATCGAAGACCTTGTAAGACGGTTGCAAAACACTTTATGGTTGCAGCGGGATACAATATGGAAACACCAACCACTAGGAAATCCGATAGAATTATTGAAACCAGATGTTGTCTTGAAGAAGGTGATGAATTACACTTATGTTGAATCAGAAATGTTGGGAATTTATGAACAGGATGGTGAATTGTTTGAGATCGCGGGCTTAATTGATAAAAAGCAAGGTCTCGTTCAAGTTTCCAAAAATTTCCCTGATGAGATAAAAAATTTCACAGCTGCCCATGAACTTGGACACGCTATTTTACATCGACAAGCCAAACTTCATCGCGACAGACCAATTGATGGATCTGTTAGCGCTCAGAGAAACTTGCAGGAAATGCAGGCGGACAAATTTGCCACTTATTTCTTAATGCCTAGGCGGTTGGTTGAAAATGTTTTTTTTCTAATTTTTCAAATGCCAAAATTTGTATTAGATGAGGCAACAGCATTGGCTATTCGAGGTGGAAGCGTCGCCTCATTAAGGCAGAAATGCAACAATATTAGAGGACTGTCTCGTTTGTTAGCGACAGTAGATTTTTATGCTGGGAAGTCCTTTATCCCAATCTCAAAAATTTTCAACGTTTCAACTGAAACGATGGCTATTCGGTTGGAAGAGCTTAACCTACTGGAATTTTAACTCATTCGGGCACAAATAGACTTCTTTTTTTTCCTTATCCGGCTATTGGCAATGTAAAAAGCAAGAAAATCGTTTTTGCTGATTATCAATATTGATTGAATTTCAATGACTGTGGTTTATATCATAAATTAAAGAGTTAAGCGTAATATTATGGGAACACCCTTCTTCGAATTAAATAACATATTGACACTTGAAGCAAAAGAGTTAGTTGATTCCAGAGAAAAAGCTTTTGCTATACATCACACACGCGACATTGACGCAGCAGGTGATGAAGTGGAGCAAAAAGTGAGACATATTATTCGCCGAAAGCTACCACTAGACTACTACGTAGGGCACGGACATTTGGTCGACGAAAATTTGAATTATAATGGACAGCACGACATTGTAATTGCTGACAATAGTGGTTCACCAATTTTATTCACTGCTGAAAACGGCACTCAGTACTTTCCATACGAGTCATTATATGCAATAGGTGAGATTAAATCTACATACTATTCTTCAAGAGAATATGTTCAAAAGTACATTGATAAAATAACCAAACTTTATACTAACTTATCAAGGGCAGATACCTCACCTTCCCAATTAAGTAAGGATATTAATTTTGAAGCTGGTGGTGCTATTACGATAACTTCGGGTGACACACGACCTTACAAAAATCCCATTTTTAAATTTATGTTTTTTGTTGATGCGGGGGACTTCGATATACTTCAAATCAAAGACCTTTTAACTTCTACAGACGACAAGTTTGTTCCAAATTTTATCTGCATACTAAACAAAGGGATTTTAGTGAAATCCAAGATTATTACGACAAATGGGCTACCAGCGTTGGGTCCTTTGGAACTTTTTCCTGAGTTTATTCCTGCTGACAAAAAGCATGAGCATAAGTGGGCATTTGTTGAACTTGGAAGGGGCAGCGATCCATTGGCTGCACATCTCGCATTTGTATTTTTTGCTTTGAACCAACATCTGCATAATTGTTTAGTGCTTCGACCAAACCTTATGACATATTTCCATAAACTATTCGAAGTTAAGGGTGGCTCACTAATTCTATAAAAACCACGCCTAACATAGGAGATACGGGTTAGCAATGAAACGCCAGCATGGGATGTGTTCTTTGACAATCTTTCTGTTGTACATCGGCCCTGTATAAACCGAAAGACTGCCGAAGGTGGAATTGATCAGCGGAACACTTCTCATCGCGAGAAGCGAAATGCAGGGCTGCGATGATAAAGCCAAGCGGTGTCAAATAACACACCGGAGCTATTTTCTTGTACATCCCGAAATTAAGAGATGTCTTTCATTTCTTGTTTATTTTATTCTTTTAAAGAGAAGATTGTGGGTATTAAGGATACGGTAGTTAACAGTTCGGATCGTTTTAAAATGATATTAAATGTGTAACAATTCACCATACTGGAGTAAAGTATTAAGCCATTTTGAGAACAAAAATTATTTCAATAATGGTTTGACAATTCCTTTTCTTATCGGTTCGAGGATTATTGTTGAACCTGAGGAGACTATACTCGCTATCGACACATTTGTCAATGAAATTAATAATTCTAGTAGGACAGTGACGATATTGAAATGCGGAATGATTGGTGAATTTGTAATTGGACTTCTCGATAACGAGACGAACGAAATTCGTAAACGAAGTCACGGATTGTACAGAGAAATCGGGAATATAGTGTGTACTGATCAGTCGTTAGATGATATTTTCGATGAAACACAACTTTCTAAAAAGTTACGAGCTCTCTACGAGGATATAATAACGGGCGGCTTTTATTCAAAAAATGATGGTGAATGGGTCGAGTTTACAAAAAATGATATCAAGAGATTGAATGAGATTAAAAAATGATTTAAGGCTTTTCAATTCGAAATGCAATCGCTCTCAAATATGAAAAGATACATAGCATATTTTGACTATCTTGGGTATAAGGATTTTATTTTAAATAATGATAGTTCTCATTTGAGAACTCGAGCTGGACACATATTACGCGATATTGAAATGGCATTGGGTCAAGGCAAATATCAGGAACCAAATGGCGGTGTAGTTTTAGCGGACTTAAGTACTTCACGTATAAATTGTTTAAATATTTCTGATACAGTAATTTTTTGGACAAATGATGACAGTATTGAAAGTCTAGAAGAATTGTTAATTGTTGCTTATAGATTTAATTGGCAAGAAATCTTGTTTAATATTCCTGTTCGTGGTGTCGTTTATTTTGATGAATTTGAAATGTTATCTGGGAAACAAAAAAATACTGTTGGGGCAATTTATAGTGCAAATTTAATTTACGGAAAGGGCTTAGTGAATGCTCATTTAAAATGTGAAAATTTAAATTGGGCTGGTTCTGTTATTGATCAAACGGTAATAAGCCAAATTAATGATAGGGTTAATGTTAGTGAATTTTTAAAACCTTTTGCGAAACTTTACAAAGTCCCCTACAAAAATCCATGTCCAGAGTTACGAGAGGAATATGTATTGAATATTAATGAAGGCGGCTTGAATGCAATTGCATATGAAAATACTAAGGAAAATATTCTAAGATCATTTAGTAATGACAATAAATCTATTGATAGTGCTAGAGTTCAAGAGATACTAGCAAATACTTTAACATTTTTAGATACATATAGAGAATAAAATAATTGTTGGCAATGCGCATTGACATTATGACTGAGAACAAATGAAGATGTGATCTACAATTGATTCTCAGGGAAGTAATGAGAACCATCTATTTTTATGGAATCTTTAGAATGGTTTGATGACAAACAACAAAATAAACTATGAGAGTTTTCACTCCGGAGGAAAGGGAACTACTAATACGCATTCGTGCCGGACAAGGTCGTAACCTTTACAATCTTATCGATCCTTGGATAAGAGGCGTAAGTTTCCAAGTGGACACAGTTACAAATGATATAACATTTATTTTTGAATTAAATGCCGACCTAAACTTAATTAACAGGTTAGATCAAATTCAAACAATTGTAATTCAATCTTTGAATCTTATAAAACTTTTTGAAGACAAAGGATATATTTTCACATACGTAAATGCAAACCAACTTCCCCCTAACCCATTTACCTTTGGCCAGGCCGCTGTAAATGCTCCTTCTATTCCTTAGCAATTTCCTGATCCGAGAATATCGAAAATGTTTGCAGAATATTCTACTCGCGAAATATTTGTGACCCCGGAACTTAGTAAATTTATAAACGATGGATTTATAACAAGGGAAGAAGTTCGCGCAAACAGACAATATAGAACAACAAGAAATGCATTAATCGTTGCAATAGCTGCTTTGCTTTTTAACGTCGGTTTCAACACATGTAACAAATTGGTAATGGACAAGAAGGAAAATATTGAAAGGGATAATAGTAGGTGTCGCGACAGCGGTCATTATCAAAAACAAAAGTATAATCTTTCTGGCAGAAACAAGGATACAACACGAAATGACAGACCTAAGAAATGACTAATATTAATCAAATACAAGGACTTGAACTTTTGCAATTTAATCATGCTGGGGCGATGCAGTTAAAGAACGGCAGTACTGTGAACTATGGTGTAATTCGGATAAATGATAAAGAAGTTGTCTATTACACAGGTAAAGGGCTTAGAGAGATGTGGAGGCCTAATATGAATGCTCAAGAAAAAATTGTGTCAGAAAAGTTAAGAAAAATTGGAGAACTAACGGATGGAGAACAAGAACTTATTACTTCGGGACATATAGCTGTAACACCTTTGGAGCAAATTATACGAGTGGTTTTTTAAGACAAATACCTGGGGCGTGGGCAGATTAATGAACTTCAGCTTCATCTATCTATTATCTTTAGTCCGGACTGGGGGATGATGGGTACGTTTGATACACAATGGTGCTGTATAATATAGTATGATGCGGTTTCTGAAGCGAGATAAAGAACAACAAAAACCGACGCCCCCCAAGATATTAAAATGCTTAGTTATTGTTAGATTTACAACAAATCATTTCGCGTGACACCCCAACCAACACCCCTCGAATGGCTCTTGCTCCGGATTATTGACGCTGTACCTGCGTGGCGTAATGTTTACAGATTGACAAGGTTTTTTGCAAAGACAGATGTCTGCCTTTCCTTTTATCAGGATTTGGCCGGCTTGGTCGAAAAAGGCTGGTTAAGTGTAAAAGACCCGAAAGCTCAGGTAAAAGAATATGATACAACCATCGAAGGCCGACGATTATTGTCAGAGGGATATAGCACTTTAAATATTAAGGATTATGTGACGGGTATAGAACCGACTGGCTTTATTCTGGGCTTGTTGGAGAAAATAGACGAAAATAAGTCTGATATAGCAGTCTCATAATAGCAATTTTGCTACGATTGGCATGAGAGGTAGTTAATGATCCGGTTGACTACTTTTTGGGTTGCAATAGAATGGACTTTCTTAGGAGAGATTATGGGTACTATAATACACAATGATACACAACCATACCGTATGATACGGTATTTAACAGGTGGCAGGTCCAAATAGAACGAATTGTTTGCTCCAATTAACCTAATGGGAAACGGACTTATTTTAGCTTTCTGAAGTGACAAAATTGAAACAGAGCACCATATTTTATGAGCCCAATCCTGAGCCGGACGAGTTTGAAACCAAATTAAAAAAACTGCTAGACTATTTGGAGCAAGACAAGGAAGGAATTCTTTCACTTGTTGAAAAGGCTGGAGGATATACACAGGTTGCGATTGAATTTCATAATCGTAATACAATGTTTGGCGGCCCTCATATTGATAAAGTAGATATAGGACGCATGAGTAATTTGAATCCTGAAGTTGATTTTGTTTTGTATGCAAATGGGAAATTCTTTAAATGAGGACCGTTTAGATACCTAGTCTTACGTCCATACTTTTCAAATATTTACAATTAATTGAGTTTAAGGATTGCAAATTCTATTAACATGAAATGCTAATAAATTTAGTTAGAATTGAAATTATGCTTAGCTTTATTTTAAATTATCTTTTCAGAGAAATTCATAGCAATAAAACATGAGCAAGTTCATAGACATAGGCGTAGAAAGGGATCATATTGAGGCTCAAACGAAGGCTAATGGTCTTACTGCACTCTCTGAACTTATATGGAATTCGCTTGATGCTGATGCAACGGAAATTCATATTAATTATCGTCCAACATCTTTAGGTGGTTATGAGTATATACAGATAAAAGATAACGGGCACGGTTTAACTTATGAAAAGGCTCAGGATGTATTTTCTAGATTAGGTGGCTCTGAAAAGAAAATAAACAACCAAAGTCCTGGGGGAAGGCCATACCATGGAAAGGAGGGTAAGGGTCGATATAAAAGTCTTGCTTTGGGTGACTTGGTTGAATTCAGAAGCATTTATCAAATAAAAGGCCAATTCTCTGAATTTACAGCTAAGATTGATAGAAATCAGCTTTCAACAACAGAATTTTCTGATTTGGTAAACTTAAAAAAAGGAAAACATAACAGCAGTTTCGAGATAACTATTACAAACGTAAATTCTAAAAATGTTGAGCAGGCTGTCACGGTTACTAACCGTAAAGAATTGGAAGAGAGATTTGCTTCATATTGGATAACCTATCCTAATTTCAGGATTTTGTTCAATGGTGATGAATTAGCATTTAAGTCCATTATAAAACATACGGACCAAGAATCAATAGTAATTGATAAGGACGGTACTGAATATTCATTTACTATCAAAATCATTGAATGGAACTTCGACAACAAAAGAAAAACATATCTCTGTAATACTGATGGTATACCTTTTCTTGAAGTGAATATTGGATTAAGATCCTCGTCAATTCCTGTTTCAGTATTCATTCAATCCGACTACATTGAAAAAATTCAAAGAGATAATACAATTGATTTTTGGGAATCTGATGAGATAGTATCAGAAGCTCACAAACGGTCAAAAAACTTCACAAGAGAATATATAAGGAACCGTCTTCACTATTATTCTAAGGCTTTTATAGATGAATTAAAAGAAAAAGATATCTATCCTTACAAAGGTGACGCAGAAAATGTAGTTGAAGTAACTAAACGGCAGGTTTTTGATATCGTTGCTTTACAATTACATGAATATTTGCCATCATTCAATGAACAGGATGATAAAGGCAAGAAACTTACTCTTGCACTGGTCAGTGAAGCATTGGAGAATGACTCAAAACATCTCGGTAAAATACTTACGGAGGTAATTGGATTGCCATCCGATAAAAGAGAGGAGCTTTCAGAACTTTTGGAAATAACAAGTTTGTCAAATATTATTGATACGATGACGGAAATAAAAAATCGCCTTCATTTTCTGAATGGACTTGAAGCAATAATATATAATAAAGACTTACGTAAAGGCTTTAAAGAACGAAAGCATCTACATAAAATCATTGTAAACGAGACATGGATTTTCGGGGAGGAATATACATATGGTGTAGATGACGTAACGTTAAAGAACGTTCTTAAGGCTTATTTAAAGGATGCAATGGGACGGGCTGATTTTGAAGAAGTGATTGATTCAGAAGATAATTCCGAATTACATACAATACCGGATGTTTGTCTTTGGCAACAATATAGCATGGGTAGTGCTGGGAAAGAAAACTTAGTCATTGAATTAAAAAAGCCGAGCCTTGATGCAGGATTTGCAGAAAAAACGCAAATAGAATCGTATGCTGCTAAGGTCGCTAGCGACAGAAGGTTTCCAAAAGGGAAAACTAGATGGAAATTTATACTTATAACCAAAGATATTAAATCAGAATTATCGCCGTACCTAAAGCAAACGGACCGCAGGTATGGTCATATTTCCCAATTGGATAACTGTGATGTGTTCATTTTAACTTGGGGGGATATTATATCTGATGCTAAGATTAGGCTTGAGTTTATAAAAGATAAACTCAATATCAATCTTCAAGAAAATGAACAAGGCCTGGCTTATATAAAAACTAAATACAGGCAATATTTGCCAGAAGGATTTGCTGATGAGCCCAGAGTTGTATCGTCCGGATTAGTTACTGTAAAGAATGCACAAGATATAGAATGATAAGATCACAATATTGCAACCACCTTCTCTGTCAATAGAAAATATTCATTTACAAAATGATCAAATGTTACTAATGATATGGTCCTTGTGTTCATTAATTCAAATTGTAATTTGAGCTAAATTCTTAATAAATATTTATGTATTATATTTATTTTGATGAGAGTAAGTTTGAAAAAACAGATTTTGTTATTGGAACATTTGTTTTTTGTAAGGAAGACCCGTCAACTTTTATTTCGCAATCTTTGAAAGAACATGGATTTGATCCAAATTCAGATGAGTATAAAAGCGGGTTATTTTTTCAAAGGAATAATCAGATGAGACGAGTTAGAGATAAATTGAAAAGTTATTTATATGGTAATGTCCTTTTTGGTGCAGTAATTTTGCCTCATTCAAAGGTAAGATATTTAGGTTTTGAAGCTTTAAAAGCATTGAGGCAATTTCTAGCTGCAAATAGTATTTTAGGAGGAAATAGAATTTACTTTGATGAAGGAATTTTTGAAAGTGTTGCAAAAGCATTTGAAAAAATACAGATATTAGGAATTGAAAATAACGAATTTTATTTGGAACAAAATTCAATACAGATTAAAGGAATTCAATTGGCCGACTTGTGTTCCCACTCTTTAACAACTATGCTTAGAGAAAGAATGGGAGATTTAACTAAGATGGTTAAGAATCCTGAAAACTCTGGTTATGATCCTGAAGAATCTACAAACATTGGTTTTGATATTTGGGCTTCTATTAGATATAGTTTTTTAGCGGATAAGAATAAACCCTATATCGAAGGTGAGAGCCAACTGAGTAATTTGACTTTTGAAGTTGAGCCTTTTGGATTATTTATTTCCGATTATTGTTCAGTAGAGTTAGCGGAAAAAGCTCGAGGGGTATTTGGAACTGTTTATCTTGGATGTATTCATTAGAAATAAAGTCTAACGAATAGCAATCAACCGTGATTCTTTATTGCTTTTCTCTAGAATCTGATCTGCAATAAATAGAGAATGGGAAAGTATCAGTTTATTTTAATACAACGACAGGCATTGTGGGAAACATTTGATAAGAAATGTTTTTATTGTGGCGAACTATTATATTTTGGAGATTAAAACATTGATCATATCATTCCTGAAAATTTGATTGATGATCAAACCGAACTCCAAAAAATCTTGGAAGATTGCCAGCTCCCTTATGATTTTCAAATCAATTCTTATGGAAACTGGATTCCGTGTCATTCAAGATGTAATAAAAGAAAGGGTGGAATCATAACAAAAAAATCTTACGTATGCTTGAAAAAGGTGCTAAAATCCTGTCTATACTTGGCCTCGGTGCCTCCTTCCTGGGATTTATTAAGCTATTTATTTACTACAATTCTTTTAACATTAATGTCATCAACTACATCAATGCCAGCGAGTTGATATTTACTTTGCTTCCGGTTGTTGCATTGCTGGTGCCTTTTCTATATGGGTGGAGCCAGTGGACACCCATCGATCAAAAGGAATTAACTTCGGAGCAGCGAATAAGAAAATACAAATGGTTTATTGTCCGATGCCTGATAGTGATGATTTTACTTTTTGCCATAGACAGGTATTTCGAAAGTAAATATGGCACATACCAGTTACAATTGCTGGTTCAGACCGGAATGTATGTTACCATCGGCTTTTCCACCTTCTATTATCCCATACGGGGCCTTGCTCTTGGAAACCCGTTGCCACTCCGAACGTATTTGGGCATGTATGCGCTGGCGGCGCTAGCCGTATATCAACTAAGCCTCCAGCAAGCAATCTCAATGAGAACGCTAGGGGGTGGCAGTGGCTATTCGTTTAAATGGAGAGATAAAGTTGTTAAGACTGATTCGAATCTTTTTGTCATTGGGGAAACACAGTCGTATGTCTTTTTATACCAACGTAAGGATTCAGCAACCTTAATTTACAACCGGAGTGAAATTGACTCAATGGTTATTCGTAAACGATAGTGCAATAAATCGATAGTCAATGAGATAAAGTCTAGTATTTTGTTCAAGTCGTATTTCTTTTTATATTGTCATAGTCATATTTTTGCTGAACGAACCTGGACAAAAAATTGTAATAAAAGTGTTTCTTTAGCTTTTGTGCACGAATACCGATAATTCAGAGTCGACTTTCCGTTCTTCGTATTCTTGTTTTAACTTTTCAAGTTCCTGAGCATCAGTGAGTGGGAAAAATGTTGTTAAGCGTAAAAACGGTTGGCGTCCTTTCTTGTCCTTTTGATAACGTTCTTGAGGTTGAACGTATAATCGATAGCGAAGTTTCCGAAACTTAATGGTTATTTCTTCATTTGGTAACCCTTCAAGCGCTTTTGCTTGATCTATTCTCTTGAATAACTGATCGATTCGGACATGCAAATCAGTGTGCAGAAAAACATCGTAAAAGTGATCTTTTTCCGTTTGGTATTGCTTCATAACATGCCCAAAATGCCTAGTAAGGATGTGAGCATAAGAATAGGCATCAAAACGGATTTCTTTACCGTTTACGTGTAACGAGTAAAATTCGGCTTTTATGGAAAGGTCGAAAATCTTCTGAATCATAATGTGGCGTAACTTCGACCAAGCCAGCAGATCAAAGTGTTTAAGGTTATACTCTAGCTTCCTTTTGGCTGATAAAGGAGCGGAATATTGTTTTTTTAGAATTTTAATCTCTTCTTTAGTTTCTTTAATTGTCGCTTTAAGAATATCCTGATGCTGGCCCCCTGCTTCTATAACGGCTTGCCAATCTCGAACTAGCTTGATGAATCTATTTCGGTCTACGCACTCGATTTGTAGCCAGGTTGGAGTGCCTTCTCGGCGAAACATGTAAACTCGGTAATAATATTCATCGATGCAACTTGGCTCGTCTCGGCAACCTTTAAGGGTGTAGTTCGAGCATCTGAAATACTGCTCTTCAATAGTTAGAGGAATGCCGTTGGTTAGTTTTTCATCAACGATTTTCCGATGTTTAAAATTTTCTTCTTTAGCCTTTTCATCGACCATAATTGTTATGAGTTTAAGGAAACAGTTTTTTCCAAACAGAAACTATATGCTCGACAATCTGTTCCAAATGTATTCTTTTCAGGAAATAGCTATACATCAATAAGCCAATCAGTAGGGTTGTTGTAACCACAGCTTTTGAATGTTTCTTAAACCAAGGTGCATTTTTCCTGGTAATGAGTAGAGCAATGAAGTGTGTCAGACCGAGTAGAAAAAGGGATAAGAAAAAGAAAATGATAAGTATGCCAACGACAACACCTATCAATACAATGTTTTCTACAATGAATATGGCTCCTATTCCGATCGTTACCATGCAAAGGAGGAAGTAAAGTAATTGGTATCTGAAGTTCCTTTGCGCATTGTTTAACAAGTAAATAATAATTTCAACAAGCACCAGAATTGATAACAGGTACATGCTTACGCTGATAAAAATCACCCAATCCTTTTCTTTTGTTTTAAGTTGATCACAAAAGAGAATTACAGCGTTAAAGACCCCAAAAAGTATGAGTAGCGTGGAAATTTCTTCAAGATGCTTTTTGAAGGATTTTTCTTTCTTCGCCATTTTTAAGGTCGACATGCTATTGTCGTAACCGTTGTGGGACAAATGGATCTGAGCCTTGTCTGTAGCGGCTAGGTAATTAATTCCCTCAACTGATTGCTGAGTGATTAACTCATCTTGAATAAGCAACTGAATCCCCAATTGGGAGTTAAAAATGGCTACATCTTGGATATTTACCCGTGAAACACTTTGGTTCTTTCTGGCGATGATATATTTTAGGATTTGATCCGCCTTGGCAAACGGGATTTGGAATTCTTCCACTGCTTTGTTGGGTTTTTGGTGGTTTACTAGTTTGTTATTATTGAACTAATTGGTCAATTTATTTAATGGCCAACTGGTTATTTGATAAATCCTTGCGATTTTAAAAGTGTTATTGAGTAATATAGGGTCTTACTCCGATTAATACCTTCCCTGGATGCAACGTCATTTGTATCGCCCCAAATTTTCCAAATCGGCCTAGATTTATTTTAATATCTTCATAAGGGTAGATTGTTAAATCGAGAGCTTGTAGATGTCAAATCCTGTCATTTACAACTCATAGTAGATATTTGTTTATGACAAAGAAGCAAAAGGAGCACCTGAAACAGCTAACAGATTTATTACTAAAAATTACATATAGGCTAGTTTATCCCAACAATACATCCTTCGGCATGTCCTCATGTTTCCTGTTCCAAGAAAAGCAAAGTTCGGATATTTATGTGATTACAGCTGGTCATGGGGTACCACCGACAGGAACATATATAGAAACAAGCGAAAGGAATGAAGAAGGGCAGCCGCTTTTAATAAATGCTGGAACGTTCAACATATTTTACAACCAAGTTGATATCGACTTTGCATTCAGCCGATTGCCAATAAAAAATATTCAACAGCAACTACCGGAAGGTAATAATGTTCCTATTTTCCCCTATCAGAATGAATTTACGTGTGCCAAAAAAGACGAACCTTATGGATTTGCCGTGATGAATAACTATGAATTCATTAAAAATGGAGATACTCTGTTGCTTCATCGTTACCTATGCAGGGAAATGTTTATGGAATTGGAAAAACAGGAGGAACATATCAATTATTTTAAATTGGCTAGAAAGAAAAGTGACGATGAATATTATAAGGGAGCCAGCGGTTCTCCTATTGTTGATCAGGAAGGAGCAATTACTTCCATATTAATTGGTGCACAGGGCGAGTATTTAAAAAGTTTCAGACTCGATAACGTAAACTTGCTATCGTTAATGCATCAGCGCATCCCAAAGCCTATTTAACCAGTCAACAATCCTTCACTAATTCCTGTAGACCATTTGGAATCACTTACAGTTGAAAATTCTAATTAAAAATGACCGGGATGATACAGCTTTATTAAGCGGAAATATGTATTTAGTTTCCAAATTCCTAAAGTTTGGGAAACTCGGTATATTTATGACGTATATTGTCTATAATCAGTTTTTGTGCCGTTCTTGATGACACTTGATTTCACATGCCAATTGAACATATGCTTGAACTGGAAATACCATTTAAGATATTTTATGATCGTTGCGTATCGGATTACCGGATAGGAGATACGGAATATTATTCCGTAGCAAAGGGATCTAAAGAAAAACACTGTTATAATCCATACATAGCAACAGAAAGGGACATTCAAGTTAAACTTGGTGGAATCATCGATGATCATTTGTTCAAAGTGGGGCCTTCCTTTTCTTTGAACTCGGAACTTGGCGTTTACAGGCAATTTTCCAATGAGAGAGCCGACTTAAGTATTCATAGAATTGACAATGGGATGTTGTATGTTAATAAAAATAGCCATCTTGAGAATTTAGAATTTGTAATTGAAATAAAATATGCAAATGCAAAAACTCCAGAATTCGATTTTGTAAATCAAAGTGTTCATAAGGATATTAGGAAACTTAGTTCGCTTGGATCAAATATTGGGAAGGTTTTTGTTTATATTGATGAAGCCGATGAAACTCCCGAAGTGTGGAGAAATTGGTTACTTTCTGAATGTAGGCGTGAAGAAATCATATTATTTACTAACAATAAACATATTAACAGTCATCCTGAATTTATTTATGGAAAACACTTTTTTGATACTGTCAAAAAATAATACTCTATTACTCAAGCACTACATCTTTGGAAGGACCGAAGACTTTCTCAGAATTGTACATGAATGTTTTGAAGTTGTGGCTTTAAATGAAGACGTAGTAGAGGTAAGGCTGGCAGGCTTAAACGCATCTATATATTATGCTTCAGAGTTCGATGTTTCAAGAAAGGAAATTGAAGGACATATTTTGATTGATTTATTTTCGGAGGAACCTTATTCAATTGCCGAGGTGCAAACCTTATTTATAGATTTTGTAATGAAAACAAAATCATATCTTTTTTTGATTTCAGACCAAGAAGAAAAGTTAATCTTGGAATCCAGTAATGTTGAACGACTGAACTAGAAATACGCAAAGGGCTACGATCTAAAAAAGCCAGTTTCTACAGCGGTACTAGCTTGATAGTGCATGGGTTGCGAATAAAGGTTATTAAATAACTGTTCTATATAATTTAGTCATACACATAGGTTTTTTTATGTCTTCTAGTGTTGGGTAATTTCGTGTAAAAAATATTGATAACTAAGAACCCATGTTTAATAAATACTTGGATAGGTACAGAAATCGTGGCATGTTTAGCTTTAATCTTTCAAATTCATTCCGATACGTTTGTAATGCCCCAGCCGACAAGAGTGGTGTTTATCTTATCTATAAGATTATAAATCAAGAAAAAATATTGGCTTATATTGGTTCAAGTGGACGAAAAGGCAAAGATGGAAAACTAAAAATCAGGCGCGGTGGAATGAAAGACCGTTTGATAAATGGTTATCATCCCAATAAATTTGGGCAACCCCAAAGGATTAAAAGACACAAGGCGTTTCCTCACCAAATGAAAATTGAAAACATTGAAGAAATCCGAACTTATTGGTGGGTGACATTTGACGGCGATAATTCGGACTTTCCCGCCGTCATCGAAAGTTTATTGAGGAACCAATATTTAAGCGAGCATAAAAAAATGCCTGATTGGCATCAATGAAAACATCGGAGGATTAAATCAACTGAAGATGGGGAAATGCCGAACAATTTATTGAACCTGCCGAATGTCCTTGGCAACAGATGCTACCGGAATTCGTTTCCGTAGCATTTTTTGATTAAAATTTTCAAAACAGACAAAACTATATTTATGGCTATAATAGTAAAAACTGATTATCCTTCGGAGCTGCTAAAAGTTATCAAAAAAGCTGTTGATGATAAGGCTGTGGAAACATGGTCATATGATAGCGAGGGCGATTTTACGCATACCCCTGAGCAATGGATATGCAAGGCATGGCTCAGGCCCAAAGTCTATCCGGGAGAACTGCGTTTCGGAATTCTGAAACAAAAAGATGCTGAAATGAAAACGCTGATATACGGTGTCTATCATGGTCGTTTCATTGAAATGCTCCTGACCCATTTTGACAATCAGTTTGAATTTGCCAAGGCAACATCCAAAAAGGCTGACCCTGATAATTTCTGAAGGCAGTTTCAAATGGCAATGGGAAAGAAAAACTTTGAAGTTCCATTAAGCATTTTATCTGGTTGTTTTTGTACGGAATGCATTCACCTACCCAGGAGCCACACCCAAGCGATTCGCAGCACGAGCTTGAGTTTGCCAGTCTACAGCTGGAAAAAGAAACATTGCCGGATAAAGAATCACTCCAATGGATCAATATGCTGATCGCTCCGGGGGCTTCACTTGGCGGGGCAAGACCCAAGACAGGGGTAACGGACGAATAAGGTCATTTGTGGATAGCCAAGTTCCCGAGCGGACAGGACAAGACGGATATTGGAGCATGGGAAATGCTGGTCAATACCCTGGCGAAAAAAGCAGGTTTGGATATCGCAGAAGGGGAAAAGATGAATTATATCTTTATAAAAAAGAACAGGCTCAAAACACAAAACAGGTTTCGAATAACCCTGCCCAGACAATCTGATGCAGCGTTGACCATAGGTTTCCAGCTAATTTCCGGCCTGAACGTTTCCAACCGAAGCTACAGTGATTGCTCACTTAACCGGAATATCGGTTACGTTATAGTATTTGTTAACCCATTCTTCAACTGGTTCGTGTACCGTTTTGATAGATTCTTCTCTTAAATCATATCCAGAAATTGTCCCTATTTTTTGGTATATGAATTTCTCTCCTGTTCTCCTGTTGGTATAATGCGTCTCGGCAAAAACAACGTTCTTATTTTGTGACAATTTCAAGGAATCTGCGGTACTTAAATGAAGGTCAACCCTCACCTCAACATAAGATTCTGAAACATTTCTTAAATACTTAAAATAGATCGTTGAATCCATTTTGGTTAAAATCTCTTTAGGAATCCCTTTCTTATATAATTCAGGCTTTAAAGGACAATCGAAGCATACCTTATATTTTATGTATTCAACGTCAATAATATTCTCACTTGCATTATATAAATCAAAATGGACCTGAACCAAGTTATGTTGATCCGGTAGGTTCCTATAGGCATGAGCATATACCACAGACTTATCAAAATAAGGAGCATCCCTATTATCTGCTCTAAATTTTGCTTCAAGAGCATCATTAGCTCGTCTTGCTTGAATCCATTGACCCAATGCAAATAGAAGTAGAACCAAAGTAAAAAATGCCAGCGATCCGTTTACAATAACTCCGGCTTTTGCAATACTATTACCGCGTCTTGCAATTGCATTAGCATTCTTATTGTCAGGAATTCCAAACCGGAATATTCTATTTCTGAGATTTCCAAATCTTGATGTTTTTCTCACAATTAAATATAAACAATTCTTCCTTTAATTGAATACCAGCCTAGGTGAACGATTGACCATCCAAATTGTCCCAAAAACAAAAATATTTTTCTTTCATCCGGGTTGGTTAATTTTCACAATTTCTCAACTATGTTTATGCCGGGGCTATTTTTATAGTCCCCTTTCAATTTGGGCCTATTTGCTCACCCGTAGAAATATCACGGACTCAGCACGGGCTGGTGCTCCGGGGCGTAGAAACGATATTAAACAAAAATGACTGAATAATTTAATAATTTTACTTTTTATGAATTCTGGTTATGCAAAAAACCATTTTATGCTTATTGATTCTAATTTCTTTTTCATGCCGAAAAAATACACAAAAAGCAAAAGTGAAAGCTGACGAATTGTTAGAACAAATTGCAAAAGGAAATGCCTTAAATGAATTTCCGGAAAAAAACTTCCCCAGGGATCAAAGTATTCTGATATTGAAATATCTACAGGAAGGTTGTGATTTCAAGAATCGAAAAGGCCATTTTATAAACGACTTTTACCAAAAGGATTTAGGTGGGATTGACCAAGTTTCGTTTATATATGAATTTTATCTAAAGTGCGACAGCATTAGGATCGTTTTAACGTACAATATATCTGATACCTTAGAACTCTTGAATTTCAAACTTGTAACAATAAAAGAGGACAATAAAATGATTCTTAAACCGGAAAGAAGATTAATAAATCAGTAGATTGAGGTGTGTCATATGCGCTGATAAAAGCAGCATAAATGTTTTCTGATATTCGTAACTCCTAATTTAATTTTTTCCTGTGCCACTAAAAAAGGGTGAAATAGGAGCTTTTCGATTTTTTGTAATCGCATCCCTGCTGGGAATTATTTATTTATACTTTGGTAGAATATACGTTGATAAACAATCCAAAGCCGATTTTGATAATTTCAATTCTGCTGAAATTACTGGAACTATCAGCGAAATTGGCATTGCACATCACATGGAGCAATTTAAGGTGAATACTATTGGGAAAAACTTCATTTTCAATTCCTATACTGATAAGAGACTTAATAATGGCACTATTTTTAATTATTTCGCAGAAATTGGCGATAGCATAGTTAAACATGCCTATACCGACACACTTTTTTTAATCAAGAAAGGCAAGACATACAAATATTTATTTGGCAAGCCAAATCGAAAATAGTGTTTCAATAGATTTTTCAACGATTTCTCTGGGCCTTTGCCTGACACACCGGAAAACACATCTCCTTCAAAGGTTCCCGACAACCCAGGTCTGCCTCGCTACCTTTCCTGTTACCCTATTGTTACTTCCACCCTTCCAAAACACGCCCAAACATCTATATATCAACTATATACAATCATTTGTATTGTACCCGTACGCTGAAAAAGTAGTACCCTTGTAAATTTTCTGCGAGCAATTGCAACACCGATCACCGATGTGTGATCAAATTATTTGCGCCCGCCCTTGTCATGACGGCGCCATTACTGTTCCCCCCGAAACACTTAATTGGCCCGCGGCCGGGACAAAAGAACACCTTTGCCTCATCCAATAGGATCCCGTTCTAATAAGGCCCAGGCGAATACCGTTTCCTGATCGTTTACCAACGCGCACATATTTTCAATCGCCTCCCCGATTTGAAATGCATTATCCAGCCCAAGGATGTTTACTATAACGAACACATAGGGTATCAAAACCGAACAGTCAGGCCAATATAAAAATCGTACATAATTGATTTGCAGTTAATTGCCAATCTGGCATTTTTGTTGGCGCTGCTGACTTGGCTTATTTGCCTTTTTCGCGCATCTGCATCGTTCCGGTTTAGCATCCTGATAAAATTAAAATACAGGTATGTTCAAAAATTATTTCAAAATCGCCTGGAGAAACCTGTTAAGAAATAAAATATCTTCTTTCATCAACATCGGCGGACTGGCGATGGGCATGTCGGTCGCGATATTGATCGGACTTTGGATCTATGATGAACTGTCCTTTAATAAATACCACCAAAACTATGATCATATCACCCAGGTGATGACCCGGCAAAAAGCTGGAATGAATACCAGCCTGCCTTTCGATATTTTTTATGAAAGATATCGAAGAAAGAATGTGGCGACTGATAGCCCGAAAACTGTCGGGCCAATTTTTAAAAAGAAATCTTATGATTAAAAACTATTTCAGGATCGCGCTGCGCAGTATGCAAAAGCAGAAAGTCTTTACATTCATCAATGTTTTTGGATTGTCGGTGGGTATTGCCTGCGTTGCCCTTCTTGTATTGTTTGCCGTCAACGAGTTCAGTTTTGATCATTTTCATAAAAATGCGCATGATGTTTACCGGTATTACAATAAATCGAATTTTACAAACGTCGGTCCCGAAAGTCTCCTGAATACCGACTATTCAGGACCGTCGTCTGCCAGCATTGGCGAAGCCATGAAAAAGGATCTTCCTGACGTATCTGATTTTGTCCGGGTGCAGCTGCCGTGGGGGGATAATTTGATTCGGACAGACCAAAATGCTTTTCGTGCGCCGGTTACCTACGCCGATCCTTCCTTTTTTTCTGTATTCACATTCCCTTTAAAATATGGGAATACGGCTACTGCTTTAAGAGATATGAATGATGTGGTTTTGACAGCATCAAAAGCAAAGGAATTTTTCGGGACCGACGATGTAATCGGCAGGACAGTTCAAATCAGTATCGGGGCAACATTCCAGCCATTCCGGGTTACCGGGGTTGCCGAGGATATACCTTCCAATTCAACCATTCGTTTTGACGTGCTGGGAAATTACCGGTTTGCCCTGGCTAACCATGGACAGTTTTTTATCGGCGGCAACTGGCACCCGATCGCTTCAGAAACCTTTTTGCTGCTCAGACCGGGGAGTAGCTTAGCCGGCGATAACAGACAATTAGACCGGTTTATGCTAAGCTTTGATCCCAATATAATAGCTAGTGCGAAAAATGCCGGGTTGGACTGGAAAGGGCACGAACTTCCGATGAGCTTTAAGCTTCAGCCACTGTTATCCATCCACACCGATGCATGGTTCCATGCCTGGGGCTTCGCAGATTTCGGAGTCATTGATCCAACTACAATATGGATATTGCTCGCGATCGCAGCAGGGATTTTGTTGATCGCCTGCATCAATTTCACCACCCTTGCCATTGGTCGTTCTGCGAAGAGGAGCAAGGAAGTAGGGGTGCGAAAAGTATTGGGTGGTCAGAAAAAACAGATCATTTTTCAATTTCTTACTGAATCTGTACTGCTCGCCGTTATATCGGGTCTTTTAGGACTCATGCTGGCAAGTTCCTTATTGCCATTGTTCAACCAATTATCCGGAAAAGAACTGAATATCTCCATATTGCTTTCTCCAAAAATGGCCATTTTGTTGATAGCCTTGATACTCATCGCAGGCTTGCTTGCAGGTAGTTACCCGGCGCTCGTTTTATCTAATTTCAAACCCCTTGAGGTATTAAAAAATAAGATCCGAGTCGGCGGAGCCAACGTTTTTACAAAATCCCTGGTCACTTTTCAGTTTGTGGTATCCATCATGCTGATCGTCTCTACCATTATCATCCTTGAGCAGGCAAAATATATGGTTGATAAGGATCCAGGCTTCAACAAGGAAAATGTGATTGCCGTTGACGCTTCGGAAACAGATCCGAATAGGATCTTTTCTGTATTCAAACAATCATTGAGCAATCAGTCCTTCATTCTCGGTGTTGGCAGCGCTTCCGTCGGTTTAGGTGCCGGCAATAATTTACTCGGATATTCTGACAAAGGCCTTTCCGCAGATATCAACATTATTGATTCAAATTACCTGCGTGTCCTGGGGATGCAACTGGTTGCCGGGAGAAATTTTGCGGCGGGCGACCGAAACGATACCATAGAATCACTGATCATCAATGAAACAATGATGAGAGCTTTTGGATGGAATGCTGGGAACGCAGTCGGTAAAGAAATAAAGGGTTTCCAGGGTAACACGGCACTCATTGTGGGTGTGGTAAAGAATTTCAATTATCGCCCACTGAGCGAAGCTGTAAAGAACCAGGCTTTTGTCACAAATGGCGATAAAGATAAAGGCTATCCGCATTTTTATGTGAGGATCGCTGCAGGTAACCCTTCTCCCGCCATAGCCGCTATGCAAAAAGCATGGGGTATTGCTATGCCCGGCATCCCGCTAAAATATAGTTTTCTGGACGAGGACGTAAACCGGTTTTACCAGGCTGAAGAGAGATGGAGCAGCATCGTGGCTTGGGCGGGAGGCATTTCTATTTTTCTTGCTTGTCTTGGTTTACTCGGACTGGCATCCCTTGCAGCCGTCAACCGCACTAAAGAAATCGGGGTAAGAAAAGTGCTGGGCGCTACTATTCCGAATATCGTTATGCTCCTTTCAAAAGATTTTATAAAACTGATATTAATTGCATTTTTTATTGCATCACCATTGGCCTGGTATATTATGAATAAATGGCTGCAGGATTATGTCAGCCGGATCAGCATCAGTTGGGTCATATTCTTTTTTGTCGGCGTTTTTGCAGTTTTATCCGCACTAACGACAATCGGTTTCCACGCAATAAAAGCAGCAATGACAAACCCGGTGAAGAGCCTGAGGACGGACTAGCATTTTTTTCAGGGATGTAAGATTAATTTTTGTCTACTTTTTATGTATTAGGAACTATTTGGCCTGACAATAAATAAAGGGTAGATACAAATTAGTCTTTCATCCAATTCTAATTCGATGATAGCCGTGCATTTTAACCAGCCAGGTTTGTAAAGCCCCGGCGAGTCATCCTTATTTAATCTTTCTAAAACGAGACCAATAGAATCACCTTCATCTGCTACAATAACACTGATGCTTTCGTCTTCATTTAAGTGGAGGGGCTTCACTTTTGCAAATAATTTGAAATAGATTTTTGTGAGGTTTAATTGGAAAGCTGTCCAAAAATTCGCATTTGCGTAGAAGGAAGGATGCGAGTTAATGGTAGTATTTTTGTTATCCAAATGTTACTTGCAAAAAACCAATTTGTTACAGCTTATTGTATCATAAAAAGATACAGACATAAGGATTGTACCCGTATGCTGAATAAGTAGTACCCGGTGTAAATTTTTATGCGAGCAATTGCAACACCGATCACCGATGTGTGATCAAATTAATTTGGACCCACCTTATCATGACGGCGCCATTATTGTTCCCTCCGGACCACTTATTTAGCCCGCAGCCGGGACGAAAGAACACCCTTGCTTCATCCAACAGGATCCCGTTCCAATAAGGCCCAGGCGAACACCGTTTCCCGATCGTTTACCAAAGCGCACCTTTTTTCAGTCGCGTCCCTGATTTGAAATGCATTATCCAGCCCAAGGATGTTCACTTTAATGAACAGTTCCATTTGGTTTTGTTCATTACAGTAAATCTTATGAAAACAAGAAGCTGGTATTGGCCGCAGCACGTTATGGCAGATTGAAAAAGGGGCCGGCGACATGGCCTTTTAGCAGGCATCTTTCAAAGCAATCAGGATTATCTTCGATAAAGCGGATGGCGTCAGTGAGCATTTGCTGCTCCTGCTGATCAGCAGGGTTATGTTTTTTTAGGAGGGAAATGATGGGGTCCCGGGTCATGAAAGGTTTGTTTCGGTGTGTCGGCCATTTAATTAAAAAGCGAATTGATTACCTTGTAATGAAACAGCGCAACCTATTTAAAATGTTTGCAAAAAAATTATTGTTTGGCCTCGCTTTACTTATAGGTGACGCTGCAGGTTTTGGGCAATCTCCGGGTGTAAGGAATGGTCATAATATGGTCTACTATACCTCTTCGGATGGTATAATACTCTTTGGCGGAGCAGATGAGGCGAAGGTTTACGGCGACACCTGGCTTTTTTCTAATAGCAAATGGAAAAAGATAACCGAGAATGGCCCTTCGCCGCGAACATTTCCCTGTATGGATGAGGCTGACAATTACATCTTATTTTTTGGCGGTAATGCCGTATTATTTGGGAGTGATAAAAATCCTGTTCATTATCTCGATGATACCTGGATATTTCGGGATGGCAATTGGAAAAAGGTAGAGACAAAATTGTATCCTACAGCGAGAGCAGAGGCCGCCATGGGCTATGATCCCTTGCGCAAAAAAATCGTGCTCTTTGGAGGCCGGATGGCTGGTGAAAAATGGGTAGCGGGCGATACCTGGGAATTCGATGGGAGTAAATGGACCCAAATGGAAAAGCAAGGCCCCACTTCTCGCAGTGGTGCTACGTTGACTTACGATCCATTGCTTAAACATCTTGTTTTGTTCGGTGGCAACCCGGTTATTGCAAAAGAAAAGGACTATAACGGACCGATGTGGTCCTGGGATGGAAATAACTGGGTGCAGATGAGTTCAGCAATTCCGCTGGTCTTTAACGCCTGCGTGGCTTACAATACCAAAGAACATTTCTTTCTCCGGTTTGGTGGATGGAACGGTTCCGAGCGGCTTAATGAGACCTTGACGTATAAGGACAAGGAATGGGAAAAACTGGCTCTCGAAATTGCCCCTCCTGCCAGAAATCACTCCAGGATGGTGTACGATCCTAAAAACAACGCCTTTATTCTTTTCGGCGGTCATGACGGGGACAATGTTTTTGGGGACATGTGGTCATTCAAACATGGGAAATGGACTTTGTTGTATGCGGTGGGCCCACGCAGGCGGGTAGAAAATGGGCATTAATGGTACAACGAAAAAAGGCGCCACGGGCCACTAAACAGAATGACGCCTGCAACCGCATGGAAAAAATATAATCCGGGCCCTTTTGAAAATCAAAAACTACTAAACTACCTTCAGAAAATTGTCCAGTTTGTTGGGGGTCGAGACATTATGCTTTGCTGTACCACATGAGAGCAATAAAAATATTTGAAAGCAATACCACAGAAAATAAAATGACTTGGCTTAATTCTTTTAAAAATTTCATTATTTGTTTAGGCCTATTGTTGATTTAACTTGACGCAATACGCATCTTACCATAATTATTTCAAACTACAAGTTTCTTGGCTAAATAAAATTTGTTCCAAATCAAGGTTACAATAATTACAAGAGTTAAAGTAACGGCAATGGTTGGCATATTTGTCTTGACAGCGAAATGTAAAATTATTAGCAGAAGCACAGATTTTGTCTGGTTCATAATTAGTCCAAGCAGAAATGAAACAAGCGTTAAAGCTAAAATTACTGAAATGATTACAGCAGGAACTGGTGCATTCATATTTTGTCCCATTATTGCTATAATTGGGTCTTGTAATCAGAAAAAATGCCAGCAAAACCAAACATGTCCAATTATAAACGGCTGAAGCCATTTACTCGTTTTGTTTGTCGCACTTTGCAGATTGTGTCTCCACCCAAATTCTTCGGCAAAGCAATAAATGATTTGTGTAAATGTAAAAAAGCATATTGAAACCAAAACTGTTTTTTGAATTGGTCAAGATGAATGTCATCGCTGAAATTAGAACGATTAGCCAAACCTTCAAAGGCTGTGTCCCGCTAATTGAATAGTTTGTTGGGGTTGCAAATATTTTATAACAAAGTAGTCCGCTGATTAATGGGCCGAAACCACCTTTGAACTACTGTATAGCATTCCTCATTCCAGATAATTCAAGCAGCTTCAAAATTAAGACTGTTTGAAGACTACAAATGGTTGATAATTTATTGATTGTCAATCCAGAAGAAGTGAATATTTGTCAAATCAGAGGTTAAAAGGTTCGAACCGCAGCAACACTGGTCTACGATGCGTTCGTAATTACAGACAAAGATATATCAGTCCGTCTCAACGGGTAGATGATTTCTTATTCGATTCAGGTAAACATTTAAGAGGAAATTGGATTAACTATCAACTATTGTAGGCGGTGTTTCTTATCATTTTTTGCTAATTAAATAATTTTGAAGCGTAGAGTCAACTTGCTGTCCTCTCAAGTTTTTTGCAATTATTTTTCCAGATTCATCTATTAAAAAATTTTGCGGAATTGCTTTTATACCATAGTATTCAGCAACTTCACTCTTAAAGCCTTTTAAGTCCGAAAGTTGTGCCCATGCTAATTTGTCTGCTTTGACAGCATTTATCCATGCTTGTTTATCATCGTCAAGCGAGATAGATATTATATTAAAGCTCTTATTGTGATACTTTGCAAAAACTGAAATGAGATTTGGATGCTCCTGTCTGCATGGATAACACCAACTAGCCCAGAAGTCAATGAGTAGTAATTTATTTTTACTTTCAAAAGTTTCTAAAGAAATTTTGTGCCCGCTCGTATCAGGCAGAATAAAATTTTTAAATAAAGAACCGACTTGCGCCCTTTTGTTCGCATTAAGAAACATTTTTATTTTTTGGGCATAAAAAGAGGATTGAACAGGGTTACTTAATTTGTTATAAATATATTCTAAGCTATCGGGCTCTAGTCCTAACGCAAAATTCTCATAAAGAAAATATAAGCCTGCTATTGAATTGGGATTATTAAGGCAATAATCTTTTGGAATCTCAACTCTAAGAACATGTGTTTCAGAAACAATGTTACTAATACTATCCAGTTTACTTTGATCCTTATTTTGTTGTGCATCATGAAAGGGTTTCAAAAGGGATTGTAATTTTTTATCCAGTTGAATATATTGTTTATCCAATTTCCCAAAATCATTATTAAGTTGCCCGCCTTCTACATCAGCAAATTCAAAATTTTCAAGTGTCCCAATAATACTTACGTTCATAGGCTCTAAATAAAACATAAGGGTTTTGCCTTCTAGTTTCAATTCACATAACTTTGGTTTGTCAATACTATACTTGTATTGAAATTTGTCATTATTAATTTCTATTTCTACAGGTTTTGTTTTCATATCACTTTCGAGATATGTCAAGAATAATTTCCCATTCCCGAAACCGGTAATAACACCTATTAAAAGAAATTTTTTATCGGCATAATTCTTTTGAAAGCTAGTGAAAGCTAAAAAGCTCAAAAGAAGTGTAAGAAAAAGTCGCATAATTTTAAATTTTAGTTGACAAACCAAGCAAATTAAGAGATGTAAATCGGCGATCTTTCCAAAGCCTACGAAACGCAATTTTGAGATAGTTTTTGAACATAGCTGTAGTTTTATTCCGGTTCCAATTTCTGTTGCATTTATATTATAAAAAGAATACAGATCCATATTCCCATTCTGAGAAAATGCCACGCTATATCATAATTAATCAATATGAGAAAAGGACAGAGGAAATATAGGATTGTTGCATCAACACTAAACTATTTGAAACAATAATCACTATCTGGTTACATTAAGTTGATTTTCAATTGTATACAATTTAGTTCTTTGACATCTTTGGGTAAACGGTTTGTATATCATCAAAAGACAATGGAAAGAGCCAAGAAGGGGACTAGTTCATTTAGGTGGGTGTATCAAGTTGTGATCCTCAACATTATATTATTGTCCAGTTCATAAAAAGGAGTTGTAAAATAAAATACCGAAGAGTTTCAATTGAGCATTAAAAGGGTGATTTTTCAAGAATTCGAAAGCCATTAATTAATTGAATATCTAATCAGAGTAAGTAGAGATTTGTAAAGTCAAGTTGTAAAAAGTATTTATGTTTGAAAAGCATAGTGCAGGTATGTTGCGGTCACCAATAAAATGGGCCGCCGTAATTTTAATGAGCGATAACTGAGTGTTTCGCAATTTGTAAAAATTAAACTTCTGCACTATGCCCAGTACAAAATTGCAAAAATCTTTGGATTTCGATGGCCAAAAGTTTTTTATTGGCCTGGACGTCCACAAAAACTCCTGGTCGGTTACGATCCGGTCGTTAAATCTTCATTTAGAGCATTTTTCGCAACCTCCTTCGGTCAGGACATTAATAACCCATTTGCATAGGAAATATCCGGGAGGAGAATATTATTCTGCCTATGAAGCCAGCTTCTGCGGAACGGGCATTCATGAAGACCTCTGCAGGGGGAGAGTGCATAATATAATAGTTCATGCGGCAGATATCCCTATTACTGATAAACAGAACAAAAACAAGTCGGACGTGCGCGACAGCCGGTCAATTGCTTTTCACCTGGAGAAGGGTAATCTGCATGGGATCTATGTTATGTCCAGGGACAGACAGGAATTAAGATCCTTATTTCGGTTCCGGCAATCCAAAGTAAGGGATCTGGCGCGGACAACCAACCGGTTAAAGAGTTTTCTATTATACTACGGGGTAAGGTTCAGCCAGGCTTTTGAAGGCAGGGAATATGTATCATCAAAGAAACCACCAAGAATATCTTTTATGTCAACCGAATAAAATGGAATTGCTGGAAGTTTGCTAAACGCAAACGTGAGTGCAAATGCAATTGCAAAAAATTTGATGATACTTAAGCCAGTTTGTTTTGACATACTTGAAGGGTTGATTGTTCTAAAAAACAGCCGAAGTTTCAACCAGCCAGCCTTGCAGTTCGTGTTGTACGGTCGTGTTGCTTGGCAATTAAACAACTATAACTAATGAGTGTTGTCAAAAATTGAATCAAGCTGCTTGTCAAGTTCTATTTGGTCTTCACCAAAGCGTCCAATTACTAGTCCCTGCTTGTCAATTAATATTTTTGTAGGATAGGATGTAACATTATATTTGGTGTCAAGCGTTTCACATAAAATTTGATGCCATGGAAGTCCGTCTTTTACTACTGCTTTTATCCAGGCGTCTTTTGTGTTATCATCTTTCGCAATACCAATGATGTCGAAGCCTCTGTTTTTATAGTGATAATAAAGTTCCTTCAAATGAGGATTACCTTTCCTACATGGAACACACCAACTTCCCCAAAAATCAAGTAAAACATATTTTCCACGAAAAGAGGATAATGAAAGTGGCTGACTATTTATATCAGTATGTGTAAAGTTAAAGGCTTCCGTTCCAAGTACTGCAACTTTTCTCTTTGTAAGCTCTTTATTGATTTCTACGCCGTACCAACTATTTTTAACAGGTGTCCCAAGTCCATTATAATATGTCTGTAGAGAATCCGTGGGGAAAACTCCTTGGTTCATTCCTATTACATCTTGAGATAGAAAATATGCTGTAACAAATGATTGAGGGTACTCTTTAAAAAAATCAAGGTAGGCTTCCCTGAATTCTTCAAAATAAGGTAGCAGCACCCATTCTTTCAACTCTTGAAATTGAGTAATGTTTCGTAAACTAACTGCATCCAGTGTATCTAAAACTACTTTCCAGCGTTTATTTATTCTGCTAAGTTGGTTGTCAATTTTTCTGTACTCATATTCACTCTTGGAGCCTAGTAACTCAACCTCTTTAAGTTGAGGGTCTTTACATGATATACTCATTAGCTTTGGTTCTATAAATAAATCTTTCCTTCCATTGCTGTTACTTAAGATTGCAAATACCGGATGTAAAATATTCCCTGAAAAATTGAATAGCCCATTTTTTATTTGACAACTATCCAGATGACCTACACCATTAATTTCATACATTAAATAAATTTTTCCACTAAATGTGTTAGAGATATTCTTTCCCTTTATGGTAAATGGAAGCAGTTTTTGAGAAAGAAGTTCTGTGCATATAAAAGAAAGTAGTATTGCAAAAAGTAGAAGCCGCATACTGTAATTATTTTAAAACGTAAAGATTGTTTCTCAAACAGCTTTAACATGTCGCACAACTCTTATATTTACGAAAATACAAACAAAATATTTCGTAAATACAAACAATTTGGGCTGATTTGCGAACGAAATAAGAAGCGGTGTATTCCATGGCCGTTAGTTTTCACTCTCAAAACCTACCATTCAAAAACTTCTTATAAGCAGTAATTGCTTCAGGACTTTTAGTTGCTGCACCGTAAGGGCTGGGGTTTGACCATGCAAAAAATATTTACCACCGAAGCCCCATGATTGAACATTCCAAACACGTAATCATTCCATGATATTTCAGAACTGCCGGTTCCTACTTTTACATTAGTTCCCTCGGCAGATTCCCAATCCGGATTGCTATGATTGGGAAGTTCCTGCAATATTTTTGCTAACTGGCCATCAATACCATTTTCTTTAAACCCTATTGGATAAGTACTGAAGCCTGGCCTTGAATGAGGATTAAAAGCTGTACGGGCAGCGGGGAAACCCAAATTAATGCTTAGTTGGTTAGGCGAATATGGAACACCCGGTGTAAATTTCTCCGCTAGTAATTGCCATTATATTATAGCCTTGATGCTACTATCCTTATTTATCTTATTAAATATCTGTATTCATTTCCAAACAGGTATTTTAATATAGCTGTCGGTATACCATTTTACTTCTAATGGTTTTTTTGCGTCGGCAATGCTTTCGTTACTTACCTCTTTGCCGGTACCGTAATTGATCTGGTTATCCTGGCTTTTGCTGACACTGATAACGATCACTATCCTGCTGCCGGCAGTTATTTTTTTGCTTGTCATGTAACTATTGGTAAAGGGGATAGTTTCTATCTGCCCTGGCTTAAGCAATTGTCTTTTGCTATGGTTCCTGGCGTAGCTGGCCCGGCCCATGAAATAGGATAGATAGAAGTATTTCCCGTCGGGCGTCAGTTCGTATAATGTGATATCATAATCCATGTCTTTTTTATTGATAGCCGCTTTTATTTCTCCTAAAAAGCAACCGTTAATAGACATCGGCTTTTTAACCGGATAGCTAATAAAAGAAAGACCATTGCTTTCATCAAGTTTATCACGAATGATTGTGTCTGCATGATAGAAAGTGTTTGAGGTCTTTCTATCTGAAAAGTCCACTTGTTCTTTAAAAAATGATCTTTTTAGAGGCTTTTTCTCACTTAGCGAGTAATGATCTCCTGACTTTTGGTTACTTAAATAAAATTTAAGGGTATCGTTGTTCATCTTATCCAGGGAATGTACATGCTTCCACTCATTACTGCCCATGACCTGGTAATTAATTTTATCCTTTAAAATAGCTGGTTTTTTACCATCCTTCAGGATATAATCGAACCATTGAAATATAATTTCATGGATAGGGATATTAGCCACGGCATCAATTTGATATCCGCCTAAGTTAAGGTCGGGAGGGTATCCAACAAAACCCTGCGACCCGATATGGCCGTAGGGGCCTATGATTAAATAATGATCCGGGTTTTTATTGTATTTATAATGTTCCCTGAAATAATACATGGCTCCAACCTGGCCGCCATCATAGTAACCTGTAGTACTTAATATGGGTATATTGATTTTTGAAAAATCCCGTTTATAAGGGATCATGCTTTGCCAGTATTTATCATAAGAAGGATGAGCGATCCAGCTCTGGAATATTTTATTGGTGCCACGCCCGGTAAGGCTATCCAAAGAGCGATAAGGTTTCCCCTGGGCATACCATTTTGCATTTAATGAATCCCATTGGGCAGTATTATTATAGTCTGCATAATCCAAAAACTTATTATTGCTTACGTAATAGATCCATGGGAATACAAAGCTCTCTGAAACATTGTTCATCATGGGTACATCAAGACCGGGTGCTGCGGATGCGGATGGTACAATTGTTTTTAGAGCAGGGTGTACATGCCTTGCAGTTGCCCATTGCGTGAAACCAGTGTAACTGCCACCATACATGCCAACTTTGCCATTGCTCCATGATTGTTTGCTGATCCAATCGATGACGTCATAACAGTCCGAACCATCATGTTCATAAGGCACAATTTGCTGTTCCGGAGTAAATCGCTTGCCACGTGTAAATGCGATCATTCCGATATAACCATGGGCAACCGCATCTTTGGTTATGTCTGAAACGGCTCCGGTATAAATCGAAAATTGCAGCATGGTAGGCTGCGGGGTTGTAATTCCTTTTTTATGTACAACTATTGCTGAAATATAAATCCCATCTCTTGTTTTTATCAGCACACTGTCCTGTATCACATAACGCTTTCCATTGTCTTCGGCCACCAATGATCCTGCCAACGGCTGAATAGCCCGGTATACGGTTAACATGTTATATTTTTCGCTAAGGGCTATAGCGTTATCTATATCAATACTGTCTTTACCTGTTTGCTTTCCCAGTGAATTGTTCAAATCATTTTGTAAACCGGTTATACCGTTGTTTGTAAAAAATGAATTGGAAATATAAAGAGCGGCTTTGTCATCCAGTTTGCTGTGCTTTTCCCGGAAAACTTCTTTAAAAGCATCGTCAAAGGATTGCTGGCCGTCTGCTTGCTTTAATTTCGCATCAGTGAATAATTGGTATTGAATAGCGGACAGTTCAGCGAATGGAACATTATTTTTTTTATTGATGATGCGCATCCCGCCTATTGACTCATTTGCCAGTTTATATTCATTTGCTACCATTTGCAGCCTGAATAAATGATCCAGGTCCATTTTGCGGTTAAATGTTGATTGAAAGGCGATAACCTTTTTGGCCAATTCAGGCATTGCACTGGCGAGGATAGTGCTGTCTGCAACTGCCTCTTTTGGGAAATACAATTTCTGGGCCGAGGCATAATGGGTTAATAACGTGCATAGCAATAATAGGGAGAATATCTTTCTCATCACATTTATTATTTTGGTTTTGACTATTAATTTAATTCAGAGGCGCTTCCAGCTTTTGAACTGCACCGATTGCCGGGTCGACACATCCAGGGTCTCGCCTGTTTGCAGACTAATTCTGAGCCTGCCTTTCGGCATGGTGTCAATTTGTTTAATGTATAAGGTGTTAATGATCTGTGCCCGGTTGACCCTGAAAAAGACAGATTTATCCAGTTTCTCCTCTAATTGATTTAACGACCGTTTGATATAAGTTTTTTTATTGTCAAAATACAATGTTGCATAATTGTCCATCGATTCAATTAAATAAACATCCTTCAATTTCAAAAAATGACATTTATTTCCATCTTTAATAAATACCTGGTGTTCGGTTGATAACTTTTTATTTTCTTTTGATGAATTGGTCAATTTGTTTCTTACTTTTTCAATTGCCTTTTCAAAACGTTCCGATCTCACGGGCTTTACCAAATAATCAAGTGCGTTTATCTCGAAAGCCTGCACTGCGTATTGATCAAAAGCCGTGGTAAAAATCACTTCCGGTACTTCAGCCAATGATTCTAAAAGATCAAAACCAGTTTGCTCAGGCATCTGAATATCCAGGAATATCAAGTCAGGGTTAAATAAGCCTATTAGTTCCCTTGCTTCATCCGCATTTTCGGCTTCGCCAATTACTTCGAAATCCTGGTACGCTTTCAGTGCATGTTTTACCTCTTCACGGGCAAGGCGCTCATCGTCAATTACAATAACCCTGATCCCGTTCATGCCAGTGGAATTAATATTGTTGCCAGAATCATTTCGCCCTGCTTTTCAAGTTTAAATCCGGCTTCGCTGTTAAACTGAAGCTTTAATCTTTCGTTTAGATTTTTTAACCCAAACCCCTCTGTCTGTTTTTCATTGTCAAGTTTCCCTGGATTGCAAACTGCTATTTTTATGTGCCCGCCTGTTTGTTCAATTTTTATTGAGATCAGGCCTCCTTTCTTTCGTTTATCTATGCCATGTTTAATGCTGTTTTCCACAAGGGTTTGGATGCTCAATGGCAGAATCATTTCAGAGAGCAATCGGGGTTCTACTTCAATATTCACTTGCAGTCTTTCCTCAAAGCGCATTTTTGCCAGTTCCAGGTAGTCTTTTACCATAGCTAATTCGTCCTTTATGGAAATGAACATATTATCCCTGTTATATAAAGATGTCCGGAGTAAGTCAGATAGCAGGTCGATTGCTCTTCTCGCTAGTCCAGGGTTTTCCACCACCAGCGCTTTTATATTATTTAGCGAGTTGAAAAGAAAATGAGGGTTAAGCTGGGCAGTAAGGTTATTAAGCTGTGCCTCTTTGGCAATTAGAGATAGGCGCGCATTCTCTTTGGTAATATTGATCTCCCTTTGTGCATAGTGGTATAAATGATAAGCCAGTAGCCAGATGGACATCAAACGCATACCCGCTATAAAAATCCCCAAACCATTAGATCGAAAAAAAACAGCAAATGATTCAGCATATCCTGGTTTAAATAATACCCAGGTAAAATAGACATCCAGGGAGGTGACCAATGTATAAGCCAATCCCAACGCAATAGCAGCTGGGATGATCCTGATAAGAAGATCCCGCAGGTTCATATTTTGCCATTGATGGCGCAATGCAAAGTTGCGGTATACATGCGTAACCATAATATAAAGGAACACATCCAAAACAAATCTGACCGCACCTAATGTTAAATTGAAACCTCCGCTGAGGTAACCGGCATACCCCCAGTAAAGTGCAGCGACAGACCATCCTATAATCTGGCATTTCCAATAAAGTGATATTTTTAATTCCCTTTTCAATTCCTGACTTATCTAATTGATAACAAACCAACAAAATCTATGTCATACTAAAAGAGAAAATACAGCAGCGTGGAATTTAGGGGATGAGCGTTATTCATTCAGGCATGCGTTAATTCCACTTGTTTTTACTGGTCTTGGTTGTCCCTGGCCATTGGATGCTATTTTTCCTAATTTTTAATGAATATTCCATAATGTTTGCTATAACGAACATTTTACGTTATATTTGTTCGCTATAACGAACATTATGAAAAACAGAATAATCACACTGGTGCCGAAACTGGCAAAGCTACTGACCAACTTTGGGGAGAACCTCAAGCTAGCCAGGCTACGCCGTAAACTTACCGTAGATCAAGTATGTGAAAGGGCTGGAATCAGCCGAACTACGCTTTGGCAGATCGAAAAAGGCGTTTCCAGTGTAGCGATCGGCGCCTATGCGCAGGTTTTATTCGTGCTTGGACTCGAAAAAGACCTGTTAAAACTTGCCGCAGACGATGAACTTGGCCGGCGGTTGCAGGATGCAGATATAGAAATCAAACAACGAGGTCCAAAGAAAAAGTAATAAGCAATGGATATCCTGGTATATGCGGATTGGGCCGAACTAGCTGCTCCTACCCTTATGGGCACACTATCTGTCGTTCACACCAAAGGCAGGGAAGTGTTTTCCTTTGCCTATGATAAAGCATGGTTGCAAAGCGGGCTCGCGCAAAATCTCGATCCGGACCTTCAGCTCTATACGGGGCCACAATGGCTTTCCACTGAAAAAAAGAATTTTGGCATTTTCCTGGATTCTTCGCCGGACCGTTGGGGCAGGGTATTGATGGACAGAAGAGAAGCCACTTTGGCGAAAGTTGAAGACAGAAAAGTAAAAAAACTTTTTGAAGAGGATTATCTGCTTGGTGTTTTTGACCCGCACCGCATGGGAGCAATTCGTTTTAAGCTGGATGCAGACGGCCCATTTCTTCATAATGATACCAGCATGGCTTCGCCCCCCTGGACTTCGCAACGCGAGCTTGAGTTTGCGAGTCTGCAGCTGGAAAAAGAAACATTGCCGGACAAAGAATCACTTAAATGGATCAATATGCTGATCGCTCCGGGTGCTTCACTTGGCGGGGCAAGACCCAAAGCAGGGGTAACGGACGAAAAAGGCCATCTATGGATCGCCAAGTTTCCAAGCGGACAGGACAAGACGGATATCGGAGCATGGGAAATGCTGGTCAACAGCCTGGCGAAAAAAGCAGGTTTGGATATCGCTGAAGGAAAGGCAATCCAATTCAATAGCAGGCACCACAGCTTTCTATCCAGGCGTTTTGATCGTGCGGATAAGAACCGGAGGATTCATTTTGCCTCAGCCATGACCTTGCTTGGCCACAATGATGGCGACGATGGCGTCTCCTATCTCGACCTGGCCGCGTTCATTATACAACATGGTGCAAGGGTTGATACCGATCTGGAAGAACTCTGGCGACGGATCGTTTTCAATATTTCCGTAAAAAATACCGATGACCATCTTCGCAATCATGGGTTTCTCCTGACACCTGAGGGATGGATACTGGCACCAGCTTATGATGTCAACCCGGTTTACCATGGCACCGGCCTGACCTTAAATATTTCTGAAACTGACAACTCCCTTGACCTTGATCTTGTGCGCTCGGTGGCAAAGTATTTCAGGGTCACCGACAAAAAATCAACCAACATCATAAAAAAGGTTCAGCAATCTGTCGGTGGCTGGCCGGAACTTGCAAAAACTTATGGAATTCCCCGGAGTGAGCAGGAGATCATGGCTAGGGCGTTTGAGATAGCAATTAAATAGTCACGATACCAGGAAATCCAAAATTTACATACGTCTATTAAATTATGCCAATAAAATATATGAGCGTGTAAAATAACTATTGGATTCCCATTAAACTGTAAACTTCAATTTACATGTTACCAACTATTGCAACTGATTTAAATCAAATGCAGGAAGGTTTCCGAGCATTTGCTTCCCATCGAGAATCATTTTTCATTAGATTCAGCTTCTTCTGCATAATTCCAATGGAAATATATTTCCAACTTTTTCGCTCCAGGCCCAATGCTGTTCTACTACATCCGCATTCCTGGAAACTAAAAACTTTTGTAACTTTATCAACGAAATACTTTTTAAGAAATGGTACACATTCGTTTGCCGTTATACAGCCATCAATAATTTAATTTCAAAAACTGCACAAAGTCAGAACCCTGGGTCGTTGAGGGAACAGGCAAGCCGGGTAAACAATATAAAATGAAAAAAAATCGATTGATCCATTTCCCGGTTTGGCTGCTGCTTATCTGTTTTCTGCCAGCTCACTTAATTGCCCAGGAATTCAGGGCCGGAGCCGCTTTCAGGGTTATTACGCCGCATCCCTTATTACCGGTGTCTGGAGGGATTGGTACTCCCAGGCCTGCCACGATACAACAGGGAGATCTTTATGCCCGGGCTTTTGTAATGGAAAAAGGGACAATCCGTATTGCCATCGTTGGGGTGGATAATCTAGGATGGACGGCCATCCTGGGGGATCGTTCCCGATCTTTGATAAAGAGTATTCCGGCAGAAAACATCATCATAGGAGCGACACATACGCACAGTGCACCCGATGCCTATGCGTTTCCTGACGAGACTGGCAAAACAGGGGCCGATCTAAAATACCTGGATTGGTGCACGCATCAGATAGCTGATGCCGTGAATGAAGCCATCAAAAACCTTGCGCCTGCCACGCTGAAAACAGCGGTTGCAGAAACCAAAGGCCGCATATCCTATAACTATTACGCTGAACAACTCTTCGATCCGAGATGCGGTGTTATCCAAGCTATCGCAACAGCTGGTGCCCATGCCGGCCACCCGATCGCTACCCTGGTGAACTACGCTATTCATCCCGAAGTGATTGGATCCAGCCAGGGTATCCTGAGCCCCGACCTTTGCGGTCCGTTGTATGAGCGAATTGAATCAAAAATTGGAGGGTTGGCTATTTTCATGAACGGCGCCCAGGGAGGCATGGTGACTGCAGACAATCGAAAACGGAAAGGCGAAAAAGATGAAAAGAACGGGGAGGCAAATACCTGGGACGAATGTATCCGGATCGGACAACTGCTTGCAGATGAAGCCTTGCGCATTATTGCCGATGCACCCACGCAGAAGGACCCTCAAATCTATTGTGGTTCGAAGCTGATTCGATTTCCTGTCGATAACCCAGTTATGAAGTACATTCTCAACAATAGTCCGTTGAAAAGTCCATTAGCTAAAAATGATTCCATTTGGACCAGAATCAATATTCTTAATATTGGTGAAGCCCAGGTACTGACGATACCCGGTGAGGCGTTGCCCAATATTGGATATTATGTAAAACGCAACATGCTTACAACGCAACCCATGCTTTTTGGACTCACCAATGATGCTTTTGGATATATCCTGGCAAAAGTAGATTATCGAAGTTTTAAGAGATATGACTACATCAGCAATACAACACTCGGCGAAATGACCGGGGAAATCTATATGGACCAGGCACTAAAACTGGTAGCTGAATCCCCGCGGAGCCAGTCGGGCCCAATAGTCAGGTAAAATACCTAAGGGGATAAAACTAATTAACTGTAATCCAGGTAAAGGATTGTTCATTGCTGTGTAGCACATGGTCTGGGCGGGTTTTGTCAAGTACACGTATTGCTTGTCGATCTATTTGTTCAAGCCATTGCCTATTTACTCAAAAATGCATTTTCCATTTGTTGTATTTCCCCCCGGGATAAATCCATTTTGCCGGCTTCCTCGTGCCAGTGGCTTACGACTTTAGTGACTTGATCAATGATGATTTCTCTTTCCTCTTTATTAACCCGGAATTTCTCAGCGGTTTCGCGGGCAAGGCCCGCCGCAAGACTTTTTGAAAATAAAAAACAGGAATTGGTTTGAAATTGAAATGCTCGTCGCCTATAAGTAAACACTTACAATAATATTTGTATTGAGATTAGAGAGGTTTATTACAAAAAAAGACCATGCGTGATAAAATAAATTCTGGACAACAAACCTCGATTTCCTTTAATCATACTTTATTCCTGCAGCTTTGGCTTTACTTCATGCATATAAGTCAAGGCTTTTTCACGATCATCCAATTGCATCAACTTATCTGGTAGTTTTGCTCTCTCAGCAGGTGTGGAAACTTCCAGATCGCGAATATAGGCTACATGCAAAAATCCGGTCAGTGAAGAATCCAGGGCTTCATTCGCTGGAACGGGTGCTGGCTCCGCCATTGGCACAGCAACACCCGCTTCTACCAATTTGGATGGCGTATCCCTGGGACTATCCAGGCTGATAAGATCGAGGAAATTATTTGCCAATTGATCCCTTTCTGTCAAGTGACCGATGCCAAAAAGCTTTTCCAGGCTGGCTAAAATGGAGGTATGGTCATAGGTTCTTTTATCAATAAGGTTTTTCTCAATTAATGGAGAAATGATTATAGAAGGTACGCGAATACCATATTGTTTAAAATTGAAATGGTTTTTGGTATAGTGTTTGGAATCACCCGGATCTTCGGCAAGCGGGGGTATGATATGATCGTAAAACCCGCCATGCTCATCATATGTGATGACTAGTATACTTTCCTCCCAGATTGAGGAGTTTCGGATCGTTTCATAGACTTCTTTCATTAACCTTTCTCCACTGGTAACATCATCCAGCGGATGTTGCGAATTACCTCCGAGATAATTTCCCTGTAAAAAATGTCCGTAGTTAGGCTCTATGAAAGTGTATGCAGGGAAGCCTGGTTTCTGGATATCGATTTTCAAGTCTGCAAAAGCTATTATGTCATTGGCCCGGATACCTTTTAGTGCGAGCACCTGGGGAAATTTGCTCCCTGCATAGATGGTCCAATTGATCCGGTGCTCGGAGAGGCAATTAAATATTGTCCCTTTATCAAACTTAAATCCCTTGAAGGTATCTGCGATTAATATTTGACCAAGTGAAGGGCTGTCGTCCAATCCCCCGGAAGTTGCCGCGTGAACAAAAAACCGGTTCGGCCAGGTGGGGCCTGGCATGGAAGAAAACCAATGATCGCAGACAACAAATTCCCTGGCAAGTTGTGTAAGTATCGGCAATTTATCAGGCGAGAAGGCCTTCATAATGACACTCGGATCAGCCGGGATATTTTTTTGATTCTGATAATTTTGGACAAACCCTGAATTGTTTATTTTAGTAGGATAACATCCGGTTTGATCCAGCTTAGCATTCGGATCTCCGGTTAATTGTCTCATTACGTCTGCAAAGTCATGACCTGGGTCCGGCAAATCCAATATAAACGGGGCTTCGGCGGCCGAATATACCGGGTTGTTTGCGTTATCCGGATTAAACGGCGGATTTTCCGGATCAATTCCTTCAACGAATCCCTGTTGGTTAGTACCTGCAATTTTACCGGTGATGTTTGAATAACCCAACATATGGTCAAAGGAGCGGTTCTCCATCATCAGCACAATAACATGTTTAATTTTCGTTTGAATGGCTTGCAATTGTGGGGCCGTCAGCATATGTATTTTATTTAGGAGGTTCTATATTTCATTTTCTTTTAGCACTTAGATTAAAGAGTGGTATATCCACTGCTAAGAAAGCATTAAAATGAGCAATCAAATCAATATTGTTTGAACTGGAACTTGTAGGGGAGATCCATTGACAACCGGCTCCGACAGAAAGTGGCAGATAAAAGGGAAACCCATAGACAAGATGGGCGCCAGGAGAAACAAGACCGGCCAGACTGATATTCTGTTCGTAGGCGCCCTGGTTATCCAATTTGTACCGAATTATTCCGCCGATATCAATCAGTCCTATAAAAAGACTCGCGCTACCCAGCTTTTCAAATCCTTTACTGAAAGTAACCCCAATTGGAGCAGTGAGGCCATAACTATTGGTAAAGCCTTTCCCATCAGAGCCCGAACGACCAAAAAAACCACCAACATAAGCATTGATAGCAATACTAAAGGATATGACCTTTTTAACCCTTGAGCTTCCCGCAGGCAGGGCATACGTTTCGAGCAAGGCTTCTACTGCTGCACTGTTTTCTGCATTGCTAACAGAAGCCAATAAACTGATATAATCCAGGATTTTGGAAAATTTATACAGTGCGCCCGCCGTATTTTTCCTTTGCCAATCCATTTGATCGATTTCGCTTTGTAAATCCTTGAGCTTGTCATTAATTTCATCTTTTTCAGCGGCGCTGTTATTTGTTATAGGATCGAGGACAGATGTTCCTGCCGGCAAATCCGTTTTCCTGGCGTTTAACTTTTTTATCGCATCATTTAGGATTCCTATTTGCGTATCCAATGATCCATTTAATTCATTTTTCAGATTGTCGGAGGCTGTTTTATCTTCATTCTTTTCCACTTCATGTAAATATTCGGAAACAGTCCTGAGCAGCTTATCCAATTCCTGAATTCCCAGGGTATATTGTTCCTGGTCAAAATCCTTGATCATTTCAATAACAGCATCTGTAAAAGAGGGCCAATAATGCCGAATTTCATCTATTCGTACATTGAATATGGCCTGAGTATCTAAAAATATTTCGGTCAACGACAAGGCCTGACCAATCATGTCTCCATATAATGGAAACCGCTCCATCTTCCTGTTTGGCTTGCCTGTTATTTGAGACACTTCCTGTTCCTTCCCTTTAATTTCCAATAAGTCAGCTTCAGCCTTAAACAAGCCGGATAGAATCTGATCAACATTATTCAAAGAAGTCACCTGGTCTTTTTCACACGTTGGCAAGAAGTCACCGAGGCTTTGGGTTTTTACCCCGGTAGTAAAAGTTATCCCGTGAATCCGCTGCCAGACCAGGCCAAGGTACATTCTGGACAATTCTTTCAGGGCGGAACTATCATTGTGTGTAACCAACGAAATGAATTCAGGACGAATATAGCTAAAGGGAGTATTTTCGGGTTGGCTTAGCCGTTTTTCCCTAAGGGAATTGGAAAGAATACATATAAGTTTAATAAAACTGGAATAGTTATTTATTTCATCCAGATAGGTCTGCTTTCCCAGAACCAAAAGGCTCTGGCCGATACCGGCCTTATCCTGCAAATCCGATACGATTGTAGATGCGCTGAATATCAGTGTCAAAACCGGAGCACGGTGATTTAACACCTGATATTTCGGGATATTATAGAGCAAGGCAATCCGGGAAACAAAATGTTCCAAATCATCGTGAATTGCGGCTTTCAGGGCATCAAGGGTTTTGCTAAAATCGTACGCAGGAATTGGTTTTATTAGTTCGCAGGTCTTTGGAAATAAAGTTTTGAATTCAGGATAGTGGGAAAGAAATTGCTGGAGCTTTTCAAAAATGCTGACCGCAAGTTCCTGCTGGGCTCTTTTGATCAAAAAATCAGCGACCCCATTTGCAAGATTGTTTAACAGGCTTGTGCCTGTTGCTCCCGAAAAGGTGGATGTTTCGTAATCTCCAACTTTGGCATCAAACAAGTCTTTGTTAAAAGATAGGATGGGTTCATTCAAAATATTCTTCAAAAAAGGGTTCTCCGAATAGGCTTTTTGGACAACTGATTCGGGTGAATCCTCTGGCAACCCTGCATTCCTTCTCATGACCACAAGTAGGATTTCATGACCAACAGCTTCATTCGAAACAAACTTATTGATATTGTCTCCCGAATCATTCTTTATTTTTCCGGTTATTGGATCGATGATATCTATATCAACTCCAACCGGTTGAGGATTTAAAATCACATTAATTCCATGTCTTGCGTTCATCAATGCCACCGCGTCATATATAACTGATTGAGTCTTTTGAGCCTGACAATCAAAACTGTTTCCAAACAGGAAGGCAATCAAGCAGAATAATATTGACGTGTTACGCATGGATTAGGGTTTAGTAGTAATATAAGAAGGTCGACTATCAAGAATCTGTTTTATTTGTTTTTTGAGCTTTTCTTTTGATATTTTCATGGTTCGGCCGTTGGGCCAATAATAAAAATCCCGGATATTTTTGTTTTTGACCATGATGTAGGGGGAAGGAGAAAGTAGGAAGTGAATCAACTGAACGGACTGGAGACCCTTTACGGCGCGGTATCTTTTTTCCAAAGCGTTTAGCGCCGTTACCATGGATTTGACTCCATCATGTGTATGCGCTGATGAAAATGTAAGCCTTCCGCCAGAGTATAAATAATCAAGTGCGCCAACGACCATTCCGGCCGTCCCTAAAAACACCCGCATGCCTTCAGGAGCGCCAAAGCTTACAGCATCCACTTGCTTTTTAGGAACAATCTGAATATCCATACAAAAAACCGCCTGGATTTCAGCGTGGTTTTGGCTTGATACAATTCCTTTTTTTGCCAGGTTTCGTATGTGCCTGATCAGACGTACCGACAGTTCAGATGATAATATTTTTGATTGTATTGCCATGATATTTACCCGGAAATCGATTTTGTACGATAAGATCGAACCCAATGCCCATTCATCCCCCTATAATTATTCCGAAGTTGAGCATAAGGTGTAACGATCACTGTTCCATCGCCCGGGTCAGCAACGCGAATAAATAAGCTGCCGGCTTCATCGGCCCGGGCATCAACAGCAACAACGGCGTGACCGCCCACTCCGGGAATCAACATCTGGCATCCAACAGGTCCTGAACGAAGCGCATTGGCCAAATCCTGGCTCGATAGTGGCCCTTCTAACGGATCCAAATATAAATGACCAACCTTACTTAGCGCAATTCCAAAGTCAAACATTTTGTTGCAGGCAGGATTTGGAAAGGGATTTGAACATATAGGCATATTCAACATGGCAGCAACGAATTGTTGTTGAGTTAAAGGGCCACCCTCACCGTAATATCTGCATAGTGAAACAGTTGAAGCAGCCCAACACCAATTAGACATTTTTTGGCGCTCGACAGGATAGTTGTTGGCAAAAGAGTCCATGCCTGATGAAACGGACATCGAACCACCAATATCTTGTATCAGATTCGTCGATAATGGCATAACTAGTCAATGATTTTTTGAGTGTATAACGTCAATACTAACGCGACACCCAACAATTTAAAATTTGCCAGATCGAATTAACAATTACAGCAAAGCCCGCCTAAAAAATAAAGGCCTTAGAAGGTGCGAAGTAAGAAGGAGAGAACGGAAGGTTTTGAATTCCGGGCAACACGTTTCTTTTTTAAAAATAATTACAATGAAATAGAACTGCCTAATTATTTTTAATCATATCCACAATTCAATGTAATACTAATTTGATTCCTTAACAGGGAAGTACAAAAATAATTATGAAAGCGAATTACTTAAGTGTAAACATTTAGGACTGCAGGAGTCAATAGATGTTCATTCACGAGAAATGATTTTCGAAAGACTATTCTCGTGACCGCATTATTTGGTCAAAAGCATTTGATGAAAGCGGGCATAATAGTTTTCGTAAATAATATCTGCGTTATATTTCAAAGTTTTTTTAATACTCTGTTATAGAAATCAAATCTTCGAAAGCCGATCCATCAGGAATTCCTTTCCATTCTCAAAAAATAGCCGGTCAGCAAATGCGTGAATGTCAAAGCCAGCCGGGAGCCTAACTTTATCTGCATTCGCATCGGCATAATCATTAAAATGACTAACAAACTCAGTTTTGAAGTGACTTATGCTTTCCATGGTTGGGCAGCACCAGATCGGATTGATCAAACCATCAAAGTCAGACCCAATGCAAACCTGAGTCAGGGCCCTGGTCACATCGTATCCATTATCTCCCGCAACCCGGACTACATGCAGAATATGGGACATAAAATGACACAAATGGTAAAACGCAGCGTCTGGATTGACTTCACCACCCTCCAACACTTCTTGCGCAGTGATGCAAAAAGCATCATTCATTTTCGCGCCAAGGATTGGTTTGGTAAGAAAATAATCCTTCTCAAGCAAGGAGATGTATTCCTCCTCAAAAGCCAAATCATTTAGCGCATCAGGCCGGTTGCCTGGATCAGAATAGCCCAGGATCCTCTTGTCCAAAGAAAGGCCAATCATACCTCCGGAAACCAAAATCGCGAGAATCTCTTCGTTGTATAAATTGATGCTCGAAGGGTTGAACGCCGTGATCGCGTTCTGGCCGTATAATTTGGGTTTATTCCACAAAACATAACCATAGTCCTTATTTTTTTCATCATGATAGTCCATGTAATCGGGGACGTCTGAGAAAGATAGTCCCGTAAACCCTGAATGGGTGCAGATCAACGGCTGATTGATAGCGGCAAATTCCGGTTTGGGACGGAGTTGCTCTACCAGAAAACGCCTTGCCCCAAGACTCATATGTTTCAAATCGATCATAATTTTCCGGGAATAGCATTCTTTTAGTATGGTAATTCCATCCTCACTTATTTCTTTTTGTCTGGGTTTGAATTCCTCGCTGGTAACGAATAATATCCCATAGGCATGGTTACAAAATTTGTATTGCTCAATATGGGTAAGGTTTACAGAAATAATGGGTATGTTTTGACTTTCGGTCAGATCCCTCAGATTGCGGATGATGTCGTTTGCCTGAATATTATTCTTATCATAGGTGCTGGCGAGCGAATGACAACCTTCAATCGTAAAGGCGACATATAGGCTGGTATCGTCATGAGGATCATATTCAATTCCTTTTCGCAACGGCACTATTTTTTTGTCCCGGACATTGAACCGTTCAGGTTTCAGCAATACTTCCGTCAAGTCCGTTTTCATGAGCTCATAGGGATTTGCACCGGGAGCATTGATTAAATCCAACTGGCGGGGGTCAAGGTATTTGCTTAAGGTTCCCTGCGCCTGTTTATTCAGGAACTGATCTGAAGAAATGGCATGTTCTGGTGAATACAGAGCCACGCATACCAGGTTACAATTATTGCCGATCAACTGGGACAAATTGCTCTGTGAACAAAGGATATTTTGAAAATCGGAACACCATCTCAATTTCCAATTGATCGCATGCACGTCAATCTTAACCCAGGGATCGGTTTTTGATGTGTCCAATGAAAACATCCCCTTTAAAGTCGGATGTAAATGAAAATCAAAAAAAGGCATACCCTATTTTTTAGTGATTAGAAATTATTTCCACCTGGCTGTGGCCGCCAGATAAAAGCCGCCCCAGTTATGAAAGTACTGTTCCTCGTTTTTATATTCCCTGCTCCTGCCGAAAAAATTATACCCAATCGTAAAGGAACAGAACCTGATTTGCATACCTCCGTCATATTCCAATACTGCATTGTTTATATCTGACTGTGGCAGGGTATAAACGGAACTTTTGCCCAACAGCTTGCCGGTCAATGTGGCATTATGAATTACAGCTTTCAATCGCGGTGTAATAAAACAGAAAAAGGAAAATTTTTTGTACACTTCATCCCGGTGAAAGGCATTAATCACCGGTAAGTCGTAGTCAGATGGCAAAGGATGATGATAATTAAATAGATAAATTCGTAGTCCCTGCAGGTAATTAATCATGTATTGCCCCAGGTTCAATTCGTGCAGCCAGGTGGCCGATAGCCAGCGAAAGTCCGCTGATGCCTCCTGCAATGGCAGGAGTCTATGTTCATAGTGCAGCCTTAAATTCACTGCCAAAGCACCCCCATTAGCGATTTGATATTGCCAGCCCTGCGGTATTGGCCTGGTAGATCCGAACCAGTGTTCGCCATGAATTTTCTTTTGAGCGTCCCCTGCCAGTGACTTACCCATTGCGCCAATCGACAATTCATAGGAGAAACTATTTTTTTCTTTTAGGAATGCGGCGCCCAGGTTCCAGGATTGGTAGGACGCATAGGGGCGTTGGCAATAGTCAATGGTTTCCAGAGCCAGGTCTTGAGGTGTGAATGCTGTTACGCTAAATGAAATACTTTGACTGACCGGGCTCCACTTCATGGGATTTAGTATCCTGCCGGAGAAAATCGGAGAGAAAAGGTTGGTAATAAATTCGAACTTTACACCGCCTGTATAATTATCATCCCTGTTTTTTCCTATAAAGGATAAAAAATCATTTTCAGTATATGCCCGAATTCCGGCAAATTTTAATTCCTGGGTAATCCCGCTTATCCAAATGATTAAAAAAACGATATGACAGATCATGGCTCTTCTCATTGTCGAATTTTCTAGGAACAATTGTGTGAGCTTATAAGATCAGGATTGAATGCGGATTATTTTGGGCTGGATTTTATCGCTGGCAGGAAGATAGTATTAAGGTAGTCTTCTTTACAGGGAAAAATACCTATCACCCAAACCTTGTTTTATATTGGCGTCAATATATCAATAAATCAAAGCAAAATCGGGGAAGAAAAAAAGAAAGCCTTATTCTCGTAAGTGGAAACATTTATCAATACCTTCAAATCAAAGATTGACAAAGGGTTTGAACACTTCGAGTTAAAATCGTTTAATCAATAGATTTTGAGCGTGCAGATCGTAAAATTTTCCATTCTTGAATCCAATATGAATTTTCCGGTTGTTCAGATCAATTTTTTTGACGAAATGATGATATACGAGCCTTGCTACAGATTGTTGAAACTGACACCCGTTTTTTGTAAGCGCGACTAAAAGACATCTGGTATTTTTCAATTGATTTCCGTCTGCCACGAGATTCAGGATCTTCCCTTTTGTCCACACGTGATTTTTACCGTGTTTGAACCGGGGTAAAGCCCTGACCCTTCCAAAATTTGATATCTGATAGGATGTCTCCAGCGTTTCCATCGGCTTCCATTTTTCTCCTTTTAAATCCTCAGGGTTATTATTCAGCGCTGGTATCGGAGTCTTTTTGAAGAGCTGGGCTTGCCGATCTTTTTCCAGAGATACTCGTTGAAAATGGTTTTTGCAGGCGGTTTGGATAACTCCGCGGTATTCCCGGACGCAGCTTCCCAGCGATAACCCTTAAATTGAAAAATATGTCCATGAAGGCAAATGGAGATGCCACTTAGGGCGATCCCTGTCTTTTTCTCCGCTTCCGTTATGCTTTTGTACCTGGCAACTATTTTTCCGGTTACCGTGAGCTGGCAAATCTCGATCTCCCCCTTCATGAACGTCGAAATAGCGCGTTTTGATCCAATACTTCTTTTTTGAATTTCGGTATTGGTTGTAAGCATCAGGTTGGACGGCATCATATTTCTTCCGTCAAAATCCTTGTAGGAGATCATCAATTGCTTGTCTCCCAGATCAAAATGTTCGACGAATGCGAAATAGACATATCTCGCGGTCGATGTGCTGTAAGATCTTCCATTTTGTTTAAACGTAATACCAAATGAATGGATGTATTGGTTTAGCAGTTTGTTTTTTGACATTCGGTCGAACTGAACCCGGATGAGATCTTTGGTATAATACCCGGCGTTTGGGCCAACTACACGCCACCTGCTCAAAGATTTGATTCGTCCGAGATTGGAGACCTGATATTCTCCGTCATATCCGTGAACATCCCTCCAAATTTCATTAGCCAGATTCTTCAGAGATCGATTTTGGTATGGGTACTGGGTTTTACGTTTTATCACTGTCGAGATTATACTAGTAGATTGATCGATATTTAGAAACCACGCTCTTCAAATCGGCGCATTTCTTTCGAATTGTTTCATTAGTACAAATATCACTTTTTATATCGTCAAATCTTTTCCCGATCATTTGCATCGTTACTCGTTGCGACCACATTCTATGGTACGCAACCCACAATGAATAAAATTTTAATGAGACGAGCGATATACAATTAAGTGTAAACATTTATTTCTCTGATCCTTGTTCAAAATTCCGATGTCCTTTAACGAATCATATTTTATCATAGGCCAGCAATGCCGGTAACTAATTGATCCAAACGGGTTTCGAAAAACTCAAGTAACTTTGGCGCTTTAAAATTCATTGTACTCTATTTATGAAAAAAAAGGCAGTCATTATCGGAGCAGGCCCCGCAGGCCTTACGGCTGCCTATTAGTTGGTTCACCGAACAGAAATCGAACCCATCGTTTTCGAAAAATCAGGTGATATCGGAGGCCTGTCCAAAACTGTACAATATAAAGGAAACCGGCTTGATATCGGGGGACATCGTTTTTTTTCCAAATCAGACCGGGTCATGCAATGGTGGCTCAACATTTTGCCTCTGGAAAAAGATTCTTCCGAACGGGAGATTAAACTAACCTACCAGCGGTCAACCCACTCTCTGGACACCGCATTGTATCCAAATATTCATCATCAGGGCGATGACAAGGTCATGATGATTCGCAACAGGCTGTCCCGCATCCTTCATTCAGGTAAATTTTTTAGATATCCCCTGACTTTTTCGCTGGATACGCTAGCCAAGCTGGGACCAGGGAAACTAATGAAAATAAGTTTTTCCTACGCCAAAGCGAAGCTAAGAAGGCCAAGACAGGAGATCACTCTGGAAGATTTTTTCATCAATCGCTTTGGGAGGGAACTATACCTTACTTTTTTCAAGGACTATACCGAAAAGGTGTGGGGAAAATCCTGCCGGGAAATTTCTGCGGAATGGGGTATCCAGCGCATCAAAGAATTATCTATTGGTAAAGTGATCCGTCACGCGATAAAAGATAAGTTTTCTTTAAAAAAAAATGATTCTATTTCACAGCAAGACACGCAAACAAGCCTGATTGAACGTTTTCTGTATCCCAGATTAGGTCCGGGTCAACTGTGGGAAGAAGTAGCCGGCAAAGTAGGTGAGAAAGGCTGCAAAATTCAATTCAGTCAGCGCATAACAGCCATACATCACGAAAATGATTTGGTGACAAGCATTGAACTCACTAACCAGGCCACCGGTAAGAACGAATTCTGTATGGCAGACTATTTTTTATCTACTATGCCGGTCAATGAATTGATCAGATTATTCAGTCCAGCTGTACCGCCAGACGTGCAAAAAGTCGCCGAAGGATTACAATACCGCGATTTTATAACTGTCGGTATTTTGGTCAGGAAATTGAAGATAACGGACCAGTCTGTTGGGAACGGATTAATAAAGGATAACTGGATCTATATCCAGGAACCAGAGGTAAAACTGGGAAGGTTGCAGATTTACAACAACTGGAGTCCCTGGATGGTCAATGATTCCGATACGGTATGGCTGGGGCTGGAATATTTTTGCCAGGAAGGAGACAGCCTATGGAACAAAAAAGACGAAGATTTTATTGAATTTGCGGCTTCTGAATTGCAAAAAATTGGGATCATTGATACTACAGAGATGCTGGATGGCACGGTGATCAGAACAGAAAAGGCATACCCCGCCTATTTCGGGACATACGGGGATTTCGGAGTCATTAAAAATTACACCGACCGGTTTCGGAACCTTTACCTGCTGGGAAGAAACGGAATGCACAAATACAATAATGCCGACCACTCCATGCTCACGGCCATGACAGCGGTGGATAATATCATTGGCGGGATCACCTCAAAGGAAAACATTTGGAAAATCAATACGGAAGAAGAATACCATGAGGCTTCAGGAAGCTTGTAATTTGCCAACTGGAAATGCTACAACGGGGTTACTTTACCAGAACCAAATTTCATCCGGAATAGATAGCAACTCAAACAAGCGATCAAAAGCAGTTCCGCTATGAACAGATTCATAGGAAAGAAATAAAGAAATGTAAATAGAAAAGACAGAGCCAATAACGCCTTTTCCAGTACCTGAAGTGCTTTAAATTCAGACGCAAGAAACAGTACGACGAAAAAAAGCTCAACATAATAGTAACTCATCTTGAGCACCGGAGTTGTCATTTCTCCGAACCAGTACAATAATATTCCTGTCAATAGCGCTTCCGAAAAAAACCTGGTTTGCTTTTTCCATGACAGAAAGAAGGCCGTCAGATAAACCAGGCAAAACGCAGAGATCAGGTAAATTGGCTTAATGTCGACATGGAGTTTGAATTTAACCAGGTTGTAAATATCTCCAATCTCGCTCCTGGGTTTGAGCAAATGATCATGTATGACTGCTTTCTCCCTGTCAACACCAGGCCATCCATCTTTACTGAATTGAATTCCTGATACCCTATTGTTGATCCATTCCCTGCATGAATGATAAAAATCAAGCCAGTAGCTTTCCTGTTTAAAAACTATGGTTATGAGTGCAAAGACGAGGGCTCCCGTCAAAAAACCAGTTAACAGTTGTCGACGATCCGTTTCAATGGATAAAAGCAAAAAAGGAAAAATCAATACTGCGTTTGGCCTGATCCATACCAATAATGCAAATAAAAGGCCGCCCCAAAAATATCTCCATTTTCCCGGCTCCGACACGATGATTAATATATTGGCAACCACGGCAGGAAAAATAAAATGACTTTGTCCCCTAAGAACGGAATCACGCCAATGATCAGAAAAAAGCAATAGCATCGCTGATGTCAGTACAAACGACTTCTGCGTGGCCGTCCGCGCGTATGCGTACATGGGCAACAGCAGGAGTAAAAAAAACAGGTAATGAATCCCGACCCATAAATAGCAAATGGTCGTATAATTCAAAGTTGCTATCGGCTGCATGAGCCACAGCAGGGACGGGGGGCTCGTGATCAAATTATTTTTGATATTGCTGATATCGGCCGGGTCGAACAGGGTTACCGGATAGGAAGGATTCCATTTAAAATAATAGGGAGAGATCTTTTCTTTCATTAACCGGGCCCCCACCACACGATTTCGCAAATCGCTAAAATAACCATACCTGACATCTGATATGTGTCTCAGAAAATTAAAACAGAAAGCCAGCGCAAATAAAAGCAAAAGGATCCTTGTCAAAAGAGCTGGAATCCCTGTCTTAAATCTTGATACCATATTAAATGAAATCTACTTAACAGAAGGTTTTAAAGGTAACACCTACCTTTGTAAATAAGAAGCCCATAATATGAATTTAAAACGTTACAAGCCTATCCACTGGCTATATAATATTCTGCATTACAGGTCCCTCCGGCACAATAAGGAGGCTTTTAAAAAATTCCATGTTCATAAACCCCTGATCGGTTCTATTTCAAGTAGGGATTTCCCTGACAAGGAATCCAAGGCCTGGCTCGATGTGGGAAACTCGCGCGAACTCGCGCCAACAAAAGAAGGTTTCAGTCAATTTTCACCGTCGGTGCAGTCCAAAATACTATCCTGGAGCGATAACGGCTATATGATCCTGGAAAATTTCATTGACTCTGAAACCTGCGATGCCATTAACAAGGAGATTGACCGCTTGTTGGAAAATAAGACGTTAAAATTTACCAATAAGAATAAATTGATGTTTGCCTTCAAGAAGTCGGCCATCATCAGTGCAGTTGCAGAAAAAAAAGAACTGCTCGATATCTTGGATTTCCTTCTCGATAAAGAAATGGTCCTATTTCAAACGATCAATTTTATTACGGGAAGCGAACAGCGGCCTCATTCAGACTCCATACATATGACCACTTATCCATTGGGCTATTTGATTGCGGGGTGGCTGGCGCTGGAAGATACCACCGCAAATAATGGTCCGCTTGCCTATTACCCTGGAAGCCACAAGCTTCCTTACCTGCTCACTGCGGATTTCAATGAAGGAGAGACTAAATTCACCTTGGGCAAAAAGACTTATGCTGATTATGAAGACATGATTGATGAGGAGATCAAAGCAAATACATTTCCCAAAACCGAGTTCTATGCAAAAAAGGGCGATCTCTTTATCTGGCATGCGAACCTGCTCCACGGCGGAACGCCGATCCTGGATAAGAACAGTACGAGGAAGAGTATGGTGATGCATTATTTTGCCAAGGATGTGATCAAGTATCATGATATTACGGAGAGGCCGTCATTGTTGGAGGAGCATGATACTTGAATAGACTTATAAGATTCTTTAAATTAAAAACTGAGAGTTCCTTCAAACCCATCTTCAAATATCAAATATTCTTCAAATTCATTTCAATCTTCGATCAAATGCTGTTAGCATCAAAAGGAATCATTTCCACAATAGACCAACTTTTTTTGCAGTTACCAATAGGTAGGATCACCAATAAATTTGGAATGACTTGTGGATTGTGATCTTGACCTAATGTGCCCAATTCCATCTTCGCCTCTTTCTCTGATCCCAATTTTGGTAAATAGTTCTAGGTAGTTTATTTACTTCTCTTGAAAATAACAGCTCGGTTCTTCTTGCACGCCATTCCAAAAAATCCAAAGCCTCCCGCAATTTGGGCATTTAAGAATTGTTTTCATTTTTAGGTATAAATCTTCTGCATCAATTTTGTCCGAAAAAGAATCATAGTCTTTGTCTGAAATTAAAAGCCATTCAATTGGATTAGGAATTTCTCCTGAGGTAGATAAGATATTTCCACATTTGCAATTAAACTTCCCCATATGTCAATTTCTTTTTATTATGATAATGTCCCGAATATTTGTCCCTCCTGCATTTTGAACTCTTTTTAAAATATTTGCCTTTTGATCGTTTGATATTTTCAAAGTGGTATTGTTTAAATCGATCACAACGCCAGTTGCCTGAGAATTCTTCTTTGCAATTGCCGAAACAAGTCTATTCAAACTCTTTGTATTGGGAGTATAAACGTCATAACTTAGTTTTCCGTTCACTAATAAATCAGACGTTTCTCCACCAGACCGTGCACCTATAGGTTTTCTTAAAACTACATCATTTTCCAAACTTTGCAAGTATTTTGCGGCCCTTATTTCGCTTGCCGAAAATGCACCACCTTCTTCAATGATTAAGCTACCTGGTCCAACATTTCCCCCGAATCTTTTTGGGACACTCAATTGATTATTTTCGTAGATACCTTGTAAAGGCGCAAGAGCAAAAAGAAATTTACTCGTTGCGTCATCAAATACTTCCTTTATTTTTTCTTCTTTAATTCCTCTTTGTTCATGTGGAGAATATGGAAATAAAGTACTCCTCGCAATTTCATCATAGTCGTTTGTGTATGGATCGCTGATAGTTCCAGTCCTTACGTCGCCAAATCTATCGTACAATGTCGCAAGAGCTTGTTGGGGTGTAACTCCTTGTGGTAAAGCAAAACTACTATTGCCAACCTTAATCACATTAGTAGTTGCCTTTAATCCCTTAGGATCTCCAAAACTACTATGACCAGAAAGGGCAACTTTCGCTTTTTCCAGATCCACGGTGTATATATCTTGGATAAAGAACATTGTAGTTGGCGGTTTTACGTAGGTGGATGTAGAATTTTCTTCCAGTCCATTGTAATCAGTAAATTGAATTGGCTTGTTTCCCGCATACTGGTAGGGAGTATACCACGGGTATTTCACAGACAAAGGATCCTTGCTCAAAAATCTTCCAATTCTTGGATCATAGATTCGCATTTCGTAGTCATACTGATTCCACTCGCCTTTCACCTCATTATCTTTTTCCTTCCCATTAAACCCAAACCAATAAGACGTTGTTGAAATAAACCTGTTCGGCATTCGATAGCCAAACGGATAGTATTCCTGGGCACTAGCAACATCCGCATTGTAATAACCTACCAATGCACTGTTCGCAACCGAAGGTACGGCGATTTTTTTATCGGTCACGGCGGCCAGTTCGCTGCCCAAGTGATTGTCGAGCTCATAATATCTGAGCCCCCGTTTGCCGGTAAACTCGTGGACACTTGCCAGGGAAGTCGGGCCCGTGCTCATGGTCGTTATATTGTTGAACACGCCCACCCGGCTGCTGCCGTAGGTCATCCATCTTGCAGCATTAACGATCAGGCTGGTGTCAGATGGCCCGGTACCACTGTACATGCTGATGATGTTTCCCTGCGCGTCGCGGGAATACCAGGTGAATGCTCTGTTACCCGTACTGCTAAAGGTCTGAACTTTTCCGATCCGGTTTCCTTGCGCGTCGTAATAATACAGGATCTTGATCAGGGCATTGTCCGAAGTTGAGGTTCGCGTAATTTCCAGGGGCTTACCATAGACGCTCCATTTGATGTTCTTGATACTTTCCGCGCTGTCCTTGATCAGATTCCCGACGCTGTCGTAAACATAGTTATTCGCCGGCTGGTCATCCAGGTCATCATAAGTGCCATATCGTGTCGAGGACACAGAGTCCCGGATCCGTTGTAGGCGGTTTGTCCCGGCATAGTATTGGTATCCCAGGCTATCCATGACCAGTGCCGCACCGGCGCTGTTGCCATTACGGAGGAATTTTAAAATATTTCCATTGGCATCATAAGTGACCCGTTCTTTGTACTGGACAATGGCTGCAATCGCACTCCAGCTGTTGCCGCTCTTGTTAAAATTATTGAGCACGTCCATTCCCGTGTAGCGGTTAAGCTGGTCATAGGTGTAATTATAGAAAAGCGTTCTTCCGCCGGTAGCCACCGCTGCCAGCGGGTTGAGCGTAACAGCCATGCTGCTGATGTTGCCGTTATATAATGGCTTGTAAGCTCCCGATGGCAGGTACGCGCTATATCCCGGGAACGGCGCCACGCCGGTATTGATCGAAGCATAATCACCGGTGAAATAATTCAGACTGAAACCGAATATGTCCTTACCTGTGTTTTGGTTCACACCTCCGATAAAGGCGTCGCCACCCATATCCCTCAGTGAGTCCACTGCATTGCTATTGACTCCCTTCAGCCATCCCTGCAACGTATAGGCATAGTCGATACCCTGCACCTGCTGGTCTCCGAGCAGCATCCTCGCCAATGGTCCATGTTTGTAATACTGGTACTGCGCATCGGTTTGCCAGAGCACACTGTCCGGGCTGGTCTGGACCTTGATCAACCGGTTCTCCGCATCATACACATAATTGTGTATCCAACCGTCTGAGAGTCCTGGCTGGAACCTCACCTGATTCACTTTTCCGCTGATCAGGTCATATTTGTATACAAACTTTTTCCAGCGGTGACCATGCAGGTTCATCATGTTGTGCGTGATAACCGGTGCCGAGCTGCCATAGTCCTGCAACACGGTGTCCGCGTTGCCTTCAATATCGTAGCTGTATAGGCTCGCCTGGTCATAATTGGCCGGGTTGCTGCTGCTGTTGGTAATGCTGGTATAGGAAACCCGGTTGCGCAGGTTTCTTTGCACGAAAAAGCAAAGGATATTTAGTTCCCCAAGGTTTTGGTCTTTCTAAATGACAGTGAATATTGTCAAAAAAGGAACGGAAAAAATCGCTTGATCCAATCAGGAAAAAATCATCTTTAATTTTAAGACCTACCATACTAAATTAGCCGTTGTGGAACTTCGACTTCGCTCACATATTGATATTATATTTGGCTCCATAATCTTTAAGCCATTGCTTTTCCTCTTTCGCCACCTCCGTGGCGAAAGGACTATCAGCATATTCTAAAATTACGCTTATTGCTGACTTCATTATTTTATTACTCGGATTGCCATATTCAACAATCATATGGGCTGTCCAAAGCGGGATAAAGTATTGTCCCTCTTGAAAAAATTCTGCAAATTCCTTATACTCATTATTCTTAAAATATTCTTCTGCAATTTTCACAATTTTTCTGTATCCTTCTTCTAAACGGCTTGAGGGATTTGCAGGTGTGATACAATCCAAATAATTTTGTTTGGATGTGAACAAGAATTGATCGCTAATATCTCGATTCATATTATTGATTATGAACTGGGTTACTATTAATAATTTTGGAATTTACACGTATACTCGTTTTTGGAATTCCCTTTAAAGATCCTTCTATAATTCCTCGTGATGTTTTACCTCCTTGGTCGAGCGATCTATTTGACAAATGATATTACCCAGCGCGTCGCGAGAATACCAGGTGAATGCTCTATTATCCGTGTTGCTGAAGGTCTGAACTTTCCCGATACGGTTTCCTTGCGCGTCGAAATAATAAGCAAACTTGATCAATGTGATGTTCGTGATTGAAGTGCATGTGATCTCGTGTAGCTGGCTGCAGACACACCCTTGGAAAAAATATTTTTCCACCCTCTTATAAGGTCATAATCTTTGAAAGATCTCTTTGATGACAATGACTAAAACTAATATGCAAATACACACTGCAAAATACGTCTTGCTATTTCTAGAAGTTCTTAGTGAGATCAAACAACTTACAATTGTAACTCCGGAAATGATCATAGCGCAGATTAAAAGTCCATAAAATAAAAAAACAAGAGTCCAGCTAATAATCCTGTTGAATCCTATCAATTCAATTGTCAAAAATGATGAAACGGATGACAGAAAAAGAGCAATAAAGGAAAATACAGCATTTCTTAGATTTTTCCTTGACCTAATTCTGTCATTAATTTCCTGAAGTTCATTTTCGAGCATAAGTTAGATATTTTAACGACCATTGGACTTTGGAAAAAATACGTGGTTAAATAATTGCCAACCATTGCATAATATTAATGATTCCCCAAAATTCGACTTGGCGAATCTCGCCTAATGAGGCTCGAATCCTTAAATTACCTAAGCATAGTATTAATTGATTTCGAAACCTTCGAATAAAGGGGAACTAATATATAGTATTTTTAAAGGTCTTCAATTAATAGTACGTCTAGAGATTGATATCGTTTTTCTGTAAAAACTCCTTTAGATCTTTAATCCAAGCAACATCTCCAGCGGCAAATTTCTTATAGATAGAGGAGTTTTTATCCAAATCATTCCAAACGAAATGAATAAGTTTTTCAAATTTATTTTTTTCTTCAATATAGCCTTTTAACCATGAGAAATCGCCTTGAATAACATTTTTCAATTTTGATGCAATAATTTCAGCGTATTTAAATAGTTGAAGCCTAGCATCATAGATTTTTTCATCATCAGAGTCATTAAATTCAGGGAAAAGATAACTTAATATTGGAAAAACACCTTCTTCTGTTAACTCAGGTGACCCCACTTTCCTAATGTTGCAAGCAACATCCCCTCTATCAAAAGTAAATCTCAGTATACATTTAGAATTTCCCAATTCATAGCAACCTTCATAAATTTTATTAAACCCAAACGAAAATTCTTGAATAATTGGCGCAAATGCTTCATTGATATCTCGATCAAATCCAGAATAATTTATAGTTGTATCCATACCGTTATTTTTTTCCCGGAATCAATTGATCGCCACTTCTAATATATCCCTTTTCTCGGGTCAAGTAATCTATTTCCCTACCAAAAAAATTAAATCCTCTTGATGGGTTTTGTTCGTCAAAAATCATTTTACTATCAGGGTCATCGAAAAGTTTAAAACTCCTTCCTTTATTAACTGCCTTATCGAGGAAAGGCTTATTATAATTTTCCCAAATAAAATCTCTTCCTTGCGCCGTTTTATAAAGGCTGGGATCAACCTTTACTTCTAGCACTCTATAATCTGCGAGTTTACCTGCGCTTTTCAACGCACCCCAATTTCCTTGGGATGTTCCAAGAGCTGTTACCTTTTCAGGACCTGAAATTATTGCTAGCCCACCATCAAATATGGATAATATTCCTGCTAATATTTCCGAATTCGACTTTATTTTTTCATTAAACTGGTCATTAACAACTTTGTGCTGGAAATAAAAAAATTTTTTTACATCATAATGTTATTACTTCTTTGTTTCAGCGTAGCAATCAATCTCCTACTGTGCTTTTAGATTAAGTCAAATTGACAAATTTTATGATCATTTTCAAAGTTATTTTACATCGTCAGTTTCCTCTGGCTCGTAATCAAGAGGCAGTATATGCCCGACTTTTTCGCTCCATGCCCAATAGCCCGTTAAAAAAAGACCCAATGGAGGAGTAAAGTTACCATCAAATCCAAAGATTATCGGTTCGCCAAACTGCAAATTAATTTGGGATTTCTGAGTCCATCCTCCACCCTTGCCGGATTCGGGATTGGAATAATTAGGATCTGTTTTAGCGTTTTTATAAATGACTTCCAAAAAGCCCTTGAAAAAAAACAATTTTGTATTTTCATCAGAATTTGCAACCAGGCTATCTGAGTTCAAAATATTTGGAGATATGACAAAAAAATCTTCTCCTTTTAATATAGATCGATGAACTTCGAATCCATTTTTTAAAAGTGTTCCGTTATATAAGCACCGCATAAAATGCATTATTGACCCTTCATAGGCATCCTTTCTGTTCCTTTTCCAACGCTTTGACATGCGAGGATTTGCAGTTAGTAAGTCTTCAAAATATCTATACCCTTGGAAATTAACAAAGTGCTTTGTACTGTCATAGTCAAATTCATCAAGATCATACTTAATTCTATAGCCCAAAGCTGGATTTTCAATAATTAAAGGTTCAGAAGCAACAACATTCAAAACACTTTCTTTTGAATAACGAAATTTCAGCGTTTTATAGTTAATAATTTTTGCCCCTCTTGCTGCCACCGATGTTCCGATGAAATGGGTTAGGAAAAACGCGCCCCATTTCTCCCAACCATTTTTCTCAAATGGTTGAACAGTAACGGACTCCAACTCTTCAACTTTTGGCTGCAATTGTATATCTAGTTTCAAAGGAAGACTCTGAGACGAAATGTGAAAAGATTGGCTTTTAAACCCAATGAAAGAGATTACCAGCTCACTGTTCCCGATTGGAATATTGCGGATCTCAAAAAGGCCATGTTCATTGGTTACAACCCCCTTGGAAGTATTTGCAAAATAGACACTTGCGTTCGATATTGGACTTCCTGTTTGCCCGTTGGTAACTTTTCCTTTTACAATTCTGCCTGTTTGTGCATAAATTCCAGATGCGAGGAAAAGAAATAACACTAGTTGAGATTTCATATTGTTTGTCTATTTCTAGGCATTTACGCTATTTTCTGTGGATTGTCGTTTTGCCATTGATCATTTCGCCATCAATTGTGACGGCTATTACGGTTACTGTATAGTCTGATACATCGTCTGCTGTAAAAAACTCTACAGTTGCCTTTCCTTCATTGTTGGTCAGGATATTTCCGTTCCAATAAATCGTCGACCTTTGATCAGGATATGGGTTTTTAATCTGTTCGTCAGAATAATATTCAGGTGACGAAAATGGAATCATGGTCAAATAACCCGATGCATGGAATATTTGCAACGCATTGGACTGGCTATCCAATCTCTTTCTGGGTCCAGATCTTGTGTTAATGGAAATAACGCCATGAGCTCCGCGCACGCCAAAATAAGAACCTTCTGGCCCGCTTAAGACTTCAATAAATTCAATATCGTTTGGTGAAAGCGTTCTTAAATAGGACAGCACAGGACTACCTGTGCCGATACCTAGTCCCAGAGACCCTAAGAGGAGGGGTGTGCCATCAACTACTATCAGTGGTTCGGTTTCTGCAGTAGGCGTAAATCCTCCAATGCCTTTAATCGTGACAAACCCATTTAACAGACTTATACCCGGGGTCATCAAAAGGGCATTTTCAACTCCATTTATTCCTTGCTGAATCTTATCCCAAGATACAACACTTGAAAATGTGCTCAATCTCTTACTATCATCATAGTTTACTACTTGTTTTTTTTTAGCTCGAACAGTTACCGCACTCAACATTTTTTTTTGATTAGCCAGCGATACAGTATCAAAATAGGTCCCTTCACTATTTTGCATTTGAGAAAACATTGAATTATCAAAAGAATTTTTTAGGTGTTTGGGTGTCTTAAAACTTGGCAACTGAGCGCTATCTAAATCAATTTTAAGGTCTTGCCGATCTCCTTTCAGATTGCTTACCTCCAATTGAAATTTGATATTTTCCGAATATTGGGGGAGCGGAAAACAAAATTTACCTTTTGCATCAGTGGTGTCTAGCCCAAAAGATATTTCCTCGGCATCAGCCCCTGAAAATAAGGTAACCAATTGATTGCCTTTAGGAATTCCTTTTTTGTCTAAAACCCTTCCACTGATATATTCTGGCTCTACGGCTTTTTTTCGACGTTCAGTTTTAGTCAAATCCAAGTTGGCATAATCGCGATTCTGAGTATACAACCTGAAGCTGTCCGGAAGGGGTTGCTGATCAATGAAGGGTTGCTTGACAGCTACATTATTTGTAACGGACATTGACAAGGAAGCAATTTTAGGTCGCCTTTTTTCATCAGATATTGACATACTCAATTTTACTTTCTCTCTTGCGCCATAATTATCCTTATCAGTACTAATTGTTAAAAATGGACCTTTAGCAAAATTAACTGCTCGCTGGCTCAATATGTGTTTTGATTCATCATAAAGTAAGAAATCCGACTTACCTTCAGGTATTTCACTATTCGATATCTGAACTTCATATATTCCAGTGCCTGAAGCTCCATAAAACAACCTTCCTTGATTTATGCCTACCAGAACTGTTTTTACGTTCTTTTTAAATAGGTCATCACCCAAACCTATTAATAGAGAAAAGGAGGTATCCGACCTTTTAGAGATCGACAATTTTGCACCATTTGACTCGAAACCCGGCAAAGGAAAGGCGTCCTTCGCAGATTCGATATGAATTGCATAATGCTCTTCATTTTCCGGATAAAAATCAAATGTCCCCAAACCATTTGAATTTGATTTGAATCGCGCGACAATTGAGTCTTCTTCATTTGTAACATATCCAAAATGAGGCGTCTGAGACCCCGATGAACTATAAAGCTCAAATGCAACTCTTTGGTGCATCCCTGGTATAATCCTGCCACCTTCAGGATAAAAAACCATTTGATAATTTTCCAACCCTGAATTGATTCTATTATCTTTTTCAAGGCTTGGCTGTATTTGGTTGTTCTTTTTTTTAGGATTTAATACATAAATATGCTTTACGAATATTGAACTCGTGTCATTTTGCACCATTTCGCTCGTATATGAACGGAGCCAATAGTCACCTTGAGAAAGAGTATCAGCAAGAATAATATAACCCTCAGTCTTAAGGAGCCTATTATTTAGAAGCACAGTAGCTAAAACCTTGTCATTTTCATTGGTAAGGTCAACAAACAATATTTTACTGTCTCTATCAAGCTTACCTGAAAATGAGTTTAAACAATATGCTCTGAAATAAATTGTCTCTCCTGCCCGATATATCAATTTGTCACTGTGGACAAAAACCCTCTCGGCATTCGTAGTCGCAACAACTTTTACAAGACTGCTCAAAAGTGAGTCCGTGAAAGGTTCGATACCAGTCTGAGCCATTAAAGACGAAGGAAGAAATAGAAATAAGATCAATAACCGTTTCATATGAAAAATATTACGGAAAGCATCAAATTAAGGCATCTAATTGGTTAAAAACGTTTCCAGAGGATTACCCCGGCGCTACTTGATTCTCAATTGCAAAACATTCGATAAAGCTCCGTAACATTTTTCTGTCGAAAAATTATCAGCCATATATTTGTATGCGTTGTCGGCCAATATTTTTCTGCATTCATAGCCTTTAATAAGACTGAACAACGCTTTTGAAAATAGCTCATCGCTGTCGGCAAGCATAAGTATTCTTTTATTTTTAAAATTGATTCCGCGCGCGCCATGTGACGTACTGATTAAGGGAATACCGTTAGCCAGTGCCTCCAAAGAATTAATTTTAACGCCCGCGCCAAAATATACAGGATTAATAGCTACATCGATTTCTGAGTAAATAGAGTTAATATTTTCGATAAATCCGCGACAAACTATATTCCTGGAATTGAATCCCAGAAGTCCATCATAGCATATCCTTCCATATATGGCGAGTTTAATTTCGGCATTTTCAAACTTGGGCCATACATTCTGAATAAATTTAGTCAATCCTATTTTATTTGGCAAATACTCGCTTGAAACAAAACCGACGGTTGCAACTTTTTTCCTTACGTAATGCAGAGAAGCACTGACGGTTTACCCCGATTATTCGATTCCAGGTGTTTCAGTGATAAATCAGTTGGAAATCCTGGAAAAACAAAGAAAACTTCCAGACAGCTTTCAGCCTGATAACGGACCGGAGTTCACCTGCTTTGAATTTACCTAGTGGTGCAAAGCAAAAAGTATAAAGATCAATTATATCCAACCAGGAAGACAGATGCAGAACACCTATATAGAACGATTTAATAAAACCTACCGGGAAGATATCCTGGATGCATACCTTTTTGAAAATCTCGAGCAGTTAAGTATCCTCTCAGATGAATGGATGCAGACATATAACAATGAAATCCCACATGGCTCTTTAAATGATCTTACACCCAATGAATTTGCAGCGAAGGCTGTTAACAGTGGAAAACCCCCATCGCCAATATAAAAACAAATCAAAGTAAAATCAGGAAAATGAAAAAAGAGTCGAGCATAAATCTGGCAAGTTGAAACATCTATTTTGTAGTTCCCCATTTTATTTAATTAATGTCATACATGTAAACCATTAGGATTGCATAGTTTATGATAAATTTGGATTAACTTATCAATTAAGAATTATTTCTTGTAAATACTAAGCTATCTAATTGTTGTTATGAAATAATGGTTTTGGAATTATTTAGTTCTTCATTCTGTTTTTGTGGTTTTTTTGTAAACATTTTAAAATAATTAAAATGAAAAATAAACCAATTCAAATAATAGCCTTTATTTCAGGACTATTTTTTATTTTCTTTTTTGTCGGATGGTCAAAAAAAGCAAAATCAACTTTACTAAAGGAAAGTCCGACTCAGACTAACAGAACTGTGTTGTATGACATTTTTCTCCCTTCTTCTTGTCAAGGAGGTCAAATAGAAATTAAGTGTTGGGAAGCCTATAGCGATGGAAATACTAATTCTATTCAAACAAATGTCGATGCGGACTTCGTTCTGATTGGTGGTGGAGCAAGAGTGACCAATACGAGTAATACGGATGCAGGCGTTAATGCTATATTGGTCAGCTGTGCTCCGATTGATGATGGAACATTCACTAAGTTCCTAGCCCAGTCGAAGCAACATTTCCAGACATATTATCACAGATGTTGGGTTTATGCAATCGGTTTAAAAATCTTTTCATGCACTGGGAAATGCCCATCTCCACTTAACCCTTCCCAAATTATCCCATTTCTTAACCTTGCATCCGTTATGAGTCCTCTTACAAATCACCCCTCCGCTATCGTTTCCCCGCCGGCAGGTTATAAAGCCTTAAGTGGTGGTGCATTTGTAGATCAATGGTTTGGAGTGGGTAATCTTTTAGTAGAGTGCGGATATCCATCTGTCTTAGGATACTTAACCTCTTCCAGTAAGGATCAGGTTCAGCAATCGCCAGCAACCATAACTGCCTATTGTATATCCTTCTTAGCTAGCGGAATACCATGTGCAGGTCAAAATCCACTTACTCTTTTAGTTCAAAATAAAAATGCGCAAGTAACGGTAACACAACACGCTCAATCACTTTCTTTGACTACAGATGCCGGATATGCATTGTCAGGCATCGGTGGCTTTTCAAACTACAATACTAATGGAGGATATGGTAGATTGTTGTATGCATTGTACCCTCAAACTGCATATACAGGAATCGTAAACAGTAAGGATCAAGGCCAAACTGACATTTCTGGGAATTTACAAATCAGCTTATTTGAAATAAAGCCTGGTTATTGAGGTAGCCGGATCTATACCTAGTTTTTCACAAACATAATTTCGTCAATTTAAGTACTTCCCTACGTCACATTTATTAGCATCCATCCTCACATCTAAATGCACAAAAATGAAAAAGACACTACTTCCATCAACAGCATTTATAACGACATTGTTTGTTCTATTCTTTTTGGTCGGATGGAAAAAGGACAATAAAACAATCAGGAACCGTCCATTTTTTACAAGACAGTTGATTTCAGATACGTATATAGCCGGTACCTGTACCGGTGGCAAGATTGAAATATCTGTTTGGGGAGATTACATAGACGGGCAAACAAACGTTAAGACTGTGTCTGTAGATGCTGGCTTTGTAATGGTGGGTGGCGGAGCAAAAATCACGAATACACTAAATACAGATGTCGGTGTAAATTCTCTTTTAACGGCTGCTTATCCTGTTGACAACGGTTTATTTACTACCTATTCGGGAGCATCTAAGAGTCATCAAGTTCAGAATTTACATAGACTTTGGGTCTATGTTATTGGAATGAAAATTTTTCCATGTAACGTAAATCAATGTGCTGGCGGTTCCATGAACACTTCACAAATTATTTCTAACATGAAAATCACCTCCGTTACTTCCAGTCCGGCAGTCTCTTTTCCAACAATAGTAGTAAATCCGCCCGCTGGCTATACTTTTCTTTCCGGGGGAGCATTTGATCACTGGTCCGGTCAGGGAAATCTTCTTGTTGGAAACGGCTGGCAAACATCTCTTGCTGGTGACTACACTTCGGGCGGGAAAGATTGTCAGGTTGTTTCGACTGCGACTATTACCGGGTATTGTATTTCCATTAAACTTCCCTTAACCTGTGTATTACCTGTTAATTTAACCATAACTTCAAAATTCAACACGGCTTCAATAATAAGCGCGTTACAAAGTATCACAGTCACAGCAGATCCGGGGAATTTAATTGCAGGAGTCTCTGGCCTTTCCACTTATGTAGCCGGCGGACAAGGCAGATACCTATGGGCAATGGCCCCGACATCTACGACCGCGGGTATCGTTAGTTCCAAAGATCATATCCAACCTGATGTCAACGGAACAATAGGTATTGGGATAACCCAAATAAAGCCAAATTTCTAAAACTTGGCGAAGGCAGAGAATTGTTGTAAACCCTTTTTCAACCAAAAATGTAATTACTTAATATAAATTATGTAATCGATTTTAGAAATAAGAACTTTCACAAAATTTAAAATAACGAATAGGTTTTTGTTCAAATTTAATACCTTCGCTCTCTTAGAATTTAATAATTATGAATGACTTAGAAAAGTATTTTAACTCGAATACGAAGCGAAGGATTTTCAAGTGGCATCATTATTTTGAAATATATGATCGCCATTTTAGTAGATTCAGAAACAAAGAGATTAACATCTTGGAAATAGGCGTTTTACACGGGGGGAGTCTACAAATGTGGAAGGAATATTTTGGTCCCAAGGCGAAAATTTATGGCATTGATATTAATCCTGAATGCAAGAAATATGAAGAGGAGAATATTAAGATATTTATTGGATCACAGTCTGATCGTAGTTTCTTGAATGATCTCAAAGATCAAATTCCTACTTTGGATATTTTGATTGATGATGGCGGCCATCGGGTGGAACAGCAAATAATAAGTTTTGAAGAATTATTTGGACATATGACAACAGAAGGCGTTTATTTATGTGAGGACCTCCACACGTCATATTGGGATGAATTTGGAGGTGGATATAAGAAACCTGATTCCTTTATTGAATACAGTAAGAATTTTATTGACTATATCAATGCCTTCCATTCTAAAACTGATTCCTTAAAAATAAATTCTTTCACTAAGTCTGTTCATTCTCTGCATTATTATGACAGTGTACTCGTTATCGAAAGACGAAAAATGGAAAAGCCCTATACATTAAAGACTGGAAAAAAGAGTCTTTAATACTTTTATATAATGTGTGAAATTACAGGCAGGTTTCTATTCATCGGGATTTCGTCTCAGCCTTTTACATTTTTTTGAAATATATCCAAAGCAAAAAATGCCGTTGCCATGTTGAATTTTGGTCAGTCTTTGGTACAACAATCGGGAATTGAATATTTTAAATGGTTATTAAAAAAGGGGGACGAGTAGAAACCTGACCGAAAATCGTTACTTCTAACTGCAGTAAAACGAAGATTTGAAAATTGCGATTTCACCCAACATTATTGGGTTTTTTTACAATTATCTATTGCCGTTTGCTTTTAATCTAAAACCCCGGGCTAATCTGAAAAATAGTTATCACCAGATTTCCCGAAATATCGGTAGCACCCTGATCCTTACTGCTCACTGTTGCCGATGTAGAATTTTGAGGATACATAGCAAAAAGAAGCCTTCCGTTTCCACCCACCGCAAATTCTGATGCACCAGATACCCCGGAAAGCAGATGACCGGCATCTGTTGTATAGGAAACACTCTGTGCATGCTGATTGATAATCACCTGGTTACTTTTTGTGCTTACATTTAACGGATATGGAAAAGCGCCGCAGAAGATTGGATTTCGAATTGAAAGGCAATATGCTGTGATCGTAGCGGGCGAGGAAACCTGCTGATCCTTTCCGGCCGATCCCAATCCGCCGCCCTGTTGAATGCCATCAACAACAAGTAAATTGCCCTGATCGGTCCAATGTATGAAAGCTCCGCCCGATAACGGAGTATATCCTGTTGGGGGGATCGCAATGGCAGATGGAAAGTGGGCAGCAGGACTTGAAGTCACTTCCGTTATATTGAGACTTGCAATGATTTGGGCAGGGGTTAATGTTACTTCACATTTGTCCGTATCACAAGAATATATTTTCAGGCCAATAACGTATACCCACAATCGATGACTATAAATCTGTTGATGATCCTTTGATGCAGCAGCATATTTTGTAAATGTTCCATCGTTTATAGGGTACGCTGCGGTAAGCAATGCATTCACGCCCACATTCGTGTTGCTGAAATTTGTCACTTGCGCTCCTCCGCCAATCATAACAAATCCTGCATCCACTGCTACTTGCATCGTATTGAGTCTTCCGTCAACAGAATCACCCCAAACAGCAACTTCAATTTTACCCCCAGAACAAGTCGCTGGCATAAATGAATCGGATATCAACTGTTTCATGATGTTAATATATTTCTGTGAAAAATAAGATTTCGATCTAATGCTAATTTCGCGCTGTATTTCAAAAAAGATATTTTTTAAGATAGCATTTTATTTTACACAAAACATCACCTAATGGTTAACACTTATGCGAGTTTACTCTTGACTAAAATTGGATATAATCAATACTATTCATTTTTTAACAAAATGTATAGAAATATTCAATACCAATTTTCTAAGAGTTTGAACGAAACGTGCAGGGAAAAGAAACGATTGCGCCGGTTAATCAGCCTTTGCTAACACGTACTCGAAAAGGTCTAATCAGCTTGCTTATAGGGGTTGTGGGTGAGGGCGTTGGGGAGTTGGGACATGTGTTTACTTTTTTTTCTTTAATTCCGGAACACCTATTGCAATAGCCATGAGATTTATCAAAATTACAGTTATCCAAAACCGTTGGCTGTCGAGGTCCCGATCGGTCCAATTCTTTAATTCATATAATGCGCCAACCCAGGTACTTTTCCCTTCTGCAATACCAGATGGATCCTTTACGAAGTCCTCGTACATAAAAACGATTTGTGCGTTTAACGGAATTATTAAAGATTGTGGCCAACCCTTTGGAGTTGCCATTTTCTTGCACCTCCGCCGTCTACGGTTATCAAAACAGGCTCCAGTGCACTATCGACCAGCGCCTTAACTCGCGGATTCGAAGTCCTTTTTTCAAGGTAGTTTTTTAATTTCTTGAATTCTTTTTCCCCTTGATATATACAGGCTTTCGGAAAGCCGTTTCCATTAAGCAATCTATCATAGGAATCTAAAATCGTTTGACGACCGGAAAGTATATCCCACCACCCTTCGTATTCTCCAATTCCGTAAATAATCGATAAAACAGGGATAAAAATATTACCGAAGAACTTAAATATTTTCATTTCAGTAGGTGGGTTATATATTATCTCTATTATATAAAAGCAAAAAATAAAAATACCAGTGAGAATAAAATCCAGAATAAACCCAGTTCAAAAAGGCGATGCAAGGCGATAATATCATGGAAGAGGTATTACACTATTAAGTCATGCATCGTTAAAGGCTCTTACGATTTCCAGTAGCTTCGACCAATTCCGATAAATTACTTTTTTGTCCCAGAAGCCAGTCCAAATCTTTCTTAATGAAATCCGTCAAAGTGGGGTCATAACCAGGTTTTCCGACGAGCGCCAGTTGCCGTTGGTAAGACATCTCTACTTCGGTTATTCTTTGTTCAATTTCTCGTACTGTCATAGTATAGCTATTTAGACTGAGGGTTCAATTATCTAAAACTCGTGATTATTTCCTTTCAAGTTCAAATGTGCATAAAATAAATGACCCGGCCGACCTTATGGACTAGGGTCTGCGCGGGTAATTGCCATATGAAAATGAAAATAGGGAAAGCCAACGTCAAGAGATCCTTCACCATACCACTAGGACAATCAAACCAAGATCGTGGCTGCATAGGGTATTCAAATTGAAAAAAAAGGCGGGTTTCCCCGCCATAACCAAAAACTACCTGAGAAAACAACTATTGTATTATTCTTTATATAGACAAGTTTTATGGTAAAATGGACTATCCAAAAAAGCCGCAAGGCAAAATATTTTTTTAACCTTTATCTCCTGGCCCTAAAAAACATGGATGCTGCCAGGGTAAGATAGAAAAAACAGATCATGATCCAGGGAAGCCAAGGATTATGTTGGCGAACGGGTTTGGGAACAGGCGGCCGCCAGGACTGGCTATAACCGCCCCGGACAATGAACTCGATCCCATCCTCGGTCAAGGCAAGTTCCAAACCTTCCGGTCCTACCCCCATCCGGATGACTCCATCATCCAGTAACAGATCACGCAGCAGAACAAATTCCCAGGGATCGAGCCCCTGCCCGACCTGATCGAAGTCTTCCGGAGTCATCTTTCCTTCCGCGCTGCTTAAAAAAGCCCGGAGCAAGCCATCCAACTTTTCCTCCACAACGGGACCGGTAATGATTTGTTCCATACGATAACTCCTTTTGGTATGGTTTCCGCGGATATGGACGATGATTGGACGGCCGGCTGATGGCCAGCTCCTAAGTGGTAAAAAAGGTTTCGAGAATCCCGCCCTGGGAAATGGGTGACCCCCGGGCATGTCGGGATGAGTGTGGGATAAATATATAAAGAAAAACGGGAAGTGCAAATGATACCGGCGATAATAATTTTTAATTTATATCAGGCAAATAAGCTCCAATGGATATGAAGTGCGCCGGTAATAATTGCCGCAATCAGAAGGTCTTTATTTAGAAATTTCATGCGCAACAGTTTCCTGGCCAGGGTAGTCTGGTTGCGTACCGTTTTCTCGCTGACGCCAAGCAGGGCCGCAATCTCGCTGTTTTTCATTTCTTCAATATAGGAGAGTTTAAAGATCTCCCCGCAACGCTCCGGAAGTTTGTCAATTTCAGCATATATTTTCATGATCAGCCGTTCGGTCTCTGAATCCGTTTCCACCGGTCCCATATTGAATTCATTGCTTAATTCCTGCAGTCTTTTCATCTTCTCGGACTCCATCCTGTTGCGACGCCATTCATCCATGAAGGCGTTTTTTGCCGTTACATGCAAAAAAGCGATCAGATTTTCCCTGGTTTTGAAATTCCCTCGAAGGTTCCAGCACTTCAAAAATGTTTTGGAAGTAATATCCTCTGCTTCTGCCGGGTTCCTGAGTAACCGGTTTGTATAATTGAAAACCATGCTAAAATATGTCCTGAAGAGCACGGAGAACGCAGCCCTATCGCCGCGGTTGAACGCTTCCAGGATATCGTCCATGTTTTCTCCGCTCATGTCATGCAACTTAATCCAAACTTTAGTTTATGCAAAAAGGCCACCAGCCTTATTTTAGGCGTACATAGTTTCACTTATGACGATAATTCGAATAAAACGAACGAGACGTGAAATTGTCCCGGCTCAAACTGAAGATTATTTTTCGTTTTCAGAAATAAACCCGGCCATTATCCGATGCGATTGTAACAGGGAAGACTAATTTAGATGAGCCCTCAAAGTATGCTGCAATTTGCGCTGGACCGACTGGACGAAATCATCACGGAAGAACTCAATCCCCTGTCTTCTGCGATCTCTTCCCTGAATAAGGAAGGAGCCGTCTTTTACATCGCGAAAGTTAAGGAAGAGACGGGCGCGATCAGGAAATTTCTCTGGGGCAGGCTACAGGAAATTCAAAGCAAGGAACAGATCCGGATCCTGGCCATGCAATACCAGGAATCCATCACTTACCTGCTGGGTGAAGTGCAGGGATACCGGTCTCAATCAGGTGCAAATCAGCGTGTCCTGGGCTCGTTGTATGACGATGTAGAGAACCACTTAAAACAATCCCTTGCTTTTATCCAAAGACATTTTTCGGTCTGGATCGTCAATGTTGACGCTACCAACAATACTTATTTACATGTCTCACTCAATGAACCTGAACTGTCTGCGTTTTTTTGCGCCCTGGTCGACTCCGGCATCATCATCAATCAAACCTATACAAGTCTTTTTGAATTTGTCGCGCCTATATTGGCTACCCGGCACAAAAAGGGTCTGACTGCAGGCAGTATGCTCAAAAGCAAGGATAAGCTGACCGCTGACATGAAACAAAAGTTAAAGGACCTGCTGATGGAGATGTCCAGGCAGATGGTCAATTATTAATTCCCGCCTATTTCCCTGTCGCTTCCCTGAAAGGCTGTGCTGAAAAAAGGAAATTCAAACACAATTCCCCAGCATGGAATTACTGCTTGATTTCCTTCATTCCATTCATCCCTTACCTGACGAGCTGCGGGAACAGTTGGCCTGCATTCTCCGGAGAAAGTCTTTTCGTCGAAAAGAATTTTTGCTCCGGGCCGGCCATGTTTCACGCTGCATTTATTTTATTGAAGAAGGGCTTGTCCGCTGCTTTTACATGCTGGGTGACAAAGATATTTCTGCCTGGTTTATGAAAGAAGGCGATGTAGTCGTTTCGGTCAACAGTTTTTTTGGACAGGTCAAGAGCGCGGAAAGCATCCAGGCGCTGGAAGATACCATCGTACACTATATCAGTTATGATGAACTGGAAGCGTTATACAAAACTTTTCTCTCATTTAATGTAAACGGCAGAAAGCTGCTCACCCACTATTACCGCCTGAGCGAACAGCGTGCCATATCCATGCGATCCATGAAAGCCAGGGACCGTTATGGCTACCTCCTCTCCCACCAACCGGAACTCCTGCAACGAGTACCCAGAAAATTTCTCGCATCCTATCTCGGGTTAACGGAAGCCACACTAAGCAATATTCCCAGCAAAAAATCTCCATTAACCATTAAACGGTAAACATGAAAAAGAACTTGCTTTTTGCGGGCATCTTTGTCGCCCTGCTGGCTGGCTGCAGGAAAAATCAATTATCCAGTCGATCGGTGAATGAGACATTGGTCGACAATGCGAGATCCTTTTTTTTAAGAACACACAGCGGCGAAGAAGGCAGGGTTCAAACAAACAGTAATGGCGCCCCCAGAAATTTCAGGTTAAGCCAGGGACGAACCCTGCAATGGGACAAGGCGAGCATAATTGATTTGGGAATTGCGAAGGCCGTGATCGTTCCGGTCAAATTCAATCGAGATTTTTATGTAACGAGCAATTTCAGTGGCCGTGCCACGTATTCCTTGGATAATATTACCCGGCTTTACCTTTCTCCGGATAGTTCGGGAGGTTTCAATATCGCCATGCTTAGCTTTTTTCCGGATAGCAACTACAAAACGGCAGGCCAATTCACCGGCATCGCATTTGTGGAAGATTGGGAAGGGAATGCCATAACGAAATACAAGTTTGACAAGAACAACAAGATCCTACAATGGACGGGTAGCGCTCAATCAGGTAATCAGGGAATTGTGCATGGCGAATCTGTTGACAGAGGGAATATGCTTATATCTGAAACATGTTACACGATCACTGGCTACAATTATTCGGCAGACAATCCGAGTTTAACCTATCCCTGGTCAGAGCCTGCGGGTTGCGCGTACAGTTATGTCGAAAGCGTTTCAGATATTTCGACCGGTGGCGGCCTTTCAGGATCAGGTGTCGGTGCAATCGCGGGGAGCAGGATTGGGGTAAACCTTAATCCAGTGAAGACTGTAATAATAGCCGGGGGCACAAATATCATTGGCAACATCAAGGATTATACCAAATGCTTCAGCAATGTCGCCACATCGGATCACAGTTTTACCGTCACGGTTTGCGTAGACCAGCCTTTACCCGGTTCCAGACAACCCTGGGGTTTTACGGGAACGGGTTCATCGGCAACGGGACTTCCTGTTGATGTAGGTCATTGCTTTCTGGTATTGACCGAAAATTATCCGGGCGGGTCCACCGTACGCAATGTCGGATTTTACCCAAGCGACGCAGTTAACCCTTTATCGCCATCAACACAAGGACAGTTGAACAATGACGCCAGTCACAGCTACAATATTTCTCTCACCATCAAACTCACCAACACGCAATTCTCTTCTGTCTTGAATTATGTTACTCTTGGCAACAACCTGGGATTCAATTATAACCTTAACTCCAATAACTGCACAACTTTTGTACTACATGCACTTAATCAAGCCGGCATTTATCTTCCGGCTACGTCGGGGTCATGGCCCAATGGATCTGGTAATGATCCGGGAGATTTGGGAGAAGATATCAGGCTAATGCAACTATCTACAAACATGACCCGAAACACGGTATTTAACTATCATCCAAACTTTGGAAACTGCTATTAATTTATGAAACAAATCATCTTTCTCTTTATACTCGCGAACTCCTGTACTGCTTTCCCTCAATCTATACATTGGAGCAAGACCTCTCATTGGAAATTGTATGATCTCAAAGACCAAAAAGGGTTTAGTGTATCCCTGGACAGTCTTACTCATTTCAAATCAATCGGGCTGGATGATGACAGTGTTCGAGGCTTCCTTGAACATGCGACTGCCTGGCCCAAGGAAAAGACCGCTGTCTGGATGGGATATTTTACTGTTACGTGCGAAAACGGAGCAGGCATCCCGAAAAAAATTGAATTGAGTATGTATGGTGGATTCTTCTATGACGAAACGGCCAAACAATATTACCAGCTTCCAGAGGAAATCAGGCAGGATTGGCTGGATTTTCTGAACCGGAAATACGATCAGCTCACGGAGCCGTAGTAAGGATAGTGGAGTATAGCGATTTGCAAACTAACAACACACTTTAATTACCTTAAATTGTATTTGATTCACATTTAGTTAATAGTATTTCCAAATATAACCGGCACTTGTATGGGATCTTCCCTTGCAAGCATCAACAATGCTGCCTGATGACACCCCTGCCGCCAAGGCGGCTTCTTTAATGCTGGGAAAAGTTCCAAGCATTTTCCCTGTGAGGCTGTATTGTTTAATCTTTTTAGACTGGGCTAAGGCGGTAGAGGCACGGCCCCATTTGTATTCAGTTAAATCAATAGTAGGTTTGCCAAACCCTTTTTGCCAGAAAAATCCTTTTGCGCTTTTATATTTTCCTTTTATGACCAGTCTGATGATTTATGTTTGCCCCGCTTGCCGTTTCAGCATCCTGCAAAGAATCATAGCGAGCGATCCGGTTGCCCTTTAAATCGTATTGGGTAACTTTTTGACCATAAATTTTCCGGTGCTGCCTTTTTCGGGCTTCCCTGGTTGCCCTAATATCAATAGCTGAATCATTTCCGAATCTCCACGCATACCCTCCAGCCGTAATCTTTTTGCCTGATGCAACTGCACCTATAGAAGTCGCAAATATGCCTGTCGCCTTTTGTGCGATAGCCATACTTTCGAATGTATTGATCCGCTCACCTTCAAGGGAATACTGCGTTACCTGCTTTTGAAGAGTTTTAGCAATAGCCTGCCTTTGCCTTTTTCTAGCCTGGGTAGACATGTAAGTAAATCCACTTTGATAGCGACCCCTTCTTACAACCCGCTGTTGCTTTTCTTTTTGGGTTGCAAGATGCAGATTGGATGATCTCAAATTAAAACTGTCATCGTCTCTGTAAAAAATAACCAGATTCCGATCCGCTATATCATAATCTTCGTTGAAACAGTAATGTACCCAGCGTGCTAAAGCGATATTATGCCGTATACCCTCAAGTGTAACCCGGTTGACAAGAAAGTATGTGAAATCTTTTATGAGCCTATTTGCTCCCCTGACAACGGCAGGCTTGATTATTTTTTCGGGTTTAGTGTAAATGGCGCCGTTCTTATACTGCGTCTCGTATTCCAGTCGCCTGATACGTCCTAAATTGGAGATCATAAAATAACCTGCCAAACCAGGCAAGTCCTCCCATTGCTCCCCTTTGATACTCCTCAATTCCAGGTCCTGAAAAGGATACGATGTTTTGCGAAGAGGTGGAGAATATTTTTTTGCTGCCATCCTCGTAAAATAAAATTATTTAGTGAAATATCAAAAACGGGTTATTTTATCAGGTTTCGTCTGTCGTCCGGGTTAATCAATGTAGCAGATAATTTCCCATATACCGACAATAGTTGGCTATTTTTAATCACTTTCACTCTTAGATTTCTTACAATTCCTCCTAAGTGTTTTCCTATAGATCAAAATAATTTTAATCAAAACATTCAATTGGCAGAATATTAATCGATTTTTAATTTTCAGAAGCCCTTCCTTTTAAAATCCAATGGATTAGCATAGAGAGTTTGTAAGTACCCACTTTCTCAGACAGCGGACGCGGTAAAAGCAATGACTTCCTTAAAAAGCCTACTCAACAGATAGTACCAAGACTGCATTTCAATTAACCCTTGTAAATTCGTGTAGAATAAAGAGTAGAAATCTCAGTAAGTGTGCCTTATTTGAAAAAAGGTAGATTCGGTAGGTTTTCCGTAGGCTCGAAAAAATCGCTTCTTTGTTCATTCGTCAACAATAAAAACACCTAAACATGAAACAGAAACTAAACATCATTTTCCTGATATCGGTCTTTTTATGGGGATGCGACAAGGTATACGTGCGTAAGAATATTTACTCTCTGCCGGCTACTGACCCGATTGTTATCGATTATCAAAAAGGTGTCGCCGTGATGAAAACCCGTCCAATCACTGATCCGACCAGTTGGGACTACCAGGCTAATATGCATGGCACAGACGAAGCCAAGCTTTTGCCCCTTTGGGCAACCTGCCAGCACGGCTCCTACTATTTTTTGTCCTGGCACCGCATGTACCTTTATTTTTTTGAACGCATCGTCCGTAATGCATGTGGCGACCCAAATTTTGCACTCCCTTACTGGAATTACAGCGATGTCCCTGTCCAGGCTTCTTTGCCGGAAATATTCCGGAGCCCGGCTAATAATACCAACAGCCTCTACGACGCAAATCGTGACGGGGCTATCAATTCCGGTGATCCCTTACAGCCGAGCACGGTGGAATATCAGAACGAACTCTTTTACTTCACTTTTAGCGGCAGTACTGACGACTTGGGCTTTGGAGGAATCGTAGTTCCGGCGCCGATACATTTCAACAGGCCACATGGTCTGATTGAATCGCAGCCCCACGACCAGGTCCATATCGACATCAGTGGGGATATGGGCCGCCCGAATACCGCTGCCAAGGATCCGATATTTTGGCTCCATCATTGCAATATTGACCGCCTCTGGTTCAAGTGGAACAACTTTGGCGCTACCGATCCGATCGGTGACGCTAATTGGATGAACACTGTTTTTACTTTTTATGATGAAAACGGATCGCAAGTAACCATGACAGGCAAGGAGGTTATCAATATAGAAAAACAAATGCATTATACGTATGATGACGCGCCGAAGCGGATTTATCACCCAATAGAAGTGGCAAAACCACTGCCCTATTTCCCGATAGACACATCAATCAAAAAGACCGATTTTTTGACAGCGGCCAATATAGTAACCGCCGGAAGGCAGACCGAGTTCAAGATGGAAACTGGTAAAGCACAGTTGCGTTCCTTGATGAACAGGGCCTTTGATATCGTGTCGGACAGTTCCCGGAAATCAACAGACAAGATTATGCTGAAACTGGAAGGGATCACCTACGCTGATCTTCCCAATGGTGCTTTTGAAGTGTATATTAATTTGCCTACCTCAGAGAAAGCGGATTTCAAAAATATCTATTATGCCGGAAACATAGGTCTTTTTGGCCTGATGGGTCACGGAGATCGGGAGATGAATATGGATGAAGGCGGATCGGTGTTACTGAATATCACCAAAACGATCAGCCGGCTGAAGAGCAGTCAGATAAGCCTGGACAATATTATAGTGTCGATTATTCATAAAGGCGCGAGTGTGCGAAGTGAACAAAATATCCGGGGAGAGATCAAGATAAGATCAATAACTCTTTATGCTTTGCAGCGGGAGTCTAAATAAGCCATTTTGATTTGCGGATATGAATTAACGTTAATAGTAAGTGCGGGATACGGCAATATAAATTAATTCAAGGATGTCCAGAGTTGGTGCTCCCTTACCGCAAATCTTTCAAAGTGTGGCATTCTAGAAACATGTGATAAATTATAGAAAAATGTATAGCAAGCTATGGATATTAATGTTTATTTTTCCCTAATTGGTTGTATAAAAGATACTGAATCATCTGGTTGCTAAATAGTTCAAATCATAATGACCTTATTTTAGGTGCATATGAGGCTGATAAGAAAGGCGCTAAATAAATCCTTCCGCTTTTACTCAAAAATACCGATGATCCAAGAAAATCAACCAGATTAAGATTTAAAGGATTTACAGTTTATCAGGAAAAGATGTGGGCATTAGAGAAAATATCCAGGAAATTTCCTCCCGCCATTATTTCTTATACCGTGTTCTTGTCCAAACAAAGCTAAATTGATTACAGGCAAAATTAGGGTGAGGTAGATGAAAAGATGTTTCCTGAACAGGGGAGTTTACCCATTGCCTTCTTGTAGAATCGTCGATCGAGGAAATGTGGCAAGGATACACCTCTTAAAACGATCGACGAAAATAACCGGAAGCCGACAGGTAATAACGCTATTCCAATATTAGCAAGTGGCATTCAAAGATGAATACATACGGATATACCAAGGATTTGTTGCAATTGTGAAGAAAAACTAAAGATTATAACTTTGAGTAGATTGCTGTTGATTTTAAAGATTGTGTTTATCGCATTATTAATTTTGAATACTTTTTTTTTGGATTATTGCGCAAGGTAGTGGTCATATTATACCGTTAAGAGCAAATCTAATATTTGGCATTGTAGATTTGGTATTATTGAACCTGATATTATTGACTGCATATCTTGGAAAAAAATAAAACGTTTTTTTCTAATAGTTTCGAATGAGACAAGCGACGAACGAATGGTTTGAAGGCCTCCAGGTATTTACTAGAATCGACGATCTTTAAAATACGATAAAAGTATAGGCTAAAACGATCGACGAAAATAACCGGAAGCCAACAGGTAATAACGCTATCGCGACGGCTGGATGTATAGATCAAATAAGGTACTGCAATAGTCTGAATCTGTTTATTTCTCGAAATTATCTTTCATGAATTCAGAAAGAGCAGCCGGATCGAAACTAGCCCCTTCACCGGAAATTATTAGATACTTGACATCGTCGGGGTCAAATTGCCTCTGAGAAATCTCTCCTGTCTTAGGGTCATACGCACTAAGGCTATTTATGTAATCTTCGGTCAAATTCAGTCCAAGATGTTCTTCGTCATCGATTATTTTTTCGCCAGATGAAAACTCTCTTTTGAATGGAGCAGGATGCGATGTTTTCAGGGTTTCAATATTTGCAAAAAATGGGGGAGGAGAAACTAACGTATATTCAGTCGTTTCACCGTTCCACTCATCTTTGTGAAAGATCATGGGAATGCTAATAATATTATTCTGGAAATTAAATGTAAGCAAGTCCGTTGGCGCAGAAACTTCCTTATTTCTCTTTTTATATAAACAGACATGCAATGGGAGGTTTATGCCATAATCGAGTTTATAACCAAATAAAGGGGCGCCAGATGCTAAGTGCCTGTTTCCCATCAGGAATTCGATAGCCGCTCGATAGTTTTTGTCTATGTACTGCCCATCGAAAAGTGAAAGTGCAGATTTTAAAAAAGCCTTAAATACGTTTTCCGGTTTTTACGGGCTTTTAATATATTTTAATGTCATCCTTCCCTTATTTTCTGGATCAGATTCAAGATCTTTAGGATGAACTATCAAGATATTTTTATCTGCAAAGCTTCTAGATTTGGCAGTAATTTTCTTTGCAACATAGCTAGGAGCGAGGGCTTCATCCTCTAAACCTATGATCGAGCGAGATATACCAAGATAATAAGATAAATCCGTCTCGAACCGGCTAAATAAATTGTTACATTCGTTACATTCAAAATCGGAAAACAAGTCGACATTGCCAATCATTTTGGGCATGAGATGGGCCCTGTTTGAAAACGAGACTTCTGGATATTTTTGGCCACAGAACCTGCAAAGTCTGTCTTTTTCTTTTTTCAAGGCTGATTTTGAATACCTGAGATCTCCAACGCCGATGATGCCAGCAGGCTTGTAAATTTCTCCAAATTTTTGTTCATTTTCTAGGAAACCCGGGTGAGGATAAAAAGTAATTACCATTGAGAGGTTCTTTTATTTAGATTAAGTCTAAGCCTTTTTGTAAGCTCCAGTAACTGGCCCTGCTATGAATGATTAATGGTTGCTTTTAGAAGTGGTATAAAATATATCCCTACCCTAAAAAACTAGGTCTTCATTTTCTTTGCAAGATTTAATTTTCGCTAATTGAAGCTAAATATTTCTTTCTTCATCATCCTCCTATTTGTGGTCAAAAATGTCACGAGTATTTACTAAATTCTAATAGATAAGTCAGCCACACACTGGTTTAAAGTAATTGTGCCCTTTAAGTCGGTGCAAAACAAAATGTACCCATTTGCGCAAGACCTTGAATGCCAACGAGGGAGAAGACAGGTGAAATCACCGAAAGCAGGTGAGCTCACCGGAAGTTCTTGGATAAAACTTCCCAAAAAGCTTATAAATCATATTAGGGAGGGGCTGACATTACAAAAAATGGATTAGAAATTAGTGTCAGGTCTAGGGTTACTTAAAAGCTATTACACCTTCACCTAAAATCGATGATCGTTGTTAGGTTGGTAAAATCCTCGGAAAGGCGGATCGATTGAATTCTCCATATACCGGAAGGATTTGGCTCATGAAAACTCTATCCGAATGTGGCCAGGAAATTAGGGGAGCTTACAGTAACAATACAAAGAGCCTGGCAAATAAAATATTGAAATTTTATAATTCTCCGAACTAGACTCCTACAGTACATTTATCCGCTAATCGTTTCCTAACATTTCATTGGTACCCCATTATGCAGCAGCCCGTGATAATGCCGCCTGGAATAAATTTGCTATACAGGAGCATGATAGATCAGATAAAAAAGACAGCAGATAGCAATCTGACTGACCGGATAAGTGTATTCAAGCGTTGCATTGACATCTGTGAGAAAACAATTGAGGAATTGAAGGATAATCCGGAGGCAAAATCACTAAAGACAGAAGAGGAGGAGATCAATTTCTTTAAAGAAATCAAACCGCTCTTTTATTGCCAATTGATCTATTTCCATAGGCTGTATCATATTGAAATCAATAAACCGCCGGGAGGAAAGGAAATTCTACATGCGTATTTGGACAGGGAGACAAGAAAACTTAAGCGCTTCTTTGAAAGGAACAAAGAATTCTATAGATATTATCGCAGCCGATCAACTGACCTTGATTCAGTCTATTTTGTCCGCAACAAACGACAGCTTAGTCTTTTGTTAAACACTAACTATTTTGAAAGTGACAATAGTTTTTCAACGAGCCAGGACCTGAACCTCGCCAAATTGCTTGCAAACGAAGAACTCAAAACTTACCTGGACAATGAAATTGCTTCACTGGAAGGTGAAAAGAAGTCAGGGGAATCCGAACCAGGCTTCAAGCTAAATACTGCTCTTTCCGTGGCACAACTTGGATGCCTCTTAAGGCTACTTTACGAAGAGAAAGCGTTGGCACATCCCAATCAGACCGAACTCCTCCAGTTTTTCGCTGTTCATTTTGTTACCCCGAGACAGGAAAACATTTCCGCAGCAAGCCTGCGCACGAAATATTACAATATCGACCGGTCCACTTCCGAAAGCGTTAAGGATTTGCTTTTTCAATTGCTGAACAGACTAAAGCAATTGTAGTCTACTCTCTTTCTTTTATTTTTTGTTGCATTGATCCTCAAATCCTTAATCCGGGTTACGTAACCTCCGTGACTGTTTTCGGGCTGCTGGCGAATGTTTATTTGCATTAAACAACCGGAATGCTCAAATCAATCTCCTGGTCCCAGCTTATTTACAGCATGACAACCATTTTAGTGATTTACTATGCCACTATCCTTGCAATATACTACAGGCGCCAGGTCTTCTCCTATGCCCGTTCAATTCTTACAAAAACCAATAGAAAGGAAATTGGGATAAGACAGGAACCTGACCCGAACAATTTATTTGACCTGGCTTCGCATTTGGCATCCACGCTCAGGTTAAAGATCGAGGAAGCCGCCAACAGGAACCTCGTCCGTGAAGAACTGATCCTGTCTGTTCAGATTGTCCTGAAACAATATCAAAAACTTAAAGGAACAGCTTTCCAGTTAGCCATTACCAACCTGGTAGAAACCAATACAGAAAACCAGTGCTTCATCACCCTTTCTGACGATGAATTGAACATGCTGTGGAACGGTTAAGGGGATGGGGCCCCCTCCTATCCTCCCCCATTCGGGGGAGGAACAAGGAGGATAAAAAAATGATAGAATTAATATTCTTTAATAAGTAAAGCAAAGTGAAAATGAACAGGTGCAGCGTGCAATGCTTTAAAAGCAAAACTGGAAAGCTATTCTCATTCCTGACCATCGGATTTTTTCTTCATAAAACCGTCTTGGCCCAGGACGGCAACGCCGGGATTAACCAGGCCAACACGGTTGTCCGAAGTTATTTTGATTCGGGCACTAACCTGATGTATGCCGTTGGCGCAATTCTCGGCCTGATCGGGGCCATTAAAGTTTACCAGAAATGGAATCATGGGGATCATGATACCGGAAAAGTCGCTGCAGCATGGTTTGGCAGCTGCATTTTCCTGGTCATCGTGGCCACTGTGCTCCGCTCTTTCTTCGGTTTGTAAGATTCACACTCCCACATCAGCATTTCAAACATTAATACATGAAACTTTCAATATATTTTTTGCTTTGTTCCTCATTCATTCTTTTTTTATCCTGCAAAAAAGAATTCCAGCCAGTAACTTCAGCAGATCATTTGCCGACAGAGTATAGGATTAAACTGTGCGATGGGCGGATGATTCATCTGAAGAAAACAGACGATGGTTCTTCGGTATTTGATGGGAGCCTTTCAGTCGAATCACCCAATCATCAGCCGATGGATTCCTCAGCAATAAACCGTGGTTTTGTTGTCAGTCTGCATCCCGGGATAATTTCAGAGGCATCGGTTTCAGTGAATGGGACTACACGCTCTGATATTGTTCCAAAATATCCAGACGTTTTGCCGGAAGTAGTTGTTGTCGGATATATTCAACCGGCAGGCGGCATTTCCTTCACAGACTACCTGAACCTGCAAGCCTTCCTGGGTATTTCATCGGGCAGCGTGAGCCCGGCCAATCCGGGAGGATCCGGAACTGGCAGTGCAACGTATAGCCCTGCTGTGCAGACACCAGGCTACCCAGGCACCGGTTCGAATGCTATAGTGGTAAGTTATGAGAATAGTGCTTTGAAACCCGGTATTGACCTGGCGGCCTATCTGAAATGTTTTAACACTGTACCCGACGCCGATGCGCAATGTTCGATAACCATTTTTACCGATCTGCCGGTCAATAACGACCCGACTAAAATATTCAACTGGTATTCAGGCGCAACGGGACACTGCTTTTTGCAACTAACCAAAACGAATGGTAGCCAGACCATCACGCAGGTGATCGGATTTACCGCCGTCAAGCCCTTCGCCGCGCTAACGGCCAATGATCCTGTCTTAAGCAAGATCGTTGACAATGCGGGTCATAAATTCAATGCATGTTTTACCATGCCTGTTACCCCATCCCAGTTGAATGCTGCAATTGCAGAGATCCTATTGATTGGCCAGGACATTCAATACAGCATCAGTAAATACAATTGCGTGGATTTTGCACTGCAAGTGATCAATTCCATTCGCGGAACAAATCCTTTGATCATTCCGAAATACCAGATACCGGGGCAGGCACTATCGGATAGTAATACACCGGAGGGATTATACAAACTGCTGTCTGCAATGGAAGCGGGAAATGGCGCCGAGGCCAGAAATATTTTAACCAATGTGATCATGCATGCAGGAAACAGTCACGGGCCCTGTAACTGAGGATGACGAACAGTGTATACAAGATCAATAAGGGAATCAATAAGCCAATTGAATTCCGGGGGCTGAAAGCCCAGTATATCTGGTGGCTGGCAGGCGGGTTGGTTGGTCTTATGATCCTTTTTGCCATCCTATATATAAGCGGGATCAACTCTTTTGTCTGTGTCGGGACCATATTAATCGCCGGAACCTGTTTGTTCATGCAGGTATATAAACTGAGCAACCGGTACGGAGAACATGGAATGATGAAAAAAATGGCCAGACGACATGTGCCAAAATTGATCAAATGCAATTCAAGAAAAATTTTCATTCATGATGGAAAAATGGCTAAGTGACATATTACCGGTTTTTGGCGTGGAGCATGACTGCATCTTATCCAAACAGGGGGATGTGACCATCGGTTATGAGGCCACCTTGCCTGAAATATTCACGCTCTCTAATGAAGATTATGAAAGTTTCCATCAGACATGGATTAAGGCATTAAAGATTTTGCCGAAACAATCGGTGTTTCACAAACAGGATTGGTTTACAGAGAGAAAACACAAGACAACCAATAGAACCGAATTGAGTTTTTTGTCGCGGAGCAGCGAACGCTTCTTTGAAGGAAGATCCTTTTTGCAGCACAAATGCTTTATTTACCTGACCAAGAAGCCCCCGGCCAGAAAATTGTCCAGTTCCGCTTTCTCCAACCTGCTTCGCAGGTCCATCGTGCCGGAACAAACGCTCAATACCCAATTACTGCAGGAATTCCTGAACAGTTCGGGTCAATTTAAAAAGATTTTGGAAGACAGCGGATTAATTAGCCTCCGGCGAATGCACAATACAGAACTCCTAAGTGAAGGAAACCATGCCGGCGTCATTGAAAAGTATTGTTTCCTGCTGGATAGCGAAGAGCTCATGGTCAGGGATATTTCCTTCCAAGGTGGTATTCTGATCGGGAACCAGCATGGCCAGCTGTATTCGCTCTCGAACCCAACTGACCTGCCCGCCACCTGTGGCCCAAGAATTAATTACGATAAATATTCCACGGATAAAACAAAATTCCCAGTAGGCTTTACCGCAGCGCTGGGTTGTCTTTTGCCCTGCAATCATATCTACAATCAGTATATTTTTATTGAAGATGCGCAAAAAACCATCAAACGACTCGAATCCAGGAAACTTCGTCTTCAATCGCTTTCAGCCTATTCGAGGGAGAATGCCATCGCCAGGGATGCAACCAATGAATATTTGAATGAGGCCATAGGCGAACAACGTCAACCGGTCAAGGCCCATTTCAACATACTGGCATGGTCAGCCGAAAAAGAAGAATTGAAAAATGTGCGCAATCTCGTTTCCTCCGCGCTGGCACAGATTGATGCCGTCCCCAAACAGGAAATCGACGGGGCTCCGCAGATCTATTGGGCTGGCATACCCGGCAATGAAGCCGACTTTCCGATGAATGATTCATTCGACACGTTTATCGAACAGGCATCCTGTTTTCTGAACCTGGAATCCAATTACCGGTCTTCCGCCAAACCGGCAACCATCCGTTTCGGCGACAGGTTGACGGGCAGGCCCATTGAAGTAGATTTATTTGATGAACCCATGAGAAAGGGCATCATAACGAACCGGGGTATGTTTGTTTGCGGAAGCTCCGGGGGCGGAAAATCCATGCTTTGTAATCATATCCTCCGTTCCCTTTATGACCAGGGCGCGCATATCGTGGTTGTCGATATCGGTCATAGCTATAAAGGACTTTGTGAACTCGCCGACGGGTATTATTTCACTTACACGGAAAAGAATCCCATTCGTTTTAATCCATTTTTCCTTCAGCCTGGCGAAACGCTGGATACCGAAAAAAAAGAAAGTTTAAAGGCGCTCCTGGTCACACTTTGGAAACAGGAACATGAAACGTTTAACCGGAGTGAATATGTCGCGCTCTCCAATGCCATCCAGGGCTACTATTTCCTGATTGAAAGCAACCGCAAGCTGTTTCCATGTTTTAACAGCTTCTATGAATACCTGGAATCTGAATATGTTGAAGTGTTAAAAAAGCAAAGAGTAAAGGAAAGGGATTTTGACGTCGAGAATTTTCTTTATGTATTAAGACCCTATTACAAAGGCGGAGAATTTGATTACCTGCTGAATGCGCAGGAAAATCTCGATTTACTCGGCCAACGCTTTATCGTTTTTGAACTCGACAACATCAAAGACCACCCGATCCTGTTTCCGGTAGTGACCCTCATCATCATGGAACTCTTCATCAGCAAGATGCGGAAGATCCAGTCGATCCTCAAAGTGCTCGAAATTGAAGAGGCCTGGAAAGCCATGGCAAAGGCCGGTATGGCCGAATTCATGAAATACGGGTTTAAAACACTGCGCAAGTTTTATGGGATACCGATCGTGGTTACCCAGGAAATTGACGACCTGATCAGCTCTCCGATCATTAAAGACGCCATCATCGGCAATTCGGACATCAAGATTTTGATGGATATGCGCAAGTTTACCAACAAGTTTGACCAGTTGCAGGCGACGCTGGGCATGTCAGAAAAAGGCAAAACGCAGTTATTCTCCCTCAACCGGGCCAACGAACCCGGAAGGCGATACCGGGAATTTTATCTCGAGCTCGGCGGTCAGGTGATGAAGGTCTTACGTTATGAACCTTCACCCGAAGAATATTACACCTATACCACGGAGCAGACCGAAAAAGTAAAGGTCTTGGAATATGCAAAGCGTTTTGGCAGTTATCAAAAAGGGATCGAGGCGCTGGTGGCTGATTTAAAACAAACAAATTGACTATGAAAAGGAAAATGCCCATATTGCTGATCTCTCTTCTTGCATTCAGCCTCCGATCCGATGCGCAGGTCACAGAAATCATTTCAATCATTAAGGCGGCCATCACCAAAGTGATCAAGGCCGTGGACCTTGAAGTACAAAGGCTGCAAACCCAAACGATCTGGCTCCAGAACGCGCAAAAGGAACTCGAAAACACCATGTCCAAATTAAAATTGGATGAGATTACAGACTGGGTGCAAAAACAAAAGGACCTCTACCAGGAATACTACCAGGAGCTGTCACAGGTTAAGCAGATCATTACTGATTATGAAAAAGTAAAAAGGATCATTCAGCTGCAGTCGCGTATCGTTTCAGATTATAAGTCAGCCTTTGCATTGTTCAGGCAGGACAAACATTTTTCTCAAGCGGAGATTGACTATATGTACCGGGTCTATTCTGGCATCCTGGATGAAAGCCTGAAAAATGTCGACCAGGTTTTGCTCGTCATCAATGCCTTTGTGACCCAAATGAGTGATGGACAACGGATGAATATCATTGGCGATGCTGCGAAGGGGATGCAGCGAAATTATGATGACCTAAGAAAGTTCAACAACCAGAATATCCAGCTAAGCCTGCAAAGATCAACGGAGCAAAATGAATTAGAAACGGTGAAGAAACTGTATGGCCTCCCCTAGCCCCTCCTTTGGAGGGGTTAGAGAAGAACCTCAGAATAAAATGGGTTACTAAATATAACACATTATGAAAAATATCGTACTGATCTTATTCACAAGTTTTGCAACAATTAACAGTTTGCAGGCACAAACATTTGCTGAATGGTTCCAGCAAAAGAAAACGCAGCTTAAATATTTAGCTGAACAGATCGCGGCTTACCAGGTCTATACCGGCTATCTGGAGAAAGGATACGGTATTGCTCAAAAAGGCCTGACGGTTATACATGAATTGAAAAATGGGGAATTTGATCTGCACAATGCATTTTTCAATTCCTTGAGGGCGGTCAACCCTGATGTCGCTAAATATTCAAAAGTGGCTGGAATCCTCTCTTACCAGTTGGCCATTATCAGGGACTTTAAGAAAATGCTACAGCTTAAGAACATTTCAGCCGGCGAAATGAAGTGGCTGTCTATTGTAGTAAACAATATGACCAGTGAAAGCAATCAGTCAATGAATGAACTGATCGGGTTGGTTACCCATGGAGGGCTTGCAATGACGGATGGTGAGCGCATCCAACGGATAAATACTATTTACCAGGATATGCAAGACAAATATGTATTTACGCAATCCTTTACTGCTGATGCAGGTTTGCTGTCGACCGCCAGAGCACAAGAACTGTCAGCAATTGATTTTCTTAAAAAACTTCCTGGACAATGAAAAAATGGGTGGTGGTGATGTTAATGATGATGGGTTTTCGGGCAGGAGCGCAAACCTTTGAAATTGAGCAATTGATTTTAGATTGGCAGAAGCTGGCTCAACTAAAAAATATCCTGAATGATCTCTACAAGGGCTACGAAATCCTGAGCAGCGGATATAATTCGATAAAAGATATTTCGCAGGGCAACTTCAATTTGCACAAGGCTTTCCTGGACGGACTGCTGGTCGTGAGTCCCGCGGTAAAACAATACCGGCATGTAGCCGACATCATTAATGATCAGTCCCGGTTGGTTTCGGAATACAAGTCGGCCTTAAACCGGTTTAAACAGGACAAGCATTTCACTCCGAATGAAATTGTTTACCTGGCGCAGGTTTACGGGAACCTGTTCAATGAAAGTCTGAAAGATATCGACAACCTGATCAATGTGATCACGGATAGTAAACTCCGAATGAATGACGATGAACGCTTGCATGCCATTGACCAGATCTATACCGGTTCAAGGGATAAACTAATGTTTCTGCGACAGTTTAACAACAACACTATGATCCTGTCCATGCAGCGGGCTGTGGATGAAAATGACATGAATACAACCAGGAGACTGTATGGTCTGGAATGAATGGCTTTGACGGCCTGATAAAATTTGTGTGTATGACAATAATCTTTTTGCAATCAGGAGTGGCAACCGACATTAAAGGATTGCAGGGGGTGCTGGATACGATTTATGACCAGATGCTGCCCCTTTGCAGCAACCTGATCGCTGTCGGTCGCGGGATTGCCGGGTTCGCGGCCACCTGGTATATTGCTTACAGGGTCTGGAGACATATCGCCAATGCAGAACCCATCGACTTCTATCCGCTTTTCCGGCCCTTCGTTATCGGATTCGCGGTGCTCATTTTCCCATCAGTCATCGCGCTAATGAATGGCATACTGCAGCCGACCGTGTCTGCAACAAATTCTATGGTGATTGATTCAGACAATGCCATTGCTGTGCTGTTGCAACAAAAGCAAGCCGCTATCCAAAATTCTGCTTTCTGGAAAATGTATGTCGGCCCTGATGGGAATGGCGACCGGGACAAATGGTATCAATACACTCATCCCGATGACCCGACAGGAGCAGATGAAGGCATATTCGAGAGCGTTGGCAACGACATCAAATTCGCCATGGCAAAAATGAGTTACAATTTTCGCAATACGATCAAACAGTGGTTGAGTGAGATATTGCAGGTGCTGTTCGAAGCGGCCGGTCTTTGTATCAACAGCATCAGAACCTTTTATCTGATCGTCCTGGCTATCCTTGGGCCATTGGCTTTCGGTCTGGCCGTGTTTGATGGCCTGCACCATACGCTGATCGCCTGGGTGGCCAGGTACATCAATATCTTTCTCTGGCTTCCTG
>Ga0193728_1000005_pt1 | contig 113078 bp, 105 predicted proteins | sample U1c1metaG_FD_143037 | JGI IMG/M metagenome (GOLD analysis project Ga0193728, IMG submission 143037) | Soil microbial communities from a riparian zone of the East river system, Colorado, United States - U1c1 | ecosystem: Environmental > Terrestrial > Soil > Riparian zone | place: USA: East... | reverse complement strand
CTGCAATTGGCACAAATGTCGATGTTCCGGCGGCTCTCCAGAATTTGTTTCCGGAAATGGATGTACTCCGGGTTATGCCAGATTTCCTTAAATGGTTTGCCTTTAAGATCACCCATCCTGTGCTGAGCATCCTTATCAAAACAGCAGGGAACGACGAGCCCGTCCCAGGTAATCACAGTTGCATGCCATAAGCGCCAGCAATGATTGTTCAACGCATTCTTAAATTCATATTTTCCCTGCTGATTTTTTTTATAACGGCTATACCTGTCGTTTAGTGGAATCAGGTGGTTGGGATCATTTTGGTAATCATAGACCTGCGCTGTCTTGAAACGCACTTCATCTACGCCAATCTCTTTGGCCAGGCGCTTGATATCCGACAATTGATGTTCATTGGGTTTAACCACGAGGAACTGGAAGAAAACAAAGGGCGTTTTACTGTTGAGTTGCTTTTTCCATTTAACAATATTGCGCGCGCCTTCCAGCACTTTATCCAGGCTGCCGCCCACCCGGTATTGTTGATACACTTCCTGGCTGCTGCCATCGATCGAAATGATGAGCCTGTCCAGCCCGCTTTCCACCGTGCGTTTCGCCTGTTCATCATTCAGGTAGTGGGCGTTGGTAGACGTGGCCGTGTAGATTTTTTTTTGAGCGGCATACCGGACCATTTCCAGGAAATCGGGATTCAGGTATGGTTCTCCCTGGAAATAAAAAACAAGGTACAAGAGGTCATCGGAAAGCTGGTCAATGGTATCCCTGAAAAAATTATTTTCCAGCATTCCCGTAGGACGCGTAAAGGCGCGGAGTCCGCTGGGACATTCCGGGCAGCGGAGGTTGCAGGAAGTGGTTGGTTCAAATGAAATAGAAATAGGAAACCCCCATTGCACAGGCCTCCTGGTCCATTTGCTAAGGTAATAGCTCGACAAAACCTTCCCACCGTTCCAGATGCGGCGCAAACTTAGTTTTGACAAAAGGTTGATCGTATCGTTCCAATTTAGCGTTGGCATAAGATCCCTAAAATTAGCCCGAAACTTGGTAAGTCCCAGCCTCAGCTGCCCATTTCTTCTTAATTGGTTCTTTTACGCGGTTTCCGGCTGGCAGATTTATATTTGCACGCGGTTAACAGATATTATGGCGAAGAAAAAAAAGAAAGGCGGACCCTGGGGAGTTGTATTGATCTTATTGGTTACTGCCATCGTGGTGATGTTTTGCTTTGCGATCTATGAATGGTGGCTCGACAGAAAATCACATTTCGTGCGATACGAAGAATTTGGCATCGACATTCCCGTTAACTATGCCATTCATGGTATTGACGTGTCGAAGTACCAGAACATCATTGACTGGGAATCAGTCAAGGGAATGAATATCGGAGCCGTAAGGATCGGATTCGCTTTTATGAAGGCCACCGAAGGACTTGGTAATGAGGATGCATTCTTTGAACGCAACTGGAAAAAAGCAAAGGACGCCGGGATGGTCAGGGGAGCCTATCATTTTTTCCTGGCGACCAAGAGCGGTAAGGCTCAGGCGGAAAACTTTATCAAATCGGTTAATATGGTTTCGGGTGATCTTCCGCCTGTTCTGGATATTGAACAAACGTATGGCGTACCTACCGATAAATTAAAAGAGAGGGCCCTCGAGTGGTTGGAAACCGTGCGGGCCTACTATGGAACGGTGCCGATGGTCTATACTAATGTTGAATTCTATAAGAAATACCTGAAAGACGATTTTGATAAGTACCCTCTCTGGGTGGCCCATTACCTTCAGCCCGAGCGACCGCGCATATCCCGCAACTGGAGTTTCTGGCAGCATAGTGAAAGCGGAAAGGTCAATGGGATCGTCACCAAAGTAGATTTCAACGTGTTTAGCGGCGATTCCCTCGAATTCAGAAAGTTATTGATGTATTAACCGGGCTTTATTATCTTTCATTCATAAATCGCTTTATATTATGAGTGGCGTGGAACCCGAAGCAAGAGATTTCCTCAAAAAGGTCGCATGGTCTGTTTTTTTTGGAATTGCCTGGATGATGATCAATATGGTCTTTGGTATTTACTTCCAACTTTTTTTTATAGAAGACAGGATTTCAATCGGAAATATTATTTTCTACCTGTTCTTTCTCGTCAGCAGTTTTGCACTCATTCGCTTCTACTATAGAACATGGAGGCAAAAGTATCCGCATGGGTAAAAAACAATGGCAATAGACAATAGGCAATTGTTCATTGCATATTGCCTATTGATTTTTTCCATCCAGAATAATCGGCGCGCCCCCCTTACCCATAATAATCATTTTTGCATTGGTCGAGGCTGCCAATTCTCTCATGGCTTTTATTTGCTCGTATTGGAGTTGCTTATCGGTCAGGCTTTCACTGATGATGTGTTGGTAGTCAGCAATACCCTGTGCCTCCACGCGCTTTCTTTCTGCCTCCTGTCTTTCCTTCTGCAATACGAATTGCATTTTCTGCGCTTCCTGTTCTGCACTGATTTTTTGTTCAATGGACGTTTTAACCGCCTGCGGCAGGGTAATATTTCTTACCAGCAACTGCTCCAGCACCAATCCCCTTTTTCTGAAGTCCTCTTCAATACTCTTAATGATCCTCAATTGAAATTCATCCCGCTTGGTTGAATACAATGCGATCGCCTCATAATAGACGGCATTGTCCCTGATCTTGGTCCGGGTGAGCGGACGGACGATCTTGTCCGTATAGTCAAGACCAGTCTCGCGAAGAATATTGGGCGCCATGGAAGGAAGTACCTTATACAAAACCGTTAGGTCGATAATCACTTCCAGTCCATCGGAAGTCAGTGCGCGGATGGCGTCGTCTCCTTGTTTGACCCCTTCGTCATGAACACCGCTCATAGTATAATTCTGCGTTTTTACATCCATTTTCTCAACCTCGAGTAGTGGATTGATGAAATGAAGCCCGCTGGGCAATACGTCATCCTGGACCTTGCCAAATAATTTCTTAACGCCGATCTCACCCGCGCCAATTTGTATGATGCAGGCCAGCAATACACCGATCAATATCAGTAACAATCCGACCGTACGCGTCGGCCCTGCAAAACGTTTAACAATATCCTGGTTGCGGCCCATGGCCAAACCAACGAAAAAGACGATGATCCCTAAAATAATGAGTGCCATAATAAATAATTTAGATGTGCTGAGCCCTGATCAGCTCGTGTGATCTGAAACAATAACCCATTTGCCATTTATTTTGCGGAATAGCAGGGTGTAGACGCCGCCAAGATCTCCCAGGCTTCTTTTCAGAAACCACTTACCAATGATAAAATAATAATCCGGTGAAAGCCTTTTCATGCTGAGCAGGATAAAAAACAGTTTTCCCATGTGGGCCTGGTCGTTATAATTCTTTTTGTAGTTGTTCAGCGCATTTTTATAGCCATAGCTGATGCCGTTCTTGCCGACAAAGATCAGGGAATCGTGGTTCCAATATCCCTTCATGAAATCACTCACACTGCCCCTGTTCCAGGCCAGCACCTGGTCATCCAGTACTTTTTTGATGTCTGATGTGTCATTGGGCTGAGCCTGGCATGCCATGGAAAAAGAGCCGAGCAGAAGAAAAAGGAAGAGCGGTTTCATGTGAAGATTTCTCCGCTGAAATTAGAACTAAAATTCCACTTGCAGCATGTTTGGCGAAGACGCTGGCAGGCAACTCAGATTATCCTCAGCTTGGCATAATTCAACATAATCTTCTTTTCCCCGTTCAATTCAAACTTTACGGTAGCGACGGGATTATGGGCGGACCCTTCCATTTTCAATACTTCGCCAAAGCCGAATTTCTGGTGTTCCACTTTTTGTCCAACCTGCAACTGGGAAGTATCGCTGGCGACAAAGTCGGGCGAGGGTACATGTTCCCTAGGCGTTTGCCTGGGACCGGTGGCCAGGAATGAAGGTTTGCCACCGGATTTGGATTTATCCGTGTCAAATCCGCGGTTCATTCTATCGAAGGCGCTCCGGGCATTGAACTGCTGGCTGGAATGTTGGCTTGCAGACCTGCCCCCGGAAAAACTTCTATCCACATATTCATCGGGGATCTCATCGATAAAGCGGCTGGGCTCGTTTTGTACAAGCGACCCAAAACGATATCGGGTATTGGCATAACTGATCCAGAGTTTCTGCTTTGTGCGGGTGACCACGACGTAAAACAGCCTTCTCTCTTCTTCCAATTCCTCGCGGGTATTGATGGACATTGCATTGGGAAAAAGCATTTCCTCCAGCCCGGCTGCAAACACACAACTGAACTCAAGGCCCTTGGCCGCATGAATGGTCATGAGTTTTACGGTATCAGCGTTTGGATCTTTCTCATCCGCATCTGTAAGCAGCGTGATTTGTTGCAGGTAGGATGACAAGGTTGAATTGTTGGCGGATTCGGATGTCTCGATCACGATGCCATCTTCGTCGATCCTTGACAGGTTTTGCTGGTTATCCACCCATTCTCTGATGCTGTTCAGCAACTCCTGCAGATTTTCATAACGCGCCAATCCTTCAGTTGTCTTATCATTAAAAAGATCCTTGACAATATTGGTTTGTTTGCCCACATGGATCGCTACTTCATAGGCATTCTTTGTAGCCAGCATGCTGGCAAAGCTTTTGATCATGAGCACGAACTGATCGATCGATTCCAGTGCACCGGCTTTGAAACCAAAACCCGCGGCATGGGTCAATACCTCCCACATGGAAATATTTTGTTCATTTGCGGCGAGGACCGCCTTATCGATTGAGGTCTTGCCGATGCCCCTTGCGGGATAATTGATGATGCGTTTCAGGGATTCTTCGTCCCTGGGATTGACAATTACCCGAAGGTAAGCCAGGAAATCCTTGATCTCTTTGCGCTGGTAAAAACTGATGCCTCCGTAGATCGTATAGGCAAGTCCCATGCGCCGGAGGTTTTCTTCAAACGCACGGCTTTGGGCATTGGTCCTGTACAGGATGGCGAAATCCCGGTTGGAATAATGATTGCGTAGCTTTTGTTCCTGTATAGTATCCGCGACAAATTTACCCTCATCGTTGTCCGTCAGGGTACGCACCAGCTTGATCTTTTCTCCAACCAAATTGTCAGTCCACAGGTTCTTTGGAATCTGTCCTTTATTGTTCTTGATCACTTCATTGGCAACATTCAAAATACTCTGGGTGCTGCGATAGTTTTGTTCCAGCTTTACAATTTTCACATCATCGTAGTCTTTCTGGAATTGCAGGATATTCTCAATGGTCGCTCCCCGGAAACTGTAAATACTTTGAGCGTCATCTCCGACCACGCATACATTCTCATGAACGGCACCAAGCAATTTGATGATCTCATATTGCGCAGGATTAGTATCCTGGAACTCATCGATCAGGATATAAGTAAATTTATACTGGTACTTGTGCAGCGATTCCGGAAAATTTTTCAGCAGCTCATAGAATTTCAACAGCAGGTCGTCGAAATCCATGGCGCCGTTCTTAAAGCAGCGTTTTACATAGGCATCATAGACCAACGCGATGGCGGGCCTGTTGCTGCGGAGGTCTTCCTGCTGAATATAGTAATCATTTGCATATGCTTCAGGTCCCACCAACCCATTCTTTGCCTGCGAAATGCGATTGTAGACTATGCCGGGTTTGTAATGCTTGTCATCGAGGTTGAGCTCATTCACAACCGTTTTCACGACGCTTTTGGCATCGTCGGTATCGTAGATGGTAAAATTGTGCGGAAAACCCAGGCGGGGCGCTTCACCACGCAGGATGCGCGCGAACACGCTGTGAAAAGTGCCAATATATAAATTCCTCGCCTCATTATTTCCCAGGATCTTTTCCACCCTTTCCTTCATCTCTTTGGCCGCCTTATTGGTGAAGGTCAATGCGAGGATATGAAAGGCATCCACGCCCTGGGCCATCAGGTGGGCAATACGGGTGGTCAGTACCTTGGTCTTACCACTCCCGGCGCCGGCAATGATCATCAGTGGGCCATCGGTCGACAGCACGGCTTCTTTTTGCTTTTCATTTAATCCCTCCAGGTAATCTTGCATGACTGCAAGTTACGCCGATTGGCTGAGAGCTAAAAAGGTTGAAAAGGATCTGGAAAAATATTTATGCAGAAACTGCCTGGTACTTATTATGACCCCCGTTGCGAGCCACCCGTCAGCTTAGTATTCCTCACCACACCCTTTGAATTGGCCTTTCCCTTCGACGGAATAAATCCAGGCTTTGCTGGTTGCTGATTCGTTGCTTTACTTCCTTTTTTCTTTTTGTTGTTGTTGTTCAGCAATGACATAAAAAATAATTTACTGTACCGCAAATTTACTAATTTTCACTTCCACCTGCAAACCATGCAAAAAGAATTATATTTTGATGTCAGTTCTCCGGAAAAAGGCGGAAGCCTCTATCGAATCAATAAGGAAAACGAATCCCCTTTTTTTTATTATAACCACAGCACGTATAACGAAGATAAAGATGAACTCAAGGTATTTGAAACCAATTATCCACGTTTTGAAGATTTCTGGCAGGAACTGACCAAAAATAAGGAATGGTTCTATCTCCATCCCTTATTCGTTCACCCCGAGCAGAGGGAATTTATCCGTGGGCAATTGCAACAAGTGAACTGGTCCATACATCCCAACAAGAAATGGCAGGAAAGTCACCAGCGCCAATGGAAAAAGGTGTTGGCTGATCCCGGAGACTATTACCGGGCTGCTCAATAAAAAAACCCGGACACTGTGTCCGGGCCATTCTTTTTGCGCAGAGCTATGGCAGGGTAGATTATTTTACGCAGCGTGGCGTCTTTCGACTTGCACGAGTTTGTTGGCGATGGCTGTTTCAATGCTTTGAGGAATTCTGTTCATGTTATCAATCACGGATACCCGATGATTGTGCTCGTCAATGGCGAAAATATACACGGGGCTTTCATTATAACTTACCCGGAACCTGGTTTCTTCTCCGTTCACCAGATAGGGGGTGGCCCTGACTTCTACCGCACCGCCATTGATCATTAATTCAAAATTTTCGGTTCTCGCTTTGTTTCTCGTCCTTTTCATATCCTTTGATTTAAGTTAGAAAATTTGATTATAGCCACTCTAGTAAGACAACAAGCGTGCCCGGTATTGAACAAGTGCCAAATCAGATTTTTTCCTTGTGATAATTTTAACATTTTTCAGAAGCCGGTACATTTATTTATCTTTAGTTAATTAATGATTTTAACTTTTTACCATGAACACCAACAGGCTATCTGAAACAATGCGTTCGGCGCTGAACGATCAAATGACTAAAGAGGGACATGCATCACAAATCTATTTGTCTTATGGCGCATGGGCGGCCAGTGAGGGATTTGATGGCATCGCCAATTTCCTTTTCCGTCATGCGCAGGAAGAAAGAAATCACATGATCAAACTAATGGATTATATTTTGGAACGGGGTGCCAAGTTGAGGATCCAGGCCATTCCTGCACCGCCCGAAGATCCAACCAGTGTACAGAACTGTTTTGAAAAAGTTTTTGAGCAGGAGGTTGACAATACCACGTCCATTTACAAATTGGTCAAACAAAGTTTTGTTGAAGAAGACTGGGCTACCTGGCATTTTATGCAATGGTTTGTAAAGGAACAATCGGAGGAAGAAACCCTTGCACTGAACCTGCTGGATAAGATCAAGATTGCCGGAGGGTTGAAAGCGAGCGGGGATGCATTGTATGCGCTCGACCGCGATCTTGAAAAAGCACCCGATGATGCAAAATTGGCAGAAGAAAAAACCGCTTTGAATCCCTAACCTTTAAACAACATGTTATGAACCGCTCCCGGGCCTATGCTTTCTTATTATTCCTGTTTGTTTCCGTGGGTGTCAGGTCGCAGGATCCGGGATATATCCATCCCAATACGACTGAAACAGGATGGACCAGCCTTTTTAACAACGATCTATCTAATGCGATATTTCCCAAGGGCGTCTGGACCCTGAACGATGGCATTTTTACGGCTTCGAAGGACGAAGCGCTTTGGAGCGAAAAAGCCTATGATGATTTTATTCTCGACCTGGAATTCAAAAACGCAGAGGGTACGAACAGCGGCGTGATTGTGCATGCCACTGATATGACGGAATGGATACCTCACTCCATAGAAATTCAGATTGCTGATGATTACGCTGCTGAATGGAGTAAAGCAGCGCCAAGCTGGCAATGTGCAGCGATCTTCGGTCACCAACCAGCATCTAAACATGTAGTCAGGAAACCCGGCGAATGGAACCATTATACCATTACCTGCAAAGGTAAAAAAATATGGATCGCATTGAATGGAGAACTGGTCAATGTTTTTGATATGAATGCATATACTTCTTCCAAAACCAACCCGGATGGAACTGAAGTTCCGGCCTGGCTGAGCAATCCTCCCTCTACCCTGGCCTTGCGTGGCCATATCGGTTTCCAGGGCAAGCATGCGGGCGCGCCTATTTTTTTCAGGAATATCCGTATTAAGGAGTTGAAAGGTTGATAGGTTGATTAGTTGACAACTTATCAACTAAATTTGCATTAACACAAAAACCAACCAAATGCCCGGCTTTGAATTATTTGGCGAAGAAGAGCGCAAGGAAGTGAATGACGTATTGGAAACCGGCATCCTCATGCGTTATGGATTCGAAGGCCCCCGCAAGGGCATCTGGAAATCCAAAGAACTGGAAGAAGCGATCCGCAGCAGGTTTGGCTGCAAGTACGCACAACTCACCTCGAGCGGAACCTCGGCACTCGGCACCGCACTGACCGCACTAGGAATCGGTGCGGGCGATGAAGTCATCATGCCCGCGTTCACTTTTGTTGCCAGTTTTGAAGCGGTCCTGAGCGTAGGTGCCGTTCCGGTATTAGCGGACATCGATCATTCACTCACGCTGAACCCGGATGCCGTCAACAAACTGATCACTCCAAAAACCCGGTGCCTGATGCCTGTGCACATGTGTGGCAGCATGGCAGACCTCGATGCCCTCATAGAAATATGTACCCGCCATAACCTGGTCTTGCTGGAAGATGCCTGTCAAAGCATCGGTGCCAGCTATAAAGGAAAACATTTGGGGACGATCGGGCATGCCGGTACGTTCTCCTTTGATTTTGTCAAAACCATTACCTGTGCGGAAGGGGGTGCGGTGCTAACCAATAGTCATGAAACCTATATAAAATGCGATGGCTATTCCGACCATGGCCACGATCATAACGGAACGGACCGCGGAGCAGATCTCCATCCTTTCATCGGCTACAATTACCGGATATCTGAATTGCACGCCGCTGTTGGGCTCGCGCAGATCCGGAAACTGGATGGTTTTCTTTCCATCCAAAAAAAGAATCATCAGCAACTGAAAAAGATCCTTTCCCAGTTGCCCGAAATTTCTTTCCGAACCATCCCCGATCCCGCCGGAGACAGTTGCACGTTCCTGAGCTGGTTTCTGCCGACAGAAGAATTGTGCAGGGCCGCCGTCCAGGAAATGAAAGCGCAGGGAATCCTGGTAGGGAATTTCTATTGGTATGATAACAACTGGCATTATATCCGCAAATGGGATCACCTGAAGAATGCACAAACATTGAACAACCTGAACGAGGCACAAAACAAGGCCTTGCAGAAATTGAATGACACGTCCTTTCATGCCAGCGACATGATTTTAGGAAGATGTATATCTACCCTGATCGGATTGTTATGGACCGAGGAACAGATCCAGGAAAAAGGGGAAAGGCTTATCCACGCTGTTAAAAAAGTGCTCGATGCTGCCGCAGTAAAACCCTAATGTACTTATGCGAAAAAAAAATCGCCTTGCCTGGATTATTTTTATTGGATTGTCCGGCTTGCTGATTTTTCTTTTTCACAATGAAATGCTGAATGGCGTGCAGCAGCAGCTGTTGAGATCCATCCGCAAAAAAGCCGTTGTATCTAATCATGTTTTCGTTCGCGAAAATACGCGCTCGGGTGACCACCGGATATACTCTTTAAAGGGGATCGAAAGGATCTGGCCGCACCGTGTCAACTCGCTCCGCAGGCTGAAATATTTATCTGCATCATTCACAGGCTTTGAATGTGACATCCGGTTCGATCCTGTCGCAGACCAACTTTATGTGGCTCATGATCCCGGCGACCTGAGTCCTTTGGTCTTTGAAGACTATCTCCAATGGGAAAGACCGAAAGAAAAATTATTCTGGTTGGACGTTAAAACGCTTGACCTTTCGAATATCCGCTCCTTTTGTTCGTTGTTAGAGAGGCTTGATCAAAAATACAGCATCAAAAACCGAATCATCATCGAATCCCCTGATATTGACTGTTTACTACAGGTTATGGAATTGGGCTATCTTACCAGTTATTATATGCCTCCCCTGGAGGCGATCACCAACAAAGATTTGCCGGAGCAACTGAAAAACTACCCGGGATTGATTTCGCAGGATATAAGTGTGCATCAATTCATGACTAAAAATTTTCCCGATAGAAAACAATTGATCTGGGATATTCGTTTCCGGGATTGCATGAGCAGGGAGGTTTTGCTGAGAAACGCAAATGATACTACTGCCCTTGTTTTTCTGATTAATGTGAAATCTCCCGGTTATCGTTAGGCTGGCTTGGTTTAATTTGAAAACATGTCTGGATTTATCCACTTTTTTAAACAATTCCGGCTCATATTTATCTCCATTGCCTTACTCCTGCTGGTCTATTTTCTGTTGAGAATTCTTTTTTTGGTATACAACATGGACTTGTTTGCGGGGATCCCCGCAAGACAAATAGGCCTCGATTTTATCTGGGGCGCAAAATTGGATCTGTCTGCCATGGTATGGCTGAATTTTCCTGTATTTTTTCTTTATGTTCTGGCTTGTCACTTCCCAAAAAAGAAAAAGATCATGCTGCGTTTGCTGCTGTTCCTTTTTCTTTTGATCAATATTTCTGCGGTGGCAATAAATGTATTTGATATTGGCTATTTCAAGTTCGCGAAACATCGGAGTAACACCGATTTGTTTTATGTTTGGAGGGATTCACTGGGCTCTTTAGGAAGCATTTTGACCGGCTATTGGCCACTGATCCTCTTCTTTATCTTGTTGGCCTCCGGGCTGTTCTATGTCGCCAGGAATTTGTTTTCATTCCTGCCCTTCCTCTTCAAACCAGCGACCCTGGTTTTGTATCAATGCATCGTTCTTGCCTTTTTGTTTTTTCTGGCAAGAGGCTGGGAGGCCCGTCCGTTGATGCCCGCTTCACCATTGTTGCAGGTAGATGCCAGGCAGTTGCCTATCGCTCAAAATAGTACAGGCACTTTCCTGTACTCCTTGGTCCACAGGCAGAAACAATTAGATCCAAAACATTATTTTTCTCCTGAACAACTGGATCGTCTTATTTCGGTTCGTCCATACCTCGGCAAAAACCCGGGATCCGGAGATACCATGCTCAAAAAAAACGTTGTTATCTGCATTCTGGAAAGTTTTTCCAGGGAGTTTCTCGAGCCCGGCAATCCTCATAAAGCGAGTACCCCCTTTTTTGATTCCCTGATCAAAAAGAGTATTTATTTTCCGAATGCCTTTGCCAACGGATTCACTTCAAACCAGGGAATTGTAGCCATTTTAGGCGGCTTACCTGCCTTCCTGGATGAGCCATTTTATTATTCCGTTTATGCCAATACTCCTTTGAATGGGATCGGCAATGTTCTAAAAGACAAGGGCTACCGGACGAATTTTTTAATGGGTGCAGGAAAAGACCATTTTGGATTTGAAAAATTCGGTCATATGGCAGGAATAGATCATTATTATGGAAGGCCGGACTTCGCCGACGATCGATTCTACGATGGAAATTGGGGAATATATGATGAGCCATTTTTGCAATTTGGAGCAGGTATACTCGCAAAGGAACAAACCCCTTTTCTGGCGGTATTCTTCACTATTTCCTCGCATGAACCTTTTAGTATTCCTGCTAACAGAAAAAATCAGTTCAGCATTCCCGGACAGTCTCCCGAACAAAACAGCATCAGCTATGTAGATGAGGCTTTCCGCCTGTTCTTTGCGCGTTGCCGCCAATCGGCCTGGTTCCAAAACAGCATTTTTGTTTTCTGCGCCGATCATTATTTCTATCCCGGGGATGGCAGCGGATATACTTCCGTCAGTGCATCAGAAATCCCCATCTTCATTTACCAGCCGCAGCAAAACAAAGCCCAGGTTGACTCTGATATTGTCAGCCAGGTTGACATTACGCCTACTGTACTTCATCTGCTGAACTATTCCGGTTCATATATTGGCTTCGGAGCGGACGTCCTGGATTCCGCGACCGGATATCACTACGCATTGAGTAAACCAGGCCCGGTTTACCAAATGATCGACAAGCGGTTTGCCATAGGTTATGACCCGATCCGGGAGCGGACGAACTACTTATACAAGTACAAAACTGACCCTCAGCTAAAATTCAACTTGATCGACAGCGAATACTATTCTGAGATCAGAAATAATATGGAGAGGCTGTTGAAAGCCAATATCCAGTACTATCATCAATCCCTGATCAATAGGAGTTTCAAATATCCCTGATGATTGAATGGCCGTGGATCGGCCTATTTTCCTTCGAGGTAGTTGCAATAGTCCAGGGAGCCCAGCCGGAATTTTAACGGCACATGCGCCATCTTCTCGAATTCCAGCTCTTTCTTACAAAAGAACCCAAAATCCCGCGTATAAAAATCCGCAGGCAATCCCTGCCAACCCGTTTGAAGTGCGATAAAAGAAGAGGAAAAGCGAGGCTTTGACCCTAGGCCAGGATGGAGATACCCCGCAGATAGAGCCCTGGTTTGAGCCTGCGCCGCGAAAACAAGTTTATCGGGCAACGAAGCATATAAGGGCATTACCACCCTGGTTTGAGCCAATGCCGGTATTTCCGAAATAAGACAGCAAAAGGCAACAATAAAAGTAATTTTTCGTTTCGACCCTTTTTTCATAATTGTATGTAAATTTACGGCGCGATTTTTGTGGTTTGGGCCGATTTTTCGAAAAAATCCGGGAGCCAGGCCATATAAAACCCCTTTTTCATGGCATTGAGTCAATCTTTACAGCAGAAATTACTCCAAAAACTGTCTCCCCAGCAGATTCAGCTCATGAAACTGTTGCAGGTTCCCACAGCCAACCTCGAAGAACGGATCAAGGAGGAGCTGGAAGAGAATCCTGCACTGGAAGTTACGGAAGAAAATCATGAAGACGGCCTTACAGATGATTCAAAGGACGAATTTGAGACGCCCACAGAAGAAGAATTCGAATCTGAAGGCAGTGAGGATGAATACGGCAATATCGATATCAGCGAATATGTAAGCGAACACGACGATGAAGTGTCTGATTACAAGCTGCGTGACGACAATTACCCCGAGGCTGACGACAAGAAATCAATTCCGCATAAACTGGAAACTTCTTTTCACGAACTGCTGCTGGACCAGCTGGGCATGTTGTCGCTCGATGAAAAATCTCACCGCATTGCCGAACAGATCACGGGGAGCATTGATGATGACGGATACCTCAGAAGAGAAACCGCTTCCATTGTGGATGACCTGGCATTCCGGCAGAACATTGAAACATCAGAAAAAGAAGTAGAAGAGCTGATCAGAAAAATTCAGCAATTTGATCCGCCGGGCGTGGGTGCAAGAAACCTGCAGGAATGTCTGCTGATCCAGCTCCATCGTAAGAAAAGAGAAGGCAAGGCCGTCGAGATGGCCATTGAAGTGCTGACCTATTATTTTGAAGAGTTCACGAAAAAGCACTACGATAAGATCCAGCGCGGATTAAACCTGAATGATGATGATTTCAAAGACGTCATCAAACAAATCATCAAGCTCAATCCCAAACCGGGTGGAAACCTCAGCGAAAGCAATAAGGCAGAAACTTATGTTGTACCGGACTTTTTCATTTTCAACAACGGCGGAAGCCTTGAACTGACCCTCAATTCCAGGAATGCTCCTGACCTCCGCATCAGCGATGGATACAGGGAGATGTTGAGGGACTATGACAGAGGAAGCAAAAAAGATAAACGCCAGAAGGAAGCGGTGTTATTCATTAAGCAGAAAATAGATGCGGCCAAATGGTTTATCGACGCCATCAAACAAAGACAGCAGACCTTGCTGAGCACCATGCAGACCATCATGGACTATCAGCATGATTTTTTTCTTACGGGTGATGAAACCTCCCTACGCCCGATGATCCTGAAAGACATTGCAGAAAGAACTGGGCTCGACATATCCACCGTGAGCAGGGTTGCCAACAGCAAATTTGTTCAGACCGAATTTGGCACCTACCGTCTTAAATTCTTTTTCAGTGAATCGCTGAGTACCGATAGCGGGGAGGAAGTATCTACCAGGGAAGTAAAAAAGATCCTCAGTGATATGATCGAAGGCGAAAGCAAGAAAAAACCTTTGAGTGATGAGCGGCTTACGGAATTATTACAGGAAAAAGGATATAATATTGCACGTCGTACAGTAGCAAAATACAGGGAGCAGTTGAATATCCCTGTAGCACGCCTCAGAAAAGAACTTTGACCAGGCATACTACTAAAATGCATTGTTCACCTTAAACCGTTCTCCATTGACAGCAATAAATGTTCAAATCGCACGACACGGAATTGGAAATCGGGTTATTCGTTTTTTTGCACATGCGTTTTCCATCATTTTTCATCCCTTGTTCATCACGACTTATGTTATAGGCTTTTTAATCTACGTACATCCATTTGCCTATTCAGGAATCGAAAACAACACGAAATTTTTTCGATTTCTTTCTGTTTTCTTTACGACATTATTTCTTCCCCTTTTTTCAGTTTTTATTGCCTGGCGGCTGGGCCTCGTTCAATCAATTCAGTTACGAACCAACAGGGACCGGATTATCCCGTATGTCATTGTGATGATTTTCTACTTCTGGGTCTGGTACGTGTATAATAACCAGGAAAATCCACCCATTTCAGTTCATTTCCTGCTGGGTTCTTTTCTTGCAATTTGCGGAGCCTGGATGTGTAACATTTATTATAAGGTAAGTATGCATGCTGTGGCCGTGGGAGGTTTATCAATGTTTTTCCTGCTGTTTTCTTTCCATGATCCTTATGCGTCGGGATTGTATCTTTCCATTGCTATCCTGATCACAGGCATCGTTTGCACCTCACGCCTGATCGTTTCCGATCACACTCCGTTTGACATCTACAGCGGTCTGCTTGTGGGGATTTTAGCCCAATGGATTGCCTGGCAATTTTAATGTGACCAGGCCGCAAAAAAAGAAAAGCCCAATCATAGGGTACGAACCTATATTGAGCCTTTTCACCTTCAAACCATCTGAAGTTTACGTCCGCGCTTAACTGTTAAGTATCTTCGATTTTACGATATATTTTTTGGTCGGGTGATAGATGAATAAACAAGATCCTTCCTTAATGGTTTCGATAATGGCATCCGATTCTGCAGAAGGTACCGCAGGGCAACCAAAACTTCTGCCATTCATGCGATTTCCCTGCAAAAAGTCTTCTCCCACGTAATCTGATCCGTGAATCACAATGGCACGACCATTGGCCCTGTCATTGAAACCTCTTTCCAGCCCATGGATCTTGAGTGAAAGCCCATGATCGCCGAAATAAGTATTTTCAGTGACATAAAAACCAAGACTGCTTTTGTGTGATTTCGAATTATTGGAAAAAGACCGGGCAAATTCAGATCCTGAATTGCGGCCATGGGCAACATAAGTATTGATCAGCACTTTGCGCTGCTCCAGGTCTACGATGTATAATCTTTTGTTACGTGAAGACTGACTGAAATCGCAGATCGAAAGAATGTTGGTCTTGCTGACGATATGATGTTCTAACAAATAGAGATATCCCTTATAAGCATATTCAAATGCCTTTTTGCTCAATCCATACTCTTCAAGGTCTATCTGATCGTAAAGATTGCTGGCTTCTTCCAGAAAGACGGCATTGTTTGCATTTGTATGGGAAGAAGTTTTTCCGGCGACATGGATGGAGTGCTTGGCTCTGGGTCCTGTGCCTGCTTTTAGTGCAGGGGCCGACAAAGACAGGATGAGTAATGCACTTAGGGATACTGGATTAAATTGGCTACGCATTTACTTAGGGGTTTTTCAAAAAAATGTTGCTTCTTCTAAACGGGTCTGATGCTAAAATATTATCTAAAATCTGAATCTGCAAGACCCTGTGCGCAAATTTTTTATTGTGTGAAAAAATTAATTTTTGCAATAATAGGGCATAATTACCTAGTATTTCTCCTCGTAATTTCCCTTTCGTCTGCCTGCGCCTTAGTATCAGCTAGTTAGTTTTTCAACCGGGGAATAATTTGAACTTTCCTTAACATTTCCGTGTGCCTTATTTTCTAAGTTACTTTATTTACACTGAATTCATTAAAATAAATTTTAACCAGCAGCAGGAATAAGGAAATCAGGATTGGGCCAAAAATAAGCCCAATAAACCCGAATAAATTTAGTCCGAGGATAACCCCAAATGCCGTAATTAAAGGATGCACGTCGCCGATTTTTTTCTGTAGCCAAAACCTGAATACGCTGTCAATGGTACTAATGATGCCAAACCCGTAAATAAGCATAATCACTCCTTTTACATTCATTCCATTTGCAAATAGTAATATCGCAACGGGAACATAAGCCAACGTAGCGCCCACTACTGGCAACATCGAGGCTATACAGGTAATAATAAACCAGAATAAGGGCTCCTGCACCCCCAAAAACAGGTAAGCGATAAGTCCCAGCAGGCCCTGGAAAATCGCGATCAGCGGGATGCCGATCGCATTGGAATACACCAGCGCATTTGTTTCGTGCCGCAGCATCAATACATTTTCATTTTTCATGGGCATCCATTCTATCAGGTAGGACTCCATTTTTCGGCCGCCGATCAGCATAAAATAAAGGATGAAATAAGTGAATACAATCGTAATGAGACTGTTGAAGGTGGCCCCGACGAGTTTCTGCAGGTTTACGGCACTCCAGGAGGTCAGCTGATGCAGGTTTTCCTCCGAAATGATATTGATATTGTACCTCGTCTCATACGAATGAATAAATTGTTCGATCGTAGTGAGTACGTTCGATGAATGCTGAATGGCAAAATTGATCTTCGACGACATCATATTGATCAGCATGGCAATGGGCAGTAGAATGATCAGGAACGAAATGAACATCAGCAGGATAGCGGCCAGGGTTTTTTTCCACTTATATCTTCCCGTTAGTATATACATCCATTTTTTGAGCAACACGAATAAAGTATAAGATCCCAGTAAAGCGGGTATGAATGACTGCAACTGGATGAACAGAATGAACCCGAGCAGGATGATCAACAATAAGATCAGTACCTGTCGGATGATATTATTCGGAATATTATTCATGATCTCTTTTAAACTTGCACTAAAAATAAATAATTAACACTAAACTCTTTTAACTTAGCGAAGCCGACCGAATATTTAATCATCAAAGACTGAAGCCATTGAAAACCCTTCTATTGGTGCGACACGCTAAAAGTAGCTGGGATAGTACTGCCGGCAATGATTTTGACCGTCCCTTAAACGGACGGGGTAAAAAGGATGCGCCTGAAATGGCGCGGCGCCTGATTCAAAGTGGAGTAGCCATTGACCTGCTTGTATCGAGTCCCGCAAAAAGAGCAAAAAAAACAGCTTTGCTTTTTGCGGGCGAGTTAAAACGAAATGAAAGCGAAATCGTGTACATTCCTGAACTCTACCATGCACACAGCGACAGTTTTTACGAAATCATCCCCGGTTTTACTGACAGCGCCTCCAGTGTCGCCATTTTTTCCCATAACCCCGGCATTACGGATTTTGCCAATTCATTAACTACAACGAGGATTGACAACATGCCCACCTGCAGCATATTTGCAATAACCATTCAAATCAGCGCCTGGGCTGATTTTCGCGATGGACAAAAGCAATTTTTATTTTTTGATTATCCTAAATCAACAATGGAACATTAACTCGTTCAAGCAAATCCTTCACTGTTTCAGCAAGCATTGATGTCACTTGAACCTGTTGAAATGGAAAATGCTTCACCGCTTCCAGGCTTTCCGACAATACAAATTCATCCTGCTTCACTGCATAAGCGATTTTCCTGTTGTGGAGATGGGTTGCAAGCCATTCCTGTTCAGCCTGCCCTGGCGTGGGGATAAGAATGCTTTTTTTACCTAAGGTCACAAGGTCCATGATCGTGCTATACCCGGCCCGGCTGATGATCACGGCCGACTGACTAATAACCCTGTTGAACGTTGCCGTGGAAAGATGATTGTATATGCTAACATTAGGGGAAACATCAGGTAAGTCCACCTCGCCGGGAAGGCCCCGGACCATAATGGCAGAACCCTCATGTTTTTTCAGCTCCTTCAGCAACTGGCTTTCCAGGATGGTCCGCTGCGGTTCAGGACCTGATAAAATAATCAACAAATCATTGCCGGGCGTTTCCAAACCGGGATTACTGAATCTGGAGAGCCATCCTATATAACGGAGAGGGATAACCGGCAATTGGTCCGGCACCGACATGACCCCTGCAAGGGATTGTTCACCCTGGAGATCCGGGACCCAGCAAACAGAGAACCTGTTGATGTACCGGAGATTGATCCGTGACAATATCCGCTCCACAGATCTTCCCATACCCGTTTTGATGTGCAACTGGTGGGTGATCAATACGCAAAATACGCCTAATGAATGGAGGCCATAACGGTTATCCGAAATCACGATATCCGGCCGCTCCCGTGATAAAATATTGTTTAACCACCGATTTTCCCGCTTGATTTGAATCAATATTTTTGGAATCTGGCAAATTATTTTCAGGAAGGTGAGTCCCCTTTTGGTACTGTATGTGACCCGATAGCCCGGCAAATCAAGGCATTTGAGGGCAGGAAATTCCTCCTGTAACAATTCTTTTTGAGATCCTTCTGCTGCAAAAATGACTGAACAACCTGACGCGAGGAACTCCTTAATTATTGGAATACAACGCGTTGCATGACCCAGTCCCCAGTCAAGGGGCGCTATGAGCACTTTCGGCCTGTTGGAGGGCATTGTTAATTTTACACTTAACTTTCAAAAGAGGAATACTATTTGATCTGTAAAATAGTTAAATTAGTATGATTAAAACTATGAAAACCCGGAATCTACTATTGATTTTTATCATAATAATGGTTACCATTGTAACCCAAAGTTGTAGTTCAGGCAACCAGATTGGCGGTAGCAGCAAAAATTGCGGTTGCGGAATGAATAAAGGAATGGTAGGTTACAAATAAGGTTCGGGTGCTTATTAAAATCTAATTGAATGAAACCTTCTAACAGAGATTTGCTTGTCCTCGTGAAAAATGAATATACGAGTGATCAATTCATGGAGCAGGAAGTTGAGTTATTAAACGAATTGCTGTTTCATTATGAAACGATGCACAATTTCTGCCTTTCACATGAAGTCTTCGATCTGAACAAATACAAGATCATCCGCAAACAGCACATCATCCATCAGATCGCCCGTCAGAAAGAACTCAAGCCCTTTCAGTTTCTCTGCAATAAAAATTAAGCTTAAGCAATTCAGGTATTCAGCATCAGCGGCATCACCAGCATCAACAATTCCTCATTGTCTTCTTTTTCTGTTGGCTTTATAATGCCCGCCTTGGTTGGAGTAGATAATTCTATTTTAATTTCGTCTGAATCCGTTGCACCCAGCATCTCAATCAGAAATTTCGCATTGAAGGCGATCGCCAGGTCTTCCCCATCGTATTGACATTTCATCCTTTCGGTTCCTTCAAAAGAGAAATCAACATCCTGCGCCGCCAATTGCAGTTCGCTGCCCTGGATGTTCAGGACAACCTGGTTTGTGCTCTTATTACTAAAAATGCTTACCCTGCGGAGCGCGCTTTGAAAATCATTGCGATCGAGGGTTAACTTATACGGATTATCGATGGGAATGACCACTTTGTAATCGGGGAATCTGGCATCGATCAACCGGCAACTCATTTGAGTCGTACCATGCTTCACAAAAAGGTGATTGCTATTGTAGCTGATGGTAATCTCGTCTTCATTTGATGGCAAGGCTGACTTTAACAGATTCAACGGTTTTTTCGGTACGATCAGGGAATCGCTCTTAGGACATACCACATCCGTCCTTTTGTATCGCACCAGCCTGTGCGCATCGGTGGCAACAAATTGCAATCCCTTTTTATCCATTTCAAAATAAACGCCGGTCATAGCAGGACGAAGGTCATCGCTGCTCACGGCGAACAGGGTTTTATTGATCGCCGTTACCAGGGCAGCTGATGTGGTATCGAACGAAGTCGTTTCATCAGCAACCGGCTCCTTCGGAAAATTATCCGGGTTTTCGCCCATCACCTTATATTTACCATTGTCGCTGGTGATTTCCACTGCAAAGTGCTTGTCAATATTAAAAGTTAAGGGCTGGTCGGATATGTTCTTCAGCGAATCGATCAGGATCCTCGCGGGAATGCATACTTTCCCGCTGTCCTTAGCTTCCACCTCAACCTGGACTTTCATCACCGTTTCCAGGTCCGTCGCCATCACCGTTAATTTACTTTTTTCCACTTCAAACAAAAAATCCTCTAATATCGGTAATACTGTGTTGGCATTGATGACACCGCTAATCTGCTGTAACTGTTTCAATAAAGCCGAAGAGGAAACGATGAACTTCATGTATTGGTCTTTGGGCGAAACTACTGATTTTTGGTTAATAGCCAATAGATAACTAAACCCTCAAACCAGGGATATTTCGCAAGTGTTAATTACCTGTGATTATTCGGTTCCGGTCAAAAGAAAAGAGGTGATCTACACCGGAATATGCCCTTGGAATAGTCTTACATTTGATCTTTCCCATTATGATCAACAGACAAATTACGGAGGACGGTTTTCCGGCAAAAAAGGGCTGGTCGAGGCCTTCCCGCGAAAAGGCGCTCATGAAGATCAAACACTATTGCGGCTACCAGGAACGTTCGCACGCGGAAGTAAAAGAAAAGCTCTATTCATTCGGATTATGGAAGAATGATGTGGAGGCCTTGATCTCGCAGCTCATTGAAGAAAACTATCTCAATGAGGAACGATTCGCCATTCATTTTGCCGGCGGCAAATTCCGGATGAAACAGTGGGGCCGGGTAAAAATCCGGTATGAACTAAAACAAAAACAGGTGGGCGAATATTGCATTCGCAAAGCATTGAAGGAGATTGATGAAAAATTATATGGGGAAACGCTGCAAAAACTTGCCAGGCAAAAATTATCGACACTAAAAAGTGAAAAAAATATTTTCGTCAGGAAAAGAAAATTGCAGGATTTTTTATTGAGGAAGGGGTATGAAATGGACCTGGTGAATACAATGGTGAAGGAATTTACCGGCAATCCCTGACCGCGGCCAGCCCCGTGAGAGAGAATACGTTATTTTTGCATCTCATGTCCACACTTACCCTCTCCATCATTCAAACTGATCTTCTTTGGGAAGATAAAGCCGGCAACCTCAAAAACCTGGCTGCTAAAATCAATGCGTTGAAGGGAAAGACCGAACTCGTCATTCTGCCAGAAATGTTCAACACCGGTTTTAGTGTGGACCCTGCCCCGCTCGCCGAAAAAATGGATGGTTCAACAGTTAACTGGATGAAAACGATAGCCGCTACCAATAAGGTCATTTTGACGGGCAGCCTGATTATTGAGGAGCAGGGAGACTATTATAACCGGTTGATCTGGATGCTGCCTGACGGGCAGCTGGGATTTTACGATAAGCGACACCTGTTCGCGTTTGCGGGTGAGGACGAAAAATATTCCCCGGGAAGCAAGCGCCTCATTGCTTCAGTCAAAGGATGGCGGGTCCATTTGCTGGTCTGTTATGACCTGCGCTTCCCGGTCTGGTCCAGGCAATCTCACCCAAAAGAACCCGAGGGAGGTGAATTGGAATACGATCTCCTGGTTTACGTTGCCAACTGGCCCGGACTCCGCAGCCTGGCCTGGAAAACCTTATTGCAGGCCAGGGCCATCGAAAACCAATCTTTTGTAGCCGGTGCCAATCGAATCGGCAGGGATGGAAATGATATTTTATACGAGGGAGATTCGATGATCATCGATCCCCTTGGCCAGATTATTTATCAGGCGTCCGCAACAGAAGATGTTTTTACATTTACTTTAGATAAAGAAACCCTTAACCAGACAAGAATGAAATTTCCTTTCTGGAAGGACCGGGACCATTTCTTCATTGAACCCTGAATCAATCTATGAATACCGCATTTACAGCAAGGGAGATTTTTACTGGCCATGAGATCACGACAGACAAAGCCATCCTGGTGCAGGATGGTAAAGTGGCAGATATTGTACCCCTGGCTGATATCCCCGGCAATTACCTGCTGAGGTCCTTTAACGAGTACATGCTGGCTCCGGCATTCATTGACTTACAGATCTATGGTGGCAATGGCAAACTATTTTCTGCTGAGCTTACAACGGATGCCCTGGAAGCCACTTATGAATATTGCCTGCAGGGCGGATGCACCCATTTCATGATCACGATGGCCACCAACTCGATGGAAAAATTTTTGTCGGGAATAGCATTAGTAAAAGATTACTGGAACGGAGGTGGTAAAGGTTTGCTTGGCCTCCACCTCGAAGGGCCCTACATCAACCCAATCAAGAAAGGCGCTCACCTCGAGAAGTTCATCAAAAGACCTTTGATGGAAGAGGTCAGGATGTTGATGGAAAAGGGGAAGGGGGTGGTTAAAATGATGACCCTCGCTCCCGAACAATGCGATCATGAAATCATTGATTTCCTGCTTCTGCATAAAGTCATCGTTTCGGCAGGCCACAGCAATGCAAACTACGGAGAAGCGTCCAATGGTTTTTACCAGGGAATTCCGGCCGCTACGCATCTTTTTAATGCCATGTCACCCTTGCAGGGCCGTGAGCCGGGCATGGTAGGCGCCATTTATGATCATGGGGATGTCATGAGCAGTATTGTTTGCGACGGGATACATGTTGACTACGCTTCTGTCAGGATCAGCAAAAAGATCATGGGCCAAAGATTGTTTTTCATTACTGATGCCGTGGTAGAAGTCAGGCACGGCGAATATGAGCATATTTTCAAAGAAGACCGGTACACATTGCCGAACGGTACGCTTTCCGGTTCGGCGCTGACGATGTTACAAGCCGTGAAAAACGGGGTTGAAAAAGTGGGCTTCCCGCTTCCCGAAGCGCTGAGGATGGCTTCCCTGTATCCTGCGACACTCATGGGTTTACAAAATAAATGGGGATCCATACAGCCCGGCACAGGCGCGGATTTCGTCTTGTTGGATGATCAGCTGAACCTGCAACAACTTGTCGTGGCTGGAGAGTAACGCGCTATTGTTTGCCGGCGGCAATCGCCTGTATTTTTGTAAACAGGTAATTTTCGCTTCCCGGCTCATATCCTGACTGCTGGTAGATGACCTTCCCGTTTCGAATGATCATAGACTGTGGAAGATTATTTGAATTCAGGGCCCTTCTCAAATCGCCGTTGATATCTGCGTAAACGTCAAATGTCCAACCATTCGCATTCAGCATCGGTCTTATTTTATTGGCTGCCTTTCCTTCATCAACAGCAACGATCATCAACCTGAAACGGACCGATGCTGTCCAGTTTTCATAGCTCGCGTTTATGGCATTCAGTTCGTCGATGCTGGCATCAGAAGTTGTGGCCCAAAAGCAGATCAGCACGAGCGAATCTTTTTGCGTAATAGAAGCGTAAGAAACCATTTTGCCATGCATATTCTTTAGCTGGGCCGATGCCAGCGCAGACTGGGCATGCAAGCCCCATCCGAGAAGCATGCCGCCCATGAACAGTACTGATTTTTTTAAACTAGTCATCACTTATACAAAATTGTGGAATTATTTCTTTTGATGCGTCCTTCCATCGATCAATTCCCTGGCTTTTTGCGATTTGAAGTCGATTCCTTTCCTGATCGCATCTGTTGTAGGCAGGGCCAGGACATCCGGCATCACGCCCCTTCCATTTTTTTCGCGGTCACGCTTGATCACCAGTCTGAATTTTGGCAGGCTGAATCGAATTTTCGAATTGGGCAGGGTTACATCCTGGATGACCCAGGCCGTATTACCATAATATCCTCCTCCTGTTTCTTCCCCCACCAGGGTTATATTTTGCTGACCCTTTAATGAACCGGCAAAAAGCGTTGTGGCAGAAAATGAATTCCCTCCCATAAGAATGTATACGTCACCGTCAAAATGATTTTTTTTTCGTGGATGGTAATAACGCCGCTCAAAATAGCCGAAATGATATTTGCCATCCGCTTTCTTTTTTGAAATGAACAGCATCATCAGATGATAGAGCCGTCTCTTACCGATATAACGATCATACCGGCTGCTCCTTGTGATCGCATATAAGGAATCCGCTAGTTTGAATTTCTGGTTGATGAGATACCGGGTGAGCAAGGTTGAATTGCCCGCATCTCCGCCGCCATTGGAACGGACATCAATAACCAGGTGATTGATCTTATTTTCTTTGAGGGTGCGAAATGAATGATGAAAGAATTTTTTCAGGTGATTTCCGCGGTCGAACGTATTCAGTGCCATATATGCCGTTCTTGAAGCAGTATCCAATTGCAGGTTGGTGCCTGAAAAAAAGATGAGTTGCGGCTTGATTTTCTTTTTACTTCCCGGCGTTCTGGTGACGGCAAAGCCCCAACGGTTCATGGTATCGTTCCTGAAATCATATACAGGCAGTTTTGCTTCTCTCTCTTCACCGAGACTGTCCAGGTAACGCAGGTTGAAGGTATCCCGCAACCCGAAAACGTATTTGTATAAATTGGCAAAGGCAAATCCCGTGCTCAGCGTCTGGTATTTTCCACAAAGGCTGTAGCCATCAGTAACCACATAATTAAAAAGACTATCCCTGAGTTGCGATGGCGTAAATCCATCAATCGATCTTAATATTGTCCCTCTTTTTAGGACAGAATCCCTTCGGTCAAGGTTGGCGGTTACTACCACAGTGTCTTCCCAGAATTTCAAACTCAGCGGGAATGTTTTCAATTTCGCGGTATCCAGGTACCGGACATATTTTTTTGAATACTTCACGGCGGTATGTCCGCAATCAATCTTAGCGACCACATAGGAAAGAAGTGTTCTGAATTTTGTTTCTGTCATGGAGTCATTCAGCTGATCGTATGTCCTGTTGAAATAATAGTCCATGCTATCCTTGCTGGTGTACCAATACAGGCTTGGGTGTGATTCTTCAAGAACGCCCCTGAAGATCGCATAATCCGCCCTGAGCTTTTCCACCGGGATTTTTGTATTGGGATCGAAAACATGTTTCGTTGTAGTACAGGAAACGAGGAATGCTGCAGGGAATATGATTAAATAAACGCTTTTTGCCATTTCTGGATGGATGATCTGTTTTATTGGTCAGGAAGCAAAAGCATTCCATCCCTGTGCCGTAAGGTCAAATTGATTGCCCCCTTTGGTAATGATCTTTTGTCCTTTTTCTGCTTCTGTAATATATCCGATCACGCTGATCTGTTCATTCAGTACCATCTTATCATAGTCTTCCTGCACAACCGTAAACAGCAATTCGTAATCTTCCCCGCCACTAAGCGCGCAGGCCGTTGGATCAAGTTCAAACTTATATGCAGCGTTCCTGGTTTCATTTGAAATGGGAATTTTTTCTTCATGCACCACGCAACCCACTCCACTTTGCTTGCAGATGTGCAGGATCTCCGAGCTGAGTCCGTCGCTGATATCCATCATCGCCGTGGGCAAAATGGCCGCTTTTTCAAAAAATTCGATGATGTCTTTCCTGGCTTCAGGCTTAAGCAGTCTGCCAATTACATATTTTTCTCCTTCCAGGTCGGGCTTGATGGCCGGGTTCTCCAGGAAAATCTTCTTTTCTCTTTCCAGGAAAACCAGGCCCAGGTATGCCGCGCCCAGGTCTCCACTACAGCAGAGCAGATCGCCTTTCTTTGCACTGCTGCGCCTTACAAATTGATCGGGTGTTACTTCACCGATGGCAGTAATGGAAATGATCAATCCCTTCTGAGAAGAGGCCGTATCGCCACCAACCAGGTCAACGCCGTATGTTTCACAGGCCGCGTAAACGCCCTCATAGAATTCATCCAATGCTTCCAGACTGATGCGGTTGCTGATCCCGATAGCGAGCGTCAGCTGCGTAGGAATGGCATTCATGGCATAAATATCACTGAGATTGACCACCACGCTTTTATAACCCAGATGTCTCAGGGGAGTATACATAAGGTCAAAATGAATGCCTTCGATCAATAAATCGGTACTGATAACGGTCTGTTTACCAAAATGATCTATCACCGCAGCGTCGTCTCCGACGCCGAGAATTGATGAAACATTTTTCAGTTCAATATTTTTTGTCAGGTGGTCGATCAGTCCAAACTCCCCAAGCGATGATATTTCTGTTCTTTCATCCATATGCATGAGTCGGGTTAATTTTTTACTTCATCATTGATCCAATCCAGCAATTGCTCATGAATGATGCCGTTGGTAGCAAGAATATGGGGTTGATAAGGGGAATATCTTTTACCCGAGTAGTCGGATACCCTTCCGCCGGCTTCTTCCACGATCAGGAAACCTGCTGCGCTATCCCAAGCCTGCAGTTTGTGTTCATAAAACCCATCGAAGCGTCCGGCTGCGACCCAACAGAGGTCCATAGCTGCTGAGCCGAGCCGCCGCACGGCAATGCCTTTTCTGATGAGCCGTGCAAAAACTTCCACCGGTCCGTTGGGTTGGTCAAGATAGGTATACGGAAACCCGGTAACCAGGCAGGACGTATTGACGTCTTCCGCAGCACTCACCTGGATTTTTTTATCATTCAGGGATGCGCCATATCCCTTCTGTGCAAAATAAAATTCATTGAGAAAGGGATTGTATACCGCGCCCATGATCATTTCTCCATTCTGTTCCAGGCCGATGGATACGCAACAGATGGGTATTCCATGAGCAAAATTGATGGTTCCATCGATCGGATCGATGATCCATTTATAACTGGAGTCCGTGATCATCTCTCCGGCTTCTTCGCTCAGGATATAATGGCCGGGGAATTCCTTCCGGATGATCTCAAAAATCACTTTCTCGGATGCGTAATCCGCTTCCGTAACCAGGTTGTTTATCCCCTCTTTATTTGAAATGTTGAACCTGCCCTGGAAAAATTCCTGCATCACTTTTGCGCCAGCTTCCGTCGCCTTGATTAAAGTAGATTTTAACATGGCGCAAAGATAAGAAAGCCATATGCTAGTATATCAACGATCCACGCTGGCCATCATCTCCTGTGGATACCTCATTCCTGCGGCGACGCCGTGAGGAGCCATAGCATTAATTTCTGCCAGTTCATCCTTGTTCAGCGTGATGTGGATTGCTCCGACGTTTTCTTCCAGGTATTTCACCCGTTTGGTGCCCGGTATTGGAAAAATATGATCTCCCTGTGCCAAAACCCAGGCCAGTGCGAGTTGAGATGCCGTACATTGCTTTGAGGCAGCCAATTGTTCGATTTTTTTTACCAGGTCAAGGTTCTTTTGAAAATTCTCTCCCTGGAATCTTGGCGAAAACCGGCGATAGTCACCTTCTTCAAGATCTTCAAATTTCTTGAATTGTCCTGTCAGAAATCCCCTTCCGAGTGGACTGTAGGCCACGAAGGCAATGCCAAGTTCCCTGCAGGTTTCAAGCATTTCCTCTTCCGGCTCACGGGACCAAATAGAATATTCTGTCTGGACGGCCGTAACCGGATGTATTGCACGGGCCTTGCGAAGGGTTTTGGTGGATACCTCAGATAATCCGATGCCCCGGATCTTTCCTTCTTTTACCAGTTCTGCCATGGCGGCGATCGTTTCTTCTACCGGCGTATCAGGATCTACACGATGGAGATAATAGAGATCGATCACGTCAATATCCAGCCTCTTTAAACTTGCGGCCGCTGCTGATCTCACATAGGCCGGTTTTCCATTGAATCCCCGCAGCGTTGGGTTGTCAGGATCCCTGACAATGCCAAATTTGGTCGCGATAGTCAGTTGGTTTCTCCTCCCTTTGATCGCCCTGCCAATCAATTCCTCGTTGCGATGTGGCCCGTAGGCGTCTGAGGTGTCAAAGAATGTGATCCCCAGATCCATTGCCCTGTGCAGGGTTTCCGTTGATTCCGCGTCATTTCGGGCTCCATAAAATTCACTCATCCCCATACAGCCCAGCCCTAATTCAGAGGCCTGAAGGCCTTGTGTACCCAATGGTTTAATTTTCATATTTGCCGGTTTTAAAAATCAGTCTTTTTTTGACTAACAATAAAAACAGCATTTGGTTTTGGAAGCAGGATTTTCAGGATTTAAGGATTAGCAGGATGTTTTGTAATCTTGCTGCGGGAGAGAAGGTTGATAGGTTGATAGGTTGAGTGGACTAACTAATCAACTAGTCAACCAATCAACTTATCAACTTCAAACAAACAATGGTCCTCACAGTCATCATCGTCAATTACAATACAAAATATTTTCTTGAACAATGCCTTTGCTCCCTGCGAAAGGCCATTGGCAACAGTGATCGTCTTTCATTGTCAGGCAATAGCGAGATTTTTGTGGTAGACAATTATTCCATCGATGGAACTGTGCAGTACATACAACCAATGTTCCCGGAGATTATATTCATCGCCAATTCCGAAAACCGGGGCTTTGCCAGGGCGAATAACCAGGCGCTTGCCAAAGCCAGGGGACAATTCATACTTTTTCTCAATCCTGACACCATCCTGGAGGAGGAAAGCCTTGAAAAATGCCTTGTTTTTCTTGAATCCGATCCTTCCGTAGCCGCAACGGGCGTGCGGATGGTGGACGGAGCTGGCCATTTCCTGCAGGAATCAAAGCGTGGTTTTCCTTCCCCATGGGTATCCTTTTGTAAACTTTCCGGGTTGACCGGTTTATTTCCCCGATCCAAATTCTTTGCTGCTTATTACCAGGGTCAATTAAAAGAAGAGCTGAACAATCCGGTTGAAGTACTGTCCGGTGCTTTTATGATGATACAAAAAAAAGCGCTGGATAAAACCGGTGGATTCGACGAGCAGTTTTTTATGTATGCTGAGGATATCGATTTAAGTTACCGGCTGCAAAAAGCCGGTTATCAGAATGTCTACCTCGCATCCGTTTCTATCGTACACTTTAAAGGAGAAAGTACTAAAAAGAATGCCGTATACGTTGAATTGTTTTATAAGGCCATGGTTCAGTTTGTTAAAAAACATTTTCGCGGTCGTCCATCCAAACTGTTCATTCCATTACTTGAGGCGGCCGCATGGTTACGAAGCAGGATCGCAAGGCTTACGCCCGGGCCTGTCCGGGGGAGCAACCGAGTCAGGAAAGACGCCAGGACAATATTGCTGGGAGACAACAAGCAAATGAATAGGCTTAAAAATCTATTCCCTCTTGCCGGAAGAATGCTGGTGCAGGATTTGAATACAGCTGATGAGATCATTTTTTGTGAAGGGGAAGATTTTTCATTCGGCCGTATCATCCGGGAAATGCAACTGCTGAGGCCCGGTCTTGCCATCAGGATTCACGCTGCCAACAGCAAAAGCATTGTTGGAAGCGATTCTAAAAAAAGCATGGGTGAAATCACTGCGCTCAATGAAAATGGTTAATTTTTATTTACAAACTGAATCATGGAAATTTGCCCATTCCATTAAATACCCGGTATGCTCAACCTGAATGACATCAAGAACCTACTGCAAAACAACCGGTTCACCGAATTTGTAAAACTGAAGAAACTGACGCCAAGGGATATCGTTGATTTTACAAACAGGTATACCAATTGGGCCGGCAAGCTCTTTCAGCATATCGATATTCTGAACGCTGCAAAGGCATTTAAGTTCCTGCGCAAAAAGAAACAGGAAATCATCATCAAATCCCTTCCGGATGAAAAAGCCGCCGAACTCCTCAATGCCTTACAGCCGGATGACCGAACCGCTTTTCTGGCGATGTTACCTGGAAACGCCGTAAAAGAGTTGCTGAAAGTGTTGAGTCCGGAAACCCGGGCAGAAACCCTGGAGCTGCTGGGCTATCCCGAGGGATCCGTCGGGAGGTTAATGACACCCGACTACCTCGCCATAAAAAAAGAAAATTCTGTAAAAGAGGTACTCGCCACGATCAAGGACAGAAAGCAGGCCACGGAAACACTCAACTTCTTATTCGTCGTTGACGACAACGGAATACTGATCGATGACATCAATATCAAGGAATTCCTGGTGGTAGAACCCGACACCTTGGTGGAGCAGATCATGGATAATCAATTCATTTCACTGGGTGTCACGCATCCGCAAAAAGAGGCCATCCGTGTTTTTCGCAACAATAGCCGGTATGCCTTGCCGGTGACCAATGACAACGGCGTGCTGCTCGGTGTGGTAACCCTCGATGATGTATTGCGCCTTTCGGAAAAAGAAAATACCCGGGAAATTCAAAAGATTGGGGGCTCCGAAGCATTGGATGAACCCTACACGTCCATTTCCTTTACCAACCTGGTCCGCAAAAGAGCCGGCTGGCTGATTGTATTATTCCTGGGAGAAATGTTAACGGCGACTGCCATGACACATTTCGAAGGGGAGATCAGCAAGGCCGTCGTACTTGCGTTATTCATTCCGCTGATCATATCAAGCGGGGGAAATTCGGGATCACAGGCTTCTTCCATCATCATTCGCGCAATGGCGCTGGGTGAGGTCGGTTTCAGGGATTGGTTTTATGTGATGCGGAAGGAAATATTTTCCGGATTGTTTCTCGGAACCATTCTTGGGATCGTAGGGTTCCTGCGCATTTTTTTCTGGCAGAAATTTCATATTTATGATTACGGCACACATTGGATGCTTGTTGGATTAACCATTTTTTTTACCCTGATCGGTGTGGTGATGTGGGGAGCTTTTTCGGGATCGATGCTCCCGTTGGTATTGAAAAAGCTTGGCTTCGATCCCGCGGCTTCCTCGGCTCCTTTCGTCGCAACGCTCGTGGACGTAACAGGATTGATCATCTATTTTACCGTAGCGTTCACGATTTTGAAGGGCACGATGCTATAAAGATCATTCGTCTCGCCTCAGGCGAGACACATCAATAGCTCATCTCATCCAACTTCACCTTCCCTTTGAACGTCCAAAAGACGAACGATGTATATATCCCTACCAATGGCGTGCCGATGAGGGCAATGACCAGGAGTATTTTCATGGTCTTAGCCGAAGACGCGGCATTGTAGATCGTGATGCTGTTGGCGGGACTTCCGGCGGAATATAATAAATACGGAAATACTTCCAGTGCCAGCATGATCAGCAAAAGTGCGATCGTTGCAGCAGAACTCAGAAAGGCATAGCGGTATTTTGCCCTCTTGAGCTGGCGGGGGATATTGGCAATCGCGAGGATCATGCACACAGGGATCAGGAAATAGCCGGGCCGGCTCCTGAAAAAATCGCTGAGGTGAGGAATATACAACAAGGTATACAAGGTCGTTATGACAAAGCTTACGACGAAGAAGATGGTGAAATTATTCGCGAGTAAGCGAAGTTTAGCATACAGGCGGTTCTCTGTTTTCATAGTCAGGTAAATGGCGCCATGCATCATAAACAGGGCGAGGGTGGTGATGGCAACCAGAATAGCAAAGGGATTAAAAAACGAAAGCCAGTCTCCTGAAAATTCTTTATCCCGGTTCAGCGGTATCCCTGCAACCACGTTGCCCAGCATTAATCCCAGCGATAACGAAATAATGATGGACGCCACACAGTAAACAACATCCCATGTTTTTCTCCACCACAGCATCGGTTCCTTGCTCCTGAATTCAATGGCAACAGCCCTAAAGATCAGTCCAACCATGAATACCATGAACGGAACATAGAAGGCAGAAAAAATGGCGGCATAGGCAACCGGGAACCCGGCAAATAGGGCGCCGCCGCCAATTACCAGCCACACTTCATTGCCATCCCAGATCGGGCCGATGGCATTTATGGCAATTCGCCGGCTTTGTTCCTTGTTCAGAAATAAATGCAATGCGCCTGCCCCAAGGTCAAATCCGTCCAGGATCGCATAGCCGCTGATCACGGCTCCAAAAACCAGGTACCACCAGACTGTAAATTCAATTCCGAGGAATGTTTCCATCTTATTGCGAATGATTCATGATTGGATTGTCTCTTTTCGTTCCTTCTTCTATTGCATCCTTCCCTGTTTTATCGACGGGTCCATGTTGGATTTTCCGGTTCAGGAGGAACAGGAACAAGGCAAACAGAACAATATATACAAAGGTAAACAGGATCAATGAAAAGATGATCTGGTTCGCACTAACGGTCTTGGATAGCGCATCAGAAGTTTTCAACAGTCCGTAGACCACCCAGGGCTGGCGCCCGATTTCTGCTGTGAACCATCCGGCCTGGTTGGCCAGTTGGGGCAAGAGCACGCTCCATACAAACGCGATCATCAGCCATTTCCTGTCGAACAGCTTATTCCGCCACCAGAGATAGCAGGCGAAGAGGCTGAGCAGAATCAACAGCATGCCGATGGCGACCATCAGGTGATACGATTGGAAAATGGTATTGATTTGCGTCGGACGATCCCCCGGTTTAAATGCGTGCAGTCCCTTTACCGGCGCCTTGAAATCGCCATGGATGATATAGGACAATCCGCCGGGAATACTGAGCCCCGATGTCTTTTCCTTTTTGTTGTTCACATATCCCAACAAGTACATGTCGGCGCTGGATGAACTGTCGTAATGCCCTTCCATGGCAGCCAGTTTTGCGGGTTGATATTGAGCCACGCCCTCCGCGCTTCGGTGACCCACAAAAAGTTGTAATAATGAAAAAACGGTTGCGACCACCAGCGCAATTTTGAATGAAGGCTTGGCAATCTCAAGGTGCTTATTCTTTAGAATATACCAGGCATTCACGCTCAGTACCATAAACGCGCCTGCGAGAATCGCAGCGATCCAAACATGCAGTAACCGGTCAACGCTCGAAGGGTTGAAGACCATGACCCAGAAATCGGTGATCTCTGCGCGTGCATTCATTCCTTCACCAACTATACGGAACCCCGCCGGTGTTTGCTGCCAGGAATTGGCCACCACAATCCAGACGGCAGAGAAAAGTGAACCGAAAAAAACCATGATGGTGGAAAAAAAATGAACCTTCGGGCTTACCCTGTTCCAACCAAAAATAAGGACCCCAAGAAATCCGGATTCCAGTGCAAAGGCAAAAATTCCTTCCGCTGCCAATGCACTCCCGAAAATATCACCTACATATTTCGAATAGGTGGCCCAGTTAGTTCCAAATTCAAATTCCATAATGATGCCGGTAGCCACCCCAATTCCAAAAATCAGTGCGAAAATCCGGATCCAGAAACGTGTAGCATGTTCAAAAATCTTATTGCCGGTCTTCAGGTAGAGCCCTTCCATGATCACGATGACCAGTCCGAGACCAATGCTTAGCGGGGGATAGATATAATGAAAGGCAATGGTGAATGCAAATTGTACCCTGGCTAATATTTCTACATCCATAGCTTGCCATTTAGTCGATACAAGCACAAAAAACCGGCCGCTTACAATCGGTTGATTGATTTGCTATTTTTTCTTGTAAACCGGCACCGTACTACAAGGCTCTCCATACATAATGCTTTTGACCAAAGGCCTTAGTCTCTTTGTCATCTCCATATAAGCAAAATCCCCGATGGGAAGATCGCCACATCCTTTGATAACAACTCTTTTGTCCTCAAATTCATTTAGATCGATTGCTTCAATGCGTTTCAGGAAGGCCTGTTTTAATGCCGCCTGCACATCGCCCATCATAATATCGGCTGCAAAGGGCTGCAGAAAAGAAGCCACCAGCATATACGCCCATACCGGAATGATCGCATCTGCCGTACAGGTCACCGCGACGATCTTACCCTGATAAGTCGACCAGTCGGTCGATGCAAGGGATTCGCGGAATTCTTTTTCTTTAACGATGAGCTCCATGAAAAGATAGGGTTTCAGGTCAAACAACACAATCTCTTCCCTTGGATAGTAATCTTCCAGGTTCACCGTTGCCAAAGGGCTCTGTGCTACCTTATTGATGATTGTTTCGTTCATGAGGCAAAGGTAAGGAAAAGGCTAGTGGGGTGTAGCGAGTGGCTAGTGGGGAAAAAGAAAATAGAGAATAGAAAGAAGAAAGTAGGAAAAGAATGGGTTGTTGTTTCCCAGTTTCCTATTTTCTTCTTTCTATTCTCTATTTTCTCCTAGCCACTCGCCATTCACCACTAGCCCCTAGAAGAACTTCCCCCTATTATCCTTAATCTTGGCTTCTTTCTTCAATGCGTCTATGGCCTGACGCTGCAGGATGGATTCCTGCATCTGTTCCTGGTTTTTGCGGGCCTGATTAATGTCGGCGTCAAAACTGGGTTTAGCGCTCACATTTCCCACCTTGATCATAAATACACCAGTGTTCCCGGGAATGAGTGGTGAAGCGGGTTTACCCAATAACTGCTTATTGAACGACATACCCACCACTTTTGCTTCCTGTCCGACGTTCGGAATATAAGGAGAAGCAAAGCCAATGCTGTCTGCGCGCTGTGTTTTTTGCGCCGTCGCGGCAGCCACTGCGTCCAGCGTTGAAGCGGTTCCGATTTTTTTGACTATCAGGGCTGCCTTTTTCTCATTGCGAATCAGGGGTTCCACGAGGTTCCTGGCTTTAGCCGGACTCATCGTTCCCTCTTTATTCACTTCGGTAACCAGGGCTACTACGTATTTGTCGCCTACATTGAATGGCTCCGACACGTCTCCAACCGATGCATCATACACCCAGCGAATCAGTTGGCGGTTTGCGCCCAATCCCTGGATCAAATAATCGGTTGGTAAAATATCCGGCGTTACCAGCCTGGTTAGTTTCTTTTTTTGAGCGTTTGCGTCAAATGCAACTTGATTGCGGCTCTCACCGGCGAACTGGTTTGCGAGTCCAAGCGCGGTTTGATCTGTTTCCTGGCTGGGTTCTATTTTCTTTGCCAGATACGCCACTTTATACGCAGGCTCAAATCCTTTTTGATCGAGTATTTCAATCAAATGGTATCCGAACTGCGTTTTTACGATTTTTTCGTCGCCCGCTTTTCCGTTGAAACAAAAATCATTGAATTCCTTCACCATTTGTCCATTAGAAAAATAGCCCAGGTCACCTCCTTTAATCTTGCTGCCCTGGTCATCAGATAATTTTGCGGCAAGACTGTCAAAACGCTGTCCCTTATCAATTAAAGCCTTGATGCTGTCGATTTTCTTTTTGGCCGTGCTGTCATCAAGAAGGGGCTGGTTGGATTGTGGATCGACCGTTGCCACAAGTATATGCCTGGCCCTCACGGAATCTGGCATTAGTTTCTCGTCCAGTTTCTTTGCAATCACATAATTGCTGGCGTCAAGATATGGGCCAAACAGTCCGCCCCTGGGCAATGCAATGATGGAATCTTTATTGGGCACCTGGAGCTTGGACTTTGAAATATAAGTATCAAAATACCCTATTTCAGATCCTACCCTCGCTAAAAATGTTTTGGGGTCTTTCGTAGTGACAAATTCATTCTTCATGTTCAGCAACTGCTGTTTCACATTCGCGCTATCGCCCGAAGTAGGTGCTGCATTAAATGTAACGTATGCGATGCTGCGCGATTCGACCTGCTTGTATTGTTCCTTATGTTTGTCTACATATTCCTTTATTTCGTCGTCACTCACTTTCACCGTGCTGTCGGGAATCGTAGCATAAGGCGTGTTCACGTAGGAAATGGAAGCAATCTGGCTATTATCAGCATTGGTCTTTTCCACCATCCACTTTGGGATATAAACGCTTTTTGACAGAAGAGAAAGATATTTTTCCTTTTCCCTGGCCTTAATAATCTGCGGAACCCCTTCTTCAAAAAACCTACGGGCCTGCTCGTAGTTTTTGTCCGATTTTTTATTTCCAATCCAGATCGTGCGCAATTGGTTGATTGTCGACGCTGCGGCCTGGGCATCAAAGATTCCAGTTTTTGGATCAGTAAAAGATCTTTTGATATCGGGAATGGCATTCTGTCCAACGAGCATATCCTGCAATTCCCTGTCGCCGACGGTAACGCCGGCTTTGTCATAGACTTTGTCCATGACCACTTCCTCTACAAAATCCTTCCACACGCCGTCTTTGATATTCTGTTGCATCATGTCGTTCATCGGGTATCCCTGTGCTTTATATTGATCCTCCCTTTCGGTGATCTGCCGCTGAAATTTCACATAATCCAGGTTTTCTCCATTAACGGAACCAATGGTATTGGAGTCTCCTCCAAATATTCTGCTCTTTCCTACAAACGCATCCATGAGTAAAAACCCAACCAGGCTTAATGCGATCAGACCAAATACCAACCAGGCTGCTTTGTCCCGGATTTGCTGAATTATTGACATATTTGTTTATTATACTGGGTTTTTGAAACGGATGGCAAAAATAGGGTAAATATAATTATGAACAAACTGCACAAAAATGGACGAAAGCAGCATCCCTGCTAGGTTTTGCTGGTTACGGATGACCGAGTCTTATTTTCGATTTACCTTTGCTGCCTGAGGCTGTTTTCTGAGACGAAAAAAGGATTGGTGACAGCACAATAGAGCTAAGTGTTTATTGTGAAACAATTTACTGTGAAACCCATGTTCACAGCTGTTTCTTAATAAGGCTTGAAACCGGTTGATAAGGCATGGTTAATGCAATTTTTTTTTGGGGACTATTGGAATGTAAAATTGTTTTTTCATTTTCATTTCCAGGTCCTGGTTAAGAAACCCCGGTTTATCCCGTGTTCACGAACATCCGGGTTGTTAAAAACTTATCCGACCCGTTTTTATTCAACACCCGTGCATAAGCCAGCACAATAGCGACCCAAACAAGCCCTCCGATTGTTAACTCGTTGTGCATTGCCGTGGATAATAAGGGTTTTTCGATAAACCAAACAGAAAATTGGTTTATTGTCCACCAATTCACCGGCATAGTAATAGTAGGAATATATATATCATTAAATTATTAATAAATACTATGGAGTTTATTAACATCGATGAGGCGAAAAAGGAACTTTCAAAAAATGGTTTCCTGGACATTGAAATTGATGCGGAAAAAGACCTTTTCCGGGAAATAGACCGTTTGAAAAAAGAAAAGAATGCCGTTTTGCTGGCACATTATTACCAGGAGCCGGATATCCAGGATGTGGCGGATTTTATTGGTGATAGTCTGGGATTGGCCCAGGAAGCTGAGCGGACTAAGGCAGATATCATTGTTTTTGCCGGTGTTCATTTCATGGCGGAAACAGCAAAAATTCTAAATCCTCATAAAAAGGTTTTACTTCCCGACCTTAAAGCAGGTTGTTCCCTGGCTGATTCTGCGCCGGCGCCTTTATTCAGGGCATTCAAACAGAAGTATCCCGACCACCTGGTGATCTCCTATATCAACTGTTCGGCAGAGATCAAAGCCCTGAGTGACATCATTTGTACTTCTTCCAATGCACAAAAGATCATTGAAAGCCTTCCGAAGGAGCAAAAGATCATTTTTGCGCCCGACAAAAATCTGGGTGCCTATCTGTCAAAAAAAACTGGCCGTAATATGGTTCTTTGGAACGGAGCCTGTATGGTACATGAAATATTTAGCCTGGAAAGGATCAGCAGGCTTAAAATAAGGAATCCAAATGCCAAGTTGATCGCCCACCCTGAATGTGAAGATCCGATCCTGAACATTGCCGATTTTATCGGATCAACCACCGGATTATTGAAGTATACGCAGAAAGATGACGCCAAAGAATACATTGTAGCGACAGAAACGGGAATATTGCACCAGATGCAACTGGCATCTCCCGAAAAAACATTTATTCCCGCGCCGCCCGATAATAGTTGCGCCTGTAATGATTGTCCACACATGAAACGCAACACCCTTGAGAAATTATACCTGTGTATGGAGTATGAACTGCCGGAAATAAACATGTCGAGGGAATTGCTTGATGCGTCAAGAAAACCGATTGACCGGATGCTTGAAATCAGTGCCAGGTATGGATTGTAGAAAAGATCAGCGACCCATGTAAACCATGAGAATCTGAATATCGCTTGGGTTTACTCCACTGATCCGACTGGCCTGGCCCAAGGTGCGCGGCTTTATTCTTTTAAATTTTTGAAGTGCTTCTGTCGATAATGATGATATGCGATCGTAGTTGAAGCTATCCGGGATGATCAGATCTTCTAAGGTTGACATTTTTTGAACGAGTTCCTTTTCCTTTCTGATATAAGTCTCATACTTGATTTGTATTTCTGCCTGTTGAATGGAATCACTTGTAAAACCTTCGAAGGCCTGACCCAGAGCAGGAAGAGCTATCATCATGGAGGGCAGGTCAATATCGGGTCTTAACAGTAATTGCAGCGCCTTCTGTTTTTGGGAAAGCAAAGCAGAGTTTTTACCCTCCAGAAAAGAAGCAGATTCAACCGGATCGACGACAGTTTCAAACAGAACAGTTTTGATCTTGTCCACCTCATTTCTTTTCCGGACTACGGAGTCCATCCGCTCCTGTGAGGCCAGGCCAAGCCTGTAGCTGAGTTCTGTAAGCCTGAGGTCGGCATTGTCTTGTCGGAGTAATGTCCTGAATTCAGCCCTGGAAGTGAACATGCGGTAGGGTTCCTCGGTGCCTTTGCTGATGAGGTCATCAATCAAAACGCCAATATATGCTTCGCTTCGTTTGAGTATGAGTGGCTCCAGGTTTCTTATTTTCTGGTATGCATTGATTCCGGCCATCAATCCCTGGCACGCCGCTTCCTCATATCCTGTGGTGCCATTGATTTGCCCTGCAAAGAATAGGTTATCAATGAGTTTGGTTTCAAGGCTATGTTTGAGCTGAGTAGGCGGAAAGAAGTCATATTCAATAGCATAACCGGGACGAAAGATCCTGACAGATTCAAAACCCGCTATACTACGAAGTGCTTCGTACTGTACTTCCTCGGGCAAAGATGTTGAAAAGCCATTGACATAGATTTCAACCGTATTCCATCCTTCAGGTTCAATGAAGAGTTGGTGTCTTTCCCTTTCTGCAAAACGATTGATTTTGTCTTCGATACTGGGACAATATCTTGGACCAATACCTTCAATCCTGCCGGTAAACATAGGACTTCTGTCAAAGCCAGTCTTTAATATATCATGGACTTTTTGATTCGTATAGGTAATCCAGCAACTTCTCTGTCTGTTGATCTTCGGCTGAGGCAGATAGGAAAAGCCAACGATTTCTTCATCTCCCTGCTGTTCTTCCATTTTGGTATAATCAAGGCTGCGGCCATCGACTCTGGGCGGAGTACCTGTTTTCAGACGATCGCTTTCAAACCCCAGGCTTACCAGTTGTTCGGTAATTCCTGTCGCAGCCTTTTCAGCCACCCGGCCACCTCCAAATTTCTTTTCACCGATATGGATCACTCCGTTCAAAAAAGTACCGCTTGTTATTACCACTGCCTTGCATCGGACTTCATGCCCTAACCCCGTTATGACTCCGGCAACCTGACCGTCCTTAATAACCAGTGAGCTTACCATATCCTGGTAAAAATCTACATTGGGGGTATTTTCCAGCAGTTCCCTCCATTTCGCGGCAAAGAGCATCCGGTCATTTTGTGCCCTTGGACTCCACATCGCTGGCCCTTTTGAACGGTTCAGCATCCGAAACTGGATCATGCTCCGGTCGGTAACGATTCCTGAGTAACCACCCAGGGCATCGATTTCCCTAACAATTTGTCCCTTCGCGATACCTCCCATCGCAGGGTTGCAACTCATTTGAGCAATGGTTTGCATGTTCATGGTGATCAGGAGCACTTTTGCACCCAGATTGGCTGCGGCAGCTGCTGCTTCACAACCGGCATGACCGGCGCCCACCACAACAATATCATATTCAGGAAACATAGTAGGCAAAGGTACGATTAAGGAAAATGGATCGATGGAGATAATAATGTTCCACAAAAAACAGTTTCCAACTGAAACATTTTGTAATTTGGGGTATGCAAAGAAAGAGATGGACTGCCAAAACAGAGATTTCAGACACCCTTCTAAAATTCAGGGAAAAACGCAAATGGCAGATTGCATTAAGAAGATATGCATTGGATCAGAACCGAAGTTCATTTTACGCTCCTTATTTTGGTCTGGATATTGAGCATTTTAGAAAATGGATAGAACTCCAGTTTGATGAGGAGATGAATTGGGATAATTTCTCCAGGACCTGGCAATTCGATCATATCCTGCCCGTAGTCTATTTTGACTTTGAGCAGGAATCGGATTTGAGGCTTTGCTGGAATTTTATCAATATCAGGGCTGAAAAGCTTCAAATAAGAGAGAATATGGACCACAAAGTGGATGTAATAGCGGCAAAAGCCCATTTTGAAGTCCTTTTTCGGGCTACCAATTATCCTCTTTGCCTTGAAATGGTCCAAAAAATCGAAAAAATTGAGACATCACAAATGGCAGGTAATCAAGATCTGTCGGAATTCATATTACAAAACAAGCACCGGATAGAGACTCTCGGCTCTTTTACTACCGAGGAATACATAAGCCTCAATAAAGGCAATACATTAGAAAAGGTTTTAGCCGAAAAGGAATTTCTAAGAAAATTCGGATAAAATAGGGCATGCCGGGACTATTTGAACGCTATTTAAGTTTGATTCGGGCATAGGTTACGGCTTGGTATAGGCGGAGAAATTGCGTTTCGGATTTGGAACCCAATCGATTTGAGTATAAAGGATAGTAAACCCAACTGAAAGGCAGAGATAAGCCTGCTCTTTAAAGTCAGGCTTATCAGTGACTTAACTGTGGCTTGTCTCTGGGATATCTCTGGCTTATTTAAAAACTCACTATACCCAAAAGGCCTGTTTATCGTTTAACAGCAATTAATCAATCGATTACACAACTGTTTCACCCAGAAACTGTTCTCCGTGGAACATCATTATTTAAAAATATCGAGCAAGCCATTTATTTTCTAATTTTCGCATCTTTTCCTTTAAATCCTTTGTTGTATCGTCATATCCACAGAGATGGAGGCAGGAGTGAATGATCACCCGGTGCAATTCTTCTCTTATTGTGGTTTGAAATGTACGGGCATTGTCTTTTACGCGGTCAATGCTAATGTAAATTTCTCCCAACACAGGATCTTCGGGCTCCGAAAGAAGAAAACTAATGGTGTCGGTAAGATAGTCGTGGTGAAGCCATTCTTTATTGATGGACAAGAGATCATTATCATCGGAGAAAATAATGGCCAGACTATTAAGCCTGGTTTTCTCCAGCACGAACAATCGTGAAAGAAAGCTTTTAAAGCGTTTTCGATCTTTGAGTGCGGTGACGGGAACCAGGGAATGAAAAGATATTTGGGGAGAAGGCATTTCCGAAAATCGTAAGGATGTTTGATTTGACAAAACTACATTTGTTATAATTATAAAATGAAGAGATTATCAGAGTTATCCGCAGGCACGAAGGCAAGGATTCATTCCTTTGAAAAAAATGACGTTTTTTTGAAATTGATGGAAATGGGTTGTGTACCCGGAGAGATCATCCGGGTCGAAAAGATCGCTCCTCTTGGAGATCCGATCTCCATTGCCGTTGCTGGCTATAATCTAAGCCTGCGACTCGACGAGGCAGAGAATATTTTTGTAGAAACGGTCTACTAGAATTTGTTCTTGATATGCTATTGTTTGTTGTCAACTAAATAAATGAAGATCGGTCTCTATTTTGGTTCCTTTAACCCAATCCATCATGGCCATTTGATTATCGCCAACCATGTACTGGAGAATTCGGGGCTCGATCAACTCTGGTTTGTCATCTCCCCCCAAAACCCGCTAAAACCTTCGGCGGGATTGCTCAATGAATACCATCGTTTATTCCTGGTACAAACGGCAATTGATGGAGAAACCAGATTGAAAACATCAGATATAGAATTCAGATTGCCCCGTCCTTCGTTTACCATAGATACGCTAACCTACCTGCAGGAAAAATATCCGGAAAACGAATTCGCACTGATCATGGGCAGTGATAGTTTTCAAAACCTACCCAAATGGAAAAACTATAAACAAATCCTGGCTAACTATCCCGTATATGTGTATACGCGGCCTGGTTTTGAAAACATTCCCGAATACCCCGGCTCGCATGTAACCTTACTCCGGGCCCCGCTACTCCAAATTTCGGCTACCCATATCCGTGATAATGTGCGCGAAGGAAAATCCATCCGGTATCTTGTACCCGATAAGGTTAGGGATGAAATTGTGCAGAATGGGTATTATAAGGCAATCGACAATAAGCAATAGGCAACGGGCAATTTTTGTTTTTATGTGGCCTAATTTTTTGCCAAGGCTCCAACAGCTTTTTAGAAATAAATTGCCTATTGCTTATTGCCATCACCGCTTTCCTGCAACCCTTCACGTTCCTTCTTCGGTAGCGATTGCACGACCAGCGCATAGGATTCGTCTACCATCTGCCTCAATAATTTTTCCGGGATGCTTCCATCAACGATGACCGTGTTCCAGTGTTTTTTATTCATGTGGTATCCGGGTTGGATGGATTCATATTGTTCCCGCAGCTCAATGGATTGCTCCGGATCAGCTTTCACGTTGAACTGTAAGGGCGATTCATTCAGCCCCGTCAGCAGAAAAATTTTTCCCCGGACCTTGAACACCAGGGTGCTTTCACCAAACGGGAATTCCTCCCTGACCTCTTTTTTGTGAAGACAATATTCGCGGAGTGATTCGATATCCATTCGGTAAATTTACTAACTTACCTGTTTATTAAGTTGATGAGTTGCTAAGTTGACTAGTTGATATGTTGAGTTATTTTACTAGTCAACCAATCAACTTATCAACTTATCAACCAACCAAACATGAAGTATCTCCTCCTGGGTCTTTTTTCTCTCGGCCAACTGCTCACGCATGCCCAGACCTACCAGCAAATACACGAAAAAGCCATCGTCGTGGACACGCATAACGATGTGCTGAGTTCGGTAACAATGAAGGGCCTCGATTTCAGTACCAACTTATCCGGGAAAGCCCATTCCGACCTCGCGAGGTTCAGAAAGGGCGGCGTGGATGTACAGGTATTTTCTATTTTTTGTGACGACAAATATGGCAGGGGCTCAGCCTTTAAATACGCCAATCAGGAAATTGATTCCCTGTATTCCATGGTCGCAAGGCATCCGGATAAAATCATGATCGTACGCAACATGGCTGAACTAGATAAGGCCCTTCGCCTGAAAAAACTCGCTGCCATGATGGGCGTGGAAGGCGGGCACATGATCGAAGATGACCTGGACAAGCTGGATAGCTTTTATCAGCGCGGGGTCCGTTACATGACCCTGACCTGGAACAACAGTACCTCCTGGGCGACATCGGCATGGGACGAAAAAAAACAATCCTTTATCGTAACGCCTTATGGACTGAATGATTTTGGACGACAGGTCGTGAAACGAATGAATCAACTTGGTATGATGGTGGATGTTTCCCATATAGGCGAAAAAACATTCTGGGATGCCATCGCGGCGACCAGCAAGCCTGTGATCGCCTCTCACAGTTCTGTCTATGCGCTTTGCCCGGTTCCCCGCAACCTTAAGGACGATCAGATCAAAGCGATCGCCAAAAACGGCGGAGTGATCCAGGTGAATTTCTATTCCGGGTTTTTGGACAGCACCTATATGAGACGCATAACCGCATTCCTCGCAGAACACAAGCCTGAATATGATTCCCTGCTCGCAAAGAAAATGCCCGATTACCTGGTCAATGAATACTTTACTAAAAAATACAGCACCGAAACCACCGCGTTAAGGCCGCCCTTGTCGCTATTAATCGATCATATCGATTACATCGTCAAACTGGTAGGTGCTGATTACGTTGGACTCGGCTCAGACTTTGACGGCATCGAATCCGCTCCGCTCGGATTGGACGGCGTGCAGGATTTTCCAAAAATTACCCAAGCCCTGTTGAAAAAAGGATATAGTCAGAAAAATGTTGAGAAAATACTGGGCGGAAATTTCCTGCGCGTTCTGAAGGCGAACAGCAAATAGTATAATTCATGAATAAAGCGATCCTCTTATTGCTTTTGCCCGTTCAATTGTTTGCCCAACCCTGGAGCCCGCGAGAAATAAACAGATGGTCAGAAGAAGCAAAGCATGTTCGCATCAGCAGGGACAATTGGGGAATTCCACACGTTTTTGGAAAGACTGACGCAGCCTGCGTTTTTGGACTAATGTACGCCCAGTGTGAGGATGACTTTAAGCGCATCGAAATGAACTATATCGAAAAGCTTGGGCGTATGGCGGAGATCAAAGGTCAATCGGCTATTTATGATGATCTCCTGATCAGGATGGTGATCGATTCTTCCGACGCGGTGGCTGATTACAAGAGAGCGCCGGCGTGGCTAACCAAACTATTGAATGCTTTTGCGGATGGGATCAACTTTTATCTGTACAAACACCCTGAAGATAAACCGGCTCTCCTGCATCGGTTTCAACCCTGGTATCCTTTGCTGTGGACTGATGGAAGTATTGGGGCCATTAATACGGCCAACATCTCTTCCACCGAGCTAAAAAATTTCTATACGGGCCGCAAGGAACCGACAGCTAGTCTCCACGAAAAAGAAGATCCTGGTTTCGCCATCGCAGGCTCGAGAACGGCTTCCGGGAATGCAATTCTTTATATCAATCCCCATGTCAGTTTCTATTTCAGGCCGGAAGTCCACATGATCAGCCAGGAAGGATTGAATGCGTACGGAGCAGTTACCTGGGGACAGTTTTTCGTCTACCAGGGATTTAATGAACATTGCGGATGGATGCATACTTCAAGTGCCGCGGATGTGGCGGACCTGTATGCGGAAAAAATATCAAAAAACGGGAATGCCTTGTCTTACGAATATGATCATGCGCAGAAGCCCGTGGTCAAAAAAAATATTTCAATCCGGTACCGGTCGGGCGACAGTCTGCAAACGATATGGGTCCCCGCACTTTTTACGCGCCATGGACCGATCATGGCCGAAAGAAATGGACAATGGCTGAGCGTTAAGGCCAGCAATCGCTCGATGAATGGATTGATCCAATGCTGGATGCGCACCAAGGCCAGGAATTTTGACGAGTTCAAAAAAACCATGGAGCTAAGAACGAATACTTCAAACAATACTGTTTACGCCGATGCAGCCGGCAATATCGCCTATTGGCACGGCAATTTTATTCCTGTCAGGGATAAAAAATTTGATTGGTCGAGGCCGGTCGATGGAACAGATCCTGCCACCGAATGGAAAGGATTACACACGGTCAATGAAACGGTTCATATCTACAACCCAGCAAACGGCTGGATCCAGAACTGCAATTCAACGCCCTTTACCGTTTCAGGAGCAAAAAGTCCGAAAAAAGAAAAGTACCCTCCATATATGGCGCCGGACGGGGAAAATTTTCGCGCGATCAATGCGGTGAGGGTTTTGAGCCGCGAGGAACATTTTACCATTGATAAGGTCATCGCCGGCGGGTATGATAACTATCTCGCAGCTTTTGAGGAGCTGATTCCGGCGCTGATTCGTGCGTACGACCAAACAGCCCAATTACAGGATTCCTCATACCGTGAACTGGCAGAACCGATCGAAATGCTACGACAATGGGATTTCCGTTCTGATGCCAACTCTGTTTCGACGAGCCTCGCTGTAGAATGGGGCCAGGGTCTTTTGCCCAAAATAGCCGCAAGTGATGACGAATACGAATATGTGGACCAGGTAGCGCATACGAAAAAATTTGTTCAGACGGCCAAAGCACGGGATCTGCTGGAGCCCATGCTGGCCACCATTCATAGGCTGAAAAAAGTATTTGGCGATTGGCGCATGGCCTGGGGCGAAATAAACAGGTACCAAAGAATTTCGGATGCGCTGGACGAGCAATTTGATGACCGCCTGCCAAGCTACCCGGTTGGACGCGTCTCCTCTGCCTGGGGTTGTCTTCCTTCCTTTGCGAGCCGCTATTTACCCGGAACAAAAAAAAGATATGGGCTTTTTGGAAATAGTTTTATTTGTGCGGTGGAATTTGGCAAACGAGTTAAGGCAAAATCATTGCTCACCGGCGGTGAAAGCGGGCACAGCGGGAACAAACATTTTGACGACCAGGCTGAAATGTATGCCGAAGGTAAATTTAAAGAGGTTTTGTTTTATAAAGAAGACATCATAAAACATACGGAGCGAACCTATCATCCGGGAGAATAGGTTAGGGTTCTTACATAGCCATCAACTAAAATCATGATCGAAAAAGAGACCATCGGCGATATGGACAGAACTAAAATCCCGCTTAACCGCGTGCTGGGAGTTGGATCGGGAATTCTCCTTGTAGCAGGTATCATGATTGGTTCCGGAGTATTTAAGAAGATCGCACCCATGGCACAGACCGGCCTTGATGAATTCTATATTCTGTTGGCCTGGATCATCGCCGGGCTCATCACTATGTTTGGCGCATTTACTTATGCAGGGCTTGCCAGCATGACTACCGCAACAGGCGGCGTATATGAATACCTGCGGCTCGTTTATGGTGATTTTGTCGCCTTTCTTTTTGGATGGATGCTTTTTATGATCGGCGGAAGTGGTTCTATCGCGGCCCTGGCGTTTGTATTTTCACAGTCGGCCGATACATTTTTGCATTTCCCCGACCCGCTGCATGCATGGAGAGAGATATCCTTGGGAGGGATCATTTTTCCATTTGCTGGTTCCGGCATTAAAATATTTGCGGTCCTCACGATCCTTGTACTGACGTGGGTCAATTACCGGGGTGTCAAAAAAGGCAGCACGCTAAATAATATTGTCACGGCAGCCAAGATACTGGGTATTGTATTCCTGATTCTTCTTGGATTGTTCTTTGCAGGGCCCAAACTTGCTGAAACAACGACCGAAACAACCCCGCTTGCAGGGACCGCTTTGTTTAGCGCCATGTTTGGGGCTATGCTGAGTGCCCTGTGGGCTTATGACGGGTGGGCGAACATAACTTATGTTACCGGCGAAATAAAAAATCCCCAACGCAATATTCCCATTGCCATTGTGAGCGGTTTGGGCATCGCCATGGCATTATATGTTATGTTAAACTTGTCGTTTATGAAAGTACTCCCGTTGTCGCAATTGGCTGCGGTTGGTGAAAACAAGATCGCCGCAGCTGAGGTTGCCGGTTCCATCCTGGGCAACGCGGGCACGGTCATTATTGCCGTACTCATCATGGTCAGTACTTTTGGTGCGGTGAATGCCTGCATCATTACCTACCCGAGGGTGTATTACAAAATGTCAAAGGAAAATGTATTCTTTAAAAAAGTGGCGAATGTTCATCCATTATTCAAGACACCGTATGTCTCGCTGATCTATTCCTGTATATGGTCCTGCATCCTGGTTGTCAGCGGCACATTTGATTTACTCACGAACCTCGTTATTTTTTCGGGATATTTATTTTTTGGCCTGGTCGCCTGGGGGCTTGTTCGAATGAAAAGAAGAGGCATGGTAACAGCGAAGGTGACGGCATACCCGTTCGCGCCGATTATTATTATTTTGTTTTCACTTACCCTCGTGATCAATACCCTGGTCGTTCAAACAAAGCAATCGCTGATCGGGATCGCCTTGGTGTTGAGTGGCGTTCCGTTTTATTTTTATTTTAAGAAGAAATCGGTCAATCGCTAGATGTCGCTACTCCGAGCGAAGACTCTGAACCGGGTTGGCCATTGCCGCCTTAATTGCCCTGAATCCAACGGTAATCAACGCAATGATCATTGCGGTTAGCCCGGCACCCGCAAATATCCACCAGCTGATATTCACCCTGTAGGCAAAATCTTCCAGCCATTTGTTCATAGCAAGCCAAGCAAGCGGGAAGGCAATACACGCGGCGACCAACACCAGCTTCATCAGGTCTTTCGAGAGCAGGGTGATGATGTCCCGGACAGATGCGCCTAAAACCTTTCGAACGCCAATTTCTTTGGTTCTTTGTTCGGCAGTGAAAGAAACCAATCCGAACAAGCCGAGGCAGGCAATGAGGATGGCGAGGGTCGTAAAAACGAACAGGATGTGCTGTTGCTTTTCTTCGGCCGCATACTGGTTTGCAAAATTCTGATCAAGAAAATGATATTCAAAAGGACCTGACCGATCGAATTGTTGAAAAGTAGTTTCAATGAATTTTATCGCCGCGGAATTGTTCTTCTTACCAATTCTTATATATAAATTATCTTTCTCATTGTCTACAGGCGGCATCCGGAGCAGCAAGGGTTCAATTTTATGCTGAAGGGAATAAATATTAAAATCTTTAACAACGCCAACGATCAGCGCCTCTGACCTTTCCCCATCGGGGCCGCTGAAGTATTGAACCTTCTTGCCGATCGGTTCCTTCCATCCCAACTGCCTGACCAGCGTTTCGTTTACCATCATCGCGTTGAGACGGTCTGAAGCAAAGGCATCGGAGAAATTCCTTCCCGAAACGAGTTTGATCTGCATCGTATTGAGGTAATCCGCATCCGCCATAAAATTCTGCACCATTGTTGATGCGGTGGATATTTTTCCATCCTGTTCGAAAAAATATCCATTTGACCCTATATTGTTATTCCCGATCGGGTTGCTCGCTGCTGAGACACTTTCAATCAGGGGATTTTGCAATAACTTTTCTTTGATTGCGGGAATCTTCGTTCGCAGGTCACGATTCTGAATATGCAGCGTGAGCACCTGTTCTTTGTTAAACCCAAGATCTTTGTTTAAAACATATTGCAATTGATGATAAATAACCAGGGATCCCGCGATCAGGGTAATGGCAATCACGAACTGAAAGGTCACCAAAGTCTTGCGAAACAAGATGCCCGAAAACCGGCTGCCCGCCTGGCCTTTTAGGGCGGAAATCGTTGAGAAACGGGAAAGAAAAAAAGCAGGATAAAGGCCGCTCGCAAAACCAACGAGCAGTGAAAAGAGGGCGAGCACCAGCAGGCTTTGCTCAACACCGAACCGCCAGATCGATAAAGACTTCCCGGAAAGTTCATTGAAAGCGGGAAGCGCAAAATTTACCAGCAATGTTCCGATGACGGCGGCGATAAAAGTGAACAATACTGACTCTGCGAGGAACATCACTACGAGTTGGCTTGCACCGGAACCGATCACTTTACGTACACCTATTTCTTTGGTCCGGACAGAAGACCTGGCTGTCGAGAGGTTCATGTAATTAATAGAGGCGATAACAAGAATCAATATGGCGACCAGTGAAAAAATATACACGTTCCTGATGTTCCCGTTAGGACTAAATTCATAGTCCAGGTCCGAATGCAAATGAATTGCTGTTAAGGGTTGCAATTGCATGCTGTAGCTTATTTTCTCCCCGTCTTTTTTAAGGTACTTATCGTAAAATGAACCCAGCCGGGACTGTAATTTTTGAAAGTCTTCTCCCTTGCGAAGCATCACGTAGGTATATACGTTAAAGGCATGCCAGTTGCCTGTATAGTTGGCAGGCACGGACCGTAACGCGCTAAACTGTAGATGCGAATTTGCAGGAACATCGTCGATCACCGCCGTGACGAGATTGGGCGAGCGATTGTCCATCATGATTGTTTTGTTCATGGCATCTTCTGCACTCCCAAACAATTTGACAGCAAGACTGCTGGTCAATATAATCGATTCTGGTTTGGCCAGCGCGGTGCTCGCGTCCCCAAACAGAAAATGATAACTAAACATGGACAACATGGAGTTATCTGTGAATAGGATATCATCCGCCTTGATCTGTTTGTCTCCGGCAATTAATAGACCTCCGCCTTCAATATCAATACGGGCAAACTGCTCTATTTCGGGGTAATCATTTTTTAAGGCTGGCCCAAAGGGCAGGGCCGTTGGGGCCAATCTAAAATGACCGCCTTCCCAGTTCGCTGTATGAACCACCCTGAAAATCCGGTCTGCATTTGCATTGAACCGGTCGTAGCTCAGTTCATCGGCGACATAAAGGGTGATCATCCAAAACGCCGCAAGGCCGAGTGCAAGACCAGCAATATTGATCATAGAAAACGCCTTATGTTTTCTCAGGTTGCGAATGGCTGTTGTGAAATAGTTTTTAATCATGGTAGTAGTTGTTCATTTGGGGTTGCCAACCCAATGCCAGAATGCTATATCATTAATAATCAAGCTATATCTGTCAGTTTCGCTTTTGCTCTTGTACGGTTATAGATCACATGCGTCCGTTTTTGGTCAATATTCCATCAGTTTTTGTACGAACTCATCTAGCCTGGCATTGGCCAGGAAATTCTTTTCGAGTTCCAGGTTAAATGGAATCGGGGTATCTAAGGAAGCACAGCGCATGACCGGCGCATCGAGGAGTTCAAAACAGTGTTCACCGATCCAGGCACTGATTTCTCCGCCCACCCCGCCGGTGAGGCTGTCTTCATGAAGGACCAGCACCTTACCGGTATGGCTAACCGAAGAGCGGATGGCAGCATAGTCCAATGGCAGGAGCGTCCTCAGGTCAAGGATATCGAATGTAATGTCCGGATGTGAATCAACATAAGTGTTTGCCCAATGAACCCCGGCACCATACGTGATGATGGAAATATTTTCTCCCTGGCGCACCTGTCGCGCCTTGCCGATCTCAATCTCGAAATATTCTTCAGGAACATATCCACTGATGCTCCTGTACAACAGCTTGTGTTCAAAATAAAGCACCGGGTTTGGATCGTTGATGGCAGCAATGAGCAGTCCCTTTGCGTCCATAGGCGTGGACGGATAAACAACTTTTAGTCCGGGTGTATGCACAAACCAGGCTTCATTGCTTTGTGAATGAAAAGGCCCTGCGCCCACCCCCGCGCCGGTTGGCATGCGGATCACCACATCGGCCTGCTGGCCCCAGCGGTAATGGATCTTGGCGAGATTATTTATGATCTGGTTAAACCCGACAGTTACAAAATCGGCGAACTGCATTTCCATGACCGATTTAAATCCTTCCAGGCTCAATCCCAGCGCGGTTCCCACGATAGCGCTCTCGCAGAGGGGCGTATTCCTCACCCGCTCTTTTCCAAATTCACCAAGTAATCCTTCTGTAATTTTAAATGCACCACCGTACTCCGCAATGTCTTGTCCCATCAGGACTAGGTTAGGATGTGCTTGCATACTTTGCTGCAGACCTTCTTTGATGCCATCAATAAATCTTTTTTCACGAACTGGTGCAGCTGAGTCAGCCTGCCCATCTTCCATCTTCATTATCCATGCACCCTGTGTTGGAGCGAATAAATCCCGCAACTCTTCGGCTGTGTCGGGAACAATGGGTTCTTCAGTGGTCTTCAATTCTTCTTCGATGAACTGTTTTATCTCCTGCCGGATCTCATTTACAGAATCGGCATTTAATACACCCACTTGCAGCAGGTACATTTCATAATTAGACACGGGATCCTTCCTGCTCCATTCTTCCATTAATTCCTTTGGAACATATTTTGTGCCGCTAGCTTCTTCATGGCCGCGCATGCGAAAGGTCATGAATTCTACGAGGTAGGGCTTTTGATTTGCAATACAATATTGCCTGATCCCTTTAATCGTATCATATACAGCGAGCACATTATTGCCATCAATGTTGACTCCCTCAATGCCATAACCCTTTGCTTTATCTACAAGAAATTCGCAACGGTATTGCTCGTTCACGGGCGTACTCAATCCATATCCGTTGTTTTCAATCAGGAAAATGGCGGGCAGGTCCCAGACCGCCGCGACGTTGAGCGCTTCATGAAAATCTCCTTCACTGGTGCCACCCTCGCCAGTGAATGCCAGCGAAACTTTGCTTTCTTTTTTGAGTTTATAAGCGAGGGCGACACCATCGGCTATGGCGAGCTGGGGACCCAAATGCGATATCATACCACAGACATGATGTGCTTTTGAACCAAAATGAAAACTTCTTTCCCTTCCCTTACTATATCCGTGTTTATTTCCCTGCCATTGAAGAAATAACGTACGAAGGGACATTTTGCGTGAGGTAAAAACGCCCAAATTGCGGTGCAGGGGCATGATCCATTCGTCGTCGTGCAAGGCTAGCGTTGCTCCAACGGCTATCGCTTCCTGGCCGATCCCGCTGAACCATTTGCTAATTTTTCCCTGTCTGAGCAGAACCAGCATTTTTTCCTCGATCAGCCTTGGGAGTAAGATGCACCTGTAGATATGAATGAGCTGTTCATCTGATAGGTCTTTGCGGTCAAATTGCATGGTACAAATTTCAAATTTTCGTTCTGAAATTAATCTTCCTTCCGCTTTTCTTTATAGAGGAGGGAAGTGAGAATAGACAGCAGCAGGCTGAACAGGAGTGCCCACCAAAATCCATCCACTTTAAATCCATCCACAAACCTGGCGGCCAGCAAAATGATGAGGGCATTAATGACAAACAGAAACAGACCTAACGTAACGATGGTAATAGGAAAGGTAAGAATGATGAGGATGGGTTTGATAAACGCATTTAAAATGGCTAGTACGATAGCCAGGACCAGGGCGGTAGTAAACTTATCGATGTGCACGCCACTCCCTAAAATATAGGATAGGCCAAAGGCTACGATCGCGGTGACAAGTATGCGAACAATAAAATTCATATAAAAAATTGTTCGAAAAGGTATGAACTTTTGGCGACTTAGAAGACCACCAATTCATAGAAATCGTTTGGTTGCAGGTATTTATTGGCAAGATCCTGCAGGTCCCGCGGCGTAATGGTTCTGATAATATTCATGCCCTTGTAGAAATAATTTTCATCCAGGTTATTAAGCAGGATATTTTTCCATCTTCCTAATACCTGGAAGGGTCCATCAAGGTCGCCAAGAATGGTGCCTATCATAGCATTCCTGGTCGTTTGCAATTCCTCATTGTCGACGGGTTTTTCCCTGAGCAACTGCATTTCTTTATACACCTCTTCGATCGTCGCCTGCGTAACTTCCTTTCCGGCCTCAGTGCTAACCATCCAGGCGCTTTCCTGCATTTGATTCAACAGGTAGCTGTAAATGCCATAAGTATATCCCTTGTCTTCCCGGATATTGGCCATAAGTCGTGATCCAAAAAATCCTCCGAAAATATTGTTCAATACCTGCACCTTTTGAAAATCAGGATGGTGTCTGTTGGGGAAATTCCTGGCAATGCGGATCGCTCCCTGTATTCCGTTGGGATCATTGGTCACTGAATATTTTTTTGTCTGCACAGGCGCAACCGGGTGCTTGCTCCAATCATATACCGGGGTCAATGGCTTAAGGGGAAGGCTACCGAAACTGGTTTCCAGTTGGTTCATGATATCTGCCGGCCATCTCCCCGCAACAAAAATTGCGCAACGGCCGTGCTGGTAATATTGCTTATAAAATTGTTTTAGCTCATCCTGTTGCAGCGCAGCATAGTCTTCTTTGGAGCTGTATTTTCCATACGGATGACGTTCACCAAACAGGTAGGCGTCGATCAGGCGCCCGGCAACAAAATCGTTTTTCATCAGGCTGACCTGCAGGCGCTGCTGCATATTTTTTTTAAAGATGGACAACTCATCTTCAGGAAATGCGGCATCGCTGATCAATTCTGCAACAACAGGCAACAATTCATTCACGTGTTTACTGAGGCAATGCAGGGTGATTTCCGCCGTTTCGTTTTGGCACGACCGGTTGAGGTGCGAACCATAAAATTCAAAATGCTCGTTAATAGCAAAGGCATTTTTCGTCGAGGTTCCGTTTTTCAGCAGGTAATTGGTAGCAGCAGCCACAAGATTTTTTTCTTCGAACCAATTTCCAGCGTTGAACACCCAATTGACCATCAGGGTTTCCTGGGTGCCCAGATTCAGCGCATATACCTCCACGCCATTTTTCAACACCTGTTTATAGTAGGCAGGCAATGTGAGATCAAATTCTACCGCATCGGTAATTTTTGGTGCGAGCGTCCTGTTCAACATATCCATTCAATTTTAGACTTCTGAAAGTCTTAGTTATTACTGTAATAGAAGAGCGTGTTGCTGTTCTTCTCATCGAAAACCTGCTGGCTGGTTTCAAGCATTTTTTCAGACGTGACCGCCCGGTATTTTTCAAGCTCCGTATTCATCAGGTTGGCATCGCCCAGCAATTCATACATGGCCAGGCTTGTCGCCCGGTTCATCACGCTCATGTCTTCAAACAAAATGGCAGACTCCGTTTTGTTGATCACCTTGGTGAGCTCCTTGGGATCAATCTTTTCGGTCTTAATCTTTGCCAGTTCTTCGTCTACTGCTTTATCTGCCGCCTCCAGAGCAATGCCTTTGATCAGCTTTCCTTCAATCACCACAAGTCCGGCATCCGTTGAACCGGTATGGTAGCATTCGAGCTGACTGAATAATTTTTTTTCTTTTACGAGCGACTGGTGTAAGCGGGACGAACCGCCGCCGCCAAGAACTTCTGTTACCAGGTCGGCGATATAATATCCATCCTCGGTCCTGGAAGCCATATGATAGCATTTGTACAATGCATCCAGCGGCACATCGGCCTTTACTTCCAGTCTGCGTGCTTCGGCTTGCCTGGGTTCCTGGGGCAGGTGACGGACATATTTTTCGCCCGAAGGAATGCTGCCGAACCATTTTTCCGCGAGCTGACGCATATAGGCGGTTTTTACCTGACCTGCTATAACGAGAATCGCATTCCTGGGCCGGTAATGTTTGAAGAAAAAATTCTTCACGTCCGTAAGCCGGGCATTTTCAATATGGCTGAGGTCTTTGCCAATGGTCATCCATTGATAGGGGTGGACCTTATAGGCTAGTTCCCTCATCTTAAACCATACATCTCCATAGGGTTTGTTAATATAATGTTCCTTGAACTCTTCACTGACCACTTTCCTTTGCACTTCGAGGCTTTTTTCGCTGAAGGCAAGAGAAAGCATACGATCACTTTCGAGCCAGAAGGCCGTCTCGATATTTTCGGCTGGCAGTTGGATATAATAATTTGTGAGGTCGTTGGTCGTGAAAGCATTGTTTTCCCCGCCAGCCACCTGCAAGGGGGTTTCAAAATCTTTGATGTTGACTGATCCGCCGAACATCAGGTGCTCAAACAGGTGCGCGAAACCCGTCTTGCCCGGATCTTCATCTTTGGCGCCCACATCATACAAAACATTCAGCACGGCCATTGGTGTAGACGGATCTTCATGCACTATGACCGTTAGTCCATTGTCCAACTGGAATTTTTCAAATTGTACCATAGTCACCATTTCTTCCCTTTCAGTAAGCTTACGGGGAGTGATTAAAAGACGGCAAAATTAGCAAGAGTTAGGGAATCAAACAGGAAAGATTTTAAAGAATACTTTTGATCCTCAGCGTGAGTTGAACCAGGCCTTCCGGGCGCTTAACGATGATTTTTACCCTGTCGCCTACATTTTGCAAGAGGTTCTTATAGGCCTGGAGATTTTTGCTGAAATTATTGCCTACCGCGATAACAACATCCTGTTCTTTAAAACCGGCTTTTTCAGCAGGCGAATCTTTCATCACATCTCCAATCCTTATGTCGTTGTCAATCCAGTACAGTCCCAGGCCGGTATAAGAGTAATCGAATGGGTCTCTGTAGTGGGTGTTGGGTACAAGATAGATCTCCCTTCTTTCATAATTCAGAAATACGTTGAACCGGCGCAGGATATCGTTCCCGATCAAACCGCCCAGTGAAGGATAGGACGTTACATTATATTCATCATCAAAAACATAGGTAGGAACATTTTTGAATTTGTAAGGGCCCAGCCTGAGTTCTTTGAGGCTGGTCAGGTTCATATTGGCTTTCCCGCCCAGCCCTTCGGCCTGTGTGGGCACAAGCACTTTTTTCGAGTTCAGCAGGGAGCTGTCACTGACAAAGTCAGAAGAAAGCAGCAGGCAGAGGCCCGCGCCAGTGTCGAAATAGAATCTTGAAACCACGTCGCCGGCATCTTTCATCCTAAGCGATTGTATGGGCAGGCCGTTGAAAGTGGGCTTGAGCAAATACCCGCCTTTGGGATATTTCATATATCCTTTTGAATAGATGAAAACCTTTGAGCTGTCATAATCGATCTTGACGATATACCTGGAAAAAAAGCTATACCCGATGATTCCATCAATCTTATCGCCATACACGCTGCTCAATACATCATAGTCATTTACATGAAAATTGAGGCTGTCCACAGTAAGGTCATTGATATGCAGTTTTTGATTATAGGTGAAGCTGACCTGGCGGATGCCGGCAATGCCCCGAATCGTTCTGTCTGAAGGTTCTATTCGAATTTTAAGGCGAACGCAGGTCGCGGAGTCTAATGAAATACCCCCGCTGCCGGTATCCAGAATAAAATTAAGCGTGTCGGGATAATCTGCGAATTGTGCCTTGATCACCACGACGCCTCCGGTGAAGGTATTGAAGGGAAGGCTTGTGATGAAGCGGGAAGGCGTTGGGATAAACTCTTCCTGTGCAATGGCGATCACGGGCGCGAAAAGCACAAACAATAAAGAGATCAGGACTGTTATCACTTTCCTTGTTCTGGCCAGCAGGAATTGTGATGACAAGGCGTTTTCTTGGCAAAGCATGGTTAGATTTTGGTGTTTAAAAATAGCGAAACTTTATTGATAACGACAAGCATTTATTAAAAATCGCTATTACGATTTCGCTGCATTAAATTTGCAAAAGATTAAAATATTTTTTGATGAATTCATCTGATTTGTATAAAAAAGCCCTGGATATGGGATTTTTGACCGTGGAAGAAGGCGTTATGTTATTTGAACAAGCCCCGCTAACCGATCTGATGTATGTAGCCAATGAACTGAGAAAAAAGCAGGTGCCTTACGAAAAGGTCACCTGGCAGATAGACCGCAATGTAAATACGACCAACGTATGTATCGCCAACTGTAAATTTTGTAATTTTTACCGCATTCCCGGTCATCCTGATGCATACATAACCGATATAGAAACATATAAAAAAAAGATTGAAGAAACTTTTCGCTGGGGTGGTGACCAATTGTTGTTGCAGGGTGGACATCACCCTGGGCTGGGTCTGAGTTTTTACACAAAGCTTTTCAGCGACCTGAAAAAACTATATCCCCACCTGAAACTGCACACCCTGGGTCCGCCTGAAGTGGCGCATATTTGCAAACTGGAAAAAATGAGCCACCGTGATGTGCTGGTGGAATTAAAAAAAGCGGGCATGGATTCCCTTCCGGGCGCAGGTGCAGAGATCCTGGTTGACCGGGTACGGCGTTTGATCAGCAAAGGAAAATGCGGCGCGAAGGAGTGGCTGGATATTATGCATGAAGCCCACCTGCTTGGCATCACGACATCTGCCACCATGATGTTTGGTCACGTGGAAACGATCACGGAACGGTTTGAACATCTGGTGAAACTTCGGGATGTGCAAGCGCAAAAACCTGCTGACGCCAAAGGGTTCCTCGCCTTCATACCCTGGACATTTCAGGATGTTGATACCTTATTGACCAAGATCAGGGGCGTACATAACCTCACCACCCAGGAAGAATACATCAGGATGATCGCTATGAGCAGGATCATGCTGCCCAATATCAAAAATATCCAGGCATCCTGGCTCACCGTAGGGAGGCAAACTGCACAGATCTGCCTCCATGCCGGCGCAAACGATTTCGGAAGCATCATGCTGGAGGAGAACGTGGTAAGTGCTGCCGGAGCCCCACATCGTTTTACAAGTAAAAGTATTCAGGACGCCATACGCGAAGCCGGATTTGAACCCCAGTTACGCAATCAACAATATGAGTTTCGGGAACTTCCCATGACCATGGAGGAGCAAGTGATTGACTATTAACGAAATAAGCGTTGGGTTGTTAAAGAGTATTGCCAAATGGCCAGCCAGGGCACTAAGGGTTTATTTTCAGCGGCATACAACCTAAAATGCGTTTTTTTACGTTAAGAGGACTGGAAATCCTCTGCAAACCATGAAAAGCCCCTTTCGCAAACTGATTCGCATATCCATTATTTTATTTGCGACAGTTCTTTTGTTCAATTTCTTTGGCTATTACCTCGTGCGCATCAAATCTGCAGAGAATGAAGAGCTCGTGCAGGCAAAGAGTATTTCGGGCCGACAACAGACCCTGAGCCAGACCATCGCCAAGGATGTGGCCATAATTACAGGGTCCACGACAAATCCTCTACAGTTGACTACGTTGCAGGATAGTTTAATGAACACATTAAAAGTATTCCAGGCACAACAGGAAATTCTCCAGCAACAGATCGACAAATCTTCTTCACCCCTTCCTCCCGAATTGTTTAAGGTCAGGTTGTTATTATCCAGCACCCGTCCATATTATAAAAGTATCCTGGCTATCGGCCAGGAATTGGGCCAGGCAGATTCTATCCTGCTGCAGATGAACCGTCTCATGTATTTGCGGGCTATGTTGGATAACGAACAGAAATATTTGCCGCTGGTTAAAGAGATTACCAACCAATATTCTTTTATTGTAAACCAGAAAAACGAGGAAGCGTCAACGATCGAGATCGGCAAATTTGCTTCATTGATCGTAGGAATTATTTGCCTCGTCTTACTTGTTCTGGAACCACTCTTCAAGCGCGGCGAGAATAATTACCAGGAGCTCCAAAAAGCGAGGAATGACCTGCTTCAGGAGAAACAACATCTCGCTTCCATTTTGCAATCACAAACCAATTACGTGATCCGCATCAACCGCGCAGGAAATTTCACCTACGCGAATTCGGCGTTTCTGATCTCTTTCGGGTACTCACAGGAAGAAATCCTGCAGACGCTTTTTATTTCGACCATATTTCCGAAAGACATCCTTCGTTGTCAGCAGGTTGCAGAAGAATGCTGGAACAACCCGGGAAAGATCGTCAAGCTACTCATTCGGAAGCCGTTCAAAGATTCAAAAGAATATTTCTGGACCGACTGGGAATTTCTTGCCTTGTCCGATGAAAACGGGGAAGTAAAAGAGATCCAGGGAATCGGACTGAATGTGACGGATAAAGTTCAGGCGCAGCACATCAAACAGGAAGCGATCCATACCCTTTCTTACGCAATGAGCTATGCGAAGATGGGATCATGGAAGCTGGATTTTGAAGCCCAGGAACTGATCATGAGCAATGAGCTTAAATCCCTGCTAGCCATCGAACCCGAAGCTTCGGACCGGATTCTATTGGATGATTTCCTGCATCAGTTTATAGTACCGGAAGATCTCTCCATGGTTTCGGCGGAATTTTCAAACGCCATGAAGAACCGAGATAACAAGGAATATGAAGCGTCTTTTTCCTGCAGGGTAATAACCAGTGAAGGATGGATGCGCTATCTCCTGATAAAAGGTAAGGCCACGGATCAGTTCGGAAGCTTTGGTATTGCGCAGGATGTTACTGCGCAAAAGGAATCGGAAAATGCGGTTGTCAACAGTGAACAGAAATTCCGTTTGCTGGCGGAGAATTCAGAAGACATCATCAGCGTTCATGCTGCAGATGGAACCATCTGGTATCTATCGCCTTCCGTGAACAAGGTTTTAGGGTATGATGTAGATGAAATCATCGGCAGGTCGATACTGGAATACGTGCATCCCGATGACCGGTATAAGTTTTTTCCACGCGAAGAATCGCCATCCTTAACAGACGCAGAAACCCTCATTATTCGTTATCGCATTTGCAAAAAAGACAATTCATATATATGGCTTGAAACCATCATCAAGCCCATCGTGGATCAAAATGAAGTCATTAAGCTTATCTGCACCTCAAGGAACATTACCTATCAGCGCATGGTGCAGGAAAAATTAAAAAAGAAGGACCAGCTGCTGCAAGCTGTCGCAGAGGCCACGCACTCCCTGCTGATCAACAACGATCTTGACCGCACAATTACGGAGTCTATCCGCATCCTGGGCAGCAGGGCTATTGTGGACAGGGTATATGTTTTTCAAAATCATTTCAGTAGTGAGACAAGCAGCTGGCACACGAACCTGATCAATGAGTGGAATGAAAACGAACGGTATTCCAGGTCAAAGGATATGGCTCTTCAAAATATTCCATTTCAAAACATCATCAAGATCATCGAGCCGCTGAAATTGAATCAACCTTTTGTGAGTTATAAAAAGACGGAAACAGATCACCAGTTATTGAGCATTTTTGAGCGGCAGAAAGTAGTCTCCTCGCTGGCCATCCCCATATATCTGAAGGATTTCTTCTGGGGCTTTGTGGGGTTTGATCTCCGGGAAGAAGAACGGGAATGGACGGAAGCTGAATTTTCCATATTGCGTTCATTCGCCTCGTCATTATCAACAGCCATCGAAAGAAAACAGATAGAGGTAGAGTTGGTGCAGGCCAAAGAAATTGCAGAATCTGCCAGCAGGGCGAAAAGCGAATTCATGGCCAATATGAGCCATGAATTGCGTACACCCATGAACGGTATTATCGGGTTCACAGACCTGGTTTTGACCAGCGATCTTCAGAAAACACAAAGGGATTACCTTCAAAATGTAAAAAAATCAGCCTACGGCCTGTTGGAGATCATCAACGACATCCTCGATTTTTCGAAGATCGAAGCGGGGAAACTGTTCATTGACAATGTCCTGTTCAAGCTGGACGAACTGGTAGAGGAAACCATTGATATCGTTACGGTAAAAGCATTTGAAAAAAAACTGGAAATGCTGTACAAGGTTGATCCGGCGATCCCTTCCCAGTTTTTTGGGGATCCGGTTCGTATACGCCAGATCGTGGTGAACCTGCTGGGGAATGCCATCAAATTTACGCAGGAAGGAGAAATTTTTGTATTCATTGAAAAGACCGGAGAAGCCTATCAAAAAGATGAGAAAAGATTCCTTAACCTGGCCATCCATGTCTCGGATACAGGAATAGGAATTCCGAAAGAAAAATTGCAGAAAATATTTGAAAGTTTTACACAGGCGGATACATCCACCACACGAAAATATGGCGGAACAGGCCTTGGCCTGACAATCTCAAAAAGCCTTGCCGAACTCATGGGCGGGCACCTTTCTGTGACAAGCGCTCCGGGAAAGGGAAGCTGTTTTACCCTAAAGCTTGCCCTGGAAATAGCCAATGAGCATGATGAAATATTGTTGCCGCCCAAGCCGCTGCTGAAAAAGGTATTGATCGTTGACGACAACGAAACCAATCGCCGGCTGATGCAGGAAATGTTCGGCTATTTCCATATTGAATCTGAGACCGCTTCTTCCGGCTGGGAGGCCCTGCAACTATTGGAAAAAGCTTCGCACAAGGATGAACATTTTGACTTGGTGATTGCCGATCACCATATGCCTGGTATGGATGGCATTACCCTGGTAAAGGAAATAAAAAGACAGGCAAAAAATGTCAACCAGCCTTTCATCCTGATGCTGTCTTCCCTGGAAAAAAATATGTATCAACATGAGGCCGAAAAAACGGGAATCCATAAATTTCTATCCAAGCCGGTGAAAATGCATGAATTGAATGCGACGATCCTTTCCCTCTTTGAAAAACAAATGAAGAGTGATTCGCTGCACCCATCGCTTCCCGTAATCGAAAGGATCTCGCAAGCGGCGAGCATCATGGTTGTGGATGATGATCCCATGAATATGTTGCTGATTTCAGAAGTGCTTAAGAAAATGGGATTTGAAGTGATACAAATGACCAATGGCAAGGAAGCATTGGATTCATTGCCTTACTACGAACCAGGGCTGATTTTCATGGATGTCAACATGCCTGAAATCGACGGCTATGCCACCACCCGCCTCATCAGGCAATTGCCGGAGCCACATTGCCAAATCCCCATTATTGCGCTGACTGCAGATGCCATGAAGGGGGATAGGGAAAAATGTCTAGAGGCCGGGATGAATAATTATATTTCCAAACCGTTTAAGCTCGAAGAAATTGAAAACCTGTTGAAGAGCTATATGCTGATGGTATCGCAATAATCAGCCACACTAACCCGTAACGGGCCGGTCATTTGATATTTAGCCTGCTGCGTAGGGCATGTGGTTGTCAAAAAAGGCCTGCACAGAACTGTTCCAGTTATTGTACACCTCGCTCCTTTTTTCATTCAGGGTTTGATTGGTCTGGTTATATTCTTTTACGGCCTTATTGATGTCATTCACCGCTTTATTGAAATTATCCACATCTTCCCTGGTCCTGTCTTTTGCCGATTTTGAATCCATTGCCTTTTTAAGCTTTTCGAATTCATCATTTTTGAGGAGATAATCTGTGACGATATTAATTTTTGTGCCGGCCTCCTGCTTGAAAAACTCCATTGATTTTTTGCATGCAGTCACGACGGACTTGTCCGATTCAAATCCCCGCAGTGTGTCAAGGGCGGCCAATCCTTCCGCAGCATATTTTAGCAAAGCATTCTTATTTTGCTCAATGCCATTGATGTTCTTTTTTTCCACAGCTTCTGTAAGATAGGATTCCTGCTTGCTGGCCTTGAAGAATATCAGGTAAAGCTGGTTATAGTAGTCCGACACCTTTCCGATCTTTTCCATTTTCTCCGATAAGCCATTCTTCTCCTCGATGAGGTTGACATGATGATCGACAGCGAATTTTTTTGCCGCCTGGTCACGCGCAGCTCCTGCTTCCTGTAATTTTTCATTGGCTTTTTCCTGTGCGAGCATGTAGGCTTCCATGGCGTCATAGGATTGTTCGGAGATTTCTTCCATATTCACGATCTTATCATAATCCTCGTTCATGACGCTGTACATGAGCTTCAGATAAGATACTGAGGCATCGCGCATGGACGGGTCCTTTTGAAAAGGGGGCAGTTCATTGACCTTGATCCTGGTGTCATCGATCGTCTTGAGCAGATCTTCCCTTTTTTTATCGGCTTTTTTTGCACCCTTACCATGAGAAACGGCACTCATATAGGCTACATATTTTTGAGCAACCTGTTGTTCCGCCTTGTAGATCTGTGTCATGTAGTTCCCCGGATTTTCGTCCTGCGCCAACAAGCAGGTTCCGGACAAAATCATTGATATCGTCAGAAAAAGCAATTTTTTAATCATAGCATTGGATTTACTTATGAGCCATCAGCATAATGTAGTCTGATAATATATGAATTGATTCCCCAATATAAATATCTTCCTGCAATCTTTTTAACCAGTTTTTATTTATTTCCCTTGCATAATTGTCCGAATTGATCAAGTTCTTATCAGCCGGATTATTATCAACAGTATACTCATGGGAGGTCAGGCGAATTTGTTTTTCCAGGTCCTCTGCGCTCAGTCGCTGGTAGGACTTGGTCCATTTTTGAAATTCTTCCCATTGCAGGGGTATTGAAAGTGGCCTGTCGTCTTTGTTTCCCAATCGTTTGCTGAAGACCCTGACGGCATCAAAAGCTCTGTTGTTTTTTATGCGGTCGGCGCTTTTGGATGCGAGGTCCTTCACGGGCAGGACGGGCAGGGGTTTGTAATAGGCATTTCTCCTGACGGTGTCGGGCGGTAGCGAAAAAGGCTCAGTGATTTCTCGGAATTTCAGGTCGTCGAGAATGTCCGGCAATACCACATCGCTGGTGACCCCTGCCTGTTGAGTCGTATTTCCATTGATTCTGTAAAACTTTCCGATGGTCACCTTTACATATCCATATTCTGACCTTTGATCATTGGCACGGGCTCCCTTCGGCGACTCCTGAACTGTGGTGTCCAGTGGCAAAATAGATTGGGCCGTACCTTTTCCATAAGTCAGGCTACCTGCTATGATGGCGCGATGGTAATCCTGTAATACGGCAGCCAACAACTCCGAGGCGGAAGCGCTTTGGCCATTTTCTAATAACAGGAGAGGTCCGTCGTAAATGGTACCCTGGTTCACATCTTTGAGTGTGGTTAACTTTCCGACGCGTTCCTTATACATAGACAAAGGGCCTACGTCGATGAAGATTCCAGCCATGTCCAGCGCCTCCCGCAAGGATCCACCCCCGTTATTGCGAAGGTCTATGAGCAGGCCATCAATATTTTCTTTTTTCAGGTTGACGATGGCTTTTGCTACATCATTCGCACAGCTTGCTGTACTTTCTCCTTCCGCGTCCGTATAGAATCCCGGCAGCGAAATGTATCCAATCTTTTTGTCGGATTGTAAAATAAAACTCTTCACCACATTGTCGTCATTCCGTACTTTTTCTTTGACGAGGGAAACGCTTTTTACGAGACCACTCGTTTTTCTTATGGTCAGCAGTAAAGGCACATTGCCGGCCATGTCGAGCATAGACAGCGCTTCTTCGGCACTGGCACCCGTAAGATCGACAGGTGGTTTGTTGTCAAATGCCATTTGCAACACTTCGTCGCCTTTGTTAAGTTCACCGGTTTTCCAGGCCGGACCTCCGGGCATGAGGTTGGCGATTTCAAGGTCTCCTTTATCGTCCTCGGCGATCGAAAAGCCATAATATAATCCATCACTGTTCAGGTCTGTAAGAAATTGATCTTTTTCCGCCGGCGAAAAGAATTCCGTATGCGGATCGAAATTACTTGCAATGATCTCGCAGAACAAGGTAGCAAGATAGGTCTCAAACCCGGTTGGCGTTTCCAATACCCTTTTGATCTTACGCAATTCAATACTGCGGATTTTTTTTCTTGATTCTTCTTCAGCTTGCGCAAATAATTTCTGATCGGTCCCTTCCGTGTGATCGGCTTTGAGCGCCAGGGCATCGTTTATTTTCAGTATCACTTCATATTTCAGCCACTGGTTCCATTTATACTGGTATTCCTTTTCAGATGCCACAAAGTGCAGACTGTCGGGAACAAAGGATATTTGTTCATGAAGAGAGAAATCGAAAGGTTTTTTCATTATGTTGTCAATGGTCGAATCCGCCTTTTGAAGGCGCAGCCGGTATAGGGCAGTTAGAGCATCCAAAAAATGCCAGCCCCGTCCATTCAGTTCATCATCGATTTCATCCCGGTACACCGATAAATCATGAATATCTTTTGCTGTGAAATAAAGCTGATCATCATCCAGTCGTTCAATGAGCCTGTCGAATACCTGCCTGGAGAAAAGATCATCTACTGCCCTCGGACTATAATGATTCAATTCAATGACCCGTTTCAATAAAACAGCCTGTTTCTGAAATTTCGGTGAAGATTGGGAAAATGATGGTAAATCAGTTAAGCAACAAATCAGCAAAAATCCTAAGAGTCTCGTAAAAAACATGTTCAGCTTAAAAAGGTTTATCAAGTAGACACAAGTTAAATAGAAAACGAATGCTACTGAGTAACGAATTTCCGGGGATAAAATTTTCAACAGCCGGACCTAATTCGCGATGATCCTGAGATCGCGTTTCCCGACGGTTAATTTGGTTGGATTTATCGTTAAGAAAGGTTAAAAAGGGGGCGATCAATTATTTGCTGCCGTTGCCTGTTCTTCTTTCAAATTGACATCAAATACATTCAAAACAACCTTCCAGTTGTTTGCTGTATTCTGGAGTGTTAATTCAATTTTCAATTTCTTCATTTCTCCTACGGCAGGGAGCAGGTCAAAAGCGATGGTGGTCGTTTTTCTTTGTTCGCTGGGGGTTTTGTATTGACCTGAAACGATGAATGGTTTTTCACCATCAATTTTTATGATCGTGTTTTCTATCTGTTCAAAAATTTCCTTAAACTTTATTGTTGCCAGGTTGAAGTCCTTATTTTCAAATGCTGTGCAGCTCCAGCTATAGGCATCATTGTTTGAAACCAGATAGCGCGTCACGGTACAGGATGAAGACCCGGGGACCTGTATGGTTGATTTATATTCGGCGTTTTGCTGGCGTTGTGCGATGAGGTCACCTTTAATGTTCCGGAAACGGTTCGGGAAGTCCTTGATCACTTTTTCGAGCGCGGTATTTGTCTTGTTGGAAAAGACATCCTGTGCACGGATACTGCAGGAAGCGATGAGTATAACAAGCGTAAAAAGCGTTCTCATTGGAGAAAGGATTTGATACAAGATACGCTGGTTCTCATCCTTTTGCAATAGGAAAAATACGGTGTTTATTTACTTTCAACACGCACAATAATCTGCACGGCGATTCGTTATCCCATGTATCTTTATCCATAAAAGCCAGTATCAATGAAAAGAAATCATATGTATTTCGACACGCAGAAAGTGAAGGTTTACCGAGCCAGTTACCGGCCTTCCTCTAATTTGTATCGTCTTTTTAAGACTGTTTTGTCTGTTCTTATCGAAGGTCAGTCCCCTATAGGAGGATCTCATCATTATTATAGCAAGAAGAAAAGGTAGTCGGACCATGTCCGGACTACAGGAAAGCACTTACCTCTGAGATTATTTTTACGACCGCATCGGCTGATGCGGTTTTTTTATGGGTTAGGCGCAGGTGACCCGGTTGCAGGATTCTCCTTGGCCTGGTTCATTTGCCTTTGAATATTACGGGGTATCTGTGGACCACCCTGGTTTCTGGTATTAAGGCCGGCGCGGTTGAGATTAAAGGTAAATGTCAGCATGAAATATCTCTGTAATACGTTTGACCTGGTATCCAGGATATAGTTATCACCGGTTGTCCGGCTGATGCTCTTATTTTGATTGAGGATGTCATTTACTGAAAGTTTCAATTCCCCATTTCTTTTCTTAAATATCTCCCGCGCAATACTGGCATTCCATAAGGGAATGGTCTCGTTGTAACCCTGCGAACGACCGCTGATGATGTATTGATTATAATCAGTGTAAAGCACCCAATCCTTGATGAAAATATAAGAAATATCAGCCGTATAGGTTTGCGAGAAATAGGCATTGTTCAGGGTTGCCTGTATGGTATAATGAACGTCGTTATAGGAAACGCTCCCGTTCAAGCCTAGGTTTAATTTGTCATTGAACACCAGGTTGATGCCCGCAGTTTGGGTGACTACCCAGGTCCTGGACATATTTAATTGCTGGTATAACAGGCTCGGATTGCGATTGAAAGATATCGAGTTGTTGAAGTTCAGGTTGCTGCCCTTCATTTTTCCTTTCAGTGGAATTCCCAAAGTGACGAAAGAACTTCCACTGAATGTTCCGTTCAGGTTGACGGGTTTAATGATCTGGATACTTCTTCCGAGGGAATCAATGCTATTCACGATTTTGTTATAGGTATTGTCCAATACGACATTAACGGAGAGGAATTTGAAAGTGGAAGGGTTAAAGCTATTATACCTGACGTTTACGTTGTTTTCAAATTCCGGCTGCAGGTTAGGGTTACCAGCCTTGATTTGGAGTGGATTGGAAACATCTGCCACGGGTTGTAATTGAGTGATGTTGGGTTGATTGGTATGGCCCCGGTAACTGATGCGTAAATTCTGGGTTTTGCTGAAACTATAATTGAAATTAGCCGTAGGGATCAGGTTGATAAATTCGTATTGGATGGTAGAATCCTTACCCGTTGTTGCCTGAATGGTTCTGCTGGATAGTTTCGCAAACTGTACACCCAGCCCAAGCTGGAAATTATATTTTTTTTCCACCACCCTGAAATTCGCGCCCACGCGGTTGGCATAAAAGCCGCTCTCAAAGTAATTGGTTTGGGGAGCGTTGACCAGATCATAATTTTTAGATGTCGAATCGAAATTGAAAGCTCTTCTGTCGGACGTATTAAAGTTATTGGTATAGGCATAATTAAACTCCAGCAATTTGCCCGCTCCAACAGATTCAGTATAGGACAGGCTGAGTACGTTGTTATTGGATTTTGTTTTTTGTGAGGATTGAAGATCCTGGAGCAGGGTACTGTCAAGCGTTCCGTCCGGGTTGTAAAAATCGAGCGGTGAGTAATTCGTGCCTGTACCCTTGCTGTCATTCAGCGTATTGTTCCATCCCAATGTGATCGTGCGTCCGGGGGTCCGGAAACGTTTGCGGAAAAGCAAATTGTTGTTCAGGCTCATTCCGTTTCGAATGGAGCTGTTCTGGGTAAAGCCACTGATCGCGTTATAATTGTAAGGATCTTTGACCGCCTGCGTAAACGTAGTATCAAAACTATTGCTTTCTGAATGTTGGAAAGTGAGTGAGGGAATGTACAAAATAGAGGTCATCGTATCGATCGCATATTCCATTCGCAGGTTAAACCGGTGATTTTGGTTCATATTGTTCGATACCACATTGTCCGTCTGGTTGGCAACCGAATCTCCGGGAAAAAAGCTCTGGCGATAATTGCTTTGGACCAGCCTGTTGTTGCTGGCTGAAAAGAAATAACTCCCGGTTACCACAAATTTATTGGCAAACTTATCTGTGTAATTGAGACCGATGGAACTTGCCTGCGTGATTCCTGTGCTGCTGGTGCCGGTGCCGATGGATGTGGTATTTCCGGCTGCCCCTCCCCGGTAGGTACCACCACCCCTATTCTGACCGCCACCACCACCTCCTCCTCCAAATCCCCCGATGCCTCCTGAATTGCGCGATCCGAAACCACCCATGGAAGTAATGACATCTGAGAAACTGAATCCTTGTTGATTGATGTTGTTGGATGCGCCAATAAGCGAAAATCGCTGGTCTTCATTAAACCGGCTGAATGAGAGCGTACTCTGGTAACGGTCATCGGTGCCATATCCTGCGATAGCCCTTCCAAAATAACCTTTCTTCTTGTCTTTCTTAAGTTTGATATTAACTGCTTTTTGGCGGCTGCCGTCATCGATTTTGGTGAATTTCGCCTGGTCGCTCATATCATCAAATACCTGAACCGATTCGATCATGTCTGCAGTGATGTTCTTGGTAGCGAGTTTAGGATCTGTTCCGAAGAATTCTTTGCCATCAACATAGACTTTTTGTACCTGTTCTCCCTGTGCGGTGACATTGCCATCCTTGTCGACCTGTACGCCGGGAAGTTTTTTCAACAGATCTTCCGCAAAAGCATTGGGTTTTACTTTAAATGCACCGGCAGCATATTCAACGGTATCCAGTTTGATCTCGATAGGGGCTCTTTCCACGATGACTTCATCGAGTGTTTCACTGGATTTTTGCAGATAGATAGTTTCAAAATTGATCTCTTTTTTATCAGCTGAAATGGAAAATCGTTTGGTAACGGCGTGGTATCCCTGGAAGGAAATAATGAGCCGGTAGCTTCCCTCGGCCAGCGGCCTGATGAGGAAATCGCCGTTTTTGTCTGTAATGGCAAAAGCTTCAACAGTGGAATCGGAGGAGTGTGTGATGGAAACTGAAGCAGAAGCAAGGACTTGCCGGCCTATTGAATCCATAACCTTTCCCTTGATTGAACCCGGTATCCCGGCCTGGCCAGAAGCGGCAAGACTGAGGACAATGGCAAGGGAAAACACAAGAAAGATCCTCATGTTGATTTGAGATTACAATACAATATAGCAGGTGCTTTCCGGTGTAAAAAGGGAAGTATAGATTAGAGGCAAAAATCAAGCCATGGCAGGGTGAACAGAGGAGGAAATTAGCTGAACAGATACTCTACGTCTTCCCTGGTCAGGCTCTTTACAAATCCGTCGTCGTCGGCAATAAGGTCCTTGGCCAATACGCGTTTCTTTTCCTGGAGCTGCAGGATCTTGTCTTCAATGCTGTCTTTGCAGATCATTCTGTACGCGAAAATGTTTTTTGTTTGCCCGATTCGGTGCGTGCGGTCAATGGCCTGTTGTTCAACGGCGGGATTCCACCAGGGGTCTACGATGTACACATAATCGGCGGCAGTGAGATTCAGACCGACTCCCCCAGCTTTGAGGGATATGAGAAACACCCGGCACTCGTCGTCTTTCTGGAAATTCTGAATGGCTTTTTCGCGGTCTTGCGCGGCGGTACTTCCGTCGAAATACTCAAATTTCACATCCAGGGCCTTTAGTTTCTCTCTGATCAGGGCCAGCATACCGAGAAACTGTGAAAAAATAAGGGCTTTGTGATCACCGATGTTTTCAGTAATCTCCCTCGTGAGTTCGTCGAGTTTAATGGAATGGTTGGGATATTTTTCCGGCTCATTCAGGATCGCCGGCGAATCGCAGATCTGCCGCAATTTCATCAGGCCCTGCAGGATAGTCAGCTGGGATTTTTGAATGCCCTGGGTCTCGATCGTACCCAGGATCTTATCCCGGTAGTCATTGCGATATGCATTGTAAACCTTGCGCTGCTCTTCTTCCATTTCACAATAGAGAATGGTCTCCATTTTCTCGGGCAGGTCCTGGGCCACCTGTTCTTTGGTGCGTCGAAGAATAAAGGGGTACAACAGTTTTCTCAAATGATCCTTGCGATCGGGTTCGCCGAATTTGTCAATGGGGATGGCAAATTCCTGCCTGAAAAATTCAATGCTCCCGAGCATGCCCGGATTAAGAAAATTCATCTGGGCAAAAATATCGAAGGTATTGTTCTGGAGTGGGGTACCGCTCATACACAAACGATGTTTGGTATTCAACAGGCAGGCCGCCTTGGTTACCTTGCTCGCCGGATTTTTGATGGCCTGGGATTCATCGAGGATGACATAGTCCAGGTGAATATCCATCAGCAATTTGATATCGCTTCTCAGTGTTCCATAGGTGGTGATGATCACATTGTACTTTGAAAGCAGCTCCTTGTTCCTCGACCGGTCTCCCCCGTGATGGATATGGTAGGTTAATTCTGGAGTGAACTTTCTGATTTCATTTTCCCAGTTGAAAATAAGCGTGGTGGGACAAACAACCAGGGCTAGCAGCTGATTGTATTCGGTTTTATAATGTTGCAGGAAGGACAGGGCCTGCACGGTTTTACCCAAACCCATATCATCTGCCAGGATGCCCCCCCACTTGACCTCGTGCAGGTAATTGAGCCATTGAAAACCATGTATCTGGTAAGGCCTGAGGATATGTTCGAGGCTTGCAGGAGGTGGAATTTCTTTGATGTGTTTGAATTCCCTGAGTTGTTCGTACTTTTTTTCCAGGTGAATGACCAGCTCTTCTTCGTTGCGACTTTCGTAGAGTTCGTCGATCACGCTCATGTGATATTTTGACAGGCGCAGCTGGTTGCTCTTGCCTTCGCCTACACGAAAGAGCAGGGAGTATTTCTTGATCCATTCTTCCGGCAATACGCCCAGCGTGCCGTCATTCAGTGGAACAAATTGCTGGCGGTTGGCCAAAGCTTTTTTAACATCTGCAATGGTAACCGTTTGCTCGTCAAAAACAATGTCTACCCTGGCATCGAACCAATCCGTATTACTGCTGATATGGATCTTGGTCTGTGGCTTCGCCGTGTTGAACCGGAAATTCTTTAATGCCTCATATCCATATACCGGTACTTTCATTTCCTGCATGGCATCCACGAAAAGAAAAAACCAATTGTTCCTGAGCACGTCTGCCCCCTTCAAAGCCAGGCTGCCCGGACCTTCGGGATGGATGAATTGTGAGTGAAGCGATTCCAGCCTGGCAATGAACTCGGTTTCCGCGGCTTTGTTTCGATGTACGATCAGCACCTTATCGTCGTCGGGCACCACGATCTCATCCTTGCCACCCGACCTTGTCTCGTAACCCTTATATGAGAACACAGGCTGAAATATGAGGTAATCGCCTTTTTCCTGCAACAGCAATCTTTTCTCGGGTTCGCCATCTTTCACTTCCTTGATCATGTCTTCGCCAAACTCCACATGATAGTCCTTAGTCAGCGGAAGAACAAAACTCTTCAATTGCTGGGGCCAGTCCGTCTTGCTGATGATTATTTTACCTTTGGCTGCAAATTTTTCGATCAGCAGAATGTCTTCCTGCTTATTCCATAAATACAGGTTATTGTTATACGAGAACAACACACCGGTCTTGCCTTCATTTTGAGTGATCTCAACCGTTTGGCCGTTGATTTTTACAAAACATTTGATCTCGTACTGTCCTTTTTGAGAGATGATCTTAAAGAATGGCGTGAGCTGGTCTGTGGCTATGCCAATGGGTTGCAGATTCGCTGACTTAAACGGTTTGTGGCCATTCAGAAAGAAAACGAAAGGGTTGTCGTTAAGGTCTGCAAATAATTTTTTGAATTTTGGATGAAGGTATTCCACCATCAATGCCTTGGTTTCTTCGGGCAGATCATCCTCTTCGTGATGAATGATATTCTCCCAGATTCCGCTGAAAGGCGAGTTCCGGTTCAGGTATTTTGTGATCTCCTGTTCCTGCATTTTGCGAAGAGAAGGAATCAGCTGTTTGTCATTTTCTGTGAAGGGATCTGTGCTGACAAACTTCACCAGGTCCATTTTCTCTACCTTGCCAACATAAGAAGTTTGTTCTTCATTGCTTTCCCCACTAATGGCTTCCACAATGAACCCGGGATAGCTGGCATGGTTGAAATTAAATACCACGCCTATCCTTTGTACGGATCCAAGCTCTTTTTTATCTTCCGGTTCAGTCATCACTTCCTGTTCCTCAGCTGCATGCCTGGGTCTGCCGCTGTTCACCATGGTCACCCGCTTAATGGAAGCGTCGAGTACTCTTAAAAATGGCTTTCCATCTTTGTACGTGAATTCGAATTTTCCATCCAGCTTATCATTGAGCGAGTAGCCGTATGCTTCGAGTAATTTGTTCTTTTCTTTATCCCAGTTGCGTATGCTGTCGAAATAGTAAGCGCCGTGTGTACGCAGCAGATATAAGAACAGGATCACTTTGGGCAGGCAAAGCGGATGTGCCACGTCTTCGTAAGCGCAGCTCGTATCAAAATTTTTCTCTTCGTTTTTGCGGATCAGCACTTTGTAAGGCTGTCCTTCCAATTCAACGGTTGCCTTGACCGTTTCGTCCTTGGCGAATTCTATTTGCGGCTTCTGCGTGCTGAGGTATTTGTCAGCTTCATCAAAGGTTTGGGGTGAACAAAGAAGACGGATGCTTTTCAGGTCAATGTATTTCATCTTGACCACCGTATGTTCCTGCTTGTAGTTGATCTGTTCAGCTTTCAAAAGATTCCTGTCGAGCAATTCCTGCAGCTGGATCAGCGCAGCAGCTTCATGCCGGCAGATATCACCCAGGTTATAAGGACAATTGCATCTTACGGAAAGTGTTTTGGCTTCTTTAAATTTCTGGACGTAAACTTTGTAGTAGGTGGCGTAGCTGTCGTCCTTCACGCGGAACGTTACGGATTCGAACAATTCATCGTATTCAATCAATTCCACATATCCAATGGCGTGAATTTTTTTGCCCCGTCGAATCACCTCGTCAGTGCCATTGGTGTAAACATACTTAATAAGGTGCGGTAACGCCATTCAGAATAACAATTTTCCATAGTCATTTTCCGACCGGACAGTCGATCAAAAAAGGCTAATCTGCAAAAGTAAAGGAAAAATAGGAGTGCAGAAAAGTTTTCAGCAATTATAGGCCCCTGCGGCTTAGTTATGAGTCAAAAAAACTATTTTTTGCCGTTTTTTGGAATGGCATTTGCCGCACCTACCTTTGTCATGGAAGACCATCCTTATTTAAATAGCCAGATATGATCTGCCGCCTCTTAGTCGTCTTTTTTTTACTTACCACTTCATTGTCATCTGTTTTATCGCAAAAATTAAAAAAGGCAGATAAAGCAACGCTGGCTAACCTGGAATCTGAAGTAAAATTCCTGGCCGACGACAAACTCGAAGGAAGACGGGCTGGAACGCCAGGTGAAAAACTTGCGTCTGACTTCATCATTGACGCGTTCCAAAAGCTGAACCTGCAACCTCGTGGTGCAGATAACGGCTGGACGCAACCGTTTGAAATAAACGACGGCAAACAAATCAGCCCCGATACGCGCTTTTCCATCAACAATAATGAACTGCAGCTCGATAAGGAATATTTTCCTTTGGCATTCAGCGCCTCCAAAAAAGTTGAGGGAATGCCGGCGATTGCCTTACAGGAAAGCGGCGTGCCCTGGTTTATAGATCTGAAAGAGATCTTGGAATCGAACCGCAATAATCCCCATTTTGACCTGGAAGACGCCCTCCATAGTAAGATCAAAGAGTATGTTAAAAAAGGGGCTACAGCGGTCATTTTTTATAATACTTCCAGAATCGACGATAATATCTCGTTCAAACCGAAAGACAGGTCAACGCTTGCAACTATCCCGGTTTTGTATGTGAGCAAGGATGCAAAAAGAAAATGGCTCAGGGATGAATCTGCATCTTTGGATATTAAGATCAATGTCGGATTAAATGAAGCGAAAAGAACTGCCAACAACATCATCGGCTATCTTGACAACCATGCAGCCAGTACCATCATCATCGGGGCACATTATGACCACCTGGGTTATGGTGAAGACGGAAATTCCTTATACCGCGGACCGGAAAAACAGATCCATAATGGGGCAGATGACAATGCGAGCGGAACGGCTGGCGTCATCGAGCTGGCCCGTTTGTTAAAAGCATCCAAGCTGAAAAAAAACAACTACCTTTTTATTGCTTTTTCCGGAGAGGAGCTGGGATTATTTGGATCCAAATATTTTACAGAACATCCCACGATCAACCTGGCAAACGTGGATTGTATGATCAACATGGATATGATCGGCAGGCTGAACGACAGTTCGCGCGTGCTGACGATCGGAGGTTATGGCACTTCTCCCGCCTGGGGTGAGATCCTGAACAACCCTAGACAAAAAGACTTTAAATATTTTAATTTCAAATTTGATTCCAGTGGAACCGGACCCAGCGACTATACTTCTTTCTATCGGAAAGACATCCCGGTGCTGTTTTTTTTCACAGGTTTTCACAGTGATTATCATAAGCCAACCGATGATTTTGACAAGATCAATTATACAGGAGAATTAATGGTGGTGAAACTTATTTATGAACTGCTCGACAGGTTAAATGACCGGGATCGCGTTGCTTTCAGCAAAACCAGGGAAACGCAAACCGGCACATCAGCCAGGTTCAGTGTTACCCTCGGCATTATGCCGGACTATACCTATAACGGCAGCGGTGTCAGGTTAGACGGTGTAAGTGATGGAAGGCCTGCGCAGAAGGCGGGGCTAAAAATAGGCGATGTGATTGTCAAACTGGGCGATTATCCCGTTTCTTCCCTGGAAAATTACATGGAGGCCCTGTCAAAATTTAAGAAAGGTGATAAGGCCGTGGTCAATTATAAGCGCGGGAATGATTCCGCCACTGCGGAAGTAGAATTCTGATCCATCATTAGCAATAAAATTGCCACTGAAATGGCTATGAAACTAAGGCTCGATATCAACGACATGACTAACGAGTTCTTTGAAGATGCACGCCTGTTGGGTATTGTGGCTCCGGTGAAAGACTACCAGTTTTGCCGTCACCTCAACAATAGTCTCAGGTTCGATTTTCGCGTCAACAACCAGATTGAAATTCAACTTAAAAAAAAAGAACGTAAATACTTTTTTGGCGTGTACGAATTCTCAGAATCCAATTGTTCGCTCAAACATTATTTATACAACAATCAATTTGATGGGGAATACCTGCTTCCTGAATTCAGGCATCTTGATTTTTTGTGGTTATTGAAAGGAGATATCGTGAATGATGGCATGCTGAGTGACCTGATGAACTCGGTAAGAACGATCGCGGCGGTGCAGCTGGTCATGGAACTGACACAAGAGAAGATCAGGCACAAAGAGCATTTGATGTTTTAATAGTCTTCTTCTGTTATTTTGACACTATATTAAATATTTTTTTATGTGGAAGGAAGAAAAAAATTCGCTGTACAGGAAATTTGAGTTTAAAAATTTCTCCGAGGCATTTGCCTTCATGACAAGGGTGGCCCTTGAAGCAGAAAAGATGGACCATCATCCTACCTGGAAGAATGTATATAACCAGCTTGAAATCTGGCTGTCTACCCATGATGCCGGTGATGTTGTGACGGAAAAAGACCGGAAATTGGCTAAGAAGATTGATGCGCTCAAGTAAGTTGACAGTTGATAGATGACAGTTGACAGGAAGGCAATAAACGCTCTGCTGTCATCTGTCATCTGTCAATTGAATCAGCTATTCATGCTGGCCAAAAACTCCTCATTGCTTTTCGTTCCGCGCATGCGTTTCAGCAATTCGTTCATGGCCTCTTCGGTATTCATATCGTTAAGGAATACACGCAACAGGTTCATCCGCTGCAATACATCCCTTTCCAGCAACAGGTCATCCCTCCTGGTAGAGGATGCGACCAGGTCGATGGCAGGATATACGCGCCTGTTGGCAAGACGACGGTCCAGCTGAAGTTCCATGTTGCCGGTACCTTTGAATTCTTCAAAAATAACTTCATCCATCTTTGACCCGGTATCGATCAGGGCCGTGGCCAAAATGGTCAGTGAGCCTCCATGTTCAATTTTACGGGCGGCACCAAAAAACTGTTTTGGCTTTTGCATTGCATTGGCTTCCACGCCGCCACTCAACACCTTACCTGAGGCGGGCGCCACGGTATTGTGTGCACGGGCGAGACGTGTTATCGAATCCAATAAGATCACGACATCGTGTCCGCACTCTACCAGTCTTTTTGCTTTTTGCAGCGCAATGGTCGAAACCTTTACGTGTTTTTCAGCGGGTTCATCGAAAGTGGATGCGATGACTTCAGCCTTGACACTGCGCTCCATATCGGTTACTTCTTCGGGACGTTCATCTACCAAAACAATCATCAGGTAACATTCCGGGTGATTGGCGGCGATGGCATTGGCCACGGATTTCAACAACATGGTCTTGCCGGTCTTGGGCTGGGCGACGATCAACCCACGCTGACCCTTGCCAATAGGTGTAAACAGGTCAATGATCCTGGTTGAAAAATCAGTTGGACTCATGAAAAGATTTAATTTTTCATAAGGGAACAGCGGGGTCAGGTAATCGAAGGGAACCCTGTCGCGCACTTCTTCTGGCCCTTTGCTGTTGATGGTCTCAACTTTTAACAAGGCAAAATATTTTTCTCCCTCCTTGGGCGGACGAACCGCACCGTATACGGTGTCACCCGTTTTTAAGCCGAACAATTTAATCTGGGACGGAGAAACATATACATCATCCGGAGATGACAAATAATTATAATCACTGCTGCGGAGAAAGCCATAACCGTCCGGCATCATTTCCAATACACCTTCTGCCTGGATCACACCGTCGAATTCAATATTGAACGCATCATTTCTGCGTTGGGGATAAACCTTGTTCTGCTGCTGGTCACCGCCATTTCGGTTCACGTCGGGCATAGATTCAGTTCCTTCCTGTTCTTCCTGCTCGTCGAGTTCTTCCCCGACTTCTTCATCGCCCGGAAGGTCCTGTTCATCTTCTTCCTGCTGTGAGAAGCCCTGTACGGGCCGTACTTCCAGCTCTTCGTCTTTCTTTTTGATTTTTTTGATGGGGGGTTTCTCTTCCCGCTTGCGGATAATATCTTTTTTTATTTCGGGTTTTTTTGATTTGTCGTCGCCACTTTCTACAAAAGCTTCTTCATTGCTGTTCGCTGTCGCAGTTTTAATGATCCTTTTGCGTTTGGGTTTTTCACCTGAAGGATCGCCTTTTGTTTCACTGGAAACCAAAGCCTGTTTGTCGAGGATTTTATAGACCAGGTCTTGTTTGTCGAGTTTTTTTGCAGCGGGGATTTTTAACTGCTCAGCAATATCGAGCAGTTCGGGAACGAGCATGTCGTTCAATTGGAGGATGTCGTACATAATAACACTTGAGAGTTAAACAAAAACAGCTGATCTGTTTTGTTGAAAAGAGTTTTGAAAATGAATTTTGAATTTGATGATCTGAATGGCTAAAACTGATGACCTGAGAGCAAAGGACAAGAACTAATCAGCTTAATTCCAATGCAAAAATACTATAAAAACCCAAAAATGCAAAAAAATATTTTAGTAAAAGGGCGGGTTGACCAGCGTAATTCGTGATTATCTTTGCCAACCTTAAAGTGTAACCATGTTCAACAACCGCGTGAAAGTAAAAGACCTGCTGGCCAGCGAACAAACGGGCCAGGAAGTGACCGTTATGGGCTGGGTGCGTACTTTCCGCAATAATCAGTTTATTGCCCTGAACGATGGTTCAACCAACAATAACCTGCAGGTCGTCGTCGAATTGGGCCTGTTTGAAGAGGCTTTGCTGAAAAGAATTACGACCGGGGCTTCCCTGAAAATCAAGGGAGATGTAACGCCTTCCCTGGGCCGGGGACAAAAAATAGAGCTGAAGGCCAGCAGCATCGAAATTCTGGGGGATAGTGATGCGGAGAAATATCCACTCCAGCCCAAGAAACACAGTCTGGAATTTTTAAGGGAGATTGCGCATCTTCGCTTTCGCACCAATACTTTTGGCGCGATTTTTCGCGTAAGGCATTCGCTGGCCTTTGCGGTCCACCAGTTCTTTCATGACGAAGGGTTTATCTACCTCCATACCCCCATCGTCACTGCTTCAGATGCGGAGGGCGCAGGAGAAATGTTTAAAGTGACCACACTTCCCTTCGAGAACACCCCCCGCAATGCGGACGGATCCGTGAATTTTAAAGAAGATTTTTTTGGTCGTGCAACCAACCTGACCGTAAGCGGTCAGTTAGAAGGGGAGCTGGCAGCCATGGCATTTAGTGAGGTTTATACATTCGGACCTACCTTCCGGGCGGAGAATTCGAATACTGCGAGACATCTGGCCGAATTCTGGATGATTGAACCCGAAATGGCGTTTTACGATCTAGAAGACAATATGAACCTGGCCGAGACATTCATCAAGTATATTATCAGGTATGTCATAACCCATAACGGAGAGGACCTGGAATTCCTTGCGCAACGCCTGGAAGAGGAAGAAAAACAAAAACCGCAGGCGGAACGTACCGATATGGGCCTGCTGGAGAAACTGGAATTTGTCGTCAACAATGAATTTACGAGGATCAGCTATACTGAGGCCATCGATATTTTGCTGGATTCGCCCGCCTATAAAAAGAAGAAATTCAAATATGAAATTTCCTGGGGTATCGATCTGCAAAGCGAGCACGAACGATATCTTGTTGAAAAACATTTTAAAAAGCCCGTCATAGTAACAGGGTACCCCAAAACCATCAAGGCTTTTTATATGCGTCAGAACGATGACGGTAAAACGGTTGCGGCGATGGACATTCTGGCGCCCGGTATTGGTGAGATTGTGGGTGGTTCTCAAAGAGAAGAAAGATTGGAAAGGCTGGAAGAACGAATGAAGGAAATGAATATCCCTCTCGAAGATATGTGGTGGTACCTCGATACCCGACGGTTCGGTTCCGTGCCCCACGCAGGTTTTGGACTAGGATTTGAAAGAATAGTGCAGTTTGTTACCGGCATGAACAATATCCGAGATGTGATCCCCTTCCCCCGAACGCCGAAGAGTGCGGAGTTCTAAGAAATCAATGACTTTTCCAAAAGGATCGAATCCTTGTCTGCACATTCTGCCGGATACTCATATAAAACAAATTGATGTCGCCGATATGGTAATTGCGCGACTTATAAAAGAAGCTGCCGGGGAAATGGGGCTTGTGCAGCCAAAGTACGTCTCCGTGTATTTGCGCATCTGCGACATGCTCCCGCATCACGTTAAATTTGCTGAGAATGGCTCCCTGATTCAGGCTGGCCGGCGCATATTCATCAGTGGTAGTCCAGGTGAGCGGGTTGGTAACAAATGAGTTTCCGTTTTCCCTGATCACAAATTCGGGTTCATAGCCTTCCCTGAAGCTGCGCCATCCTACAAAACAGCCCGTTTGGGAGGAGTCCTGGCAGGCGGGCAATGTGGTAAAATAGTTTTTGGGGATCACCATACCCACGACATAGGCTACGACCAATTTGGACTGCAGCGGTTTATTCTCGAAAAATTCTTTGAGCAGCCGCTGCGCGTGCGTACTTCCCTGGCTGTGTGACGCGATGATGATTGGCCGGCCATGGTTCTCGTGATCGAGGTAGTATTGAAAAGCTGTCCGGAGGTCGTCATAGGCCAGGTCAAGGGCAGCCCGGGCATCTGCGGTATCGGAAGAATAATATACCCTGATATGGGCTTGCCGGTACCTGGGCGCGAATACGTGGCATTCATTGAAAACACTTGCCTGATAGAGAATAGTGCTGTAGTCTGTTCTTGCGTTGAGAACGGGATCATTGATGTCCGCATTCCACCCGCCGTTTGATGCGTCTGTAAAAGTCGTAGGATGCAAAAAAAACACGTCTATCCCGGAATCCCTGCTGCTGGTAGATCGCAGCGGGAGAGGCACGCTGTCGGACGTGTTGTGTTTGCCGGGATTTGCGGCCCAGTATTGCAATTGGGTGTAGTCGGGAACGGCACTGGTATGTTCGAACCGGTAGTTTGAAATATACTGCTTGTAGGCCGGCGCGCAGGAAACGAGCCATCCCAATATGGCCAGAAAATATACCGGTAATCCATTTCTTTTTGTCAGAAATTTTAATTTTATGGAATAAATTTACTGACTAAATTATTGCCAACACTAAACGATTCAGCTTATGGCCATTCCAGTCGTTGACCTCGCCGATTTTGTATCAGGAGATCCAGCAAAAAAAGCCGCTTTCGTACAGCAACTCGGTAAGGCTTACGAAGACACCGGTTTTGTGGCAGTTAAAAATCATGGCATTTCAGATCACCTGATCGCTGATCTCTACAAATACGTACAGCAATTCTTTTCGCTGCCGGGTGCAATAAAGAAAAAATATGAGAAACCCGAACTGGCCGGACAAAGAGGATACACTTCTTTCGGTAAGGAACATGCGAAAGGCAGTGAGGCGCCGGATCTAAAAGAGTTTTTTCAATTCGGCCAGACGGTGAATGACAATGATCCGATCAAATCCGAATATCCGCCCAATGTATCCGTGGCAGAAGTGGAAGCCTTTACGCCTACTTTTTTCAGGGCTTACCGGGCATTTGAAAAATCCGGCAAATTGCTACTGCAGGCCATCGCTCTTTACCTGGGATTGGATGAACACTATTTCGATGAGCAGATCCATAATGGCAATTCGATCTTACGTGCAATCCATTATCCACCCATCACGCAAGAACCCCAGTCAGCCATCAGGGCAGAGCAGCATGAAGACATCAACCTGATCACTTTACTGGTTGGTGCTTCGGCAGATGGATTACAAATACTTACCAGGCAGAATGAATGGGTCCCTGTCACCTCCCTGCCCGAACAGATCGTGGTGAATGTAGGAGATATGTTGCAAAGACTGACCAACAACAAACTGAAATCCACTACCCACCGTGTCGTCAATCCACCTCGCGACAAATGGCACACATCCCGCTTTTCCATTCCTTTCTTTTTACATCCTAAAAGCAGGATGAGCCTGGCTTCATTGCCAACCTGCATTGATCAGGACCATCCAAAAGCTTATGCGGATGAAACTGCCGGCGCATACCTCGATGAACGGTTACAAGAAATCGGGCTAAAAAAATAATTCGTTCGAGGGTCATTTTTATGTTGTTCATCCGTCAATTTTACCGCTTGTCATTTTGGCGGTTCAGCTGCCTATTGTCTTGAAATCACCTGTAATGCAGTACAGACATAGGTTTGACTCAAGACTCATTAGCAGTTTATAAAAATTACCATTCAAAAAATGGTACTTTGTGTTGCATAGTACTAAAAATGTTGCTATATTTGTTTCGGATAGGCGAGTGGTGAATGGCGAATGGCTAGTGGAACTCTTTTTAGACCTTGTCCTGAAATCATCCACTAGTCACTCGCCACAAGTCATCGCCTTCAAAAAACTCAACATCATGAACATTGAAAACACCCAGAGCCAGATGAGAAAAGGAATCCTGGAGTTTTGCATACTCTCCATCATCAGACGGGGGGAAGCATACCCGAGCGATATCGTGGAAGAAATGAAAAAGGCGAACCTGCATATTCTGGAAGGAACCCTCTATCCCTTATTGACCAGGTTGAAAAACGCCGACATGTTAACCTATCGTTGGGTAGAAAGCAATTCCGGTCCCCCCAGAAAATATTTCTCGCTGACCGAAAAAGGGCTGGCCTTTTATAAGGAACTGGAAGCCACCTGGACCGAATTAGCCAACGCAGTGCAGGCCCTGGCCAGCAAGACAGACAGCATGCCCGATACCACCAACCAAAACCCAAGTTTCTAAACTTCAACCTTCAAATACCAAAAAAATGAAAAAGATCATCAACATAAATTTCCATGGCAGGGTGGTTCCGATCGAGGAATCTGCCTATGACATACTCAAACAGTATGTCGAGAGTTTGCGAAGATATTTCGCTAACGAGGAAGGCCGTGATGAAATTATTAACGACATAGAAAATCGTTTTGCTGAACTTTTTTCAGAGCGCCTGCAAAAAGGATCTACCTGCATCACCGATGATGACGTTAACGCCATCATCGCCAGCATGGGCCGTCCGGAAGATTTTGAAAAGGAAGACATGGCACAAAATGGCGGTTCATCGCATGGCAGCACGCAAGAGAAGTATTCGAAGCAGAGCCAGGAAACTTATGCCAGCGACGATTCCCGCCAGTTGTTCAGGTCTGAAAATGATAAAGTGCTGGGTGGTGTGTGCGCAGGATTGGCCAACTACCTGAGGATTGATCCCGCCATTGTACGGATCATTTTCGCGCTGATCACTTTTGGCGGTTTTGGATTGGGGATTCTGATCTATATTATTTTATGGGCAGTCCTTCCGCCCAAACCGCTGAAGCTAAATGTGCGCAAACGCTTATACCGCAATCCTGAAAACAGGGTGCTTGGCGGTGTGGCCAGCGGACTTGCTGCTTACCTGCATGTAGACGTCTGGATCCCGCGGCTGATCTTCGCACTTCCATTGATCTTCGGTATTATCACATCTATTTTTCGTAATTCCTGGTTCGACATGGACCCGGGCCCTGCTTTCATCAGCGGCGGTTTTGGCGGTACCTTATTCATTACTTATATCATCCTTTGGATCGTTTTACCGGAAGCCACAACCGCTACGGAAAAATTAGAAATGCGTGGTGAAAAGATCGACCTGGAATCCATTAAGAATACCATCAAGAATGACCTCGAGGGTTTTAAGGGAAGGGCTACAGTTGTGGGCACAGAAATGAAAGAAAGAGCGCAACAATTCGGACATGAATTCAAACAGGCTACACAAAATTTGGCCTCTGAAGCAGGTCCTATCGCGAGAAAAACGGGCACAGGCATCGGTCATGCCATCGGGGTGTTGTTCAAGGCTTTCTTTCTGTTTATTTCCGGATGCATCGCCTTTGCACTGATAACCGTTCTGATCGGATTGTTTTTTACCGGTGCCGGCGTGCTTCCATTCAGGCATTATTTCCTGTTTGGATTCTGGCAGAATTTCTTTGGCTGGGGTACTTTGTTTTTCTTCCTGGCCGTACCGATCATCGGGTTACTCACTTGGCTGATCAGGCGCATCATCGGCGTTCGTTCAAGAAACAATTATCTGGGATATGTTTTCGGAACCTTGTGGACACTTGGATGGATCTGTCTCGTTGTGTTCCTGAGTATGATGGTGAGCAATTTCCGCACAAGGACGAGTCTGGAAGATGAATTGACCATTACACAGCCATCGACAGGAAAGATGATCATCAAAACGGCAGAAGGCAAAGTAACTTATTATGGCAGTGACTGGTTTGGCGTTAATTGGGATAATGACGGGCCATTTTTCAATCTGAGCGAAGACAGCGTGATGCTGACTACGGTGCGGGTAAACCTGACCAAAAGCCACGACTCGAGTTATCACGTGCAAAGGGTAAGGTTCAGTCATGGTAACAATCCTGCTATCGCCAAGTCGCTGGCCAGTCAAATACAATTCGATGTGCAGCAAAAAGACAGCTTTGTTTTACTGCCCCAGGGATTTGCGATTACACCATCCCAGAAATTCAGGAATCAGCAGGTGCTGATTGTGGTAGAAATTCCGGTCGGTAAAAAAATCATTGTGGATAAAAGCACAGATGATTACCATTGGTTTAACATCAACGTGAGCCGGCGCCACACTCATTGGAACAATGAAGGGGATGATTATTGGAACGACTATAACCCGGTCAGCACGAATGTCGAATACATCATGACGGAAAAAGGCCTCGAAAGAACGAACAAGTTCAGAAGTGATACAGACGAGGATGAAAAAATTGAAAAACCACGTGAAGGCTACCGGTATAAAGGCAATCCTGATTCTGCTGCGCCCAAAAAGAAAAACAATCCGGTAAAGAACGGGAAAGAGAAACCAGCACCGGAAACAAAAAAGGAAGAACCAGCCAGGTCAGCCCAAAAAAAAGTATCAACCGACAACGAAGTGGAATACTCCTATACGCCCATTCTTTCAAGCTTATTTATGTAGAGAGCTGCCGGCCGCTTTGCTAACCGCTGGTTGGCAGGCAGGGTTGAAGTTGGAACAAGGGGGCTTCTTCCGAAAGGGGAGGCCCTTTTTGTTGGCAGCCTGCATGGCAAAGTTTATTTTCGCTGGTAAACAGAGCAATTGATGAAAAATACTCCTTTTAGGCAAAAACACATTGAATTGGGCGCTAAAATGGCTGAATTCGCCGGCTACCATATGCCCATCAGCTACACCGGCATCAACGATGAACACCAGGCTGTTCGCAACAACGCAGGCATTTTTGACGTGAGCCATATGGGGGAATTTATCATCAAGGGGGAACATGCGTTGGACCTGATCCAGCGGACCACAACGAATGACGCGTCCAGGCTGGAACGGGGACAGGCGCAATACAGCTGTCTTACCAATGAAACCGGCGGCATCGTGGATGACCTGATTGTTTATTGTATTGAAGCAAATAAGGTGTACATGGTCGTGGTCAACGCATCGAATATTGAAAAGGATTGGAAATGGTTTTCCAAACACAATTCAAAACGCGCCGAACTGCACAATATTTCCGAAAAGACCTGTCTGCTTGCGATCCAGGGGCCTAATGCCACCAAAATATTGCAGCCACTCACCGAAATGGATATCCTCAACCTTAAGTATTATACGTTCACAAAAGGAAAATTTGCGGGGGTGGATAATGTGCTGGTCAGCGCGACGGGATATACCGGGTCGGGCGGAGTCGAAATTTATTTTGAGGACAAGAACGACGATGCAAATAAGATTTGGGATGCGATTTTTGAGGTTGGGACGCCCCAGGGGTTGAAACCTATTGGTCTCGGAGCGAGGGATACCCTCAGGTTGGAAATGGGGTACTGTCTGTATGGGAACGACATTGATGACACGACCTCCCCACTGGAGGCCGGGCTGGGTTGGATAACAAAATTCAACAAAGACTTCATTGCCAGGGAAATCCTCGAAGCACAAAAAAAAGAAGGTTTGACCAAAAAGCTGGTAGGATTTGAAATGGTTGAAAAAGGCATACCCCGGCACGATTACGAGATCAAGGATTTTTCGGGGATGATCATCGGGAAAGTTACATCCGGCACCCAATCTCCTTCGCTGGGGAAGGCTATCGGCATGGGTTATGTGAGCACGGTCTTTTCCAATATCGATTCAAAAATATATATTAAGATCCGCGAGCGGCTCTTGCACGCTAAAGTTGTGAAATTGCCGTTTAGTTAAGTATTGAAAAACATGCCAACCATTCATCTGACCACATTCATCGGGGCCCCTTCCGAACGGGTCTTTGACTTATGCAGGAGCATCGAACTGCACAAGAAATCCATGGCCCATACAGGGGAACAGGCTGTTGCGGGTACCACCGCTGGCCTGATCGAATTAGATGAAACGGTCACCTGGAAAGCCAAACATCTCTTTAAAATAAGGGTTTTGCGGGCAAGAATAACTGCCATGCAGAAATCCGTTTCGTTCACAGATGAGATGGCCAACGGTGATTTCAAAAGCATGAAGCATGAACATCATTTTAAGCAAATCGCCAACGGAACACTCATGATCGACCTCTTTACCTACGAAACGCCTTATGGTGCACTGGGCAAAATGGTAAATGGCCTTTTCCTGAACCGATACCTCAAAAAATTGCTCGAACATCGCAACCGCGTGATCAAGGAATACGCCGAGTCAGAAAAATGGAAATTCATTTTGTCAAAATGATTGCCCCGAAGGAATTCTGACGCTTCTCTATTATTTTTGCCGAATGGCAAATTCCAAACCCAGTTTATACACAGCCTTATCACCCGCCCTATTGAATTTATACGATGCCACCCATGCGGTGGTCGTCATCATTGATGTACTTCGGGCTACTTCAACCATCGCCACAGCATTATTCAATGGCGCCAAATATATCATACCGGTGGACAGCGTGGCCAAATGCATTGAGCTCGGCAGGCAGATCGATTGTGTTACAGCGGGCGAACGCGATGGCAAAATAGCCGTAGGCTTGTCTTATGGCAATTCACCTTTCGAATATCCCCGCCAATTCATCGCCGGCAAGATCCTCGTACTGACGACTACGAATGGAACCAGGCTGTTGCATATGGCACTGGACAAAGGCGCACAGGAGATCATAACCGGGTCTTTTTTAAATCTGACCATGATCTGCGATTATTTGTTGCAGCAGCACCAGCCGGTCATTCTCGCTTGTGCTGCATGGAAGGATAAAGTGAATATTGAGGATCTGTTGTTTGCAGGTGCGGTGGTCAACCGGGTAAAAGAGAAGTTTGCTATTGACTGTGACTCATCCGGCATAGCGGAAACCGTTTTCCTGGAGGCACGCGATGACCTCTATGGTTATATGCAGGGTAAAAACGCATCCCATTTTAAACGTTTAGAAGGTTTTGGGCTGGAAAAAGATATCCGCTATTGTCTTATTCCTGACCAGGCCAGTGTTCTGCCTTTTTATGAGGATGGAAAGCTGGTGGTTGGCGGACGGGGACGATAAACCTCCCGATTTCGTAAATCAATTCTGATTATTAGGGGTAATTTTGCCGGCTATTGCCATTTGGCCTGATTTTGAAGGCGGCTCCCACTTTTGACTAAAAAAAACCTACATATCGCATTAGTTGGTAATCCGAACAGCGGAAAAAGTTCGCTGTTCAATGCCCTCACGGGTTTGCATCAGAAAGTGGGCAATTTTCCGGGGGTGACGGTCGATAAAAAAACGGGGATCAGTGAACTGACCCCTGGCATGAACGCAGAGATCATCGACCTGCCGGGCACCTATAGCCTTTACCCCAAACGCGGCGACGAATGGGTCACCTACAAGGTTTTGCTTAACCAGGATGCTGATGTGAAGCCTGATCTTGTGGTCTTACTGGTGGATGCGAGCAATCTCAAAAGGAACTTATTGTTCTGTTCCCAGATCATCGACCTGAAAATGCCGGTCGTCATTGCCCTGACCATGATGGACCTGGCCAGTAAAAAAGATATTGAAATTGATGTGAATGGGTTAGAAAGGGAATTGGGTCTGCCTATTGTCGTGGTCAATCCCAGACGAAACAAAGGCATCCAGCCCTTGAAAAAGGTCATTGCACAAACTGTGCAGCAGCTTTACCAGACACCCGCCCGGGATTTCATTCAGAATAACCTGCTCGCCACTGCCGCAGTTGATGCGATGAAGGGGGTTTTCCCGGACATCAGCGATTATAAAGCGATCCACTACCTGATCAACCATGAGGAATTTAATTTTAAAAAACCGGTGCAGGAACAGATCGAGCGCATCGAAACAGAACAAACTTTCAATCATACCAGGGTTCAGGCCGAAGAAATCATGCAGCGCTACACGCGCATCAAACAGATCATGCAGCACACGGTTACCGAACCCGATCCGCTTCAGAAAACACGATTTACAGAAAGGCTCGATCACATCCTGCTCCATCGTCGTTGGGGATACCTGATCCTGATCGGGGTGCTTTTTCTGATGTTCCAGAGCGTGTTCTGGCTGGCGCAGTTTCCCATGGACGGGATTGACTGGACCTTCTCCAAGCTCAGCGGCTGGGTGGGGGGTATATTGCCAGATGGCTGGTTCAGTGATCTGCTGGTGAATGGGTTGCTGGCGGGTTTAAGCGGCATCCTGGTCTTTATTCCCCAGATCATGATCCTGTTTGGATTGATCACCCTGCTGGAGGATACCGGCTATATGGCGCGTATCAGCTTTTTAACGGATAAGCTTATGCGCAAAGTGGGATTGAATGGAAAGAGTGTGATGCCTATGATCAGCGGATTTGCCTGTGCTGTACCCGCCATCATGAGCGCACGCAATATCGAGAACCGCAAAGAAAGGTTGCTGACGATCCTCATTACGCCACTCATGAGTTGCAGCGCAAGATTGCCGGTCTACACCATGCTCATCGCACTCGTTATACCGAAGGGTCGCGTGCTTGGTTTTATGAGCCTGCAGGGACTGGTGATGATGGGCTTGTACCTTCTTGGATTGGTTATGGCCCTTGTTGTTTCCTGGGTCGCTAAATGGTTCATCAAATTGCAGGAAAAAAGTTTTTTCATCCTCGAACTTCCTGTATACCGGTCCCCACGCTGGAAAAATATCGTCGTCACCATGATCAATAAGGCTAAAATATTTGTGACAGACGCCGGCCGGGTGATCATTGTGATCAGTTTGATTTTATGGGCCTTGAGTTCCTTCGGGCCAGGGCAGAGAATGAACGCGATTGCGCAGGAATACAAACAGAAATTACAATCGGGTACATCAGATGCGGCGCAATTGGACAAGGAAAAAAGCGCGCGTTTGCTGGAGAATTCCTATGCAGGCATTCTCGGGAAATCAATAGAACCCGTCATCAAGCCGCTGGGATATGACTGGAAGATCGGCATCGCACTGATCACTTCCTTTGCTGCCCGGGAGGTTTTTATCGGAACGATGGCAACCCTGTACAGCGTGGGCGGTGGCAAGAATGCCGATCAGCAGACCCTGCGTCAAAGGATGGATTCTGCCAGGCTGCCGGATGGATCCAAAGTCTACACCCTGGCCACCGGGGTGTCGCTGATGATCTTTTATGCTTTTGCGATGCAGTGCATGAGCACATTGGCTGTGGTCAGGCGCGAAACCCGCGGTTGGAAATGGCCATTGATCCAGCTGTTTTATATGACGGGGTTGGCTTACGTGATGAGCTTAATTGTTTACCAGCTGCTTAAATAGAAAACCGCCTGCTTATTCAACAATAAAAGCCGTCTGGTAAAAATTGTTCTGCGCACCGATCAATTTCAACTTCACGTAAAATGCTTCGGTAAAAATCTTGTACGCGAAGAATTCATGATTGGCTACATTGAATTCATCAAACAGGATAATATCGCCCTTATTCAAAAAAGGATACAATTGAGAAAGGGCAAAAAGAGTAGAAGAAAACAAATCCGCATCGAGGTGTATTAACTTGGGTTTGTTGCGAAGCGCCGCATCCTGTTCCGCGATAAATCCCGTGAGCGTTTCCTGGAAAATTCCTTTCACAAATGCGGCCCTGGGGTCCCTGCCCTTCAGTTCTTCGATGCCGTGCGACATATCTCCTTTTTTATAACCGCCCCAGTCTTCGGGCAATCCTTCAAAAGTATCAAATCCCCAGAACCGCGAATCCGGGTGCCCGTTTTTGCCGACCCACCAGAAAAATGAATGTCCCGAAGCCACGCCGAACTCAAGGTAGACCAGGGCTTTTTGGTCGAGTTGATAATGTGCAGACACTGCTTTATACAGTTCGAACCGTTTTTGGTAATCTCTTTTATAAACATAATAGTCGTTAATCAGCAGGCTGTTGTTATTGTTCCTGCCGACCCATGATTTGAGCTTATTGAAATTCCTGATAAAAAGAAAAAGATTGTTGAATGGAGAAAACAGGCGCAGGAGGCCGGTAAACAGCAAGAAATCCTTCAAAAATTTTATGATCCGCAGTTTCATGTTTAATTGTCCAAAGGGCTGTAAAAATAGCGGAAAAAGCATTCATTTGTTCGGGGTCAAGAGGTCTTCGAGTGCCCTTTTGAATTGCGCCGGGCTCGTGAAATGGATCACAGTAAATCCTAACGCTTTTGCCGGCGCGAGATTTCGCAGGTTATCGTCAATATAAATGGCGCGGGAAGGATTGATGGCGAAACGATCAATCAATTTCTCATAAATATCGGGGAATGGTTTTCTGGTTTTTTCTTCTCCGGAAACCAGCCGGCCGTCAAACCAATGCAGGAAATCAAACTGATCGAGGGCTACCGGGAATGTTTCCGCGCTCCAGTTGGTCAGCGCGTAAAGTTTTAAGGGGGTATTGAATTTTAGATGCCGGAGGATCTCAACGGTATCGTGGATTGGTCCGCCCAGCATGTCCTTCCATCTTTCGTAATACGCTTTTATGCTGTTTTCGTGTTGGGGGAATTGACTGATCAGCAAAGCGGTTCCATCAGCAAGGCTTCTTCCACCGTCCTGTTCTTCATTCCAGCCGGGCGTGCAAACATGATCATAAAACCATTTTCTTTCCTTTTCGTCTGGAAAAATATGCCGGTATACATAGTCAGGATTCCAGTCGATCAGTACGCCACCCAGATCAAAGACAATCGTATCAAATGTTGCCATGCGCTCTTTCTACAATGTTAACAATAATTCCTTCACTTTTTCTTCGATGAGATGCCTTACTTCATTAAATTTTTCCGGCTCCAGGTTTTTAGGATCCGGAATCTGCCAGTCAATAAATTTTTTTGCGGGCATCCAGGGACAGGCATCACCGCAACCCATGGTAACCACAACGTCAAAGGGAGCGAAAGGTTCGACGGCCTGGAGTGATTTGGATTGATGCTGGCTAAGATCATAACCCAGTTCTTTCATGGATGCGATGGCTTTAGGATTTACTATGCCGCTGGGTTTGCTGCCTGCGCTGAATGGCGCTACCCGGTCACCACCATAAATTCTGGCGAAAGCTTCGCTGATCTGGCTCCGGTTGCTGTTTTCAACACAAACAAAGAGGATTTTCTTTTTGTCGTTCATATAATTTATTGAAGGATTTTGTGAATTCCGATCGCCGCTAAACTACCGGTAACGGGAGCGAAAATATAGATCCATACCTGCCGGTATTCTCCCGAAATGAGGGCTGGTCCCAACGACCGCGCCGGATTCATCGAGGCGCCGGAAATGGGACCTGCAAACATTGCTTCGAGCAAAACGACGGAGCCAATGGCAATGCCTGCGAACAGCCCTTGTTCTTTGGAGCCGGTCGCCACGCTGACAATGACCAGCATTAAAAAAAAGCTGAGTATGCATTCCAGGATAAAGGATTGCCCATTGCTTCCTGATGGAATGCTGGCTCCCAGTAAGACAGAATCCGGGAAAAGGATTTTCAAAACAATACTTGCCGCACAAGCCCCGATGACCTGGCTGACAATGTAAGGCGCGACATCGCGTACGGGAAATTTTCCATTGACAGCAAAAGCGATCGTCACGGCAGGGTTCAGGTGTGCGCCGGATTTTGCTCCAAAAGTATAGATCATGGCCATGACAATCAGTCCGAATGTAACGGCAATGCCTACATGCGTTACGGCACCATGGGTTATTTCGTTGATGACAATGGCGCCGGTGCCACAGAAAACAAGGGCAAAGGTTCCGACAAATTCGGCAAGATATTTTTTCACTTTAAACTATTTCCGTTTAGTCATTGGGATTTTTGATGATAGCGGAAAAAAATAAAATCCGGCGATGCTTGCATCGCCGGAATAAGGATTAGCAGCAGCCCATGTCGGTGATATTGCCGCAACAATCATTGCCGGGCAGGCAACAATTCGGATCTTTCATTTCAGTTTGTTTGTTCTTCATGATCTTACATTTTATAGTGAATAAATAATCAGCAACAATTTTGATCGCTTTTGACTTTTAGTGTTTCAAGCAAGTGGTTGAATGCAGCGGAAAAATGTTCGATGCCAGTCGGATCAAGACAGTAGCAACTCCTGGGGCCGTCGATTGTTCCTTTGATCAGTCCGGCATTTTTTAATTCTTTCAGGTGTTGTGAAATGGTTGATTGAGCGAGGGGGAGCAGTTCCACGATTTTGCCGCAAATGCATTCCTGTTGTTCGGCAAGCAGTTTCAGGATGGCGATCCGGGCAGGATGGGAAAGTGCGTTTGCAAAAACGGCCAGGTCCTGTTCCGGCTGCGAAAATGCTTCTCTTTTATTGATGGCCATGACTAATGTATATCGCAAATATACGATTAAAGGTCATAATGCAAAGACTTCTCTAAAATATACAGGATAACCCTTATAATAGCCATAACTTATTGACCATTAAACCATTCGGAATTAAAAAAAGGCGGAGGAAAACTTGCAGACTATAAATTTTGTGCTATCTTTGCCGCATAGGTGACAAAAAAATAGGTCACCTGTAGAAACAGCTGACCTCTAACGATTGCTTGCCATATGAAAAAAGGTAGTAATTTTTGCCTTTGAGAATACAGTTTTTGCCTGCTGTATCTGAATTCGACCTCTAACGTTTGCTTACCTCACGATTGCCTGCTATTTGATTTTCTCATCTGCTGAATCAAAAATAAGCCGTCTTTTCAACCCGATCAAACCATCTTATTGACGGTTTACTTACGTCAAAAGGGGTTAATTTTTTATTGAACCCTTATTGGCACTGCGTTTCAGCATAATTTCTTTATGATGGCCAACCGTTCTGCGGACATTTTATATCAATTGGTACGTTCTCTTGAAAAGTCAGAAAAAAGACACTTCAAACTATATATCAAGAGAAGTTCGGCGAAAGAGGACCTGAAGATCATTCAACTTTTTGATGCTTTGGACAAACTGCCCGAATATGACGAAAGGCTGCTGTTAAAAAAATTGCCTTTTGTAACCAAGCCTCAACTATCGAATTTAAAAACGCATCTCTATAAACAACTTCTTGCAAGTCTTCGCCTGCTCAAAACTGCTGAGAATACAGATCTGCAGCTGAGCGAGCATTTGGATCATGCGCGCGTCCTATACAATAAGGGTTTGAAATTGCAAAGCCTCAAGATCCTCGAAAGGGCTAAGGAGATAGCCAAATCAAACAGCAAATTCAATTTTCTGGCTCAGGTGATCTCGCTGGAGAAAAAGATCGAAACGCTGCACATTACCAGGAGCAGTTTGGAGAAAACCCAGTTGCTTGCCGAAGAGGCGCTGAACATCAGCGGCCACATCAGCCGGGTGAGCCAGCTATCGAACCTGGCCCTCCTGTTATACCGTTGGTACGTGAAGAATGGCCATGCCCGCAATGAACAGGATAAGGCTAATATCAAGGAATTCTTCAGGAACAATCTTCCAAAGGATGCAGAAATGATCACGGATTTTTATGAACGGCTTTATTTATACCAGAGTTATTCCTGGTATGCGTATATCAGACAGAATTTTTTGGCCTATTACCGGTATAGTCAGAAATGGATCGACCTGTTCGACAAAGAACCGCTGATGATCGCAGTAGAAACGGGCCACTATGTAAAGGGAATGCATAACCTGCTCAATGCGCTCTTTGATCTTCGCCACTACGAAAAATTTGAATACGTGCTCAGGAAATTTGAAGCTTATTCGAAAACGCCGGTCTCGCAACAGCATGATAATTTCCGGATCCACACTTTTATATATATCAATGCTGCGAAGATCAACCAGCACCTGATGCTGGGGACATTCAGGGAAGGATTGGCCATGATCCCCGAGTTGGAAAAGCAGTTGGATGAATATGCCATCTATATTGACAGGCACCGTATCCTGGTCTTTAACTATAAGATTGCCAATCTTTATTTTGGTAGCGGCGACTATGCCACTTCGATCGACTACCTGCAAAAAATTATCCAGGATCATCTCGATTTACGCTATGACCTGCAATGCTATGCCCGGCTGCTGCACCTGATGGCGCATTATGAAATGGGAAATTTTGAGATCATTGAATCCCTGATCAAATCTGTTTACCGGTTCATGGCGAGAATGAAAAACCTGACTGTTGTGGAAGAAGAAATGTTTCGCTTTCTGCGAAAGACTTTTGATATCTCTCCGCGCAAGCTAAAGCCGGAACTCGAAAAATTTCTGTACAAGATCAAACACCTCGAAAAAAATCCTTTTGAAACCAGGTCATTTGCGTACCTGGACATCATATCCTGGTTGGAGAGCAAAGTGCATGAAAAGCCAATGAGCCAGATCATTCATGAGAAATACCTAAAGAGCAGGAGAACGGGGAGGGAAATGAAAAATAAGGAATTGGAAATAAGGAACTAGGAAGTCGATTGCCACCTATTTGATTTTCATTAGCCGTTTCACGGCTGAGTCCAGGGTCTCTTTTTTCTTCGCAAAACAAAAACGAACCACTTTATCATCCTTGCCTGACCGGTAGAAAACGGATACCGGGATGCAGGCCACTCCGTATTCTTTTGTAATGCGGATGGCAAAATCGGCATCCGCTTCATTGCTGATGCGGTCGTATTGGTAAACCTGGAAGTAACTTCCATGACTAGGAAGGGCTGTAAATCTTGTTTGAGTCATTAGGTGCTGGAAATAATCTCTTTTTTCCTGCAAAAAAGGGCCGAGTGACAAATAGGAATCTCTATCCTGCAGAAAACCGGAAAGGCCGACCTGCGAAGGGGAATGGCAACTGAAACAATTAAATTGATGGATTTTCCTGAATTCCTTCATGTGTCCCGGCGACGAAATGCAGTATCCCAATTTCCAACCCGTACAATGGTATATCTTGCCAAATGAAAAACAAACAAAGCTCCTTTCCAGCAAATCGGGATACCGAAGCATCGATTGATGTGGAATCCCATCGAAGATCAGGTGCTCATACACTTCATCCGAAAGGATGAAAATATCCGTGCCTTCTACAATCGACTTTAGGGCCAAAATATCCTCTTCCATCAAAACAGCTCCTGTCGGATTATGCGGTGAATTCAGCATGATCATCCTGGTCCTACCGCTAATTTTTTTCCTTACCTCATCCCAGTCAATTTTATATTCCGGAAATTTAAGGTCGATCAGCACCGGAATCGCGCCATTAACTTCAATATTTGGAATATAACTGTCATACGCGGGTTCAAATACGATGACCTCGTCGCCTGGTCGAAGTACAGCAGTCAGGGCAGTGTAAATGGCATAGGTCCCGCCAGGCGTAATGGTCACCTGATCTTCGGGATTAATAACGGTTTGGTATAACGATTGGATCTTTTCTGCAATGGCAGTCCGCAAGGGCATATAGCCCTGCATCGGAACGTATTGGTTAAACCCATCTTCCATAGCGCGGTCTACCAGCGCAATCAAGGCTTCACTCATGGGAAAATCAGGAAAGCCCTGCCCGAGGTTGATCGCTTTGCGTTCTGCCGCCAGGGAACTCATCACTGTAAAAATGGTCGTTCCAACATTTGGGAGTTTTGACCGGATGTGCAAATCTGCGAATTGAAATGGTTATTAAAAAAGTGGCAGTCCAGCCTGAACTTATCACAACACTGCGGTGGCCTCAATTTCGATCAGGTATCCCGGTTCAATCAGTCCCTTTACTTCAATCATAGAAGTACAGGGACGGATAGATCCAAAAAATTCACCATGGGCCTTTCCATACTCCTCCCATCGTGAAATATCGGTTACGAACATACGCGTTCTGATAACATCTTTTAGTGAACCGCCTGCGCGCTCCAAGACTTTTGCAATTGTGCCTATGATGAATTTCGTCTGCTCATAGGCGTTGTCTTTACCGACCAATTGGTTTTGATCGTCTGTTGCCACCGTACCGGTCACTTCTATGAGATTACCGATTCTGACCGCCCTGCTATAGCCTACGATTTCTTCCCATTTTGCACCAGATGAAAAATTCTTTCTTTCCATAGCGCTTTATTTAATATCTATGTTTTCAGGTTTGACTGCTGATTCCCCCGTCAGCCTCAGGTAGACCTGGGCTGCCGTGACGACGTCTTTCTGGCAATACTGCACGATCCTCGGAAGATCTTTTTCTTTCCAGTATACATGGTTCACCATGCTCCCGTCGATGTCATCCTTGGGTGTAGGGATGCCGAGGATATGTGCGAGCAGGTTGAGCGAAGTATAATTTTTGTAGTCGCCGAATTTCCACATATCCATCGTGTCCAAATGCGTTACTTCCCATTTCTTTTTACCACTGATATCGAGTATGGCAGGGATGCCCAGGTTATTGATGATCAGCCTGCGGCAGAGATAAGGGAAGTCAAATTCTTTCCCGTTGTGCGCGCAAAGAAGTTTTTCAGGGCCGGATCCCCATTTGGAGAGTGTATCGCAGAATTGTTGCAGGAGCAGCTTTTCATCCTCGCCGTAAAAAGACTTCAATAGCAATTTCTTGTCTTCCTGGAACCTGGAAATAATGCCACAACTGATGCAAATAATCTTGCCAAATTCGGCATAGATTCCAGCGTGGGAGTAAACCGTTTCGGCCGTCTCTGCAGGTTTATCCTTCAGCAGATAAGTTGCCTTGCGGGTCCACAGTTCCTGCATGTCAGGCGAGAGCTGATCGAAACCCGGCGATTGAGGTACGGTCTCAATATCGAGAAAAAGAATATTATTGAGGTGATAAGGCATAATATCAAAGGTATTGATCCCCGATGTTGCGTTTAACTTCCGCCACATAATCCTTGATCTCCTGTTCTTTGTCTTTTTTGCAGATGAGCAGCACATCATCGGTATCCACGATGATAAAATCATCCAGGCCCTGCAATACAAGGAGTTTTTGTTCAGGTGTATGGACCATGCACCTGGTGGCGTCAATGACAACAACATTTTTTCCAGCAACGGCATTTCCCAGATAATCTTTTTCAAGGTTCTCATATGCGCTGTTCCAGGTTCCCAGGTCGCTCCATCCAAAGGAAGAGGGAATGACGTATACATTATCGGCTTTTTCCATGATGCCGAAATCGATTGAAATATTGGTGCACAATGGATAGATGTGTTCGAGCGCCTTTTTTTCAGCGGGCGTATTGAAGGATTCCTTTTCAGCCACAAACACATCGTACATTTCCGGCAGGTATTTTTCAAAAGCCTGGATGATGTTTTTTACCTGCCAGACAAAAATCCCCGCGTTCCATAAAAAATCCCCGCTGGCGAGAAAAGTCTTGGCGAGCTCAAGATTGGGTTTTTCGGTAAAGGTTTTGACTTTATATACATTATCCGTCACCGATTGCTGCTCTCGCTGGATATAACCATAGCCCGTATTGGGTTGAATGGGTTTAATGCCGAGTGTAATGAAAGCGTTGTGTTTATTGACAAAACTGAGCGCCTCAAGACATACTTTTGTGAAGGCCTTCTTGTCGAGGATCAGGTGATCGGAGGGCGCAACAATGAGCGAAGCCTTTGGGTCTTTCTGCTGTAGCTTAAAGGATATATAGGCAATGCATGGCGCCGTGTTTTTCCGGGATGGTTCGCCCAAAATATTTTCTTCCGGCAGACCCGGTAACTGGGCCTTTACAATTTTCCGGTATTCCTGGGAAGTGACGACATAGATATTCTTCAGCGGAATAAACGATACAAACCTTTCAAAGGTCCATTGGATCAATGTCTGACCCGTATTTAAAATATCCAGGAACTGTTTGGGAAAATCCTGCCTGCTCATTGGCCAAAAACGACTGCCGATTCCGCCGGCCATGATCACTACGTAATTGTGTTCGTTCATGCTAAATTTATAAGTTGATAAGTTGATTGGTTGACTAGTTAATGGAGTAGATTCGTTAGAACTTATCAACCAATCAACTATTCAACTCAAAATATCCCTTCCCTGATCAGGTCATGCAAGTGTACAAAACCGATATAGTGATCTCCATCTGTTATAACGAGCTGGGAAATATCGTGCGTTCGTAAAATATCAAGGGCCTCGACTGCAAGCGCATCTGACTGAATGGTTTTGGGATTGACCGTCATGATGTCTTTGGCTTTCAATCCCGCAGTCGCTTCGCTTTTCTCCAGCATGCGTCTCAAATCCCCATCGGTAATAATTCCCAGTAAATTGTTTTTTTCATCCGTTACCGCCGTTGCACCAAGTCGTTTAGAAGTCATTTCCATGATCACTTCTTTTAATGCGTTGTCGGGTTTTACCCTGGGTCGTTGGTTGTGAATGGCCAGATCCTGTACTTTCAAATATAATCTTTTCCCCAGCGTGCCACCCGGATGATATTTGGCAAAATCGGCGCTGTTGAAGCCCCTCATATCCATCAGCGCCACAGCCAGTGCATCGCCCATCACCATCTGAGCCGTTGTGCTGCTGGTGGGCGCAAGGTTGTTGGGACAGGCTTCCTTTGACACGGTGGTATTCAAAAAAATAGCGCACTGTTTGGCCAGCAGGGATTGTTCATTGCCCACCATACCAATAAGGATATTGCCAAAATTTTTTAACAGGGGGAGCAATACTTTTATTTCCGCGCTTTCGCCACTCTTGCTGACGAGCATCACGAGGTCTTGTTCCTGGATCATGCCGAGGTCGCCATGAATGGCATCTGCTGCATGCATGAATATGGCTGCGGTGCCCGTGGAATTCAGGGTAGCTACAATTTTCTGTGCAACAATAGCGCTCTTGCCAACACCACTAACGACCAATCGTCCTTTGGATGCGGCTATCACCTGGACTGCTTTAACAAAATCGTCATTGATATAGGCCCGGAGCTGGCTGATGGATTCAGCTTCCAGGTCAATGGTTCGGAGCGCGGCGGCTTGTATGGATTGGGTCGACATCAGTAAGGCGCAAAATTATGGTTTTCCTTCTGCCTAATTTGTTCGTCAAAGCAAATTTTTAACAAAATCTGCTTTAACGGGCCCCGGTTTTGATGTAATTTCGCCAACTTGCCAAATCGGGCCTCCGCCTGTGAATGAAATATTTATTGCTGACGATTCGGGAATTTTGATTATCTTAATTGACTTTGAACAGATTTAATGTGAGAAGGAAAATCATTGAGCATGGCAACAACAACACCTAAGAAATCCAATACCAAAAAACCTAAGAAAAGCAACGGTGTAACAAGCACCGCGAAAACCGGTAAGACATCCGCCGCACTTTTGGAGCTGCTTCGTGAGCACTTTGGATTTGACGTATTCAAAGACAACCAGGAAGCCATCATACAAAATGTACTGGCGGGTAACGATACTTTCGTGATCATGCCCACAGGTGGCGGAAAGAGTCTTTGCTACCAGCTTCCGGCAATCATCAGCGAAGGCGTAGCGATCATTGTAAGTCCGCTGATCGCCCTGATGAAGAACCAGGTCGACCTGGTCAGGGGCTACAGCAGCCGTGATAATGTGGCGCATTTTCTCAATTCCACACTCAATAAGAAGCAGATACAGGAAGTTCATGATGACCTGCTGGATGGCCATACCAAGATGCTGTATGTAGCGCCGGAGACGCTGACCAAACAGGAAAACCTGGATTTTTTCAGCGACCTCAAAATATCATTTTTTGCGGTGGACGAAGCCCACTGTATATCTGAATGGGGTCACGATTTTCGGCCTGAATACCGGCGGCTTCGCGAGATCATGGACCAGATCAACCCTGACATCCCGGTGATCGCCCTAACGGCGACGGCTACCCCAAAAGTACAAAGCGATATCGTCAAGAACCTGGGACTTCGTGATCCCAAGATCTATATATCATCCTTTAACAGGCCCAACCTGTACTACGAAATCCAACCAAAGATCAAAAAGGACCAGACGATCAGAAATATCGTCAAGTTCATTGTGCAGAACAAGGGCAAGAGCGGGATTATTTACACCCTGAACCGCAAAACGACGGAAGAACTGGCCGATATGCTGGTTGCCAATGGCGTTAAAGCCGTGGCCTATCATGCCGGGCTCGACAGTAAACTCCGTGCGGAAAGGCAGGATCTTTTCCTGAATGAAGATACCCAGGTGATCGTAGCCACGATCGCATTTGGAATGGGTATCGACAAGCCCGACATCCGGTTTGTCATCCATTTTAATATTCCCAAATCCATCGAAAATTATTACCAGGAAACCGGTCGTGCCGGACGTGACGGACTGGAAGGGAAATGCATTCTGTATTATTCACACAAGGATGTGAGCAAGCTGGAGCATTTCATGAAAGACAAACCTTTGAGTGAAAGAGAAGTGGGCGCGCAACTGATCAACGAGACCGTTGGCTATGCAGAAACGGGCGTTTGCCGTCGCAAAGTATTGATGAGTTATTTTGGTGAGCCCTATTCTGCTGAGAACTGTGGCAAATGTGATAACTGCCTTCATCCTAAAGAAAGGGTGGAAGCCCGTGATGGCGCCGTGAAAGTGCTGAAGGCGATCAAGGCATTGGACGAACGTTTCGCGACAGATTATACGCAGAACATCATCATCGGCAGGCTGACCCCGCAGGTCATGATGTTCCGCCACGAAGGTCTTCCCGAGTTTGGTATCGGCAAGGAAGAATCCCCACACTATTGGGGTTCTTTGATGCGCCAGATGTTGCTGGAAGACCTGTTGAAGAAAGACATTGAAGAATATGGGGTACTTAAGATAACAAAGAAAGGGGCGGATTTTTTGAAGAAGCCCAGGTCTTTTAAGATCGTGCTCAATAATTTGTTTGAAGAAGCCAATGAAGATGATGACGAAGACAACGGCGAGGGTAGTGGTCCTGCGGCCAGCGACGACAGATTATTTGAGTTGCTGAAAGAGCTGCGCCAGAAAGAAGCTAAGAAAAAGGGGCTTCCGCCATTTGTTGTTTTCCTCGAGACCTCATTACAGGATATGGCCACCCTGTATCCGACAACGATCCAGGAGCTTGAAAAATGTCAGGGTGTGAGTAAGGGCAAGGCCATCCGGTATGGAAAACCCTTTACAGAATTGATCGCTCAGTACGTGGAAGAGCATGACATCGAGAAGCCGGATGATTTCGTGATGCGGAGCGTGGTGAATAAGAGCGTGAACAAGGTTTACATCATTCAGCAGGTAGATAAAAAGATTCCCCTTGAAACGATCGCGAAGAACAAGGACATGCGCCTAGATGCCCTGCTGGAAAATATGGAAACCATTGCCGCCAGCGGCACCAAACTGCACCTGAATTATGTGCTGGACGAAATGCTGGATGAAGGCGAGCAGGAGGAGATCATGGATTATTTCAAGACCTGCGAAACCAGCAGTCTGCAGGTAGCCCAACAGGAACTCGCTGACAGCGATTACAGTTGGGAGCAGTTGAAATTAATGAGGATCAAGTTCCTGAATGAATATGGGATGTAGTTAATGTGCGAATTTACTCTCGCCTGAGGCGAGATGCGAATATGCGGATGCGGCTGTTTATGATCGCTGATAAATTTTAAGCATCCGCATATTCGCACATCGGTAAATTGGTAAATTATCTATTTCCCCCTATTTTTGCCCCCCTAAAGCGGGTGCGGTAGCTCAGTTGGTAGAGCAAAGGACTGAAAATCCTTGTGTCGGCGGTTCAATCCCGCCCCACACCACGGTTCAAAATGAAACGGTTATCATCAAATGATAGCCGTTTTTTATTTTGACAAAAATAATGACTGCTATGACTTGGGCCGCCCGAAAAACAAAACATAACCATCAGCATCTGCTATTTCAAATCCACGTAAACCGTCACCATCATCCTGGAGGGTTTGGCGGAACGCTACAGCACCTGAACGATATTCCTCAAACAACGTGTCCGGTTCTGCAGCAGAAATGTATGCGTCCCAGCGTGCCCATTTATGACGTGTATGATTAGGAACTGGTTTTATATCAGGAGCAATTTCCTTAAGCATAATAGAAATATGATCGCGACCAACAATAGCAAAAAAGGGATCGTCATCCGGACCAATATACCGGACTTCAAATCCAAGTTTATCTACATAGAATGAAATCGAGGTCTTTAAGTTTGTAACAATAAAACAAGGTGATACGTAGCTGAGGTTTGTCATGGTTTACATTTTACCAGTCACGTGTCTACAAAATTAGGGATTTAGCAAAGGATTGAAAATCCTTGTGTCGGGGTTCACTCCCACCCGGTCGACCCCAGATTGTTTAAAGCTGGAGGAAAATCAATAATTTTATACTGAAAGTATTGATGAAAGGTCACGATTCATTGAGTTAGACTTCGTCGCGACGCTTTCCCGTGCAACCTAACCTTTAAAATATACAATATGAAAAAGCTCTATCCTGCAATGGCCGGCTTTTTTGCCCCCCTCCTGCTCATGGCATTTGCTTTACTGCCGAATCCAGACCAATCTTCCAAAAAACATTTTTTAAGTAGCCCAAAAGCAGTAGACCCAAATCTTTATCCCCTTTATTTAGAGAACACGGGAATTGATTCTAGATTCAAAAGACTGATCAGGCTTATTAACCATAATAATAAAAAACTTGTTTTCCAGTTTTTTTATCAACCCAATGGATATCTCACGCTGGGCGTTTATGCGGGTAAAAAAAATCATCAGGGATTTGACTCGTTATTTGATTTTAAGCTTTCCCCTGATTCTGTTTGCAAAATAAATACTATCGATGGCTTGGGAGTATATCTTGGGGACATGGAAATTCGTAATCAGGACTCAAACCTGGATTCTTTGGATCATATCCAGGCTAACCACAATGTAAAGTTCGTCGTTTTTTTCCCTTCCATTGTGATGATTCCGGGCACGTCAAAGAATACGATCATTTACGAGATTTGCACTGCGGCCAACTTTGATGACATTTGCACTAAATCATTGCTGGCCAATACCGGCATCATAACCAACCCTTCTCCGCCGCATAATGGTAATTAAGTATGCGTTCTACCCTGCAATTAATCCTTGATTGGTCTGAGGTGTGGGCTTTGCTGATACCATTGTTTGTACTGGCACTACGGCGTCATCAACCCTCATACATGAGACCGGTGATTGTCTACTTATGGGCGGCTTTATTGCTCAATCTTGTGGGCGATGTCATCGGCGACTTCAAGCGTTATCTTCCGATTTGGCTACGCAGCAACAACGTATTGTACAATATCCATTCCATCATCCGGTTTGCCTGTTTCAGTTATTTTTTTCAACTCCTTGGAAAATCTTTTCGATCCACATTTGACATCATCATCAATCTGTGCGCTGTCGCTTTTGTCATTTTTAATTTTGTACAAATTGAACATTTCAATAACCCTCTTCACCTAAGCGGAAACTTGCTCGCTACAGAGGCATATCTTTTACTGATCTATTGTTTGCAGTATTATCTGGCAAAACTAAAAGCAGAAACCGGGGAATTCGGGAGAGACAAGGATTTTTGGGTGGTAACAGGATTGAGCATCTATGTAGTGATTAACTTTTTTGTATTCCTCTTTTATGTACCCCTGCTCACCGAAAACCCGGATCTGGCAGACAAAATGTGGAATGTCCACAACCTGGCGTACATTTCATTGAGTATCTTTATAGCCAAAGCTTTTTATGGACCTGCCCGACATTAATATCCAGTACAGGGTCATCATTGGTATTTCGGCCATGGTATTGCTTTTTAGCAGCTTTCTTATCTCATTCATCTTCAGCGAGCGAAAAAAACTGCAATACCATAAAGATTTGCAAACCCTTCATGAACAACAGAAAGAAATTCTGACCCAACAAAACCTGATCCTCGATAAAAAGGTGCAGGAAAGAACTGCGGAACTGGTGCAACAAAAGGAAGCGCTGCAACATTCTCTTTCAGAACTCAAATTGGCTCAATCGCAATTGATCCAGCGTGAAAAAATGGCCTCCCTGGGCGAACTGACGGCAGGCATAGCACACGAAATCCAGAATCCACTGAACTTTGTGAATAATTTTTCTGAGATCAATGCTGAGCTGCTGGCTGAAATGAAAGATCATCTTTCCAGGGAAAAATTGTCGTCAGGAGGCCAGGAGCAGATCGATACGCTGTCGCAGGACCTGTCAAAAAATCTGGAAAAAATCATTTCCCATGGAAAACGTGCTGATTCTATCGTCAAAGGCATGTTACAACATGCTCGCAGCAGTGCAGGCAGTCAGGAACCGACAGATATTAACGCACTCTGTGCTGAATGTATAAAATTAAGCTATCAGGGAATCCGGGCAAGGGATAAATCATTCAACGCAAATACAAAAACGAATTTTGATCCTAAGCTCGGGAAAATAAACATCATACCACAGGAAATCGCCCGCGTGCTGTTGAATTTATTGAACAACGCATTTTACGCTGTGGATGAAAAGAAAAAAACTAAGGGCGTGGGATTTGAATCGGCTGTTTTTGTCGAAACCTTGGCAGAAAACGGAAATTTGGTCATTCGGATCAGGGATAACGGGAATGGCATTCCGGAAAAAATACTTGATAAAATTTTCCATCCTTTCTTTACCACGAAGCCTGCAGGCCAGGGAACGGGACTTGGCCTGTCGCTGAGCTATGATATTGTAAAAGCAGCCGGCGGCCAACTAAAAGTGGAAACCCGGGAAGGGGAATTTACCGAGTTTAGCTTACTGTTGCCGGGCACATGATTTATTTGTAAGGCAACCAAACTTTTGTTACTATTAGTTTATGAAAAGGTCGCTCCGGCTTGCCATACCTTGTTTGCTGATTTGTTTTAACAACCTCCATGCACAGATACATACGCTAAACGACCTGCAGGGCGAATGGGAATCCACAGACAAAGGAAAAAAAGGCAGTGTTCATTTTATGGACGATAATAAGATCCTCATGATCTTCCCAAACGGTCAGATGCTTCGGGGCGTTTACCAGGTGAATTTTTCAAAAGATCCCGTCGATATAGATATTATCAGAAGTACCGGCGATACTTTACAGGGACTTGTTGAATTTCTGGACGATGTAACGATTAGATGGAAAATCTTTCCTTTGCATAACAGAACGGACAACCTCTCGAAACAAAAAAACACAAGCGTCGCGATCTTTAAGCGAAAGAAATACATCTCTATTAAGGCTTGGGAGAAGGGATTGCCTGGCGTGGCATGATATTATAATAGCCATTATTCACTAAATCAAAGTATCATGAGAGATTGGCTAAGAACCCTGATCGCTGGCTACAGCGCCTATAAACTCGGCGGTGGCTGCCTGAGTACCATCCTGATTTTCTTTATCATTTATTGGCTGCTGGGACATGGATGCAATTAGCTAATTCACCTTCTTCGCCTGCGCATCCGCGATATTTCCTGCATGGAATTGGACAACACTTTCCACACGGGAACCACCAGGTTCTTCATGAGCCCCTGCTGGTCAACATAAAAAATGGTATAGTATTCATCATCCAGGCAGCCCTGGTTGGAAATTTTACGGTATAATTCGCAAAAGGATGAATAGCCTGCGGCGGCAATGACCGCTATTGTAGGATAATAACTTACCATGGCAATCGGTTGATTAGAAAAAGGCACATGAATTGTGCCAACGCTTGTTAATTTAGTAAAATTAATGGTTAAAAAAAACTGTGTTTTTTGATCAAAACCTAAGTCTTTAATTCTTATTTGTTTGGGTTGATTACTGGATCAGGAGCAGCTGTCCGTAATGCCAGGCAAGATGGTTGGTCCGGTTGATCAATACGCTTAATTTATTACGGTGTGGCTCTTTGACCAGGTCCTCGTCCGTCATTAGGTTATGTCTTTTGAACCAATCCGCGGGGGGCATCTGGTTAAAATAATTGGTCAGCGTATTGTTCAGGTTTGTCCAATATTCCCTGAGCTTCGAAGTTGGGGGCAGGTCCAGGCCCGACTTGTCGGGCTTCGACACAAAAAGAGCATCCAGTTCCGGGTACAGTCTTGAACCCAAACCAAAAATGGGGATTATTCCATCGTTCACCGCGATCAAATGTCCCAGAAGATAGACTCCTGTATTTTTGCCCGGCGAAACCTCCTTTAAAAGAGCCTCATCGCCGAGGCTGTTGAATAGGGTATCGGCTCTTTTTATATAACTGTCCCAGGCCTGTAAAGCCATCTTTACAAATATTGCTTGCTGATCTGCCACTTGTTGTTTTTTATTAATGAGGGAATTTTTCTTCGGGCATTCAAGATACGAACATTTATTTCTGGTTTATCGGCGCTTCAATAATTAAAAAATAAGATAGTTCATTACAGTGGATCGAAACCGCGTCTGCATCCCAAATGCCGATCGCGTCTCTTTTGGGAAGGGAGTGGCCACTGACCGAAATATTTCCTTCCATCAAAAAAATAAACAGGCACTTATTGATGGGATTGAGGGAATAGGATAACGCCTGACCCTGGTCAAAATAACCCAAAGATAATTTTGCATTTTGATTGATCCAGCAATGGGCCTGACCCTCCTCACAAGATACTATAGTCGTAAGCTTGTTCTTTGCCTTTTCTTTTGGAAAATGTCTTTGCTGATAGCGGGGAATAATATTCTGTAGTTTGGGTTGTATCCAGATCTGCAGGAAATTCACCACGTCATCACCCACATTATATTCTTCGTGCCGAAGTCCGCTCCCCGCACTCATGATTTGAACGCCGCCGGCTTCAACGACCGTACTGTAATGCATAGAATCCTTGTGATTCATTTTTCCCTGAAGCATGATGGAAATGATCTCCATATTAATATGTGGATGAATGCCGAATCCTTTCCCGGGCTCTATAAAATCATCATTGAATGCCACCAATGTTCCGAATGCACTCTTGAGTGGATTACAATAGTCACTGAAGCTGAACACAAAATTACTCTTCAGCCAGCCGGCATCTTTTTTTCCTCTCTCAGAGGCCGGGAAATAATGTGTTTGCATGAATAAAATTTCCAGAAAGATAGGGTAAAACACGTGTTTTTACGAGGGTTTTTGTTCACCCGTACATCCTTTTTTTAAAAAATTTATGAGTGGGTATTAAACCATCCATTCAAAAATCAATCCTATACTGAATTAAAAATGAAACCATGAAACCAATCCATCTTTTTCGCTTTACCTTAATCCTTGCCTGCTCGGGCATCCTGTATGCCTGCAATAAAAATAACGCAGGTAACGGAACTAATTCATCCAATGTTAACGAATTGCAAACGCAGGCCGATGATCAGTCGGAAGTGACCAACGAAGACGAGGCCTTATCTACTGATGTCAATACTGCATTGTACAGCCAGGCCTCGATTGCAGGCAACAGCAGTGCTTCCAGCATGTCTGGAACCACGGCGGTTAATGGCACAGAGCAGGTGAACGGCATTACAGGTCCCATTAGTGGCCTTATTTGCGATGCGACAGTTGTCATTGACCAGAACTCAGATCCCCGTACGATCACCATCACGTATAACGGGAGCAATTGCTGGGGTAACCGCACGCGCACGGGTGTTGTAGTGATTTCCATTCCAGCGGGTATCCATTGGGGTGATAAGGGCGCCGTAGTTACCGTGAGCATCGAGGACCTGGTGATCACACGCAAACGCGACAACAAGACCTTTACTTTTAATGGAACCAAAACCTTTACCAATGTAAGCGGCGGCCTGCTGGTCAATCTCTCTTCGCTGGGAAGCATTACGCATACCATCAGTGGCAGCTTGTCTATCGGGTTCGACAACGGTAGCCAGCGTGTATGGAATGTTTCCAAACAAAGAGTTTTCAGTTATGATAATGGTATTGTCATCACGACTACCGGCACGCATGCTGACAGCCTGAACAATACCAATGTTGCGGAATGGGGAACCAATCGTTTTGGCGTTCAGTTTGAATCGTTGATCAGTCAGCCTAAAGTGATCCGGCAGGATTGTGATTTCAGGCTTGTGAGCGGGGAAAACCAGGTCTTGCGTTCAGATGGGGTACATTCCGTGATCACCTATGGCCTGGATTCCAGCGGAGAGCCTACTTCCTGCCCGGGAACCGGAACCTACTATTTCAAGGTAGTCGTTACGAAGGCAAACGGCGTCATATTAACGAAAATATTGCCCTATTAAGTTCGTGTATGCTTACTTCTGTAAACCTCCCGGTTGTCCGGGAGGTTTTTTTATTGTCCAGCTACAGCATTCAAATTTTCTGTTTTGTAACTACTGGCGTGTTTGGTTGGAAGGATTGGCTTATGGCATAAGTCACCGAGGGCCTTTGTGAAACATGCGCCAAAATAAAAAATGAGAGAGACATAGAAAATGAAAAGTAATAACAATACAAAAGAAGTAGATGCGCCATAAATGATTTGAATGCTGTTATAAGAAAGCAGGAATTTCAACAACAGCTTACCCACGGTAAAAAGCAGGCCGGTAAAAAATCCACCTGCAAGCGCCATTTTGGGCGAAGGCCGCCCGTCCGCTAAAAAAATAAAAATCAGGCTAAACCATATCACGGCTGCCAGCAGGGAAACAAACTGATTGACCAGGATATTTAAAAAATTGCCCGTTCCGGGAACAGGCCAGGAAATATGCGTTTTCAGGAATACACCGGTCAATTCTCCGAACAAGACAGCTAAAAACAAAACACCCGCAAGCAGGATAATGACCATCGATTTGGCGCGGTATCCTAAAACAAAAAAAATGCCTTGTTTTTCTTTCAGTTGAATTTTCCAGAGCTGGTTAAGCGCATTCTTGATAACGGAAAAAAGTGTCGTGGCAACGAACATCAGGAAAAGAATCCCTACTGCCATCCAATACCAGTCGAGCGAAAGGTGGCGGATATTGTGTAGCGTTTGATGGATCTGCGAAACAGTGTTTTTGTCCAGAACATAATCCAGTTGTTCAAAAAAATGTTGAGCGACGGACTTCCTTCCGATGAAAAAACCCAAAACCTGGATCAGGATCAGGAGGATGGGTGGAAGTGCGAAAGTGGCGAAGAAGGCGGTCGCCGCCGCCATCCGCAGTGGCTCATTACTTCGGAATTCCCTCAGGGAATTTCCTAGTAATGTCAACATGACCCGTGGATATGAAGCGGCGTTCATCATGATGTGGATAATAAATCAAGGCCCATGTTACAAATTTTAAAGATCGTTGAAAATATTTGGATCTGCTAATCCCTTAGCAGCATGGATGTTGAGTAGATATTTCCACAACAGGGAATAGTTCACTGACGGCCCCGAACGATTCACCCGGTTCAGGTATGGGTTTTGATACCATTTACTAAAACTATTGATATGATAAGCCTTGCAAGTTTGATGGCCTGGGCGTTGCAGACATCACTTAGCATCACCAGTCCTGCATTTACAAACAATGGAAATATTCCTTCAAAATATAGTTGTGAAGGCGATAATACCAGTCCTGCCCTGCATATTGATGCGTTGCCGGGTGGAACCAAATCGTTGGCGATCATCGTTCACGATCCGGATGCGCCGATGGCGGGCGGTTTTACCCATTGGGTAGCGTTCAATATCGATCCCACCGCTGATATTGCAGAGAATTTTAAGGGTGGAACGCAGGCTTCCAATGGCGCAAAAAAAATTGGGTACATCGGCCCCTGTCCCCCTCAGGGAACTCACCATTATCATTTTATGATCTATGCGCTGGATACAAAATTATCCCTGGATAAAAATGCGGGCAAGGCCGAACTGGAAAAGGCAATGGAAGGCCATATTCTTTCGAAGGGAGAGTTGATCGGGCTATATAAAAAAACTAAATAAATTATTTAGGAGTTAAAAATAAAAAAAATAAGTTTATGGATAAAAGACATGAAATCATCGAAATTTTAAACGACCTGGTCAAGATTAACAATGACCGCATTGAAGGCTACAAAACCGCTGTTGGGGAATTGGATCATGATGATGCAGATTTGAAAAGCCTTTTCGATCGAATGATAGCCCAGAGCATGATGTTAAAATCTGACCTGGCCGAAGAAATTGAAGTACTGCATGGTGACATCGAAACGGGCACCACAGGAAATGGTAAAATATACCGGGCCTGGATGGGCGTCAAAGCTGTTTTTACGGGAAGGGATCGCCATTCGATCCTGGAAAACTGTGAGTTTGGCGAAGACGCTGCGCAGAAAGCCTATTCCACGGCACTTGAATCTGATGTATTACCGGATTTTATTCAGGAAATACTTCAGCACCAGCAGATCGTTCTGAGGGAAGCCCACGATAAGATCAGGGCCCTTAGGGATGTACATGCGTAAAAACTAAGGAGATAAAAAAAAGGCCAGACTTACCTAAGTCCGGCCTTTGTATTTATAGTAACCGTCCTATTGCAATATCATTTTCTTACTTTTCAACAGCATGACCAATAAAGTCATTGAGATGAAACTGGTAAGGGTAAGTAAGGCAGAAATGGTATAGTCCTGCTGCAGGAAAAGATGCAAACTCACAATTCCTGAGATGATGATGGTGACGAGGATCGGAATGGTAAATAGCGTTTTCATGACTATGTGTTTTGAGTTATTTAATTAGGTTCATATATAGTAAGACTTTTTAAGGGTCCAAAAGTTTCTTAAAGGATCGTTAAGATCAGCGGTCAAAATACTACCAAAAGGCCATCCTAAATATTTTGGGTATTGACAACGCTTTAGTAGTTTCACCTAAATCGACGAAAAAACGGCTGTGCTGATGACAACGACTATTTCTCCGCGTGATGTGCTGCAGAAAATTTTTGGCTATGATTCATTCCGGAACAATCAGCAGGAGATCATCGAACATGTATTGGGCGGAAAAGATGCCCTCGTGCTGATGCCAACGGGGGGTGGCAAGAGTTTGTGTTACCAGGTGCCTGCCCTTTGCCTGCCGGGAGTGACTGTGGTGGTAAGCCCGCTTATTGCCTTGATGAAAGACCAGGTGGATGCACTCAAGGTGAATGGGATCAAAGCTGCCTTTCTCAACAGTTCATTGAACGGAAGCGACCAGTCGTTCATTATGCAACAATTGAGAAGAAATGAATTGAAACTTCTTTATATCGCACCCGAAAGACTGATGGGCAATGAAAAGTCCTTTATTCAGTTCCTGAAAGACATCCGGGTCTCTCTTTTTGCCATTGATGAAGCGCACTGCATTTCCCAGTGGGGACATGATTTTCGTCCCGACTACCTTATCCTGGGCGGTCTTAAGGAGAATTTTCCCGAAGTGCCCATTGTTGCCCTGACGGCCACTGCCGATGAGCTGACCAAGAAGGACATTATCGACAAGCTGCATTTTTCTACATGGAAATTTTTTGAAAACAGTTTCAATCGCCCAAACATTTACTATTACGTTAAACCCAAATCAAATTATTATGATGAATTGATCAGTTATTTGGAAGCGCATAGGGAAGACAGTGGGATTATTTATTGCTTAAGCAGGAACGCTACGGAGCAGTTGGCAGGCGATCTGGCTGAAGATGGATTTAATGCCGCAGCCTACCATGCCGGGCTGGAAAAGCAAACCCGTGATGAAAGGCAGGATCTTTTTCTTCGTGATGACATTAAGATCATCGTCGCTACCATCGCCTTTGGCATGGGCATCAACAAGAGCAATGTGAGGTTTGTAATACATGTGGATTTGCCAAAAAACATGGAGGGCTATTACCAGGAAACAGGCAGGGCAGGCCGGGATGGGCTGCACAGTGAAGCCATCTTGTTTTATAGTCTGGCTGATGTGATGAAACTAAAAAACTTCGCCCAGGTGGAAGGCAATGAGGCCCAGACCAAGATCCTGTTGCAAAAATTGGATAAGATGCGCAGGTTTTGTGAGACCAGGTCCTGCAGGAGAAAGTATATCCTTAATTATTTTGGAGAAGCGGCGCCTGATTTTTGCGGAGGTTGCGACACCTGTCTGAACAGGCCAGAGCTCAGGGAAGCTACAGTTACATCGCAAAAAATTCTTAGTGCCGTATACCGTCTCAAAGAGAATTTTGGAATGCACTATGTCATCGATGTATTGCGTGGAAGTCAGAATGAAAAAATGCGTGAGGAGCACAAACAGTTATCGGTATTTGGTATCGGCAAGGACATGCATAAGGAGGAATGGCTTCATTATATCAGGGAATTATTGCATGCAGGGTACCTGCTGCAAACCGTTTCCCAATACCCGGTATTGCGGCTGACCGAAAAAAGCAAGGGCGTGCTTTTTGAAAAAGAGAAAGTGTGGCTGGCGGCGCCGCTGCAAATCGTAATCCCTAAGGAGCCTGTTGTGTACCAGCAACATGCCTACGAAAAAGGGCTTTTTGAAGACCTGAAGCGGCTTCGCAACAAATTCGCGCATGAAGAAAACGTACCGGCGTATATTATTTTCAGCGACAGCACGTTGATGGATATCGCTACCTATTTGCCATTGAGCCGGAATGATCTCTCCAAAATTTCCGGCTTTGGTGTGTACAAAATGGAGAAATATGGCAATCCCTTCCTGGAACTGGTGCAGGACTATTGCCGGGACCATAACCTGGAGTCCTTAATTCATCTCAAACAACCCAAAAGAGAAAGAAAACAAAAAAGGGGCCGTTAGTCGTTAAGATTTATTGGATCCACGGGTAATGAGAAAAATAACGAGGGCAATGATGCCAACCACGATCAGGATCCCCACCCACACGCCGGCCTTAAAAATATCACCTACTACGGCACATCCTCCAAGAAGTCCGATCATAAAGACGAACAGGAAAAGAACGATATTCTTGAACATACATATTTTAGAGCAACCATTGCAAATACAATACCTTTCTGCCAAACAAAAAAGGCTTCAACATACCCGATGTGTCCTCTATGCTACCTCTTGGGTACCTCATTGGTACCTCATTGCTACCTCGGATTCCGAGTACCCAAAGAGTACCCAAAGAGTACCCAAAGAGTATCCAAAGAGTACCCAAAGAGGAGGATCCGAGGAGCAAGTGTCATTCGTCACACGTTTTCCCGTAACCCGTCCCAAGTTTTATCGAAGACCGTCACATTTTCGAAAGAACGGGCGGGGGCTGACATATATTTGCTTTAATGAATTTGCTGTGAATTGGGTATATTTTTTCTCAATGCATATCTTTCAGCATAAAAAATGTTAATGATGAAAAAGATCCTATTCTTTATCCCCTATTGTCTCACGATAGCTGCCATCGGACAAAATGGATCGACTCCAACCTTGAAGTCAGTTTTGCTGGAACAATTAAAAACGACACATAACAAACAGGATTGGTTTGTTCCGGTAAACCAGTCGCTGGCAGGTTTAACAGCCGACCAGGCTATGTGGAAGGAAGGAACGGTTAATCATTCCGTTGGTCAGCTCGCGAACCATTTACTTTTCTGGAATAAACAGCAATTGGACAAATTCAAAGGAAAAAAGGCTGAAGCATTTGATGGAAACAATGACGAAACGTTCAACAGCTTCGACAAAAATTCCTGGACGAAAGTGGTTGAGCAATTGGATGCTGTTTTAACAGAATGGGAAAAGGCCATCGAGCAGGCAGACGACACCAAATTAAAATCCTGGTACGATACCATTGGTCATATCAGCACACATAATGCCTACCATACGGGTCAAATCCTTTATATTCGCAAGCAACAGGGGTCCTGGGATGCTTCGAAAGGAGTAAAGTAGATGTGCTGGCACCCCTTTTGACCTTTATACCTTATGAGCAATAACCAGATCCCTATCGTATTCAATTTTGAAGGCAGAAAATACGAAGGTTATATCCTGCCTATGCAAATTGACAAAAGAAGACATCAGCCGCGGCTATTCCATATCATGCTGAATACACTTGATTTTGGCTATATCAAGTACCTCGATAAACAGTGGCTTCTGGATAATTCCCGGCCACAGAGTCTCGCGAACCTGATCGGGGACCACATTCTGGCCTGGTCCGAACTGGAGCGCGAACCGTTGAGATGAGCATTGTTAAAATAACCATCCAAGTAACAAACAGAA